>Ga0209187_1003180_pt1 | contig 14160 bp, 12 predicted proteins | sample BantaG_FD_187430 | JGI IMG/M metagenome (GOLD analysis project Ga0209187, IMG submission 187430) | Marine algal microbial communities from Bantry Bay, Ireland - BantryBay_4 metaG (SPAdes) (version 2) | ecosystem: Host-associated > Algae > Red algae > Unclassified | place: Bantry Bay, Ireland... | reverse complement strand
AACCTCGGCCCTGAACCTCGGTCCTGAACCTTGTTCTGAACCGCCACCCCGCCCGGCGGTATGATCCCCGCCCCCATCTTTCAGAACCCCGCCCCGTCGCGTCGACCGGGCAACCTCTACCACCCCCCTTCAATCAACGGAGACCCCATCGTGAAAATTCAGCCCCTCGGCGACAAGATCATCGTCCAGCGCCTCGAAGCCGAAGAGAAAACCGCCAGCGGCATCTTCCTGCCCGAGAGCGCCAAAGAAAAGCCCCAGCACGCCAAGGTCGTCCGCGTGGGCACCGGCAAGGTGCTCGACAACGGCAAGAAGCAGGACTTCCAGGTCAAAGAAGGCGACACCGTCATCCTCGGCAAATGGGGCGGCACCGAAATCAAGATCGACGGCGACGACTACGTCGTGCTCGGCGAAGACGAAGTGCTGGCTGTTGTCGGCTGAGCGCGGCGATGCCGCGAGGCGTCAGGTATCAGGCGTGAGGTCTTAGTCAGAAGCCCAAGGCTCTGCCTCAACGATCAACCCGCCGCGAACCTCACGCCAAGCACCTGCCCCTTCCGGCTAACGCCTAAGACCTAAGACCCAACGCCTACTCGACCTGACAATAGACAGGTCGCACCCAAACAACCCCCGCGTCCCTAAGACGCCACAGGACCCCATCCCATGCCCGCCAAAGACATCAAGTTCGACAACGAAGCCCGCGCCGCCATCCTGCGCGGCGTCAGCAAACTCGCCAAAGCTGTCAAGACCACCCTCGGCCCCAGCGGCCGCGTGGTGATCCTCGAAAAGAGCTTCGGCTCCCCCACCGTCACCAAAGACGGCGTCACCGTCGCCAAGGAGATCGAGGTCGAAGACCCGATCGAGAACATCGGCGCCCAGATGGTCAAGGAAGTCAGCGCCCGCTCGTCGAAAGACGCCGGCGACGGCACCACCACCGCCACCGTCTATGCCGAGGCTATTTTCAAAGAAGGCCTCAAGAACATCACCGCCGGCGCCAACGCCAACCAGATCAAGCGCGGCATCGACAAGGCCGTCGCGACCCTCGTTGATCAGCTGGCCAAGGACAGCAAGAAGATCAGCAGCAGCGAGCAGATCGCCCAGGTCGGCACCTGCGCTGCCAACCACGACGGCGAGATCGGCCAGATCATCGCCCAGGCCATGGACAAGGTCGGCAAGGACGGCGTCATCACCGTCGAAGAAGGCAAGAGCCTAGACACCAACGTCGAGCTCGTCGAAGGCATGCAGTTCGACAAGGGCTACCTGAGCCCGCACTTTGTCACCGACCCCGCCCGCATGGAGGCCGTGCTCGAAGACGCCTACGTGCTCATCCACGAGAAGAAGATCAGCAGCGCCAAGGACCTGCTGCCCATCCTCGGCAAGATCGCCGAGAGCGGCAAGCCCGCCCTGATCGTCGCCGAAGACATCGACGGCGAGGCCCTCAGCACGCTGGTGGTCAACAAGCTCCGCGGCATCCTCAACATCGCCGCCGTCAAGGCGCCCGGCTTCGGCGACCGACGCAAGGCCATGCTCGAAGACATCGCCACCATCACCGGCGGCCGCGCGATCATGGAAGAGCTTGGCATCGACCTCGAGAAGCTCGAGCTCACCGACCTGGGCCGCGTCAAGAAGGCCGTGCTCGACAAGGACAACACCACGCTGATCGAAGGCGCCGGCAAGTCCAGCGACATCAAAGGCCGGATCGACAGCATCCGCAACCAGATCGACAACACCTCCAGCGACTACGACCGCGAGAAGCTCCAGGAGCGTCTCGCCAAGCTCGCCGGCGGCGTTGCGCAGATCAACGTCGGTGCCGCCACCGAGTCGGAAATGAAGGAAAAGAAGGCACGGGTTGAGGACGCCATGCACGCCAGCCGTGCGGCCGTCGAAGAAGGCATCCTGCCCGGCGGCGGCACCGCCATCCTGCGGGCCCGCAAGGCGCTGTCTCAGCTAAAGGACCTGGTGGGGGATGAGGGGTTGGGCGTGCAGATCGTGCACCGCGCCGTGAGCGCCCCCATCAAGCAGATCGCCCAGAACGCCGGCCACGACGGCAGCGTCGTCGCCAAAGAAGTCGAAGACGGCAAAGGCAAGAACTTTGGCTTCAACGCCCTGACCGCCGAGTACGGCGACCTGGTCGACATGGGCATCATCGTCCCGACCAAGGTCGAGCGCATCGCCCTGCAGAACGCGGCGTCCATTTCCGGACTTCTCCTGACCACCGACGCGGTGATCACCGAGATCAAGGAGAAGAAGGCGCCTGCCGGCGGCGGGCACGACGACATGGATTACTGAGTCCGCCGTCAGGTATAACCGCCTTGCCGTACGCAAGCACAAAGCCCCCGCCGCACCCTCACGGTGCGGCGGGGGTTTTTTCACACCACCCCTCTCCAAAATGGGGTGCCACGGCCTTCAGGCCGTGCCTCGCTTCACCACGACACAACCCAAAAGCACATCCCAGATTCAGCGATTCCGCCGCTAAACTTAACGGATGGCTACCAAGTTCAGAGTGCTCCTCCGCGTACTCCAAGACGACGGATGGCAAACGGTGGCTCAGCAAGGAAGCCACCGACAGATCAAACACCACGAGAAGGCCGGCCGGGTGACCGTCGCCGGCAAGCCGAACGCCACGGTCCCTCCGGGCAACCTCAACAGCACCCTGAAGCAAGCCGGCCTCACGAAAGACGATCTCCCATGAAGTACGCCATGATAATCGAGAAAACCGACGAAGGCACGTTCGGCGCGTACGTCCCGGATCTCCCCGGGGTCGGGGTCGTTGGAGACACCGCCGACGAAGTCCGAACGCTGCTGAAGAAGGCCGTCGCGATGCACATCGACGGACTGCGCGAAGACGGGCAACCCGTCCCGCAGCCCAGCGTCGAGATCGACTACCTCGAGTCACCGGCGGCTTGAAATTCGGGAGCGGAAAAGGTGTCGGGGCGGAAAAGGTGTCAGGAACCTTTCTTCAGGAAATTCGCTGGGGAAAGCCGCTGGGTCCGGATCTCAAACAGCTATTTGCTGGCAGGCGCGACGCAAGAATGACAACCCAAAGGCACCGCTCTCGCGGACCGCGGAGAAGCGCAGAGATCGCAGAGGGCGCCGAGGAATGCACGCAAGCGGTTCAGAGGGCCGCGGGTTGCTGAAGCTCATACCGGCTGACCCGGTTTAGAATCTTGGAACTCAGTCCGGATGTCTTCCTCGGTGCTCTCTGCGGTCTCTGCGCTACTCCGTGGTTTCGCGAGAGCGATGGGTTGAGAGGCGTGGACACCGGCCGTGAGCGGCGGCTTATCTCAGGCCCAGTACCGCTGCCTACCAATCACACGACCCACTTCATACGGGATAACGTAAGAAGCGGAGAAGGAGATAAGTACATTTGTTTCCCACCGAGGCGCCGCTCACGCGGACCGCCGAGAGCGCCGAGGTCGCCGAGTACGCAGAGGAAGGCACGCAAGCGGTTGGGAGGGTTGCTCGTCACCGTAACTCGCCGGCGTAAAGTCGCCGGAGGCCAATACCCTGACGCCTCTCTTCACCACCGACCCCCCCATGGCCGAACTCCTCACCGTCGTCGTCGAACTCGTCGCGTTGGCCCTTCAGGCCGTCTTCTGAGCGGTCTACCCGGCTTCCTGACACAAGCACCTGATCGTGATGCCCGCCCGTCCGCGCGGTCTACCGCGACCACCTCACCCACCGCACGGTCGAAGTCCGCTCCGCCGGACGCGACGGGAAATACGACACGTGGGACGACCCGGTCGACACCCGGCGGACCCTCCGCACCGCGGGCCGCGTGGCGGCGCCTGCGGCCGAGGCGGCGGGCGCGGCCAAGGCGGCGCCCGCGGCCAAGGCGGCGGGCGCCGCCGCGATCGTCGGCGCCATCAAGCTGTGGCAGTACCGGGAGAGCAAGAAGGAAGAGGCCATCCAAGCGGCGAAGCAGGCGACGCCGTAGAAAGGGAGGCTGATGGGACCGTGGCTCCAATAGCCATTGGCCATTCAGGCCACCGGATCCACGGCACCCAAGGCAGGCTTTGAACACTCATCTATTTTGAATAACCACGAATCCAGAAATGTCACCTGACCCGCCAAAGCTGATCAGGTCGCAGGGTTGGTCGTGCGGAACAACCGAAAGCACGCGTCCACCGCTTGCGTCGGATTAGCGGTTTTTCAAAATGGATGAGTGTCCACCTCTTGTCTTGGTCGTACTCCGAAGAGGATCGCAGAGCTATACGACCATCGGCGAAACCTCAATAAACCCGCGGACCCACGCTTGATCACGCGGGCTCCGTCAGCCGGCCGCCTGTTCGTCGCCCCCGCCGTTCTGATGGCCTCCGCCGTGGAAGCGCGCGTACACCGCCGCGACGCCGTCCTTCGACCCGATGATGGTCAGCCGGTCGTGCTCACGCAGCTGGGTGCGGCCTCGGGGGACGAAGGTGCGGCCCTTGCGGCTGACCATGGACACCAGCGTGTCTTCGGGCCAGTCAAAATCGGCGAGGGTCTGGCCGATCAGCTCGCCACCGGGGGTCTCTTTCCGCAGCCGCAACGCGAGGTAGTTGTCGTCGTGCAGCAGCACCTCTTTGAGCTTCTGCTCGTTCTCGGATTGCTTCCAGTCGTCCATGAAGCCGTTGTCTTCCAGCCGGGTGGCGATCTGTGCAAGCACCCGCAGGTGCAGGCCGGGGTCGGCTTCGGGGCTGACGAGGAAGAAGATCGCGTTCACGGTGATGCGGTCCGGAGCCTGGTCCCGCCGGGCCTGCTGCTCATCACGCCGACGCTGCACACGCTCGTGGGTGTCGCCCTCGCCCTTGTCCGGCGGCGACTCGGCCGCCCGCGGCTTCACCGGGATGTTGAGCCCGCCGCGGCAGCGCACCAGCAGCAGCTCGGGCTGATCGATCCCCGCGACGCGGAAGTGCGGCAGCATCGCCTGGTGGCTGATGACGGTGTTGGGGTCGTGGTACGGGTCGGCGATACGCTCGCGCACGTCGGGCACCGGCTGACCAATACGCGGGGCCAGCCACGCGGCGGCGCGGTCGGCGATGTCGGCGTAGGGCGTGCCGGCACCGGCGTCGATGAAGCCGGCGCGGGCGACGACGTCGTCGAAGGGGTCGTCGTCGCGCAATCCCTTTTCTTTGATGATCTGACGGAACTCGCGGTCCAGCTCGTCGAACCGCCGCTGGCCCAGCCGCGAGAACACGTGGTAGATCGCCCCGTCGCGGACCACGCGGTCGCGGGCGTAGTAGATGTACCAGCCCGCCCCGATCGCGCCCAGGCCCAGCGACGCCAGCACCGCGATCGCGCCCATCTGGTAGATCAGCCCCACGGCGATCACGACCCCCAGCAGCGGCGTCCAGGGATAAAACGGGCAGCGGAAGCCCGGCTGGTAGCTCTCGATCTTGCTCTCGCGCATCACGATGACCGAGATGTTCATGAGACCGAACACAAACAGGTTGAACGCGCTGGCGACCTTGGCCACGCCCTCGGCCGACAGCACGAGGATGAAGAAGATCATCAGCCCGGCGGTGACCACGATGCCCAGCGTGGGGGTGCCAAAGCGACCGAGCTCGTTGAACTTGGGCGACAGCAAACGGTCGCGGCCCATGGCCAGGGGGTAGCGGCTGGCCGCGAGGATGCCCGCGTTGCCGGTGGACGCGAAGGCGGCCAGCGCCGCGATGACGATGAGGATCAGTCCGGCCGAGCCGGGCAGCCAGTTGAAGAACTTGCCGGCGGAAGTGGCCACGGGGGTGTAGTCGCCCCGCAGCGGGCCGGAATCGACCGTGGCGATCATGATCGCCACGCCGACCACGTAGAGGGTGGTGGCCGTGATGAGCGACAGGATCATGCCCAGCGGCAGGTTGCGGTCGGGCCGCTGGACCTCTTCGCTGACACTGGCGACCTTGGTGAGTCCGGCGTAGGACACGAACACCAGCCCGACGGTCGAGAAAAAGCCGCCCCAGCCGTTCTCCTGGTGCATGAACGGGGTGAATTGCTGCTGCAGATCGCCCTCGGGCAGCTTGAAGAACACATAGAACAGCCCCTGCACCACGAAGAAAGACAGCACGCTGAGCAGCGCGATGACGAGGATGCCCTGCAGCCGCGTGGTTTCTTTGGCGCCGAAGATGTTGAGCGCCGCAAACGCGACGGTGAGCGCGACGGCCAGGCCCTTGATCACCCACAGCTTCTGCCCCTCGTCGCCCGGCAGCAGCGTGGCGACACCCGGCGCGATCGCGAGGTAGGCCCCCATGCCCAGCAGGGCGAAGGCCGACTTGAGCACCAGCGCCAGCCACGTCCCCAGCCCGCCGACGGTGCCTGCGCCCGGGCCCAGGCTGCGGTCCAGAAAGAAGTACGTGCCGCCCGCTCGCGGGAGGGCCGTCGAGAGCTCGGCCATGCACAGCATCGCCGGGATCATGAGGATGCCGGCGACCAGATAGGCAAGCACCGTGCTGGGCCCGGCGTAGGCGGTCGCGAGACCGGGCAGCAGGAAGAAGCCCGAGCTGAACATGGCGCCGGTGCTGATGGCGTAGACGTCCCAGAGGCCGAGCTCTTTCTTGAGCTTCTGGCCGGTTTCGGGTTCGAAAGGGTCAGACATGGGCAGCGGCAGAGGTCGTGTTTCGCGGGTTCGATCAAAGGCACGGAGCCCGCGTATCGAGAACCTGCCTGATGAGAGCCGCACTCTACGCGGACGCTGCGGCCGGGGGGCCGGCACCGGCCGGGCCGACGGGTTTCACGCGCGGGCCGTCCTGTCCGGGGGGCCGCGGTAGAATCGAGGTCACGCCGCCACGCGACACCGTCGCGTCCCTCCGGCTTCCGCCCGCCCGCACAGGAGCCTCCCGTGGCCAACAAAGACCAGAACAACAAGAAGACCTCCGCCAGCAACAAGCCCAAGCTGACCGCGAAGGAGAAAAAAGCTCGGAAAGCGGAAAAAAACGCAAAAAAAGCGGGGAAATAAAGTCGGCTCGTACGCCACCCGGCCGCCTCGGGCCCAACGGCGTGGAGCCGGCGGTCAGCGCGCGGCGTATCAGAAACCTGTGGTCGAATGAATCGGTCCGATTCCGACGGCGCATCCGATCACGCAACCGGTTCATCGACCGGCTGGCAGCTGATTTCGAGGTGGGCGTCAAACCGCCCGCTGGCGGCCCGGTAGGAACCGCTCACATTCAGCTGCCGACTGACTCTCGTCCGTCACCCACTTATCGGACCGGCCGCTCCGCCCATGGCCCCTCAGTCCGAACGGTTCGGGTCGGGCCGGGTCGCCCCGTTTTATTGTAGACATCTCGAACCGTCTCAATTAACATATATTATCTTGCTCGGCTTCCCGGCTGTTCCCGCCGCGACCCGATTTTCACACGCCTTTCATTTTGGAACCACGACATGAGACCTGCCGCTAAGAAATCCGCATTCACCCTGATCGAGTTGCTGGTGGTGATCAGCATCATCGCTTTGCTGATCGGCATCCTGCTGCCGGCGTTGGGTCAGGCTCGCAGGGCCGCGCAGGTACTGTCGTGCGGCACCAAGCTTCAACAGATTGGTCGCGCCACCGCCGTTTACCAGAACGACGCCGACTCTTTCTATCCCACCCAGGCCACCCGCAGCAGCAGCCTGGGCGGCAATCAGGAACTCACGTGGGACGACCTGCTGGGCAAGGGGGGATACGACGGGCGTTCGCTCGGTGGCGATCAACTGAACTTTTCGGCGTTTCCCTACCCGCTGTATCAGTGCCCGCTGGATGACCTGCCGCAGGTCTTCGGCAACGGCCGACGCACCTACGGCCTGAGCGTCCTGAGCCTGGACAACGACGGCAACCGGCGCATCCAGTTCCCGGGCCTGTCCGGGTGGAGGAACAACGCCGTCAACGACATCAGCGTGGACTCGCCCAACCTGGCAAGCGTGCGGGTGGAGGACGTGCTGAACGGGTCCAACACCCTGGCCTTCGGCGAAAACCGCTCGTGGAACCTCGCCGCCGCGTCCGACAACGTCCTGGGTCGCGTCCAGAGTTCCGATGTCCGGCCCTTCCTTCACTGGACCAACGCGGGCGACACGTCGCGCTTCCTCGGCCACCACGCCGAGAGCGGTGAGGCCAACATCACCGGGGTGCCCCAGCAGGACTACCGGCCCAACTACCTGTTCGTCGACGGCCACGTCGAGAACGCCTCGAACGCCGACATGGAAGAGGGTTCCCCCGCCGCGGACGGCACGTTTGACTGGCACGGCTCACGTTGGGATCACAAGGGCCGCTGAACCGGCCGCTGGACCGGCCGCTGAACCGGCCGCCGAGCCATCCGAAGTGATCACAACTCTTGACCGCCTCGACTGATTCATCGGACAATGTCGGACCCGGCGGACACGCAGCGTGTTCTGCCGGGTCCTCGTTTTAACCTTCCTACTCTGTGAAACCCCATGAGTCTTCGTCAGAACCTTGAAAAGAATCAGCCCCTGGTCGCCGGGCTCGCGTTCGCAGCCTTGGCCCTCGCCGCCCTGCTCATTTATTTCCGGATGTCGGGTTCCGGCCCCATCGGCGTCTTTTTTTACGACCTCAACACCAAGACATTGGTCGGCGTCGACAGCGACACGCTGGCCCCCGCCACCGTTGACGGCGGCACATTTGCCTACGGCGAGGGCACAGGCGGTTCCGCAGTTCAGGCCGGGATCTTCGCTTGCTCAGACGACGTGTCGTTCGAGCCCGGCATGACGGCTGAAGACATCCGCGCCGCGGGGGGTGAGCTGGTCTGGATTAAACGCTATCCGCTTTCCAAGAGAGACCTGATCGAACAGATGCGATCCGGCGAGACACCGGACGAGGCGGCGTATTTCAAGGCGAACGGTCTCCCGGTCCTGATGAGCGACCCCACCGGCACCAGCTGGGTCCCGGAGCTGAGCCCCGAGGGGCAGGAACTATCCAAGCGGGCCGCCGAAGTCTGCGACGGCGGTAAATCCAGGTTCGTCTTGCCCTGAGTCGCGACGGGGAGGGCCGGCCGGGCAGACCGTGTCAACACGCCCCCCCGACTGGCGCTCAACCCGACGTGGTGCTGGAATCCGGCACGCTGACCGCAGCGTCATGGCGGTGCGGGTGGTTGAAGTTGACGTGGAGGACGCGGCTCGAACCCCGAAGCATCGCGTGGCAGACTTGCGGAAGGCGATCGCGGGCGGGCAGTACGTTTATCGGTGAGGGCGTCACCGGGTTTCACCCGGGCGTACCGGACGGACCGATAGCCCCCGGGGCCGCCTGCGGTCCCGGTCCGCACGCCCGTCCCGGCGCACCGACCGGTGTTTGTTCGACCCCGGGATCCCGAGGATTGTGATGCCCCCCCGTGAACCCAAGTCTGTTCCGGATCCTCCGCAGGTTCAACCGATGCGGGCTGATCCGCCCCGCCCCGGCCGCCGTCGATTCCTGAAGCAGAGCGCGGCGGCGGTCGCCGGCGTTGGCTCGGCGTTTCACGCCCCCTACGCCTTCGCCCGCACCCGCACGCGGCTGCGGGTGCTGGGCACCCACGTCACGCTGCAGGAAGAGCTGCGGGTCCGCGCCGAGCGCGACCTGGGCATCGAGCTGGTGTTCGAACCCGGCGGCAGCGCGGCGGTGCTGCAAAAGGCGTCAACCCGGCCCGAGTCGTTCGACGTCTACGAGCAATGGTCCAACAGCCTCCGCGTGCTGTGGCAGGCCGGCGCGATCCAGCCGGTGGAGACCGCCCGCATCGAGCACTGGGACCGGGTCAACCCGCTGACCAAGACCGGACGGCTGACGCCCGATGCCCCGCTGGGCCGCGGGGACGCGCCGTACAAGATGCTCTACGTGCAGCCCGACGGCTCCCCCGGGTCCACCCCGAGCGAGCGCGTGACCTTCCTGCCTTACGTGCACAACGTGGATGCCTTTGGCTACAACACCCAGGTGGTGCCCGAGGGCCGGGCCTACGAAACCGAGAGCTGGGCCTGGCTGCTGGACGAACGGTGGGCCGGCCGGGTGGGCCTGGTCAACGAGCCGACGATCGGGCTGTTCGACGCGGCCTTGGCCGCGCGGGCCAAGGGGCTGGTGACCTTTGGGGACATCGGCGCCATGACCCGGGCCGAGCTCGACGCGCTGTTTGAGGTGCTGATCGACTACAAGCTGCGGGGGCACTTCAACGGCATCTGGAACTCGGTGCCCCAGTCGATCGACTTTATGGAGCGTGGGCAGGTCGTGATCGAGAGCATGTTCTCGCCGGCGATCGCGACACTCCGCGGCCGCGGCATACCCGCCGTGTACGCGGCCCCGAAAGAGGGCTACCGCGCGTGGCACGGCGTGATGTGCCTGTCGGCCGCGGCACGGGGCGCGGCCGTCGATGCCGCGTACGACTACATGAACTGGTGGCTGTCGGGGTGGCCGGGCGCCTTCATTGCCCGCCAGGGCTACTACATGTCGGTCCCCGACCTGGTCCGGCCGCGGCTGGAGCCCGCGGAATGGGACTACTGGTATGACGGCAAGCCGGCGGCCCGCGACCTGCCGGGCACCGACGGCCGCCGCGCGGTGACCGCCGGCAGTGTGCGCAACGGCGGCGACTACACCAACCGCCTGAGCCACGTCGCGGTCTGGAACACGGTGATGGACACCTACGAATACAGCCTCGAACGCTGGTACGAGTTTCTGACCGCTTAGCGCGGACGCCCGCCCGCGCGGCACCGCACCCGGCCTCCGAACGCCTGCTCTCTGAACACCGCCATGACGCTCACGTCCCCCCCGCCCCCGGCCGCCCCGCTGCCGCCTCGCCGCCCGGGCGTCAGCCGGCGGATCGCGGTGGGGTTCGCGGTGGTGCTGCTGCTGCACATCGCCATCGCGGCGCTGAACCACTTCGGCCTCACGCGGGCGGGCGCCGACTTCGCGACCTACCAGGCCAACACCCAGGCGGCGCAGCGGGTGGTCGCGATCGACCGCAACGTCTTCCAGCTGCAGCGCAACGTCATGCTGTTCACCCACACGGGCAGCTCGGGGACCGCGCGGCGGGTGCAGCAGCTGTATGACGAGCTGTCTGAACAGCTGAACGAGGGGCGTTCGGCCGCCGAGAAAACCGCTCCCGATGAAACCTACGGCGTGCTCTCGGGCCTGCTGGACAGCTACATGGCGGGTTTCGAACAGGTCAAGCAGGACCGGGAGCGGCGGCGTGAACTTGCTTACACCGCGCTGCCCCAGATTGGTGCCGCGGCCACCGGCCTGCTCAACCGGATCGCCGAAGAGGCTTGGGAGCGGGGCGATTTCCGCCGTGCGGCCCTCGCGGGCCGGGCGAACGAAAAACTGCTGGAGACCTCGGCGGACGCGCTGATCTACCTGCACAGCCCCGACAGCCAGCGGGTGACGCACGCGTTGGTGGTTCTGGACGAGTGCCGGGGCCTGCTGGAACAACTCGCCGAAACGGCCGCCGACCCGACCTTTACCGCGCCGGTGACCGAGGTGCAGGCGTTGGTGCCGCGCTACGAAGAGACCCTGCTGAAGATGGTCCAGACCACCCGCGGCTACCTGCACCTGGTCAACGTGGTGATGGCGGGCGAGGCGGCGGAGTTCGTACGCTACTCCGACGCGTTCAAGCGGCAGACGCTCGACGGGCTGGACACCCTGGCCACCCGGATGTCGCAGCAGAGCCAGCGCTTCAAACTCGTCAGCGACGCCATCTCGCTGGCCACCATCCTGCTGGGCGTGATGGCCGCGTGGCTCATCGGCCGCAGCGTGGTGCCGCCGCTCAACGCGATCACCCACACGCTGACCCGCCTGGCCCGCGGCGAGTCCGACACGGAGATCCCCGGGCTTGATCGCCGCGACGAGATCGGCCAGATGGCCGCGGCCGCCGAGGTCTTCCGGGAGAAGGCCGACGAAACCCGCGGCCTGCTCGACGCGTCGCGGCGGCTGGGTGAAGAGCTGCGCGACAAAAACGAGGAGATGGAGCGCTTCGCCTACACCGTGTCGCACGACCTCAAGTCGCCGCTGGTCAGCTGCACGGGGCTGCTGAGCTTCGCGTTAGAGGATCTGGAGAGCGGCGATATAGACGAGGTCCGCGCGTCGATCGGTCGGGTGCAGGACAACGTGGCGCGGATGGAGCTGTGCATCCAGGACCTGCTGGACCTCAGCCGCATCGGTCGGGTCCGCCACGAACCCGAGACATTGGACATGACGGCGCTGCTGGTGGGTGTCGCCGACGACCTGCGGCCACGGGCCGATGCGGCGGGGGTCGGGATCACGATCCGGGCCGGCCTTCCCGTCGTGGTGGCGGACCGCATCCGCGTCGTCGAGGTCTTCGAGAACCTGATGGTGAACGCGCTGAAGTACGGCTGCCCCGAGCCCGGCGGCCTGATCACGGTGGGCAGCGAGCCGGCCGATGACGAGATCCGCTATTTCGTGCGGGACGAGGGCCCGGGGATCGACGCCCGCTACCACGAGAAGATCTTCGAACTCTTCCAGCGGCTGGACAAGCGGCAGGAAGGCAGCGGCGCCGGCCTCACCATCGTGGCCCGCATCATGGAGGTCCACGGCGGGCGAGCCTGGGTTGAGTCCGAAGAGGGCGCCGGCGCGTGCTTCTGGGTCGCCTTTCCCATCGATCCGGAGCCCAAGAGGGACCGGGCGGCGGAGGGGGCGGTTCAGCCCGCCGGCTCGGCCGACGGCGGTCCGACGTCCACCACGCCCCAATAAAGGTTGAGGTGTTCGATGACCGCGCGGAACCCCTCGCCGTCCAGCGGCTTGACGATGTAGCTGTTGGCGTGGTGCTCGTAGGCCTTGGCCCGGTCGGTCTCGGCGTCGGATGTGGTCAGGATCACCACGGGGATGGTCTTGAGGTCCGGGCTGTTCTTGACGTGGGCGAGCACCTCGTGACCGTCCACCTTGGGCAGCTTCAGGTCCAGCAGGATCAGGTCCGGACGGACCCGGCCGCGGTATTGCCCCTCGCCCTTGAGGTACAGGATCGCTTCCATCCCGTCACTCACGTGGGCCAGCGAATTGGTGAGGCGGGCCCGCTCCATGCTCCGCCGAACCAGGTAGGCGTGGTCGGTGTCGTCTTCGACCAGCAGGAAGTTCAGCAGACGGGACTTGGCGGTCATGACGCGGGCTCGTGTCGGGTGGGGAGGGGGACGCCGATCAAACTTTTCCGGCCCCCGCAGACGCAACCCAGGCTGAGAAGTTTCCCAGAACGAGCGGGTTGCCCGGGGCGCCAGGGTGTGCGGGCGGGGTGGGCGGACGGGCCCCTGCGACAGGCCCCGAGCCCGCCGCGGGGCATAAGCCTATCATCCACCGGGTCGGACCCCGGGGCAACTTGGACGATCGAATCGCCCCCGCGTCAGGAGTCGGTCACGATGCAGCCCGGTGCCTACCCCCTCAGCCCGGTCCGCATCCTGCTGGCCGAAGACGACCCGGACCACCAGGACATCCTCTGCCGCGTGCTGACCCGGGGCCGGTCGCACGTCAAGGTCGACCGCGTCGCAAGCGCCGGCGAGCTGGACCAGGCCGTCCGCACCGCCACCTACGACTGCATCGTGCTGGACTACAACCTGCCGGACCAGACCGCCGACGAGGCCATGAAGAACTCGCACTACTTCCTGGGGCAGACTCCGGTGGTCGTGGTGTCCAGCAGTCTCGATCAGGATGTCGCGCTGCGTTCCGCCCGCGCGGGCGGCGTGGACTTCGTCCAGAAAGCCGACGCGATGCGTGCCGACGAGCTGTGGAAACGGGTCAGCCACGCGATCGACGAGAGCGTGGCCCGGCTGGACCGGAACATCGCGGCGCGGCTGCGGCGGGAATCCAGAAACCGGCAGAGCAAGAACCTTCGCCACCGCCCGGACGGGCCGGCGGCCGATGCCGAGCGGGACGGTGACGGAAGAGATACCTAGCCCGACAACGCGGGTTGGCTCCCTGGTTCGAACGAGCCGCGCCGGTAAGGAAGCGGACCCGCGGCGGCACACCCCTCTTTGGCGTGGCACGCGCCAAGGGTCCGCTCCCTCACGGCTGATCATTACGCAAAACTCTTAAACACCGTTCACGCCGACCCGACGCGGCGTTTTGTTCGTTAGTTGTAGATGCAAGGACGCACCGCCACTCCATCACCCTCCCCGCGCCAGGACTCCACGCTCACCAACCGGCATCTCTCGCCAATCGATGCCCCGCACGCCCGAGCCGCAGCTCTCGACCATTTCGCCGGGATCGACCTCGGCCACAAGCGTCGCAACGACCGGGCAAAGACT
>Ga0209187_1003179_pt1 | contig 14169 bp, 7 predicted proteins | sample BantaG_FD_187430 | JGI IMG/M metagenome (GOLD analysis project Ga0209187, IMG submission 187430) | Marine algal microbial communities from Bantry Bay, Ireland - BantryBay_4 metaG (SPAdes) (version 2) | ecosystem: Host-associated > Algae > Red algae > Unclassified | place: Bantry Bay, Ireland... | reverse complement strand
AGATAAATGTGACTAAGCCTTCCTGCGGCCCTAAGTGAGATGTGGGCTCAAATGAATAAAATGTCAGGTATGTCATCAAGTAATAACAGACCCATATGCCTATGGTATAAAGTACAAACTTTAGAGGGTTGGCGAGTGAGAATACAGATAACACTCCGTCTTTGAAGCCTATGAATAAGTTCTTTAGTTTAACAAAAATACTCGAAGATTGGAATGCTTTAGACCTTACTAAGACTGCTAATAATCCCAATCCAACCAGCATGAACAATATCAGATAGAGCCACCAATAGCCAGTCAAATACTCATCCAAAGCTAAATTATCCTTAAGATACCTGGATACCGGACCATATGCAAATGGCGCGGAAAGGATTAGAAAAATTACTAGGCTCAGCACATCTATGATCCGATCTGTTACCACCGTACCTAATACCGTTTCGACACTGATTTTTTCGTATTTGGCAAAGATACCCGCCCGCATGATCTCGCCTAACCGTGGAATACCCAGATTAGCAAAGTAGCCTATCATGAGTGCCATCAAAGCATTCCAGAAGTTAGTCTTATGACCTAATGGTTCTAACAGCATCTGCCAGCGCCATGCCCTGAAGACATTACTCAGCATGTACACGCCTAAGATGACGAATATCCAATTCCAATTAGCTTCTTTGAAGTCCTCAATTATTTTATCCAGCAAGACACATTGCTCCTGAGCATTGCCTTGACTAAGGCATTCTTCTACGTATTTAGTGGATTGGCTCTGGTATAGTAGGTATAGTATGATACCTCCGACAGAAGCAAAGATGATAAATTGAAGAATCTGCTTGAGCCGAGAATTCAATGCTACAGCTGATTATTTTCGTCTGGGAATATGGCTATAGGCTTAAAAGTCTTAGCCTCTTCTGGAGTCATAAAGCCATACGATATGATGATTACGATATCTCCGACTTCGACTTTCCGTGCTGCTGCACCATTCAGACAGATCACACCTGATCCTCTTTTTCCTGGTATGACATAAGTCTCAAGTCTTTGTCCATTATTGTTATTGACGATCTGTACCTGCTCACCTTCATAGAGCTGAGCGGAATCCATAAGATCTTGGTCTATGGTGATGCTACCTACATAGTTGAGGTTAGCCTCTGTGACTTTGACACGGTGGATCTTGGATTTGAATGTCTTTATTAGCATGAGGTATATTCAATATTAGTACATGGCTATAACGCTGTAAATGTGATATTAATTCATCGAAAGAAAGAATAGTCTATCAAGAAAGTTTTAAGTCTGAGTCAGAACAATTTCTGTCTAATTCTCGGTCTCGTAAAACAGTTTGTAAAATTTTCTACCCATATCATCTGTCCCTTTCTCTATCATATTTTTATTTCCGTGTATGTAGACATGGAAGTTTTTATCGAGCTTCAGGATACTCTTGAAGACTTTAGACTGGCTTTTGACTGCTGCTTGACTGACTGTGAATTTATCTGCCAAGTCGACTTGTTGTTCTACTTGGAAATCCTTCTTGTATTCTTGAAATTCTTCCATGAGATTATCATCCTTGAACACGCGGCGCTCGTACTCTTGGGACTCGAAGTCTTCGCCCTGATTAAGGAAGCTTTGTGACCGATTCAGCAGTGCTGCTTCTTCAGTCTTATCTATCTCATAGATTGGTTTCATCCGGTCGGTGATAAATTGCTTCGTAGCTTGTATTACATTCTTGGTGTGATAATAATCATCTTTTCGTGCTGTGAGTCCTAAGAAGTCATGCAGCCAGTATTGTGATTCTGCACCAGGATTAGACTTATCTACAGCACAGATTTTATAGCCAAGCTCTGACTCAGTATTGAATACGATGCAGGCTTTATCGACATTATTCATCGTGATGCCTTCCTGGATATTCAGCTGATAGGTATCTGGCTGATTAATCAGCTGAAGTATGGATGTCTTATTTTCTATTTTAAATATACAGAGCGCATCGACCAGCTCATCTTCGATCAGGACATCATTAATGTGTGCCAGTACAAACTGACCAGACTTGATATTAGGATGCTGAGAAGCTTGGTGAAGGTCCTGCGACAGTGAGATACTGGTCGGGAGAAATTGCTCTTGATGATCGAATAGCGTGCGTACTTTTTTATACACATTATCCGACTCATTTTTCATACTATATTCTGAAAAGCAATAGAACTTAGGATCGGCGAAGTTATCCAAGAAATAAGATAGTAAAAATGATTCCACCTCTGGAGATTGGATGGTTATGGCCTCTGGTTTTGGCCTGACGCCGTCTATGTCATTAACCTCATGAATGGCAAGCTGTGATATGGAAGCGTCTATGTGATTAATCATAACTCATATTTGAATTTGCAAATATATTATCTAATCTGATAGGAGTCGTATAAAATGAGAATATACCGAAGAGAATCGAGTTAGAATTTTTTTAGAAATCAGTACACCTATTTCTTTCGGGTATCATGCTCGAACTATTTTCCTACCGATAGTTGTCTGTATAAAATAGCATCGGTGTATCCATCCAATCTAAGACAACAGTTGATTAGTTATTTTGAATTTTTATACACTAAATAAAGTTATTTAATACCAAAACATATTTATCACATGTTGACAAAAACTCATCTATAATATGGGCTTTATTCATTAATTTGCAAAATTAATAGAGTTCTTAAATGAATCAAAAAGCTTATTTCAGAATCTTCAGCCAGTCATTCATATTTACGATCTTTTGCATTTCAAGTATAGGGAATGTAATTCTTTCCCAAGATGGGATCATCAATCAGACGACACATAGATATCAGCTAAATGCTACAACCGATAACATTATTGTAGATGGTGTATTAGATGAAGAGGTATGGGCACAGACTGAAGTAATTGGAGATTTCTGGTATAGCTTCCCTGTAGATGATAAGGCAGTTGAAGAAGAATGGCAAACTAGCATAAAAATGACCTATGATCAGTCTAATATTTATTTGGGCATCATCTGCTATGGTGAAGGACCTTTTCTAATGCCTTCTCTGAAACGAGATAATAATCAGTTTTGGGATGGGGATGTAATAGGAGTTGTCATCGATCCTATTAATGAAAAGACCAATGCCATGGGATTCAATACTAATCCTGCTGGAGTACAATTCGAGACATTGGTGAATGCTAATACGGGGACCAGGACAGGTGGAGGTAGTGGAGGGTTTAATGTTGCATGGGATAATATATGGATTGCTAATTCTAAGGTATATACAGACCGATGGGTGACAGAAATTGCGATTCCATTCAAATCACTAAAATACGGAAGTACGAAAGAGTGGGGGATAAACTTTATCAGAGGTGCTGCAAAGACTAATAGCTGGCACACATGGGCACCTGTGCCAGTACAGCTGACAGGTGTCGACTTAGGGTTCACTGGCTTATTAGAATGGGATAAGGCACCACCTAAGTCCAAGGGTAATATCTCAGTGATACCGTACGCGTTAGGATCTACATTTAAGAATAGCGAGGATCAAGAACCAAGAGAAAATAAATTTGAAATAGGGGGAGATGCTAGAGTCGCTATCGGAACGAATTTAAATCTTGACTTGACGATCAATCCAGATTTTTCTCAAGTAGATGTAGACGAACAGGTGACTAATTTGACAACTGTTGACATTCGATTTCCAGAAAGGCGATTGTTCTTTTTAGAGAATAATGATATTTTTTCAAATTTTGGCATTCCTCCCATGCGTCCATTTTTCAGTAGAAAGATTGGCTTAGATGAAGATGGCAATACGATTCCTATTCTATATGGCGCTAGATTAAGTGGAAATGCGACAGGTGACATGAGGATCGGTCTAATGAACCTTCAGACGCTGGCTAAAGATGATTTTGATGCGCAAAATTATACTTCAGTCGCATTCGATCAGCGATTATTTGGCAGGACCAGTTTCAAAGGGTATTTACATAACAGGCAAGCCTTTGCCGATGGAGAATTTTCAGGAACAGATTATACCAGAATATTAGGAGGTGAGATAGACTATAGGTCCATAGATGGCCGCTGGCGAGCTAATGCTGGTGGTGGATTATCTATGTCCGATGGGGTCTCTGATAGGAATGGGACCTACCATGCGATCCTTGCTTATAATGATCGAAATATAGCATTCTATACCAATATCATGGCTGTCGGTGATAACTATATGCCGGACATGAGTTTTATGTCTTGGCTATTTCATAGAGATGCTGCGAATGATACCAGTGTCCGCATCGGGTATACACATAGTTTTACCAGATTATCTTATACTTTTTACCCTGAGAACAGTCCGATTAATTCTCATATAATAGGTTTTAATAACGTCTTTGATTTCACGAATGAGAATACAGATTTCTTCATTATGAGAAATCAAGTCAGCTATGATATTAATTTTACCAATACGAGTTCCATTCAACTTGAAGTGCAAGCATTCAATAATGAATTATTTTTTCCATTTGACTTTACTGATGCAGAGCCACTGCCTGCTGGTACTTATGACTGGAGAACTTATGCGGCATCATATCAGTCTGATCGAAGAAAACAATTATCATATGAAGTAGGAGTACAGGCTGGCGGTTTCTACGGCGGGAGTCGGTCACAGTATACTCTCTCTCTTAATTACAGGCAGCAGCCGTGGGGTAATTTTGAGCTTAACTTTGTTCAGAATTATCTTGACTTTGAAGAGCCATATGGATCAGAGTCACTGACATTAATTGGTCCTAAACTGGAATTTAATTTTTCGAGAGATCTTTTCTGGACCACATTTCTTCAGTATAACACTCAGCGAGATAATTTTAATATTAACAGCCGGCTTCAATGGCAGTTTAAACCTTTGTCTAATCTATTCTTAGTCTATTCTGATAATTATGCTATTGAGCAGTGGGGACCAAAAAATAGAGCAATTGTATTGAAAATTAATTATTGGCTGAATCTATAAAAGAATTTAATAGCATAGAAGATAGAAAGACTGACGAAAAAAAAAGGCCTTCTGATATATCATCAAAAGGCTTATATATATATAGAATATCGGAGGTTTCTTATTGAACAGATTAGTTAAGCATGTTCAGTCCTAGTAAATAAATTCAGAAGTAAGAGAACTGTTGGTAAAGCTGATATGACTTTAGCGCTTTTAGGTCAAAATCTGTACAAATATTTGGGTATAATTTAATTCTGTCAAATACCTTTTAGGTTGCTTTTATCTGGATTAGATTCATTACCCCGTTTATTGCCAAAAACCCTAAAAAGCGAGGCAATAATTCAGGGTAAACGCATTCAAATCAAATTCAAGCCTGTCACTTAATAGACTAAACTTCCCATATGAATAAGGTCTAATATGTAAAAATCTCTTTAGAATCGTAAAGGGATTTTTAGAAGTGGCGGCTGCCTGCCAGGTACCCGGAGGGGATTAGCTGGCATAGCATTTTTGCTTACTTTTTTTGCAATTGAAAAAAGTAAGGCCCGCACGGCGAGTGCAAGTAAGCTTTGCATCTATAGAAAATGTGTTTGTGCTTTACTTCTGAATACCCCTAGTTAGTACAACCCTGTATATAAGCATGAAATGTAGAACCAGTCTTCACCTCAAACTTAGATTGTAATTCAATTTCTTTACCTGCAGAGAAATTCATATTAAGACCACTATTCAAGATCGCATCAGACGTGATGGTTTCGATTACTTCATATGTGGTGTCAGTCATATTAAATGGGTTTACATGAATCAATAAGACACAATCATCGATATCATCACATATGCCATCATTATCAGAATCTATAAAATGGGTGGCACATCCACATATGTCATCCAGAGTTTTCGATGGATTCATCGGACATTCATCTATACAATCAGGGGTGCCGTCATTATCCGTATCTATATTAGAATCACCTTTAAGAATTGTAAAATAGTCATCGATTGCGCCAGTCTCTCTAACGAATTTGATATTAAGAGTATCACCATTCACTTCCAGGACTGTAGATCCAAGATCCTTTGCAGAATAATACATCGCATTATGGTTTAACGAGCCATTCCCTGTTATTTTACCAGCGCTTCCAGTAGTGATATAGACTGCTCCTTTATTTGCCATTGGCGGACATAAGTCTTTTTCGTATTCTCCATCACCATTTGATTTTCCATCGCCATTTCCATTTGCTATAATGTGAGTGCTAGGATCAAATGTGTTAGACTTGCCATAGTGACCATTAATAAAGAATGATCTTTCGTATGAGTGACTATGCCCAGAAAGAACTAAGTCGACACCATTGTCTTCGAGCATGGGTAGAAAGTTCTCTCTCATTTCCTTGAGACTTCCAGCTGAATCAAAGTCATTGTCAGAATCGTGAGATCCTTTTGTATATGGAGGGTGATGAAACATGACTATGATCCATTGAGCCGAAGTATTTTGGATGTCCATTTTTGCCCACTGATACATAGGACCACCGACTGCACGAGATGTTTCATAAGACTCTAATACGATAAAGTGAATATTCCCATAATCAAATGAATAAAATGCTTCAGTTCCTGATGCGATTCCTCCACTTTCTCCTGCTTTAGGGAATGTAAATATTTCATAGTATGGTCCAGTCTGGGTTCCAGAATCTGCCGTATATCCATCATGATTTCCTAAAGTAGACCATGCGATTGTGTTTTTCAACTTGTCCTCATACATGTTCTCAAACATGGCATCTTGATACTGTGCATCTGTTCCGCTACCATATGCATTGTCACCAAGGAATAGAATCATATCAGTGTGTTTTGTCCCAGTGTAATTATAATAGGCGTCTCTGACGTTTCTTTGATTTTGATTGGCAGTGCCAGGATCACCTAATATCCAAGCCCTTATAGGTGTTTCTGCTCCTATGATAGGATGAGTCTTAAAATATAGATCGCTCGACGCAGGGACGATGACTCCATTTTGATCACTGATTGAGTAATAGTAAGTACTTGCATCGCTAAGCCCTGTGATCTCTATTTCATGCTCGGTCTTTAGAGGTGAGTCGGAAGATACCGAACTTAGGTTACCTAAAGATGAACCATAATTTACTATAGATTGTGCAGGGACATCAGTTCTCCACTTTATCACGACACTGCTTTCCGTTCCTTTCTGTAAATAAGGACCTCTTATGATATTGGCTGATGGGGCTACTTGTGCCTCTATGTTCAGGGCAAAACTTAGGTCAGAGTCTGCATTGTTATGTTGATGTACCTCTACTGCTATCACATTAGTACCTGACACAAAACTAGATGCAGGTGGGCTGAAGATATATAGCTCATTCTCTAAAGATTCGGAGTTTGCAAATGTGTTATAAGATATATTGCCATTCTTTAATCTTAATCTCACTGCCTCTACACCATTAATGTACACAATGGCTCCATCATCATGAATCAAGCTTATTTCAAATCCGATAAAGTCATTCACATCATTGATAGTGAATTCGTGGCGGAAATATGCAGTTCTTAAGATACTACCTGGTGCTTCAGTCGCATTAATCATGGTCGTTTCATCTCCATCTCCATACCCCAGTTGAGCATTATTTACTGACCAGTTATTATCATTATAATTAATGTCGGCCCAATTGCCAGAAGGTTCATTACCAAGGTCATAATACTGCCAAGAAGCACCAAATGGGATCAAGTCTACCTGCGCTGTTAGCCCATGGTAGATAAGTATGAGCAAAAAAAGTACCCTTGATTCTAACTTGAGATATCTCATGTGCTCTTAGCGCTTAGAATTTATATCTGATGAATTAGTTATTGCACCCTTCTATGTAAGCATGGAATGTAGAACCAGTCTTTACTTCAAAGTTAGTTTGTAATTCAATCTCTTTGCCTGCAGAGAAATTCATATTTAAACCAGAATTCAATAGTGCATCAGATGTGATTGTCTCGATCACTTCATAAGTCGTGTCAGTCATATTAAATGGGTTGACATGAATTAATAAAACGCAATCATCAATGTCATCACATATGCCATCATTGTCTGTATCAATATCTACATTTCCACATCCACACTGCCCAGGGGCAGTCTTCATATTATCATTCGGACAGTCATCGATACAGTCTTTAGTACCATCACCATCTAAGTCTGTCTCTGCGACACCACATCCACAGGTGCCAGGTAAGATTTTATTAGGATCATTAGGACATGCATCGGTACAGTCATCGATCTGATCTCCATCACTGTCTACCGGTGTTCCAGCACATCCACATGCTGCGTCATACATATCATCAGTCGTACATGCTAAGCCGTCATCACAGGGATCTCCTGCTAAGACATCGGCTTTTGAAATAGTGAAGTAGTCATCTATGGCTCCACTTGGCCTTACAAACTTAATACTCAGTTCATTACCATCTATTTCTAAGACTGTAGATCCCAGATCTTTTTTAGAATAATACATCGCATTATGATCGAGTGAACCATTACCCGTTACTTTACCAGCGCTACCAGTCGTGATGTATACTGCTCCCTCACCTGCGCTGGAGGAGCAGTTATTTTTAGAATATTTTCCATCTCCATTATCTCTGCCGTCTCCTCCACCATTTTCGATGAAGTGTGTGTTAGGATCGAAAGTAGCAGATTTGCCATAATGACCATTAATGAAGAATGACCGTTCATATGAATGACTATGACCAGATAGGACCAGGTCGATACCATTTGCTTCCAGCATAGGAAGAAAGTTTTTTCTCATAGCTTTTAACCTGCCTCCTGAATCACCATCTAGATCAGAGTCATGAGAGCCCTTAGTATATGGCGGATGATGAAACATGGCGACTATCCATTTTGCCGTTGTACTTTGGATATCCGTCTCAGCCCACAGATACATGGCTCCACCTACACCATTAGGGCTGTCATTAGAATCCAAGACTATGAAGTGAGTATCTCCATAATCAAAGGAATAGTAAGCTTCTGTGCCTGAGGCCACTCCACCGCTTTCTGCTGCTTTGGGAAAAGTAAATATCTCGTAGTAAGGTCCAGTCTGGCTGATAGAACTTGCACTATACCCATCGTGATTTCCTAATGTAGACCAGGCTATGGTATTTTTCATCTTTTCCTCGTACATATTCTCAAACATCGCATCTTGATACTGAGCATCCGTGCCGCTGCCATACGCATTATCTCCTAAGAATAGCATCATATCTGTATGATCAGCACCTGTATAACCGTAATAGGCATCTCGTACATTTCTTTGATTTTGATTAGCTGTCCCCGGGTCACCTAGAATCCATGCTCTTAATGGAGTCTCTACACCTGGCACTGGGTGAGTTTTAAAATATAGATCTGCTGCTTCCGGTACTATGACGTAATTCTGATCACTGACAGAATAAAAATATTTAGTGGCATCAGTCAATCCAGTAATTTCTACCTCATGTTCAGTGGTTAATACTGTATTCGAAGCTACTGAAGTTAAGTTGCCTAATGAAGCGCCGTAATTGACAACCGATTGAGCGGGAATATCCGTTCTCCATTTGACGACCACACTACTTTCTGTTCCTTTTTGTAAATAAGGGCCTCTGATGATATCTGCTGGAATAGGAACTAAGATGCCAGTCATTTCAAGATCAAACGAAAGATCAATCTCTTGTCCTTCATGAATCGAAAAAGCTATGGTATTTTCCCCCGTTACGAAGTAGGAAGCGGGTATGGTATCACTACTCATAGCATTATCACCCATGATATCACCGGCGGCACTTCCATAAGATAAGGGAGCAATATTCTGAATATTTCCACGCTTGACTTCATTGCCATTTACATGAAGTGAATAACCATCATCATACCTGATATTGAAAACAAAGTCTTCAAATAAGCTTACATCTGAAACTTGTATCTTTTTTCTAAAATATGCAGATAACACAGTATTTAAAATTGTCATTTCATCTCCATCTCCAAATCCAAACTCGGCTGTACCGGTACTCCAATTAGCATCTGAAAATAATGAATCAGTCCAATTCAATCCAGACTGACTTATTGGTCTATTACCTGCATCATAATATGCCCAGTCTGAACCAAAAGAAATATTATCTAAAAAACTAGGGTCATTTTCTGCTTCTAATCTGAAATCGAAACTTATGTCCGAGCTAGTATTACTGCGTTGGTGTACTTCTACTGATATGACATTTGTTCCAGTGACGAAGTCCGCCGCATTGGGTGCAAAAGTATACACACCATTTTCAGTTCCCTGCGAAGTAGTATAAGTATTATAAGTTACACCTACTGAGGGTAGCCTAAGTCTAACCGCCTCCATACCATTAATATAGACGATCGCTCCATCATCGTATGTTAAATTAATTTCAAAGTTAATGAGAGCATTTACGTTATCTATATTGAATTCATGACGAAAATATGCAGTAGTGAGATTACCACCCGAGGCGTCCGTGCTATTTATTACTGTTGCTTCATCTCCATCACCATATCCGAGCTGAGCATTACCGACTTCCCATCCGCTATCATCGTAAGTGATGTCTTTCCAATTACCTGCTGGTTCATCTCCATCGTCATAATAGTTCCAGGATGATCCTAATGGGATCAAATTCGTCTGCGCTGATAGCCCACTGCAGATGAGCATCAGGATAAAAAGTGTTCTTGATTGTAAGTTAAAATGTTTCATTCGGTGTTAATTCTGTAGTTTTTCTATTTCACTCATGAGTTCATTCATCTTCTTAGATTTTCTAATTCTAATCGGTAATGATTTTATGTTTTCTATAGATGATAAAAGGTCTTTTTTGGCGGATTCTTCATCCTGCAGCTCAATGTAAATTTTGGCTCTCTTTAAGTATTGTCGCTCTTTTCTATTTGAGGATGCTATGATCTCACTTTGATTTAGAATCGCTTCCTCATACATATTTACTTCCATCAGTAGGTCTACCAGTTTGACTTGCATTGTTGTGATGGGGCCTAATTCTGAAAGTGCTTCTTTTATCACCTCTATGCTATTATAATTTGCAGTAGCGGTCCCGATAGAATCATATGCTGACACGAGATTATGGTACAGAGGTGTTTGTTTTTCTATGGTTAAGTCTATTGTTCTTCGATATGATTTAGCAGCTTCTTGATAGCGCTTCTGATTCATTAGTATCTCAGCTTTTATATCATGTGCTTTATGGTAAGTAGGAGCGAGTGAGATCAGTGAGTCTATGCTTTCTAGCGCAAAGTCATTCTGTCCGACCTTAAGCCATGCCTGAGCATATCCTTGAAGTATAATTTTAATACTGCCTTGATGTATTTCGGCCTTCTCATAGTCTCTTATGGATCGCATATACTCTCCGTGCTGGTAGAATAATTTAGCCCTTTCTAAAAGAAGAGTGGCATCGTTAGGTGTGAGTTCAAGTGCTGCAGTTGTTGCTTTGATCCGTTCATCTAAGTCTCCATGTGACATACCTAAGAATGGGACTAATGATAAGATCAAGATGTAAAATACATGAAGAGGCATATGATTAAGTGAGTTTAAGTACGGGTTAATCTAGGTATGCGAGCAAAATTTTTAATGATTGCTATCAAAACATTAACTAGCGATATTGAATTTTAGACGAATTTTATTCAGTAAAGCCACAATTATTCTTCTATTTATTCAATATTTTAACAATAGTCAAAATGCTAGAATTTCTTTGAGCAGAAATATAAAGATCGCTTTTCAATTATACATTCCAGATAAATTGAAATATATATAATTGGATCAGCTTTTCAATAGATAAAGACGTACTTAAATAGAATAATTATTAGATTAAATCAAATTGACGGGAATATTTTTAGAAGCTGGTGTCTTACTTTTTATTGCCATATGCTTCAATGGGACGAGTACATTAGCTTCGGGAAAATAAGTCGCTACACATCCTCTAGGTATATCATAAGGCACGACGATAAATTCTGGTGCTGTGCGTTTATGATGACCATCATCATGAGCAATATCTACGACATCCCCTTTGATTAGCTTCTTCATAGCCATATCTGTCTCATTCATCATGACGACTCTTCTTTCATTATAGATGCCTCTATATCGATCATCCAAACCATAGATCGTGGTGTTATACTGGTCATGGCTTCTAATGGTCATCATGATAAACTCATGACCCTTCATATCTGTCTTAGGTATTTGATGAATTGTGAATTTTGCCTTGCCATTATCCGTATTGAATTCGCGATCTCTCGCGCCATTAGGTAGATAGAAGCCAGCGTCGAGTCTTACACGCCCATTATAATTATCAAAACCTGGAACGACCTGTTCCACTGCATCTCTGATGAGGTCATAATTATCGATATAGCTTAACCAGTCGATGGCACTATCTGGTAGACAATGATGTGCCAGTGAGGCGACGATGTCAATTTCGCTTTTTAGTAGTTCTGATGGAGGAGTGAGCACACCTCTTGATGAATGGACGACGCCCATCGAATTCTCTACACTGATAAACTGCTCTCCTGACTGCTGCTCGTCGATATCAGTCCTACCGAGGCAGGGAAGGATGAGTGCCTGCTGCCCATGCACTAGGTGCGAGCGATTAAGCTTAGTAGACACATGGACAGTAAGGCTGCATTTTCTCATGGCTTCTGCAGTGTACTCAGTATCAGGAGAGGCTGAAATGAAGTTGCCTCCCAGGCCAAAGAATATTTTTGCTTCTTCTTTATGCATTGCTTCGATGGCATCTACGACGGCATGTCCATGTTTTCTTGGAGACTTAATGTCGAATACTTCATCGAGTTTATCCAGAAAGGAATCTTTCGGCGACTCCCAGACACCCATGGTGCGATCACCCTGAACATTACTATGTCCTCTGACAGGACATGTGCCTGCACCAGGTTTGCCTATAGCACCTTTAAGTAACAGTAGATTGACGATCTCTTGAATATTTGCCACGCCATTCACGTGCTGGGTAAGTCCCATGGCCCAGCAGATGATGATCTTTTGCTTATGCTTGAGCATATTTACAGCAGTTCTGATATCATCCAGAGATACCCCAGATGCTTTGACTGCTTTATCTAAGTCTAATTTTTTCAAAGCTTTCAGCAATGCTTTACATCCCTCTGTATGTTCCTTGATGAATGTCAGATCAAATATTTTGCCCGGCGTCTTTTCTTCTTCGATCAGCAGAAGCTTCATGATGGCTTGCAGAAGTGCGACATCTCCATTTATTTTGACTTGTAAGAAGAGGTCTGTTAGCTTAGTCCCTTTTCTCAGCATCTGTGCAGGTTTTTGTGGATGAGCGAATCTCATCAGACCTGCTTCAGGAAGAGGATTCACTGATATGATTCTGCCACCATTATTCTTGCATTTCTGTAGTGCGGTGAGCATACGTGGATGGTTGGTGCCAGGGTTTTGACCCATGACCATGATCACTTCAGCCTCATGTAAGTCTTGAAGGGTGACTGATCCCTTCCCGATGCCTAAAGTCTCAGAAAGGCCGATGCCAGAAGATTCATGACACATGTTAGAGCAGTCTGGTAGATTATTAGTGCCAAGCGTCCTGGCGAATAATTGATATAGGAAAGCTGCTTCATTAGATGTCCTCCCACTGGTGTAGAATAGGGCTTCATCTGGATGGTCCAGTCCTCTTATCTCTTTTGCTATGAGTTTAAATGCTTTGTCCCATGTGATGGGCTCGTAGTGATCACCCCCTTTTTTGAGGACCATTGGTTCTATCAGTCTTCCTTGTTTTCCGATTTCAAAATCAGATAAAAGAGATAAGTCATATACAGAGTGCTCTGAAAAGAATTCAGCTCCGATGGTTTTCTTTTGTATTTCTTCGGCAATGGCTTTAGCACCATTTTCACAGTATTCACCCAGAGAGGATCGCTCATCATCAGGGTCTGGCCATGCACAGCCAGGACAGTCAAAGCCACCTTTCTGATTCAGCTTAAACATCGTTTTGACTGATTGTGCTGGATCAGTGTAATCCTTAAGATGCTTTAATGATGAAATGATCGCTGGTGCGCCAGCAGCCATGTCCTTTGTCTTCTTGATGCTAATACCAGTGAATTCTGTAGGGGTCGTCGCTTGTGGGGTTTGTTTTTTCTTTGCCATGTCTTCTCAGTAAACGGTTCAAGATAGGGAGAAGTTTATTTCAGATAGACAGTGTACTTGATTTTTATAAGATTGATGTAAGTCAATAGATTGATATTATACAATATAGTTACCAAGTACTACTGATAATTACTCTTTTGTTCATTAAATTGTGAAATGGCTAATATAGA
>Ga0209187_1003178_pt1 | contig 14169 bp, 7 predicted proteins | sample BantaG_FD_187430 | JGI IMG/M metagenome (GOLD analysis project Ga0209187, IMG submission 187430) | Marine algal microbial communities from Bantry Bay, Ireland - BantryBay_4 metaG (SPAdes) (version 2) | ecosystem: Host-associated > Algae > Red algae > Unclassified | place: Bantry Bay, Ireland... | reverse complement strand
TGTATACCTCTCCAATACGTCGGGCATGACTAATCGCTATGTACTGGATGCAGTCAAAGATGAGCATTACCCTAATTCTAATAAATCCAGAAATATCATCAGACATCATGCCATTAATGGTGCGAAGAAATATATCTACACGCTCTATCACGAAGGTGCATACAAGACCTATTTAGAATACCCTAAGTGGGATACGACAGTTACACCCCATCCATTATCTAATGCTATGTCTACACAAGATAGCGCGAACATAGAAGAAACGCAGGTGCCTCAGTATGGCGTCATAAAGATAGAAGAAGAGAAGGATGTGATGAAGGATGAATATTTGTTTCAGACCAAATATAAAGATCCTGAAGAACTCACACCTTTAGATAATGATGAGAATGAATCGATTGATTTATTCTCTAGATCACTGAGTACTGATAAGATAGAGGAGACAGAATTAGATCAAGATAGAATTATAGAATTTATCTCAGCCAGGGCAGTCGCAGCTCGGTCTAAATTTAAGTTAGACCAGTTTACGACAGAGATGGATAATAGTGTCCTTTTTGAAGGATTAGAAAGTTATACTCAGGATGATGCTGAAGTCGCTAATGCTCCGATGGGACTTTTATTCAAAGGAGTGGTAAAGGATTTGTTCGAAGATTACACCATTACTGCAGGCATGAGGATTCCGACCTCACTTAATGGGCTGGAGACATTTGCCATATTTGATGATAATAGGGGACTGATCGATAAGCGTATGGCTATTTACCGAAGGACAGAAACTAATACAGCTCCCAATTTTTCTTTTCCTACACAGAAAATAAAGTCTTCTTCTATATTAGGCTTATATCGACTAAAGTTTCCGCTGGATGTCTATACCAGTTTAAGGGTAACGGGTCAGTTGAGGTTTGATAAAAGGTTCTATTTGCATTCTAATGAATTCGCCGTGAATCAAGCAAATGATAATGAAAAGCGAATCAGTCTGAAAGCAGAATACGTATTCGATAATACGATCCCAAAGGATGACAATGTACTCTGGGGGACACGTTATAAAGCTTATGTTGAAGTGATCAATCGGTTTGATGTAAATCTGACAGGAGATTTGAGTTTTGAAGCCAGTCGAGGATTTACAACAGTGATAGGTTTTGATGCGAGACATTATATACCTATACTAAATCACTCTATCATAGCTCTAAGAGGCACTGGAGCGACTTCCTTAGGGTCTGATAAGATGTTATATTACTTAGGGGGTGTAGAGAACTGGTTATTCTCAAGCTTCAATGATAATATAGGTGTGCCACAGGATAAAACTTTCGCCTACCAGGCTATAGCTCCTAACCTCAGAGGCTTCCAGACTAATATCAGAAACGGAAGTACATTTTTATTGACTAATTCTGAGTTGAGAATTCCTCTTTTCAAATATTTCTCCCAACGTAGAATCCGTTCTTCCTTTTTCAGAAATTTTATGATTGTCGGTTTCTTTGATGCTGGTACTGCATGGCATGGACTCACGCCCAATAGTGATGACAATCCGATCAACACGGCTACCGTATCTCAGCCACCTATCCTCAGAATAGATGTCAAATATTTTAGAGACCCTCTCGTGTACGGATATGGTGCAGGGCTTAGGACAGTGCTTTTGGGCTATAATGTACGTGTCGATTATGCATGGGGTGTGGAGTCTAGATCTGTTTTAGATCCCAGACTCTATGTAGCATTTGGGAAGGATTTTTAAGTGTATGACTTATATAAGAATAGACTTCCAGACTGGCTCCATTCTACTAAGTTTTACATTAATTTAGATGTTTCATAAATAATTCTTTCACTCCCCTATCCCTGACATACTCATATGGCTTTAATTCTTGAGGCGTACATTCTTCTAAAAGTGATTGCAGCATTTCAGCATTTGTATATGTCCGTACTAAGTGATTTATAGCATCTGAAATAGGGTAGTGCGATGGGATCATTGTCTGAGTGCCATATCTAGTGATATCCTGTATCGATCCAGAATGGCTACTGTAGCCATAGCGCTCTTTGATGATTTCTGTATTCTTGTATTCTGCAATAGGAAGCAGCAGGTAGTCCGCCTCACTTAATATATTCAAATATAATTCATGGCTGATCTCTGACTCATAACTTTTCACTTCAATAAGAGGATGATTGATCTTTTTGAAGTTTTCTATGATACCTCGACCAGATCGATCTTCAATAGAGCCTGCTAAGATGAGGGTCATAGCTTGGTCAAGCTGACACTGGCCTAAGGCTGATAGAACTGGCTCATAGTCTCGTCTGCTGGATGACACACTTCCAGGTATCACTATAGTGATCTCATTTCTCTTAGCTAATGGCTTATTCCTACTTATCGATAGCCCGAGATTCAAGTGGTCTACAACAGATTCATATTGATTCTGGATGGCATAGCTTAGCACGGATGCAGAACATGCGAGGCATCGATATTCTTTTACTATCGAAATAGCCAAGCTTTGGTATTGTTTAATTTTATATTTTAATAATCTTGCAGTTTCTTTGATAGAGGATGGAACTATCCGATAGATATCGCTTGCAAAATGAAAGTGCAAGTCATGTATCAGCAATAAACTTTTTTTTCTAAATCTCCAATCGATAAAATAGCTAAAATGACGAGGGAGTAATGTGGTGATCAGTATATGATCGCAAGCTTCAAATACCTGCGCTAGAGATTTAAATAGCGAATCCAAAGAAGTATTTGGCTTAATAATATGCATCGATGTAGAATCACCAGGCATTAACTCCTGTTTAAGAAACATATGATTTTGATCAGTCGTTATGACATGTATATGTTCATATTCTGTTCTACACTGATGATACACCGACCATAAGACCTCATGATGAGTGCCTAATTCGATAATAGCTATGGTTAAAGCTTTACTTTGCATTGTATCTGAGCGAAACTAATGAAAAATAGACCTACAAATGAATCCAGTCTTCTTCTCGGTGATCTTGCCTACGCATAATAGGAGAGTATTACTACAGCGGGCTGTAGATAGTGTGCTTCAGCAGGTATATGACAAATGGGAGTTAATTGTGGTAGATGATGGTTCGACTGATGACACTGTCTCTTATCTGAGATCTGTGCAAGATGAACGGATCAAAGTCATCAGCATAGAGCATAATGAAAGAAGCATCGCCCGCAACGAAGGGATAGAGGCGAGTCGGGGTGACTACATCTGTTTTTTAGATGATGACGACTATTACTTACCAGACTACCTGTCACAATTTGCATCTTACTATACGAATAGTGAGAATAAAGACAAGATCCTCCGCACAGGATTTTTGACCAAGAATAAAAACCAGCAGACGAAGTCCTCTCTCTACGATGTATCAAAAGGTATACATCCAGTGCTGTTCTTCAGTCATGAGATGTGCGGCATCTGGAGTCTATGCATACCCAGATCATATCTGAGTGAGAATAGATTCCCAGAGTCATACCCTCACTGGCAGGACAGCCATCTATTACTTCGCTTATTTTCGATGTACGATATGCACCAATTAAACGGATGGTCATATGTATATGTACAGCATGATCGGATGGGATCTAAAGAGCTATTTCGCAATAGAGAGATCGTAGAGCGGACTGACCTGCAAATAGAAGCCATCAATGATTTATTCCAGAATCATCAAGACACAGTCGGAAATTATCTCAAGCCTAAAGATCAAAAAAGATTGATTTCTGAGAAAAGGATCAGAGCCGCTGCACTGCTCAATGGAGAACGACAATTCAGATCTGCATGGCAAGAAATGATGAAGGCGGATGTCAGCTTAGACTTATGGCCGTCTTACGGCAGAATCTTTTTGACTTTGCTTATTTCTTCTGGATTAAGATTATTTGAAATCATTAAGTCTGCCATCGTATTTAGATATCATAGAGTCATGGCTAAAGGAGAGGGAGTCTGTTGTCCTTGTTGTGGACACTCATATAAATACTTCTCTTCTTATGGTATCGCATCCAGAGATAATGCGCGATGCTGGAATTGTAATTCTTTAGAAAGGCACAGACTTTTACATCTGTATATCGAAAATGAGACGGACTTATTTCAGCTTAAGTCAAAGAAAAGCTTACTTCACTTTGGTCCATCTGAAGTTATGTATGATCGATTTGCTCGATTGGAGTCTATCGACTATACAGCTGTAGATCTTAATCCAGATGATTATCCCATGAAGCTCGAGAAGATGGATATGACAAGCATAGACAGACCTGCTGAAAGTTTTGACTTTGTGATGGCGATACATATCATGGAGCACATTAAGGATGATGGTTCTGCCATAAAAGAGTTACATCGAGTGCTGAAGCCTGAAGGAATAGCCATATTGATGATTCCGATAGACATACATAAAGAGGATACTGTAGAAAGTGATATTTCTCTGAGTGGGGATGAGAATGAACTGCTATATGGTCAGACTGATCATGTGAGGCTTTACGGTAGGGATTTTTCAGACCGGTTGTCAGCTCATGGGTTTCATGTGGATACGATAAATTATGCTTGTGAGGTGACTGAAGAAGAAATCTTGCAGTTTGCCATATTTAGAGAAGAAATCATATTTGTATGTCGTAAGATCTAACATGAGACGCTTTACTATATTTGACTTTATCTAGTTATAATAATTACTTAAAGTTAATTATAATTGCTATATATAGCTTTAAGTCTATTATTATATAAGATAAAGTCAAATTTAACGATCTAATTTGACTTTATCTCTATATTTTACTACCTTAAAGTCAAATAAAACTTATGGAAGATTTCATAGGAAGACGGAAGCAAATATCAATATTAGACAAGTGTAAAGAGGATTCAAAATCACATTTTATTGCAGTATATGGTAGGCGTCGAGTAGGGAAGACCTATTTGATAAGACATTTTTTTGACAATCAATTTACATTTTATGCGACAGGACTCGCCAATGCTGATCTGAATACACACTTGATTACTATGCATGCTCAGCTATTGGAGTATGAAGGAATTGATAACAATTTACCAGTACCAAAAAGCTGGATGGCAGTATTCACCAGATTAATAAGACTGCTTGAGAGCTCTACGGATAGAAAGAAGATCATATTCTTAGATGAGTTGCCTTGGATGGATACAAAGAGATCCGGGTTTCTGACGGCATTAGAATACTTTTGGAATAGCTGGGCAAGTGCAAGAAATGACATATTACTTATCGTATGTGGTTCTGCAGCATCTTGGATGATTAATAAGCTACTGAATGCTAAAGGCGGGCTCCATAATAGACTAACAAGGTCAATTAGGCTAGAACCATTTAATCTCTATGAAGTAGAATTATTTCTTAAAAATAGAAATTACCATATCGACCGATATCAAATCGTACAATTATACATGGTCTTCGGTGGTATACCTTACTATCTCGAGATGATAGATACACAGCTTAGCATAACACAGAATATAGAAGCTCTATGTTTCGCCGATAAAAGTGGCATGCATTCAGAATATGATATTTTATTCAGGTCATTATTTGATAACCCAGAGAGACATATGTCTATCGTGGAGGTACTCGCGAATAGTAAAGCAGGGCTGTCCAGAAATGATATCATTAAGAAGACAGGACTTCCTAAAGCTGGAAGCACCACTCAGTTGTTACAGGAGCTTGAGTTAAGTAATTTTATCAGGAGTTACAGGCAGTACGGGAAAAAAAGTAGGGAGACGACTTATCAATTAATCGATAATTATACATTATTCTATCATCGTTTTTTGAAGCTTAATACCATCAGTTCTAATTATTGGATCACCACTATTAATACCCCCACATATTATAATTGGGCTGGTTATGCTTTTGAGATCGTCGCTCTACAGCATGTAGAACAACTCAAGAATAAACTGGGAATAACAGGTGTGCAAACTAGTATATCGTCATTCCAAAATCAACACACTCAAATAGACCTTATTATAGATCGTCAAGATCGAGTTATCAATCTTGTAGAAATAAAGTTTTCTATAGATGCCTTTGAAATAAATAAAACATATGATGAAATACTTAGAACAAAAATCTCAGAATTCATCGCACACACGAATACGAAAAAGGCAGTGTGGTTAACGCTGGTCAGTACTTATGGGCTTAAAAATAATAAGTATGCAGGTCAAGTGCAGAGTACTATCGAGTTAGATGATTTATTCGAGAAGACATAAGGTATCTATGACTCTATATGGCTTAAGATAAGTCTATCTGGTAAATGCTATTCATTGTAACTTTTCTATGTATGCTACGTTCTATTTTAAAAGCAGGATATGATAAGAATATGCTTCCTTTCTATCATCCTTCTCCTTAGTGCGTGTGGTGAGTCAGAGGTGGATTCTGATATGACAGACGACTGTCAGGACGAATCATTTTTTAGTGCTGAGGAGAATCGAAAATTTATGATGGGTTTTACTACCTGGCCATTCGGACCGGATATAGAAGATCTATCAGAGATCTATGACTTCATCAAGCCATATGCTGATATATATGGAGAGCAGATAGATCAATATATACCATGGAAGGCAATGATGAGTGGAGATGATATACCTAAAGTACTGCTGGATAATTTGAAATATCGTTATGGTCAGGCTCGGATCAATATGGATCTTTCTCTCTCCATCAGCTTATTAAATCTGGACCGCTCTGATCTTCTCGCGGATATTGATGGTAGCGTTCCATTCTATCGTTCTTTAGCAGATGACCATATCGTAGATGCTTATGAGAGATACTTGAGTATTGTGATCGAGGCTTTTAAGCCAAAGTATGTCGTGACAGCTATGGAGGTAAATGAATTATATATGCACGATCAAGAAAAATGGGGTGAGTACAAGATTATGGCTTCAGCATTAAGAAAGCGATTGAAAGTAAAATATCCCAGCACACTTTTCTCTGAGTCCATTACACTTCATAATTTATATAATAGTACTGAATCAGAAGCTGTGTCTTACATAGAAGATATATTTAATTATGTCAATGATTTAGATTTTATTTCTGTGAGTTATTATCCTTTTTTACAAGGCTTGAAAAATTCGTCTGACATTGAAGAGGCCTTCGATTTTTACGTGAGCAAGTGGATATACCTATTGCATTTGTAGAGACGAATCAAATAGCTGATCGGCTTGTTCTCGGTAATTTTAATATTGATTTTGACGCGGAGGAGTGTGTTCAAAACGAATATTTGGAGCTTCTATTTTCTCAAGCTCAATTGCATAGTTTTTTTATTCGTCATATGGTGGGCGCATAGAGATTACGATGAGTTGTGGGAGATATTTCCTGATGAGGTAAATGATATCGGAAAGCTCTGGCTTGATACAGGACTTGTAGATGAGTCGGGACAAGAGAAGCTGGCTTTCGAAACATGGAAACGAGTTTTACTGATTAATAAGAACGATTGATATCTAATTGAGCTACGAACTAAGTTTATAGAAAGTCTGATGAGTATCTCTATCTATGCACTTTCTACCACGGCGGCAGGAGGTTTCATTTTTTCAGTGATGTCTTCCAGCATGCGGGATAATATGATCTTAGCTTCACGTAGGTGTGACACATTATCCTTGATGAGTATGAGGAAGTTAGTCGACTGTTTGAGTGTGATGCCTTTAGTGACAGCTTCAGTGGCGACATATTGTAGTACAGCAGTGAAGAACTCACCTTCGAAAAAGCTGCTCTGTGGATTGCTGATAAAGTAGCATCTTAATTTTCTCTTTTTCAGCGACAGTCTCTCAAATCCCATTTGCTTACAGATCCATCTCAATCGGAGTCCGTGGAATAATTCTTTCACTTGCTTAGGTAGAGGACCGAAGCGATCTGTCAGCATCTTTTGGAATTTATCCAGTGCTTCTTCATCGTTTATCTGGTCTAGCTCGGTATACAGTTTGAGTCGCTCCTGTATATTGCTGATGTAGTCATCAGGGATCAGCATTTCTATATCTGTTTCTATTTCGACATCTCTGACATACTGCTTACCAGGCTTTTCATTATCCTCCTTGAATACATCTTTGAAGTCCGTCTCCTTAAGTTCTTGAATGGCTTCATCCAGAATCTTCTGATAGGTCTCGAAGCCGATGTCTGAGATAAATCCACTTTGCTCTCCACCGAGCATATTACCTGCACCTCTGATGTCCAGATCTTTCATAGCGATCTCAAAGCCACTACCCAGATCTGAGAATTCTTCCAGCGTCTTGATTCGCTTTCTGGCATCAGGCGTCAATACTGATAATGGCGGTGCGAAGAGATAGCAATAAGCTTTTTTATTAGATCGACCCACACGCCCCCTCAGCTGATGTAGATCACTGAGTCCAAACTGATGCGCATTATTGATGATGATCGTATTAGCATTAGCGATATCTAAGCCTGTTTCAATGATGTTCGTACAGACCAGAACATCAAATTTTTTATCGATGAAGGACGTCAAGGTTCGTTCGAGCTTTTTTGATTCCATCTGGCCATGGGCCATAGCTATATCAATGTCAGGACAGAGCCTCTGGAGTAATGCGGTCATGTCAGGAAGTGATTTGACTCGATTGTGGACAAAGAATACTTGGCCCCCTCTATTGACTTCATAATAGATCGACTCTCTGATGAGATTATCATTGAAGACTCGTCTTTCTGTATGTATCGGCTGTCTATTAGGCGGTGGTGTGCGGATGATAGATAAGTCACGGGCTGCCATGAGTGAGAACTGAAGTGTTCTCGGTATGGGAGTCGCCGTCAGCGTGAGTGTATCCACATTCACTTTCAGATTACGTAATTTTTCTTTAGCAGCCACTCCAAACTTTTGCTCTTCATCGATGATTAAAAGCCCTAAGTCCTTAAATTTTATTTTCTTACTTAGGATGGAGTGTGTCCCGATAATGATGTCTATTTTACCTTCACTAAGTCTCTCGAAAATGTCTTTTTTCTCTGCTGTGGTCCTAAATCGATTCACATAATCTACAGTGACGGGAAAATCTTTGAACCGCTCGGCGAAAGTTTTGCTATGCTGTAATGCCAATATAGTCGTCGGGACAAGTACGGCCACTTGTTTTCCACCAACCACAGCTTTGAATGCTGCTCGAATGGCGATCTCAGTCTTTCCAAATCCTACATCGCCACAGATCAGCCGATCCATGGGATGAGCTTTCATCATGTCTTCCTTGACATCATTAGTCGCTTTATACTGATCAGGCGTATCTTCATAGATGAAGCTGGCTTCCAGTTCATTCTGCAAATATCCATCTTCGTCAAATGCAAATCCTTCCGCAGCTCGTCGCTTAGCATAAAGCTTGATTAATTCCTTAGCGATGTCTTTGACTTTCTTTTTAGTCTTACGCTTGAGTTTCTTCCATGTATCACTTCCGATCTTATCCAGCTTAGGTGCTGTACCATCTTTTCCGACGAACTTAGAGATCTTGTGTAGCGAATTAATACTGACATATAGGATATCATCATTCTTATAGAAGAGCCTGACTGACTCTTGTATGTGCCCATTGATGTCTATTTTTTCTAATCCAGAATATCGTCCCACACCATGATCTATATGCACGACAAAATCTCCAGGTAGAAGTTCGCGCAGCATCTTAAGATTGACCGCTTGTTCTTTAGTGAATCCTTTTCTGATTTTATATCGGTGAAAACGCTCGAACACCTGATGATCTGTAAAACAAGCGATCTTTAATGTTTTATCTATGAATCCCTGATGTATGGCTTTTACGATAGGGTTAAACTTGACATTGGCTTGTAGATCTTCGAAGATGTTATAGAATCTTTCTATTTGTCGATTGTTATCCGTGAATAGATAAGCTTCTATACCTGCTTTTTCTTTTTCCCTCAAGTCATCGATCAGCAGTGAGAAGTTCTTATTGAATGAAGGCTGCGGCTTAGCATCATAATCTATAGTCAGATCATAAGTAACATCGGCCTGAGCTTTGCGCTGGAAGATGATGTGATTAGCTCCGATCTCTTCTAAGACTTCATTAGGATATATGAATGCTCTGTCATGGAAGAACTGTTCTAGGTCTTCGTCATTTTTGACATTTATATTTTTAGCAGCTTCTCCTGCTTTTTCAAATGATATTTGAAGCTTATCAAGCACCATATCAAAGTCCCTGATCCAGACGACAGCATTCTCTGGAAGGACCTTGAAAATACTTACCTTCTGATCGCTTCTGAATTTTTTATTGATATCTGGAATGATAGAAATCTTAGTGATATTTCTGATCGACATTTGATCTGTCGGATTGAATGTACGGATGCTCTCTACTTCTTCATCAAATAGTTCTACTCGATATGGCCACTCGTTACCATAAGAAAATATATCTACGATGCCACCTCTGATGGAAAACTGACCTGGCTCATAGACGAAGTCTGTGCGCTCGAATCCATAGTCCACCATCAGCTCGATGATCGTATCTAAGTCCAGATCTTCCCCTTTAGTGATAATGATCTTTTCTTTGTCTATCAGGGCTGGGTCTGCTACCTTCTCGAATATCGCTTCTGGATAGGTAACCAGAATCTCGGCTGATTGAGCTCTGATATTAAGCTTGTTAATAGCTTCTGTACGGATGAGTACATTATTCTTATCCAGTTCATCATAGACATTGGGTCTTCTGAAAGAGTCAGGAAAGAAAAGTACTGATTTGTCAGGCACAATATTATCGAGCGTATTCTGGACGTACGCCGCCTCTTCCTTATCATTTGCAATGAAGATGTGATTATGATTAGACTGGGCTTTTATTGCGGTCAGGACAAAGCATTCCTGTGCTCCGACCATCTGGCTTAATAGTAGTCTGCTCGGAGTGGAAGAAGTGATTTTCTCTACAATGTCTTTCGTCCGCTTGTCCTCTTGGTAGAGTGTGTGCAGACGGCTCATATTTTCCACGGCGCAAATGTAAGACCTTTTTTTGGTTGTTTCTAAAGGAAATACTGGATTAAACCGAATCTTGTGTTCTAACCGAATCTCATTTTAAAGAACTCAAATCATTCTAGCTTATTGCTTATGATACCGCAGCTTAATTAGTCAAAGCGACTGTCAAATATAAGTGCCAAACTATGACACATTACATCAGAATTATTTACCGCCTTTCAGCTGCGCTTGGAGTTCTTTTAATTTTTCTAAATTATTGGAAGCAAGCAGTTTTGCTTGTTTAGCCCAAGAGCTAGGATCATGCATCTTATATCGGTTTCCGGCATCTGCTAGTAAGCTTAATAAATCTTTTTTCTTAGCCTTAGATAGGAGTTCGTAACTGTTATAGCCTGCTGCTAGTATAAGCTCTGCAATTTTTGGACCGACACCTTCTATCTTTTTAAAATCTACTTTGGTTGCTTTGGTTGCTTTGGCTGCTTTTGCTTTAGCTGGTTTCTTCTTGGCGATGACACTTTTAGTCTTATTTTTTTCAGTAGGTATTTGAGTTAAGTCCAAGACACTATTATCTGAATGGGCAAATGGCGAAGGCGTATAAGCGTCTGGCTGATCATCATTGATCCAGTCTGTACCATTTAGTACATATCTGAATTCGTACTTCTGACCAGCAGGTATCTCGATACTGGTTTGGTATATTCCTTTAGTTTTAGAAAGTACCGGTGCTTGATCAAAATTCCATTGATTAAAATCTCCTAATACTCGGATCTCTTTACTTTTAGGATTGTGTGCCGAAGCAACAGAAAATTTAACTTTAAAAGCAGATTTGGACTTGATGTAACTTTTATTAAGTGCCATAGAAATTGTTTTTTATGAATTATAGTACAAATGTATATCATTACATAATATGAAATTAAGTTTTTTAGCTTCATTTGTGATTCCTAAATTCACTAGTCATAGAACTTTGAAAAATAACTATTTAAATTTCTGAAGATAATCAGTATAAATAACCGATATAACTACAGCTATCAAAGAATATGTGGTGGGATATAAGATACTCAGTTATAATAATTGTGACTTCCAAAATCAAATAAAATTCAAAAATCAGGACTTCAAGTACTTAGGAGCACGACGATGCATCGTGGCCTGCTCATATCCATAGGCAATTTCTATCAGCACATCTTCTGACCATGCTCTTCCATATATAGATATACCCACAGGAAGTTCTTTAATGAATCCCATAGGTACTGTAATATTAGGATAGCCAGATATCGCTGCTGGTGATGAACTGCCTACGCTAAAATTATCGCCATTAATTAGATCAGTCTTCCATGCAGGACCACCCGTGGGAGCTATGATAGCATTGAGCTGATGCTCACCCATAACTTTATCTATGCCATCTTCTCGGCTGCCCTTATGCATAGCGGCTAAGTCATCCAGATATTCCTGCTCGTCCAGTCCTCCTTTTGCCAGTGCTTGCTCAAGATACTCCTGCTGAAAATATTCGAGCTCTATATCATCTTGCTTATTGTAGGCAATGAGATCTTGTAGAGATTTAATTGGCGCATCAGGACCTAATGATTTAAAATAATCATTCAGACCTTGCTTGTACTCATAGAGCATCACATTGAATGAATGTCTACCGATGCTTCCCTCTATGACTTTTTCAATCCCTATGACTTCCGCACCTTGCTCCTCTATATCTTTTATTGCTTGATCGATCAGATGGTCCACTTGAAGATGGCGACCTCTTGTAGATGTGTCATAGCCGATGCGCTTTCCCTTTAATCCTTCAGTCTTTAGAGATTCTGTATAGTCAGCCTTATGTAAAGCTTTACGGTTCAGGGTTTTTTGGTCAGATGGATCCTGACCAGCTAATGCCCCTAGGCATATGACTGCATCACTCACTGTCCTAGCCATTGGCCCAGCAGTATCTTGAGAATAAGAAATCGGTATAATACCCGATCTGCTCACGAGTCCTACAGTCGGTTTTATCCCGACGATGCCATTAGTCGTAGAGGGGCATACGATAGATCCATTTGTTTCTGTGCCGATGGCGATGACCGTAAGATTAGCAGAGACCGAAGCGCCTGAGCCTGCACTAGACCCACAGGTATTTCGATCTAAGACATATGGATTCTTAGTCAGTCCTCCATGCCCACTCCATCCACTGGATGACATCTCTCCTCTGAAGTTAGCCCATTCGCTCAGATTTGCCTTAGCCAGGATGACAGCTCCAGCTTCTCTGAGCTTAGCTGCTACTGTACTATCCTTAAGTGGTTTGGATCCGATTAGTGCTCGAGAGCCTGCAGTGGTATCCATTCCATCATGAGTGTCTATATTATCTTTCAGTACGACGGGTATCCCATGCATGGTTCCTCTGGACTTGCCAGCTCGAAGTTCTTTGTCAAGGACTTTAGCAATAGTGATAGCATCTGGATTGACCTGGATGATAGAATTAAGTCTTGGTCCATTGACGTCTATTTTTTCTATTCTTTTTAAATACATAGATGTGATATCCTCGATGCTGTAGGTACCTTCTTTATATGCTTTACTAATGAGCTTAATATCTAGTTCTTCTTCGTCTATGATCACTACAGGCAGAACTGACTGGCTATGACAGGAGGTATGGACTAATGTGGCCAAAGATATACCCGCTGATCCTGATGCTAGAATAAATTGTCGTCGATTCATATTTCTTCATTAAAATAATCTAAAACCCTAAATTATGAAATAGTTTATCATAAGTGTATACGCTACATATATACTCTGTAGTAAATATGTAGTGAATCAACCCTCTATAGTGACCTATCTTTGTATTGTATTTAAAATCACATCCTTGTGGTTTACGCCTTATGATACCTTACACTGTTTAAAATATTGACTAACGTATTTGGAATTGTTTTTCCAAATTAAAGATAATGCTGTAGCAAAACCAGTCTTCAGGTAAACCTGATGATGACAATAATGACTTGGACTTCATTACGTTACTGCATGTTTGAGATTTGTTTTTTGTGTGGTGAAACTGGGTTGATTTCCCTCATTCTGAAATAGGTAATGTAGAGTTAAGATTAAAATGACGCCCACAGAAAGTTGAAGCTGGCCATAAGTGTGTCAGCTTCCTTTCTCATTAAAATCACAATTTTAGAATACATCATGTAACAATGGTTCGGTAAAAAAAGTAGCTATAAATATGTAAAAAAAATATATGCGTAAATTGGCCTAAAGAAGCCAACCTGTAATCACAAGCTTCAACAAAATGATTACACAAGACGCATTTATTACAGGACGAATCCTGATAGGAACAATATTAAGTAAAATGAATGGGCATAATA
>Ga0209187_1003175_pt1 | contig 14174 bp, 9 predicted proteins | sample BantaG_FD_187430 | JGI IMG/M metagenome (GOLD analysis project Ga0209187, IMG submission 187430) | Marine algal microbial communities from Bantry Bay, Ireland - BantryBay_4 metaG (SPAdes) (version 2) | ecosystem: Host-associated > Algae > Red algae > Unclassified | place: Bantry Bay, Ireland... | reverse complement strand
GTCGTCACTACAGCGCAAGTGGAATGGCGTCTTATTGACAAGTGCACAAATCGCTCTGTCCTGTGCGCAACGAATGAACTGGCACGGCAAGCACCCTAACGTCCACAGCATCGCAGAGTGCTACGATGACGATGAAGCCATCAGCCATGCCGAGATGAAAGCGATCAATGCGAGACTTCATCGATCAGAGCTCCTTCCAAAATATGACATTACCATCAAACCTAAAAAACCAAGAGGCAGGTAAGAATTAATCTGCCGAACGCCTTAGAAAAGCGATGATGCATAGTAGCGTGTAACATAGCTTTTAATGAACAACACCGCTGCCATTTCTGTTGAAGAGCTGGCTGCCCTACGCGAGCAGATCGCCAGGCAGCAGCAGCTTCTGGATGAACAGGAAATTGCACTGAGTGAGCAGCAGGCAATCATTGAGCTCAAAAACAATCAGCTTGCTGAGCTCGAAGAAAGCATTGCCTGGCTGCAAGAGCGCTTGAACCTGTTACTGGCAAAGCGTTACAAGCACAGCAGTGAAAAGGACAATGATCCGCAACTAAGTTTGCTGGATAAAAAGGAGCTTGATGCTGCTATCGCTGAAGCACAGCGACAGCTCGACGAGGCTCAGGCTGCTATGGACAAGGCAGATCTGGATGCAGCGTCTTGCGATAAGCCACAGGTTGATAAACCAAAGAAAGGCAACGGTGGATCCTCTGCAGATCGCAATATCCCTAAACGCAAAAAATTGCCTGATCATCTTCGACGCGTCACCGTTGACGTCGATGTCAGTGATGAGAAAAAACAGGCGATGGGCGACCAATGGATACAGGTCGGCTGGGAGAGCAGTGAGCAACTGGCCGTGCAGGAACGTGAGTATTTTGTCAAACAGATCCGTCGAGCGAAGTATATCCGCGTGTGCGCTGACGAGCAGGGTCAAAATACGCAAGGCATCCAGGTAGCCCCTACGTTACCGGTGATACTGCCACGCGCCCTGGCGGATGCAAGCTTGCTGGCCAAGATCGTCACCGGAAAATTTGTTGATGCGTTGTCATTCAACCGTGAGTGCAAGGTGCTGGAGCGCGAAGGGATACAGATCGGATACAGCACACTATGTAGCTACCCGATTCAGCTGACACAAAGACTTGAGCCTTTGCAGGCATTGCTCTACGAATATGCCACACAGCAGCCGCTATGGCATCTGGATGAAACCACGCTACAGGTGCTCGATGAGCCGGGACGCCATGCGCGCCAGAAAAGTTATATCTGGGCGCTACGAGCTGGGCCACCCGGGGCACAGGTGGTGATCTTTCATTATGATGAACGGCGAAATTATGAGGCCCTGAGCAACTGGCTGCAGGTGCCTCTACAAACGTTTAATGGGGCTATCATCACTGATGAGCATAAGCCGTACGCGCGCCTTGCTAAAGAGACGCCGGGTATCCAGATACGCGGAGGCTGCTGGGCGCACAATAGACGCAAACTCACCGATACTGTCAAGGGAAGACGCAACGGTTCGGACGCTCACAAGCTGATCAAGGACATTGCTACGTTGTATCAACTGGAAGACAAAGTTCAAACGCGTCCTGTAGAGCAACGCCTGGAATGGAGAGAGAAGTTGATCAGGCCCTGGCTTGACGCCTATAAGCATAAAGTGGATGTACTGATACCGACCTATTCGAAAACGAGCCTGATGTACAAGGCTCTGTTTTATACCCAGAACAACTGGGAAGCTTTAACAGCGTTCATGTCTAATCCCTACCTGCCACTGGACAACAACCCTGTCGAAAGTACCATCAAGCCCTTTGCTCTAGGTCGGCGAAATTGGTTGTACACGGCCAGCCCTCGTGGCGCAGAGGCCAGCGCATTCATGTACACACTCGTGGAATCGGCTAAAGCCTGCGGGCTCGAACCCAGAGCCTATCTGCAAGCGCTATTCGAGCGCTACCCGTTCGTCAATACCGTGGAAGAGCGCCGCGAGCTACTACCCATGTTTATTAAAATCAGCTAAGTTTTTAGGTAGGGGTAGTCCCGTTGTTGCCCGCAGGCTTACCCAATAGGAAACTGTCAGAATGGGGTCTACTGAGCCTTCTCGATCAACTTCAGCATTGGCAGCGGTGCACTTGAACCGCCGTGTACGGTCCCGTACGCACGGTGGTGTGGGCGGACGACAGGGGTGACCCTGCCTCCGACCCGATCCCTATCGCGACCGTTGCAAAAGGGCGTGCGTCAATGCTAAACATGCAACTGGTGAATGGCACTAAGCCAGCTATAGATCTTATCGGCATTCAGATCTGTCGGTATAGTCACATCCGTGATGGCACGCCAGAACCCTTCAGTGAGCCCTTCAAAGAAGCACGCAATGAAATCAAGGGTCTCAAGCGCAAGGTGGATCGTAAAGACCGGGCTTAAGCGGAGAGCCCCCCGCGATTCATGCTGTTCGTTGACTTCTCGCGGTATACGATTGACGCTGGATTCACTGCCAATGTACTGCCCCCAGGTAAGTAAGTGTCGGCACAATTTACCTTGGACCCTGCCTACGACTCGATTTATTGAATGCTTGAGATTTTGTCTCACCCCTCGTCAGAAAAGTCGACATTCTCGTTCCTAGTTTAATGCGAAATTGATTCACATTTAAGTACGGTTAAAAAAGTCAACCACAGTACTTTTAAATCAAATTTTAAACTTCTAAATTTCAAATACTGATTATCAAGATAAACCTTCTCCTCAAGTGAGTTCGTATCTCTCCCGTTAATCTGAGCCCAGCCAGTAATACCAGGCGGTATTGCGTGCACACCAGACTCAGTACGCATCTCAATCAGATCGGTCTGATTAAACAAAGCAGGCCGTGGCCCCACAAGACTCATATCCCCAATCAATACACACCACAGCTGCGGAATTTCATCAAGGCTAGTCTTGCGTAAAAACCCACCCAGTCGCGTAAGAAAAGAGGTGGGATTTTGTAACTTATCAGTGGCCACCGCCGGAGTGTTTACCTTCATCGTCCGAAATTTCGGCATCCTGAAAATCTTATTGTCCTTCCCTACACGATCTGAAAAAAACAGTACCGGTCCTGCAGATTCTAACCTGATCGCAATCGCCACAACGAAGGCAATTGGAAGGAACACAATACCTGCCAGCAATGCTGCAGCAACGTCAGTAACTCTTTTTGTCATTCCGTACATAGTGCCAGCGTTTTTCCACAAGTTACAGGTTAGGAAGCTAGCGGTATATTACCAAATAGGTAATGAATTAACTAATATTTAGCGGGGTACCTCAACGTTCGACGTTAAGCGATCAACATACTCATTCACGCCGGTCGCTTTGTCCGCCATGGCCTTTAACGCTCCTGCCAGAAGAAATCCGCAATCCTCTTTGCAGAAAACACCGCCGCCATTATCAAGAAAACAACAACCCCTGCGACTATGGCAACCGGCGATGATTCGCCCATCATCTTTGCTGTTAACAGCGCAATGCCAACGCCGATAAGAGAAGCCAGGGCCATGATTCTGCCATGCCGCCAACGAGTTCGTTTTGATGGGTTTGCAGGCTTCGTCAACGGATTAAACCCTTCTCCACAAAATACAAAGCATACGTAGGGTACGACAAACAGGGCAATCAGGTAGATCGGCATATAGAAATCCACAATTGGGCGTTAATGTGATCAATGTAACGTTTTTTTGCGCTTTGTAAAGTTAATTCCGCCGATGTAATTATTTTATTTCGGATAGTTTTCGAAAATGTGCATCTGATTTTCCGTAAGGCGCGTGCCTTGCTACAAGCACCGTGCAGCAACCTATGAATTTGTACCCCACTTGTAAGATGAAGGTGTGCAATCGTACAAAGCAGGTGTTGCGTGAAAACCGCGATGAACTTCGGCTCGTGGCCATTCGGAATGTGATCACATAGAGTGTTCAATGAGGTTTAAATCTGAACTGTTTTACGTTAGGAAAGAATGTTCATTTAGTAACCCGGAATAAACTAAATGATCTGATAGCATTCCGTCATTAGATTGACAACTAGGAAAGACGACACGTATGTACGGAATTTTTACCCCATTGTTGCGAATTAAAAGCGCGGCTATTGTATTAGCAGTGCTTGCATCATTTTCTGCCAACGCGCTCGCTATCTCAACGCATACTTTAGATCGCGCTGAATGGTCGCTAATTTCAATTCCTGCCAATCCTGGTAGCGCGGGAACTGTCGAATCATTGTTTGGCGACGATCTTCCCGTAGCCAGCTATGGCCAGGGTGGCAGTTGGACCATTATTGCTTATGACGCTGCCTCCAACGCCTACCGTGAATTGAGCTTAAGCGATACCTTATCGCCAAATACAGGCTATTGGGCTATTCAAACAGAAGTGGCATCGGCTGAACTGGACCTCCCGGATTCCTTAAGCGCCTTATCTGGCACGCAGTCACCCGGTTGCCCTCAAGGTAAGTTGTGTGCAAATCAAGCTTTAGAGGGTGGCCAGGCAGGTGGCCAATGGAATCTCGTCGGTGCATCGGTAGATACATCACTGGGGTTCGGGGATACGCGATTCCAGTCAAACAGTGCCTGTGGCTCAGCTTGTACCCCTGACCAGGCTGTTGCAGCAAACGCAATCAATAGCCCGGCGTATGCTTTCAACAACAGCGCCTATGAAAAGCTGGCATCGTCTAGCGCTCTGCAGCCGTGGGATGGCGTGTGGATCTCCGTCCTGAACAATGCCTCGCAACTAAAGTGGCTGCTGCCGGTAGGGGACGCCCCATCTAACCCTGATCCTGAGACTGATTCACCAATGACGGCGGCTGAAAAGGATGCTACGCGTCTGCTCATGCAAGGCTCATTCGGGCCAACCGATGCAGAGATAGACAATGTACTTGCGTTAGGTGGGCCCGCTCAATGGGTTGATAAACAGATGAAGTTGCCAGTGCAACGTCATCTTCCTATCGTTAACCAGCTCTATCCCTACAACGTTGATAGAGACCGGCAGAAAGGTCGCTATATAGCCTTTTGGCGACAAGCCATAGGCGCTAATGATCAACTGCGACAGCGTGTCGCGTTCGCCCTCAGCCAGATTCTGGTGATCTCCGATAAAAGTAACACCTTGACAAAGTTCGGAAGTCGTACTGCTGCCTACTACGATATTCTGCTCAACAATGCCTTTGGAAATTACAGGCAGCTCCTGCAAGAGGCCACCTTGAATCCGGCCATGGGCGGCTACCTCAGCATGATGGGTAATGGAAAACCGGATGCTAGCAAGGGTTTACGTGCTGACGAGAACTATGCCCGTGAAATAATGCAGCTGTTTTCCATCGGCCTTGAGGGTCTGAATCTTGACGGTACCACGCGCCAGGGTACTGTCACTTACACACAGCCCGATGTCGAAAATCTTGCGCGCATACTGACCGGCTGGTCCTGGAACGTCAATAATTGGCGAGAGAATGCAAAAGATGGCTGGCGATCGGATAGGCGCACGCTGGAAAAGCCGATGAAGGCGTTTGCAGGCCAGCACGATACCGACGAAAAAAGCTTTTTAGGTACCACCTTCCCGGCCGGACAATCAGCTGAAAAGGATTTGACCATGGCGCTGGACATTCTGTTCAATCATCCGAATGTGGGCCCGTTTGTATCCAAACAACTCATAAAACGATTGGTCACCAGCAATCCATCCAACGCCTACGTTCAGCGCGTGTCCACTATCTTCATTAACAATGGCGCTGGTGTACGAGGCGATCTTGCCGCGGTAGTCAAGGCTATTCTGCTTGATGACGAGGCAAGAAACCAGGCGACGGCTAAAAGAACAGACTTTGGAAAACTACGTGAACCGCTACTGCGATACGCACATACGTTCAGGGCTTTTGGCCTTACTGACCCTGTAAAATTAAGTTTCTGGCAGACAAAAGAAATTCCTCAAATAGCGCCGCTAACGGCGCCCTCAGTGTTTAATTACTATAGCCCAGACTATAAGCCGCCCGGTATATTGACGGAGGCAAACCTGACTGCACCAGAATTTCAGATTAATTCCGCTTCCAGTCTAAGTACCGTTAACAGCACCTTGATGCGCGCGGTACTTCGCGATGAGATATTGAATTTTCCTACAAGATTAAACGTGCAAAAAGAGCTTCAATTGCTCAATAACGGCCCCACAGCTCTGTTAAATCACCTGGATCGAGTGCTGACTGCTGGCAGATTATCTTCAGCTTCGAGGCAAATTCTCACAGAATATATTAATGCCAACAAGGGGCGGATTGAAAACGCTCGATTGGTCCGTGATGTCATAGGTCTGATCGTGACGTCTACAGAATTTGCAATCCAACGCTAGGAGCATTGCACCATGGTTAGTCAAACACGACGATCTTTCCTGAAAAGACAACTGGCTCTGGGCGCCTGCCTTGCCACAGGATTTGATGTTATCAACGGACCGGCATACGCTGCAAACAAGCAGGGCTATAAAGCTCTGGTGTGCATCTATCTTGCCGGTGGTAACGATTCGTTAAATATGTTCGTGCCAACAACGGCCTCGGCACATGCAGATTATGCCAATGCGCGGCAGTTTCTGGCGGTGAATCGATCGCAGCTATTACCTGTAACAGCTGCGACATACAGTGATGGTCTGGCCTATGGCTTTCATCCTGTAATGAGAGAATCGCAGCGCCTTTTTGACACGGGAGAGCTTGCTGTTATCGCTAATGTCGGTTCTCTGATTCGGCCCATCAGCAAGCAGGAGTATGAGTCGCGTTCCGGCTCTGTGCCATCCCAATTGTTCTCCCACAACGACCAGACAGACTCGTGGCTTGCGGCTAATGCCAATGGCCGCGCCAGGTTAGGCTGGGCAGGGCGAACGATGGATATCATGTATCCCGGCGCTTACCCTGTTCCATCGCCCAGCATCAGCATTGGTGGTAATACATTGTGGCAAAAAGCTGGCAATGTAAGACCCTTTGAGGTGGGGAGCAAAGGTGTCGGTGCAAGATTTCTGCCCAATCATTCTGGCCCGATGAAATTAAGCGACGCCTTCGCTGCCCTGCACAAAAGCGCTTTGCAAGAAAGAAATTTATTTGCAAACGAACATGCCTTAACGCTCGAAAGAGCCGCAGAGTATGGAGATCGGGTTAACACAGCACTGGCATCCTCACCTGAATTTACCCAACAATTTCCTGGCACCCCGCTGGCAGCCCAGCTAAAAATGGTAGCTCGACTTATTGCGGTTAAAAGCCGTCTTGATTCAGGTTTAAATCGGCAAGTATTTTTTGTGCGCATTGGCGGTTGGGACACTCACGACGATCAGCTAAGCGCTGACGGTAATGGTCATCAGGATCTATTACAACAACTGGATTCTGCCATGGGTGCGTTTCAAAGTGCCATGGGGGATCTAAATCAACAAGATGCCGTAACGGCCTTTACAGCTACAGAATTTGGTCGATCGCTCACCCCGAATGGCAGTGGTACAGACCACGGTTGGGGTGGTCACAGCATGGTCATGGGAGGCGCTGTACAAGGCGGAGATATCTATGGTCAAATGCCCCAGGTATCGCGAAACAGTATCGATACCGTCGAAAACAACCGTCTTATCCCTACAACGTCAGTGGATCAATACAGCGCTACCATGGCACGCTGGTTCGGTTTGACAGACAGCGAGCTTGCCAGTGTATTTCCTAATTTGCGCAATTTTGCTACACCTGATTTGGGGTTTTTGGGCTGACAATGGGAGTTTTGTAGCGGCTAATCTGAAGGGCTCGTCCGAGCGATTGTGGAAAGCCGCCGCGGACGCCGCAAGTCTGAAGGGTCGCAAATAAGTACAGTCATTATCGCAAATCGTCAGAATGGCGTATGAGTACCCCGTGAGCAAGTTTGATGATAAACAGAACCAACACGCCAGCCAATGCTCCCAGCATCGCAGCCCACAGATCATGCAGATCGGCTGCGCGAGCAGGCATACCCATCTGCGTGCACTCCACTCCAATAGCGATAATCAGATTTATCGCAAAAATTTGTTTGTAAGTCAGATTTGGTGACTTCGAAAATATCGCCAGCAGCAGCGTTAGTATGAAATGAAAAGTGAGGTGTATTGTGGTCAATGAAGCATATTGCGATATCGCTAAATAGTCTGTCAGCTTATCGATCCAGATATCATCCATATAACTTCTGACACGCTTTGTAATCATTGAGGCGTATTCGCTAGCACCGACAACTAATATCGAGGTAAACATCCCGGCACTGATAACACGGGCATGCAAAGGCAATTGCCGCAAAACGCGCAGGGTTAAAAACAGCAGCAAAATCGCCCACGCTGTAAACAGTGCTACGCGTATCGCTTTATACGCATCGCTTAACCTCACGGTATAAAACCGCACGCTCTCTATCGCTATGTTATCTGCATGACGCACAGCTACGATAAATTGAAGACCAGCAGTTTGCGGATGCAACGATGACACTCGCCGATTCAGGCGGGGTACTGGATTGTCGTCAAGAGGTATAACGCTGCCGATATTTTTTAATAGCTTGCCTGTATCTGAGCGCGCTCTGGCTACAATAAACTCCGGTTGGCCTGTGGAACGGGAAGGCAATGCATCCGAGTAATTAAAAAGTACTACCTCATACAGTAGTTGATTCACTCCAGCGAATGCATCTGCAGCGGTGTCAATGTCAATAAGTAGAGTGGATCTGGAAGGCCCAGCGTACAAGCAGAGTGCCGTGCCGCAGGGTTGGAAACTACTTTCCTCACCCTTAACGTTCCATTGGTTTTGACTTCCGGGAAAGTTAAACGATAGCTGGCGCGTATCGTTGAGGGCGTGCAAGGTGCCTGATGAAAATGCGACAACGCTTGCAGCTCCCAGCATGATGGCTACGGCCAGAAAAAGCCAGGTGAAGTGTAAATCACGGCCGCTTATTGTTTTCAAAAACTTATAAGGTCTACCTTGGTTTTCAAGAAGCTTACACAATCAGAATGACTGACGAACACCCGTATATATGTTATTTGAATACTGGGCGGGAGGCGGGATGACTAAAGACTGCTACGAGACAACCACAACCGCGGGTTAAGACCTTCAGCGCCTGCAACAGTCGCTGCCCATGCGCCCATTCTTGCAGGGAGGATATCGCCGCCTTCCAGCAAATCGTAGCGTTCAGTGAACCCATTAAAGATGTACATTTGAGGAAAAACAACCCCGTTAGCATTTGCTTCGAACAAGGTGCAGCCGTTGATACAGGAGCCGGAATCAGTTCTGACCTGCATGTCATTCAAGGGGATGTCACGGCGATACGGGTTACCCAGAAACGAATAAGCGGTACTGCCTGCAGCAGTTCGCAGGGGTATTTCAAAACACTTTAGACGAGAACCACACGCCAGAGGAGAAGGCGTTCTGCTACTGTCGTCAGGTACATCAAGCACTGTCGCCGCACCACCGATTTGTCCAATCCAGTATCCTTTTGCGACTTGCATCTTATCAGTCAGTTTAAGTTTGATATAGTCGCGCGCAGCTGTAGGGCTGTACTCATACACTATCCAGGTGTCTTCATAAGTACCGGCAATATCATCGCCAAGAATGTCTGCCACCGTATTTTCATCTACAGGCGGTACGCACTCAAGGCTGAACATCACCCATTGGTCGTCAGGTAAATCGCTTGTGAGGCAGGGGTTACCACGCCATCCCATGTCGTACATCGCTTTGAGTGTCATCCAGTTTTCCTGAGGCACGGAGGAGCGAGGTTCCATGAGCTCGTTAGGAATGAGCTTGTCACTAAAGTGCGATACAGAGCTACCACCTTGAATGGCGGTAGGGGCAAACAACTCTGCCTTGCCGGCATTGGTACCGGAACTCAAAAAATTGCTTTGTGCTGTGACACGCGGTCCGTTCCAGACAAGATCACCATTACTGACAGCGGAAGCTGCGCGCTGTGCATTGCTCATATTCGACCAGCTTCGGCCTGTGGGCGCATCTTCCAGAAACGCAGAAAACTGATCGTCACGTCCGTTAAATAACTCACCAGTACTTCTGTTAGCCAAAGTCAGAAATCCCAAGCCATGTCCCAGCTCGTGCTGCACGGTTGAGGCAACGGTTAAGCTGCTTGGATTAGGAGGGTTGATGCGGTAGTCATAACCACGCCCACCCAGGCAGTTCGGATCCGAGTCCAGCTGACTGTTAAAGGTTGTAGTGATGTCGACAGTGCTGCCGTTCACATCCGTTTCTGTATAACTACTGGCAAGAGCACTGACATAAAATGTGTTGGCCCTTGGGGCACCGGCAAAATCGCGATGTACTGTCCGGGGTCTGGCACTGGCTAGAGTGGCAGACCCGGAACTACAAAATTTTGCTACCCACGATGCACGTACCTGTATATCAAAATTGCTATCAATCTTTTCTTCCCAAAAGCTCATCGCCGCTTCAAAGGCATTAAAGCGTTGCTGGCCCAGTGTGGTCCCTGGATTATTGAGCACTGGTGCTACGGCTGTAGAATCGTTGAAGCCGACGCCAGGTCCATCGCCATTGACTAGTGTGATAGTGGATGCTGCGGGCGCTGTTCCAGCTGACATCGCAAGCATGCAGCTTGTCGCCAAGGCGACCTTTGACAGTGGACTCACTTGGCATCTCCACGATCATCCGTCGGTTCGCTCGTCGTTGGGTCAAGCACGATTGTGCTGGCATTCTCAGTCGGCGCCATTGTTTCAGGTTTTTGCGTTCATCTCAGATCCTGTTGTTTATTGTTTCACTAGCCCTTGGTGTTGGTTAACTTCTTCTTCTTAAGAAGGGCTTTATTGCTAGCTTTTATACTTTTACAGGTTTAACTGAAAGCCTCTTTCAATTGCATCATTTGATACCTTTAGCGTCAATGAACAGACGCTAAAGGTTTAGCTCTGTCAAGGACGCAACTGCAATCCGCTGCCGGGGCCTGCGCCGTTGTCAGCATTGCCCCAGACCGGCCCCAGCAGCATGCCTTCATCTACACGCCTTGACGAGGCACTGCCATCGTCGGTGACATTGCCGCTTGTAGAGACGTTTGCCGGACTGTTCAAACCAAACCCGCCATTGCCGCTGTTCAACGCAATTGATGATCCTGATCCTGCTGGAGCCCAGACAGTATTGTTTTCTATACGCACTGTATCTGCACCAGACATGACAAACGTTGTGTAAACACGGATACCTTGGCCACCTTCAATATCCCAGACCTGATTGTTGTCGATAACTGCATTGCCTTGTCCTACCACAATACCTGCGATATCGTGCTCTCGGCTTTTGACATCAAAGACCGTATTGCCGGTGACGCGGTAGTTACCGTTCTGCACAGTTTCCGGGCCAACCGCGATGCTGATAGCGCCCGAGTACTTCAAGCGGCTACCGGACACGGTATTGTTACTGACCGTGATGTTGTAGGTATAAGGCTTTATCTCTATGGATTCCGCCGTTGTATTGCGAAGCACATTGTCATCAACCGTGATGTCATGGGTGGCATCGCCACGGTAGCGGCCGGTACCGATATAGATGCCTTCTCCAAACTCGTCGTAGGCATAGCCTTGCGAGTTGCTGCCCTGGCGTCTGCCCGTATTTTCAATCAGGTTGGAGGCAACGCTGACATGCGCTGACGGGCTGCCAGCCAATCCTTTGTTATCGAGATTGGCACCTACTCGAATACCCTCTTGAAGAATGTTGGTGACGATATTACCGGAGATGCTGCCGTGGTTAACCGAGTTGAATTGAATACCACGCAGTGTGTTCTGAATTTTCAAATTGGCAATATGCACATGCGATGAACGGGTTACCTCAACGCCTGCCTTCTGCGACCCTGAACCGCCTTCGATAACCACATCGCCGACATTGCCGGTTTGTGTTTTGATGGTAATTGGAGCATTAGCGCTGCCTGATTTATCGGCAATACGAATAGGTGCAGGGTAGGTACCTGGCATCAGGCACAACGTGTCGCCTGCTTCCAGAGCGCCTGTTGCAGCATTAAGCGATTGGGGCGTTGCTGTGGATGAGCCGTTGGCATTATCACTACCGTTTGGCGATGCATAAGCGTTGCAATTACGTGGTGCACTGTTGCCGGATGTGTCGCCATTGCTATCGGCGCTGACTACGACATTTTCCGCTTTGTCACTGGCAAGGAATCTGGCCGCAGGCAAGTGCAAAGCCGGGGAGGAGTCCGCAGCGGGCTTGGTGGTGGCAGCCCAGAAACCAACACCCGGGGCTATGACACCGACACCTGTGGCGGCATCGCTGTATGTCTCTTCGTCTGAATTGTAAACCCACAGTGGGCCTGTGAATAAACCTTTGGAGGAGGCCTCATCCAGCGAGCAGCCGTTAGAACAATCGTTGCCGTCCCTGTTGCTGACAAACAGGACCTCATCTGTTTCGGTAGGAGCTGATAGGGGTACGCCCGTCAGGTTCCAGGTGACGTCGGAGTCGCTGGATTGCAGTGGTATGGCCACACATGACTGGTTGTCTTCACAAACCGCACTAGGCGATGCATTGCTGTCGGATAGAGATTTGGCAAGATCAAGTTTCACTGGTGATCCTGTGGCCTGAATGGTCCAGAATGCCTGGCCGGGCTGCAGAGCATCGTCCAACCCTGGATTGACGTAACTTCCGGCAATACTGTCGAAGAAGAATACGGTCCAGCTTTCCCCGTACTGCTCTTGTGGCAGTCCGCTACCAAAAATGGTTCGAATGCTGGAACTCATGGGATCAGCAGGGACAACCAGCAGCGCCCATTTGTCGTTATCCAGTGTAACGGTGGCGGCCGACGCTATAGAGGATGCTGCTCCATGCAGAATGCCAAGCACTAGCAGGTTTATGGTTAATTTTAAACGGCGGCGCATAGGTGTTATCAGATCTTATGTAACGGTTACACAGATTAGCAGCTTGGTAGCTGGGTTGAAAGGCCCAAACGATTGCAAAATTGGCAGGATTTTTGGTACGGAGCGTAGGTAGTATTACCGTAGAAGTTACCGGGTAACTTTGCAGACGCTACTAATCACGGGGTTTTCGGACACAGGCATGGTGTAACTCGATGGGCGGGTGTAGATCTACGCTTCACTATGCTGCATTTTGTTGAGTGGCCTGCTTCATGACTCTTGCCAGAATGTCACACGTTTTCTCAACCTCTTGATCTGTTAGGGTAGGATGAACAAGAAACATAAGACTGGTTTCGCCCAATTCCTGCGCAACCGGGAGTCTCTTTGCAGGCGTCAGGCCCAATGAGGAAAAACATTTTTCCATATAAACCTCAGAGCAGGACCCGAGCTGACATGGGACGCCGTTGTCATTGATAGCATCAACAATCCGATCGCGCGACCAACCCGATCTCAGTGCTTCAGGTCTAATGAAAACATAGGCGCGATACCAGGCGTGTCCTACGGCTTCGGGAGGGTGGGATACGCGAAGTCCGGGCAGCTTTGACGCTGCATCCAGTATGCGCTCGCCATTGTGCCTTCGAGCCAGAATCCATTCGGGCAGCTTCCCTAATTGAATACGACCAATAGCCGATTGCATCTCTGGCATTCGGCCATTGATGCCAATGGATTCGTGCACCCAGCGAAATCCCGGTGGATGCTCTTTTTCATACACGGCAGAAAAGCTTTTACCGTGATCCTTATAGGACCAGACAGTTTGCCAGTAAGCCTCGTTTTGAGTGGTCACCATGCCGCCTTCGCCGCCGGTGGTTATAATCTTATCCTGACAGAAACTCCACGCGGCAATATCGGCGAGCCCACCAACAGGTTTGCCTTTCCAGGTAGCACCATGGGCCTGCGCACAATCCTCAAGTAGTGCAATGCCGTGTGATGTCGCCAAGTCATTGAGTGCATCCATATCACAAGCCCAACCTGCCAGATGCACACAGCAAATAGCTTTTGTGCGCGGAGTGATGAGCTTTGCTATGGCATCAGCGGTAATGTTTTGCGATTCACGATCCACATCGGCAAATACCGGGGTAGCACCGGTAAGGACGATACTGGAAGCAGACACGACATAGGTGCGCGCAGGCACAATAACCTCATCCCCTTTACCAATGCCCAGCGCTTTCCACGCGCACAAAAGTGCAATGGTACCGTTGGACACAGCCGCCGCGTGATGAGTTTGAGTGCAGGCAGCAAACTCGGTTTCAAAGTGTCTGCCTTGCTCACCGGTCCAGTAATTAACCTGGTTGGATGCCAGCACTTCAGCAACTTTTTCGATTTCTGCCGAGGTATAGCTCGGCCAGGGCG
>Ga0209187_1003173_pt1 | contig 14175 bp, 13 predicted proteins | sample BantaG_FD_187430 | JGI IMG/M metagenome (GOLD analysis project Ga0209187, IMG submission 187430) | Marine algal microbial communities from Bantry Bay, Ireland - BantryBay_4 metaG (SPAdes) (version 2) | ecosystem: Host-associated > Algae > Red algae > Unclassified | place: Bantry Bay, Ireland... | reverse complement strand
GAGATTTTGGTCAAAGGTCATGCAAGTCCATTAGCACCGAGTGAATACAACAAGCGATTGAGTAAGCGTAGAATCGCGAGTATCAGAAATGAACTTTCTAAATATAATGGAGGAATACTCTTACCATTCATGGACTCAAATCAACTGGTCATCACAGATGTATCTTATGGAGAGGAGCAAGCACCTCCTGGAATAAATGATAAGCCTTCTAATCAAACAGCTTCAGTCTACAGTGTGGAAGCATCAAGAGAGAGAAGAGTAGAAATTATTAAAATAAGAAGCACGCGGATAAAGAAATAGGGTAGAGCTAACCATTCTGCTAGCATATAATTGATAACAATTATTCATATGGCGGGGTCACAATCTTCATAAGTTGTGGCCCTATTTTTATTGTAAGAATAAATGTTGAGTCCACTCTGCAAACTGACGAATTGCATAAAATACAAAATTTTGGATGAGATTTTTAGTTTTTGAAATTCAGTGATGCCTGAGTATCAATGGATTGAGAAAATTAAAAATATCGTAAAAGAAACACTTTTGGCTTTGTGAGTTTTCGGAGTGGGCTCAAGGTTTTAGGATTTAATCTTTGGTCTCCTGAGGTGCTTGATGAGCATCAGTCATTTCCTTAGAGATAGCACCTTTTACTACTCTTATGAAAGTCTTTTGATCAAGTTGGAGTGACACTTCGTGATCTTCGATTTTATTGATGCGGCCGATGATGCCTGCTCCCAAAACCACTTCGTCACCTTTTTTTAGGTCTACAATGAATTGGGCTTGTGTTTTCTGTTTTTTCGCCTGAGGGCGGATAAAGAAAAAGTAGAAAACAATAAATATGAGAAGTAGAGGTAAAAATTGAAATAGAGATTCTGTCCCTCCTGCCTGTAGTAAAATAAGTGTAATCAATTGCATGTTTACTTTCTTTCGATAATCAATGTATTCAAATGTGGAAAATGCTCGGAGACAATCCAAAAGTTATGTGATTGGCCACTTTTCCAGTTTCGTGGGTCAAATGTAAGGGTTAATTCTTCCCTTTGTCCAGGTTTCAGAAATTCTTTTTTGGGTGTCTGATCGATGCATTGACAACTAGAGAAGGATTGGTACAATTTCGATGGTTTATTGCCTGTGTTCTCGTAAGGGATTTTGAGTACAAATTTCTGCTGCCAGGCCTTTGCATCAAATAGAAAAACAGAATCAGAGAACATGAGCTGTTGTATCGTATCGTCCGCTGGAGGAGCGATCCCAGTATTTATTTTCTGCTCATAATCAGGGCCTAGAAGCTCCAATAGCCATGGGTCGAGAGCTTCCTTTGGGTCTGGTTTACTTTCTTCTTCCTTACACGATAATGTCAAGCAAATTGCAACGACCACAAGCAAACTCCATCTCATTATGCAAATGTACCGAGTGTATTGCTATAAATTCAATTTCGGTTCCTTATTTTGGTGCTATGATTATTAGCTTATTAGGGTTCATGGCAAGCGGTAAATCTACCATTGGTAGAATGTTGGCAGATAAGTTGGATATGAATTTTATCGATCTTGACGTGTTCATCGAAGGACATGAAGGAAGAGCTATTGGAGAAATCTTTACTCATAAAGGAGAGCGACATTTCAGAAAGCTTGAAACGAAATACCTTAATCTAGTTGTCTCCACTCATAAAAACGTAGTGCTGTCTCTTGGTGGCGGCACTCCTTGTCAGGAAAGAAATTGGAAAGCCATTAATGAAACCAATGCTGTTTATTTGTACAAGACAAATGAGCAATTATTTGACCGACTGAAATCTCGTAAACACAAACGACCGCTTATCGCAGGTATGTCAGATGATGAACTGCAGAGATTTATCAAACATAAAATGAAGGAGCGTGGACCATTCTATGAGCGCGCGGATTATAGGGCAGATGTTCTAGAGTCTAGGAAAGAGACGATGGAGAGAATCATACATACCTTGAAGTTTAATGGTGAGTAGACCACTGCCGTTTAGTTAAGGAATTAAAGAGCGCCATAGGTGCGACATCTTAATAGCACGGTACGAAGTACCGAGCGAAATCGTTATAAAAAGGCTCCATTTGGCGGGATTTTTGGTTGAAAATCATGACAAATGGAATTTCATTCGTATTGCTAATTCTCCAAAAAGATTAATTAAGCGGCATTGGTGAATAGAACATTAGACCTTTTATCCAAATCATAAATCTTATCTCAGATTTCACAAATCTTAAATCAAAAAACGATAGATATAAAATAAATGTAAGATGTATGAATTAAGATTTAGGAGTTATGATTTTTATACTAGATCCGTCCAGTAAAGGTTGACAACGCGTACTCTGAAGTTTGCAACTTCAGAGTAATATGATTGTAATTTTTTAATCGTATTGCTCTGAGAACACAGTCCTCAGAGAACGAAGATTAATTTTGATTAAACTATTCATTTTTTGCCTAAGTCTTCTTTCTGTTTAAACTCTCTTTTGATTTCAGCAATCTCAGTAAGGAAATCGTCTTCTTTTGCTTTTTTTAGAACTAGTGTTTTATCTATAATTATTCTTTCTGAGTCGTATACTGTCTTAAATGATTCAAATGCTTCTCTAGTTACCTTAAATACATCAGTCTCTACCATATCCATAAACAATTCAGCTATATCAGATTGAACAGAGATGAAGAATTGCGCATCTTCTAATTGAATATTTCCTAATCGTATATTGTCTTGACTCATGTTTGCATCTTTTAAAATAAGTTTTTTAGATTCTTCTTTATCAAGAGTGTTGAATTGACTAGCTAAAGTGGAGTTAAATACTAGACCAAGGACTAATACATTTAATATTTTAGATGTCATCGTTCTTAAAAATTTTAGATCAATATCTAAGTTTTCTTTACGCAATTGATAATGCTGTATTATGTGTTACCTACTGTATAAATTCAGTCTCCACCTGATAATCAACATCCTTGACGAGTAGGTTGAGTGAATCCAATTCATGAACCATTGAAACATCTGTAGAGTCAACATACTTGTGGGCATATTTAATCTCTCTAATGGCATCATAACAAAAGAATCCTTTATCATAGCACAAAGAAGAAAATACGCGCACCAAGTTAATTCTTGGTTCCATTCGGTCTGGGAAAATTGATTTTGCTAAGAAAAAAGCTTCCTTTGCCATTACCTGTTCGTCTTTTTCATTGCGCGTGTAAGCAGTTGATAGCATTTCATCATACCAAAACTCAAGTCTTGCCATCTTTTTTTGTTTTCGTGCGGCAGCAATAGAATCCATTTGAAGCTCAATTTTAGATGTCTGTGGTTGTAAGACTTCTGCGTGACTATAAGATCTATATAGCAAGTAGCCGACGATAAGTGAACCTAAAAACAAGTAGATGATTTCTTTGCTTAAATACTTCTTCAAAATCGGAGATTTAAGTGATGATGTAAAAATAATTCCTTTTGGTGTATGGCTTGTCTATTCATGATGATATTTTTCTCCTCGTTGAATGGTACATGCGCGATACAATTGTTCTAGAAAGATAACTCTTACCAGATCGTGGGGAAAGGTCATTTTCGACAAAGACATGATGTGTTGCGATGCTGACCTCAATTCATCATCAAAACCATAGCCTCCACCGACAATATATATGATTCTCTTATTAGAGCTCATTTTTAACTTTTCAAGCTTTTGTGCAAATCCTTTAGACCGATATTCTTTGCCATTTTCATCCAGAAGAATGAGATGATCCCCAGGTTTTATTTTGCTTAGTAACAATGTAGCTTCCTTCTTCTTTAGCTGATCCATTCCAAGTCTCGCATTTGTCTTTACGGTCCAGTAATGAATATTAAAGTCTAAGTAATGCTTGATGCGTTTGGTGAAGTCATTGATGCCATCGACAACATAAGATTGAGTACTCTTATTGATACACCACAATTCAAATTTCATTTGTCTAATCAATTATTTTAATTTAAATAAACCTATGTGCATTGCCGTTTTATTTGGTGCATTTCAGAATTTTGAACCACATAGGCACATAGGTAAACATGCACATAGGCACATAGGCAAATCGGCAAATCGGCACATCGGCACATAGGCACATCTACACATCAGCACATCTGCACATCTGCACATCGGCAAATCTGCACATAGTCACATCAACACATCGGCACATCGACACATCTACACATCAGCACATCAGCACATCAGCACATCGGCAAATAGGCACATCGTCTTTATCCACAACAAATAACGTAAAGACTGCCGCTATCACAAAGGAATTGTCGCACAATATCATTATGGATTCCTTGACCGAATGGAACGCGTTTCCTGAAGTTTGCAACCCACTATCACTAAAGAGTTGCTGTACAATTGAATTATGGATTCCTTGAGCTAAAGAAACGCGTTCTATGAAGTAACTATCTTCAGAGTCATATGATTGTAATTTTAATCGCATTGCTTTGAGACACAGTTCTTATAGAACGTAGGAAATTTATATAGATGGCAAAGATTATTGTAGCTTTAAATTATCATGTTGTATTTCGTAAAAAGCTCAAAACACTGCATTTATGTATAACCTAATTCCATCAAAAACATTTTCGGTAATCACTTTGATATGTGTTGCTTTCTATTTGCAGGCTCAGTCCTTGACTAAAGCCGAGGAATTAAAAGCATTTGACTTGCTCAAAGAATGTATAGCTGTACCGAATGATTCGCATATAAAAGAAGACGTACTTAAGAATGTTGTTTGGATGGAGCAACAGTTTGGAGAAAGAGGGTTTACTCATAAACGGTTACAAACGGAAACAGTGCCAATGCTTCTGCTAGAATATCCGCGTCAAGCGGATAAACCGACAGTGTTGTTTTACATGCATGCTGATGGTCAGGCTGTTGATGCCTCTTTTTGGTTTCAAGATGATCCGTATGGTTTGGTACTAAAAGAGCAGGCTCCTGAAGGAGGTTTTGATGAAATTGAATGGGGTAAATTAAATGGAACAATAGATGAAGAATGGAGAATGTTTGGTCGTGCAGTATCAGATGCAAAAGGGCCGATCATCATGTTTCTTGCAGCTCTAGATCATATGCAAAAAAAGTCTATAAGTGTTCCTTATAACATAAAGGTCATCGTTGATTTTGAAGAAGAAATAGGTTCTCCACAAATACCGAAAGCTGTAGTCGATTACAAACGAGATTTGTCAGCAGATATGTTGGTTATTTTTGATGGCCCTCGGCACAGTTCCAATGAACCAACATTGACCTTTGGTGCAAGAGGGATTGGTACACTTAGTTTGACTGTGTACGGACCGGTCTTTCCACAACACAGTGGACATTACGGAAACTATGCTCCGAATCCTGCCATTCGCTTAGCTCAATTATTGGGATCCATGAAAGACGAGTATGGTAGAGTGTTGATTGACGGTTATTACGATGGTATAGAGATCGACGACGCATTGCGAAAGGAATTGAAAAAAGTCCCAGACGATGAGCAGTCAATAAAAGCAAAACTTGGTATAGCAACGAGCGATACAGGTGTTGCCGATATCTATCAAGAGTCCTTGCAGTATCCATCTCTGAATATACGTGGACTATCTGCCGGCTGGGTCGGTCAAGAAGCTCGTACCATCATTCCCTCTACAGCAACTGCAGAATTAGACATCCGTTTGGTATTGGAGTCAAATGGTGATCGCTTGATGACTTTAATCAAAGATCACATCGAAAATCAAGGGTACCTCATTCTTGACAGAAAACCAACTTCAGTCGAGCGGACACAGTACGATAAGATCATAAAGATAGATTCCAGAAAGAGCTATAATGCATTCCGTACAGATTTTGATACACCAATAGGTGACTGGCTCACAGCAGCTATGAAATCTGCATTTGGCAGAGACCCCATAAAGATTAGAACATCAGGTGGAAGTATACCTATATCGCCCTTTGTCAATACACTTGACATACCAGCTGTCACCGTACCGACTGTCAACAAGGACAACAATCAACACAGCCCAAATGAAAATCTTAAGGTCCAAAACTTTCTTGAAGGAATTGAAACCATGCTTGCCATTCTCAGTGAACCTGTATCTGGTCAAATGGCTTCCGATGAAAAATTAGTCACACAAGCCGCTCAAAATTACATTGATGCTTTATATGACGCTGATCAATCTAAAATTGTCCAAAGTGTTGATCCTAATTTGACAAAATTAGGCTTGTGGTATAATGACAATGACAATAAATGGCATGGTCCATCTACAATGACTTATCAGCAGTTGCTAGACCTCAGTGCCAGTTGGAATAAAGATGGTTCTAAAGCAACAGATACGTCCCCAAATAAAGTCAAGCTATTAGATATGGAAAGTGAAACAGCAACGGCAAAAGTCTATGCGGAGTGGGGGATTGATTACCTGCAGTTAATAAAGACGAACGGGGAATGGAAGATTATCAATATTCTTTGGCAATCGATGCCTTAGGGCGCTCTTGAACTCGCTTTTAGCTATTAGTTGTTGGTGTGCTCGTGAACTAGCTAGACGTTTACTATATGGACGTTTACTAAACTTTAAAAGTTTAGTAAACGTGCCTACTATTTCGCCAGCTAATCCAAACATGAGCTACAGCCCTGTGTTTATAGTGTGTTGATTTTGAAACAATAAACTTGAGCCCACTATGAAAACTCACAAAACCAAAAATGTTTCTTTTGGCGATACTTTTCATTTTCTCAATTAACTGATGCTCAGGCATCACTGAATTTCAAAAACCAAAAATCTCATCCAAAATATTCCATTTTATGCAATTCGTCACTTTTCAGAGTGGGCTCAAAGTTATTTACAAACTTTAGTCTTTAGCAAGGAGGTTGTCAATCTATGTGATGAGGGCACATAAAAGCTATTCGCCAATAGCTAAAAGTTACCCCCTCAATTCAAACTCCCAACTATATATTGCCATGGCTCAAGCTTTAATACATCACCAGATTTAAATACAATTCTATCACCAGTAAAAATATCAATAGCTGCTTCATTATCTCTGTTTATGGTTATAGATGATGTCTCATTAGATAAATTTATTGCAACCGTCACTTTATCTCCATTTTTTTCTCTTGTAAATGCAAAGATGTTAGTTGACTCGCCCAACTTTTGCAAATCACCTCCATATTCTCCGTTCCAAATAGCTTGATTACTGTCTTTTAGGTCGAATAAGCTTTTATAAAATGAGCTATAACTGTAATCCTTAAAACCGATGTCATCCTTTGTGAAAAAGGCTAATCTGTGCTTTAATGGCTCTTCTTGACCTCCATAGATAAGCGGCATGCCATCAAAAGTTGCAGCTAACACTGCTAAAGCTTTATGAGCATCACCCATGCGATCAAAGACAGTGCCACTCCACGTGTTTTCATCGTGGTTTGAAGTGAAATGAATATGAAAGCCTTTTTCGTTTTTTGCTGCATCTGTAATAAGCCATTCATCAATGTCACTAGCATTCTTATTTCCTTTGGCAATATCGTTCATTAGGTGGTGAAATCCCCAGCCATAATCGGCATGGAAAGCATCTTCATTTCTCAAAGCTGGGACTTCCGCTTCGGCAAGTAAGAATACATCAGGTTCTGCTTCCATCAATTTAGGCGCTACTTCTTTCCAAAAATCAACTGGTACATTGTGTGCGACATCATGTCTGAATCCATCAACATCCATATCAGTGATCCAAAACAGAAAGGCATCCAATTGTGCATCACGCATTTCTTGTACATCGTAGTTGAGATCTGCCACGTCTGTCCAGCCCCATGATTTACCAGTGCCTGGATCAATGGGGTCAATGATGTTACCCAAAGAATCTTGCGTATACCATTCTGGGTGATCTGTGATCCAAGGGTTATCCCATCCAGTATGATTTGGCACATAATCAAGTATGACCTTCATGCCTCGGTTATGTATTTCATCAACTAGCTTTCTAAAATCAGCTTGTGTGCCCATGTCTGGATTCACGTCTTTATAGTCTGCAACTGCGTATGGACTTCCTAGATACTTGCTTTTGTCTTCAGTGTTTGGAATGTCTTCAATAGACAAGTCGTTTGTTGCTTTACGTTTTTTCATACTGATCGGGTAGATGGGCATTAGCCAAAGGATGTCGACTCCCATATCTGCTATTCTATCCAGATGCCCAGCAAATGAATTGAATGTTCCTTCTGGAGTAAACTGTCTGACATTGACTTCATAGATGACAGCATTCTTTGCCCAATCTGGTAAGGCAAATTCTTGTTTTATTGCCGTTTTTGAAACTCTATTCGTCTCTTGGTTTTGCTTGCAAGAGGTAACTGTTAAGGCCGAAATGACGATAAAAATGAGTGTGACTATATTTTTCATAATTATAGATGTTAATTGTATTTACAACAGTACTTTAATGTACAAACAACATATTAGATAATTTACAATCTGTTCGTTACATATATTAACCTATTATTATATATATGAATATGTTGATATATCAATTAAGCTATATCCCAGATTTGCGTGCTGTTTGCTTCTATTTTTTTCTTTACAGAGTTTACTTCAACTTCAATATCTTGACGTCCAGAATGAGTGATTTCAAAATGGGTGTTATTCATGTTGACTTCTAAATTTTGATCCTTAAAAGCGATCTTAAATGCACATGAATTCCACTGCTTCGGACAAGTCGGTTTGAAAGACATTTTACCATTTCTCACTCTCATCCCGCCAAATCCTTTGGTGACCGTCATCCAAGTTCCAGCCATACTGGTAATGTGTAATCCATCCTCAGTATCATTATTATAATCATCAAGGTCAAGACGAGAGGTACGCAAATACAACTCATACGCCTTATCTTCTTTGCCGAGACTACTGGCTAGAATGGCATGCAGACATGGAGATAAAGATGATTCGTGCACAGTCAAGGGTTCATAAAAGTCAAAATGCCTTCTCAGTTCATCTTCACTAAACTCATCTTCAAAAAAGTAAAACCCTTGTAAGACATCTGCTTGCTTAATGTAACATGACCGTAAAATTCGATCCCACGACCAGTGTTGGTTTAGTGGCTGTATGTCTTTTGCCAAAAGACTGACTGGCTCTATTTCCTTATCAAGAAACCCATCTTGTTGTAGATATATCTGCCGCTCCTCATCAAAAGGGAAATACATATGCTGGGAGATGTGTCTCCATTTTTCTAACTCTTCTTTCTGCACATCTACCTTAACACGAGTGTCACTATCTAATCTGTGATAAACCTGTATTGTGTATTGCAGACACCACCTAGCTATGTAATTGGTATACCAGTTGTTGTTTACATTGTTCTCGTACTCATTAGGTCCTGTTACCCCTAGCAATACGTATTTTTTTTTCTGTTCAGACCAATTGACTCGTTGCGACCAAAATCTTGCGATACCTACAAGAACATCTATTCCATATTCCTCCAAGTAGGCTTCATCACCGGTATGATTGATGTAATCATAAATGGCATAAGCAATGGCTCCGTTGCGGTGTATTTCTTCAAATGTTATTTCCCATTCATTATGGCATTCCTCTCCATTCATAGTGACCATCGGGTAAAGAGCTGCACCATTGTCGAACCCAAGCTTCTCGGCGTTTGCTATTGCTTTTTGCAAGTGATTGTGTCTGTAGACTAGTAGGTTTCGTGCAACTTCTGGCTTAGAAGTACTCAGATAGAAGGGGAGACAGTATGCTTCCGTATCCCAATAAGTTGACCCTCCATATTTCTCGCCTGTAAATCCTTTAGGTCCTATATTTAGCCGACTGTCTTCACCTGTATACGTTTGGTGTAGATGAAAGATGTTAAATCTGATTCCTTGTTGTGCAGCAACATCACCTTCGATTTTTATGTCTCCTTCTTCCCATTTGATATGCCATGCTTCTATGTGTAGTTGTTTAGCTTTTTCATAGCCTAATGCATCCGAAACTTCTAGCAATTGTTTGCATTGATCCGTCAATCGCACATCACCATGATGATATTCTGATGAAATGGCTGCATGCTTGATTAATTGAATTGTGTCGCCAGATGATACTTGCAGGTCAATCTGATGACCGACCTTCCTTTCTTTTTCTACTTTAGAATATTCAGCTTCAACACTTTTATTGATCGTGAAGCTGTTTTTAATACCTGCACAAACTTTAAATTCTGTTTTCTTGGTTTTGCAAAACACATGTCCCCAATCATCATCTACATGTTGACAGTGATAGTCCCAGAAATTTTCATCGTAATTAGAATCTTGATTGCGTACATTAAAATCCACGCAAGACTGAATGTTTATTGGACCTTCGTACTCATCTATTGTAAGTTTGTATTTGAGCAAAGCTGTGTCTTTGTTGCCGTAATGACAAAATCTTTCTGATTGTATTGTTGCCTTTACATCGCCAATTTGGAATGAAACTTTTCTAGACAGAATACCTGATCTCATATCCAATTCTCTATGAAAGTCAAGAATGGTTGCTTCATTCAAATCAAGTCTTGTCGTGCCAAAATAAATATCAATGTTTGTCCAATCTGCACTATTCAATACTTTGGCAAAATATTCTGGGTATCCATTTTTCCACCAACCGACTCTTGTCTTATCAGGATAGTAAATTCCAGCTATATAATTTCCTTGTAGGGTTTCGCCACTGTAGTACTCTTCAAAATTGCCCCGCTGACCGATCATGCCATTTCCTAGACTGCATAGTGATTCGGTAATTCGATTATACTCTTTATGAAAGCTATCTTCTATTATTTTCCATGGATGTTTGACAAGATAATCTTTCATTACTTTTTCATTTCTGCAATGCGGATGTTCAATTCTTCAATAGAGAAATTGGTAAAACTAGGAATCACAAAATCCGCATTATCTAGTACGTCTGCATCTCCGACGCCACAAGAAATAAAACCGACAGATTGCGCCGCAACAAGCCCTTTGTAACTGTCTTCAAATACGACAATGGCAGCAGGCTCCTTTTGCATAGACTCAGCCCCTTTCACAAATACCTCAGGATCTGGTTTGCTACGAGTCGTATCATTTCCGTCAAGGATCGTATGAAATAGAGAAGCGATATTCAGTTTAGGAATTATAAATCCAGCATTCTTACTTGCTGATCCTAGCGCAAAAGGAATCTTCGCAGTTGATAATTCTTTTAAGAAATCAAGGACGCCAGGAAGAATGGCTGATTCATCAATGTCATTAAGGTATTCCCGATACCAATCATTTTTCTGTTTGGCAAGTTTGGTTTTTTGTTCTTGAGTCGCAGTGATGTCCCCAATGTCCAATACGACATCTAAGCTATCCATCCGACTGATCCCCTTCATGTTCTCATTTTGTTCTTCTGTAAATTCGAATCCCAATTGATCAGCAAGTTTTTTCCACGACAAATAATGAAAACCAGCGGTATCTACTATCACGCCATCAAAGTCAAAAATACACGCGTCGAAGAGATGTTTCTCTGCCATAGACAACAAACATACAGCTTATCAAGGTAGATTAGATCTTGATTTTTTAATTTTTAAGCTAAGTCAGCTCGTAAACGTTTACAATTTAAAAAGTTGATAGTTGAGTCCACTCTGAAAACTGACAAATTGCATGAAATGGAATATTTTGGATGAGATTTTTGGTTTTTGAAATTCAGTGATGCCTGAGCATCAGTTAATTGAGACAATGAAAAATATCGCCAAAAGAAACATTTCTGGTTTTGTGAGTTTTCGGAGTGGACTCAAAGTTATTGATAGAATGTTAAAGCTTATTCCAATTAAATAGATCATTCCATCTGCAATTGTTGTGTTACAACATGAGGTATATATTTTCTGTAATGTGAAACAAACAACAATGTATGGTCTACAGAAAGGACATGATCAAGTAAACGAATGGAGCGATCTATAGTGCGTTGATCTAATGCTTGAAACGGCTCATCCAAAATTAATAGTGCTGGATTCTTTGCAAGTGCACTTATCAAGAGTATCAATCGTTGTTCTCCAGTAGAGCACTGTCTAAATATTCGATCCTTCAGATGTTTGCAATTGTAATATTCAAACAACGCAGTTATTAATTCTGTTTGTCTTGGTCTGATAGGCGGTGCATCATAAAGAGTAGGGTGGAGACCTTGCTCAACGATCCGATGAGCAGTAGTATCTTGAAACTGAAAATAGGCATGCAATTCAGAACTGGTAAATCCAATTTCTTTTTTTACATCCCAGATTGATGGTTTTGTTAATTCGAAAAGTTGAATGGCATTGGCATACACTTGAGGGTGATCTCTTGAGATGAGTGATAGTAGGGTAGATTTACCAGCGCCATTGGCACCTCGTATTTCCCATTTATCTCCCTTTTTTACATTCCAATTAAAATCCTTAAAAATAAAGTTGGTGCCGTATGAAACTGTAAGCCTATGTACAGAGATGCGAGAATCTGTCGATGGCCAATGAGCGGTATAGGTAAATAATGATTTGATTGTGTCAGTATTGATAGCAGAATGATCTTGTTTTTGTTCAAGACAAATTTCATTTACAATACAATTGGGCAAAATCGTATACTTTCCAGATAGGACAAATAAAATGTCAAGCTCAATCGCTAGAGCATCAATCAATGTATTGATATTGCGTCTATGCTCCTCATCCAAGCCAACATAGATATTATCAATGAGGATTAATTTTGGTAGCGCAATTAACGCTCTCGCTAGTATGTATTTTCTCGTTTGACCACTAGATAATTTGACACGTTCTTGATCTAATAAGTCTGAAAGCTGACACAGTTCGATGATTCTAAGATGTATACTATTTGTGTTTTCATATCCATGTTCAATTAGATACCCTTGGACAGTCAAGTCATCATTGTCAAAAGCTTGAAATCGTTGTTGATAGTATCGTTCTTTAGTATAGAACAGATGATCACGGTCTTCAAAGGTAACATACTGAATGTGTTGAGTTTTCCAGTTATATATGTTTTCTGTTTCCTTAATGATGGGAAACGTCAATTGTCCATATCTGACAGGTAGTATCCCTTTTATTGCTTTTAAGATTGAGGTTTTACCAGTGCCATTATCTCCGGTGATTATGGTGTGCTCCAGTTGATTGATAGAAAAACTGACTGGGCAGACAAGTTTTTGTCCCTGATTATAGATGGTAATTCTACTGGCAATTATTGCCTTATTATTTTTCAATTATTATTAGATAAATGACTGTTGTCGTGTAAAAGAATATATTATAATTAAGTAAATTCACACCAAAATCAAATTTATGAAACATATAGCTTATATACTTTTAATCATGTTGTTGATTTCATCATGTAAGGAAGCAACAAAAGCTGTCGAGGATGCAGCCGTCAAAACCACCGAGCAAATAGGGACAGCGTTTGATGGGCAACAGACATTAGGTAATGGAATCACTATGCGACCATTTACTGAATCTGTCGCCTTTCCTGATGCAGCGATTTCGTCTGTTAATTATACAAATGGAGTATTCACATTCGGTGTCAGAGGAGATAAATATAAGCTGGGACAACAGTCTACAGATGCACAACAAAAAATGTGTGCAAACTCTGCTAAAGGCCAACACATCCATTTGATTCTAAATGATGCTCCTTATGCAGCTAAGTATGTCAATCAGTTTGAGTATGATGTGCCAGATGGCGAACATCACATGTTGGCATTTTTATCAAGATCATATCATGAAAGCATCAAATCAGAAGGTGCTAATGTAGCTTTAAAAGTAAATGTTGATAATAAGTCAATCACGAAGACAGAACCTATTAAAGATCCAATGATATTTTATAGCAGACCAAAAGGAAATTATGTTGGTAAAGACACTGAAAACCTAATGCTTGATTTCTTTTTGGCCAATGTAAATCTATCAGAAAAAGGATTTAAGGTGAAAGCTGACATTAATGGTACAGAAGCAATCATTACTGATTGGAAGCCATACTACTTAAATGGCTTACCAATGGGAGAAAATACAATTACCTTGACTTTACTGGACCAAAACGGCAGGGCAGTAGAGACGCCTTTAAATCCCGTAAGCAGAACTTTTACGTTGAAGGCTGATCCTACAGGTTAATTTTTTGGCGTAGCTAAAAAATTAGTGTTGAGTGTTTAATGTTGAGTGTTGAGTGAATGTCAGTGCCTGATATAGGTTGACCGTTTTATAAAACTATTCTCCAATGAAAAGAGAAGTCAGAAAATTAAAGCGGTATTCAGAATCTTTTAAGAAATCACGAGTGCGTGAATATGATTCTGGTGAA
>Ga0209187_1003171_pt1 | contig 14180 bp, 12 predicted proteins | sample BantaG_FD_187430 | JGI IMG/M metagenome (GOLD analysis project Ga0209187, IMG submission 187430) | Marine algal microbial communities from Bantry Bay, Ireland - BantryBay_4 metaG (SPAdes) (version 2) | ecosystem: Host-associated > Algae > Red algae > Unclassified | place: Bantry Bay, Ireland... | reverse complement strand
ATCAAACTCTGATTCATATAAACTCGTCAGTGATAAAAATTGAACTTGATCTTTTTTAATCTTTTGAATATTCATATGAAGAATATAACAAAATTTATTCGAAATTTGATCTTGCCCTCGCGCGTACCCGTGTATGTGCGCAGGCGCAGGGTCGGAATTCTCTACAAATAATCTCTAATGATCAATAGAAAATCCCTCAACCGTGTTCAAGCAGTTGAGGGATTATTTGATTTACGGAGTTTGTGGGAACTTACGATCGAGGGAAGCTTCCAACCTCCCACCTCCAACTTCCCACGCGAAGTTGGCAACAACTTCGCTTAGTACGCTTTAGCAAAAACAACCCGACGATTAGAAGGCGCTCCAGTCAAAATACATTTACCTTCTTCCTCGGTCCAGTTATTCGGAATACAACGAATCGTTGCCTTGGTCAATTCCTTAATCTTCTTTTCGGTCTCAACCGTACCATCCCAATGCGCGTAGATGAAGCCACCTTTGTTTTCCAAAATATCTTTAAATTCTTCCATCGTATCTGCCTTGAAAGAATGCGCCGTTCGGTAATCCAAAGCCCGTTGGTATAAGTTGTCCTGAATGTCAACCAAAAGCTGTTCAACGTGAGCTGCAATCCCTTCTACTGGTTGGGATGATTTTTCTTTGGTGTCTCTTCTGGCAACTTCCACAACGCCCTTTTCCAAATCTCTTTTTCCAATCGCCAGTCGAACTGGAATACCGTGCATTTCATGTTCTGCGAATTTAAAACCAGGACGTTTCTTTTTGTCCTGATCGTACTTTACAGAGATACCTTTTGCCTTCAGCTCCGTCATAATTTTTTCAACCGCCGCATCGATCTCCTCATTCGGTTTTGGAATAGGAATAATCACCACCTGAGTCGAAGCTAATTTTGGAGGCACCACCAAACCTTCATCATCAGAATGTGTCATGATCAAAGCGCCCATCAATCGGGTACTCACGCCCCAGGAGGTCGCCCAAACATATTCTGATTTTTGATTTTCATCTAAAAACTTTACATCAAATGCTTTCGCAAAATTTTGACCCAGAAAGTGAGAGGTTCCTGCCTGCAACGCTTTTCCATCTTGCATCAATGCCTCGATCGTATAAGTATCTTCCGCTCCGGCAAAACGTTCGTTCTCCGATTTGAAACCTCTGATGACAGGCATCGCCATATATTTTTCTGCAAACTCAGCGTACACTTCCTGCATCTGTTTTGTTTCTGCAACCGCTTCTGCTTTAGTTGCATGCGCCGTATGGCCTTCTTGCCAAAGGAACTCCGCTGTTCGCAAAAACAAACGCGTTCTCATTTCCCAACGGACTACATTGGCCCATTGGTTAATCAATAATGGCAGATCCCGATAAGATTTGATCCAGTCCTTATAGGTACTCCAAATGATCGTTTCAGAAGTTGGCCGAATGATCAACTCTTCTTCCAACTTAGCACTTGGGTCAACGATGACACCATCGCCGTTTGGATCATTCATCAATCGGTGATGCGTAACGACCGCACACTCTTTTGCAAAACCATCAACGTGCTGTGCTTCCTTACTCAAAAAACTTTTTGGAATGAAAATCGGGAAGTAAGCATTCTGATGACCAGTGTCCTTAAACATCTTGTCCAATTGTCCTTGCATTTTTTCCCAAATACTAAATCCGTAGGGTTTGATGACCATACATCCGCGCACAGCCGAGTTTTGCGCCAGGTTCGCTTTTTTTACAATATCCAAATACCATTGGGAATAATCTTCTTCCCTGGTTGTGATTTCTTTTGCCATATCTGATTATACTTACTTTGTGTGTTATTATTCTGATTATTAATGTTCTTCTAAAAGACCGGTAAGCGCCATCGCGAAGCAAGGTGACTCCCGAGCCTGAGTTAATTATTTTGAGCTCAAGTACTAAACTAGCTGAACAAAATATTATAGCCTGTGTTTTATTAATACGCAGTCATATACTATGGCAACCGAGAAAGCTTCGGCTTAAAAGCCCGGAAATACCCCTCGGGCCAAGCTAAGTCAAGAGGCTTTCGGCTCTTTTTTACCCGCGTTAGAGAGAGAGTTCAAATTTTTACAAAAAAAAAGTCCGTTCTTCATTCAAACAGACCTATAAGTAACAAATGCAACGGTACCATAAATAAATGCAACGGCCTGAAGACAATATATATGCGATTTTAACAATTACTTAAGTAAAACATGTGTGACGGAAAAAAAGTGCCCCGTCTTAATAATGTAAGTTTACTTGAATAGATGAAGAATATTGTCAGTAGAATCGCAAAAAGATCAATGAATTCAGGTTTTAACAGCTTTTGAAAGCAATTAATCAGAACTTTAATACATTATTAACAATAAATGAGCTACAAAAGTAATAAATTACACCTGTAACTTGTAAGAGAGTCACAGTAATTACACTAAATAAAGTAAGTATGAAAAATTATAAGATTTTTTCCTTTTTTACCGCCTTATTCGTTTTCGGAATGGGTACCACTGTCATCGCTCAATATGACGATGTATATTACAACCCAGATGAGGATACATCCACGGAGTATTATTACGATAATGATGATACGGATGTAAGCACCAACAACAATAGCAATGATAACTCAAGCTATGATGATGCTAGTTACGATGATTATGACAATGGCTACGACTATCAGTATTCTTCAAGAATCCGTCGTTTTCACCGACCCTACAGAGGATTTGATTTCTATGCACCTGTATATGTAGATGCGTATTCTTACGATCCATTTTATGCACCAGGTACTGCTATCTATGTTTTTGATAACTACAGAGACTACCGTGCCTTCCAAAACTACAACAGATTTAACCGCTTCAACCGTTACAACAGTTGGAATAGTTTCAGCCCTGGATTCACATTCATCTTCTCTAACAGAGGTGGATTCGGATATGGAAATGGCTTTAATCCCTATGGTTACAACACCTTCAATAACTACAATACTTTTAACAACTACGGTGGAGGTTTTAACAACTATGGCGGAGGATATGGTAGCAATGTATATTGCCCACCATCATGGAGCGGCGGAGCATACACTGGTAATAACAACAATAACAACTCTACGCCAACAAGTACTTACACTGGAGCAAGAAGAAGTGGTAAGGGATCTACAAATGATGTAGGTTCAACAAGAAGACAAAATAGTGTAGCTAATCCTAACAGAACAGGAACGACTACTACCAGAAGTAAAGCTACAAGAGGAAATACTTCACGAACTAAATCGGCTGCAACTAATAGAGGTTCAAGCGCACGAAAAGGTTCAACCAGTTCTAAATCTGGTAAGACTTACGATCGCCCAAGTCGACGTTCTTCTACAAAGTCTAATACTTCTACTAGAAGGACCTATAAAAGAAATAACAAGTCTTCTTCAAGGTCTTCTGGGAGAACGTATAAAAGAAGTAACAACCGAAGCAGTTCTTCTAAGTCATACAGACCAAGCAGAAGAAGTAGCGGAAGCAGCAAGTCCAGATCTGGAGGAAGCAGCCGTTCTAGAAGAGGAGGAAAATAAACGCTGTTTAGAATAAAATATTCTCCAAAAGTGGGTGGATGGTTGTATACCTTTCACCCACTTTTTTATGTCCGGATGGCACCCCTGTTTTTGCTGGAATATCTACTCTGTTACTTGAACGTTGGTAATCGCTGCGGATGAGCTATGGGAAAGTAATAGATTGTTGTTACATTTGGAAGAAAGACCGAAAATCTGCCCGAAACCTCGGGGACGGAGGGTTGACCTTTAATGCAGTTTTCTGTAAGTATGGCTTCCATGCTATAAGCAGCTTTTTTAAATGTAAAAGTCTTCCGTCAAAAATAACAGCCCAATAAAATAATTAAAAAACCATAACCAATAAATATATGAATCGTATAGCCCAAATTTTTTGCTTCTTACTTCTGGTGAATTTTCTAAATGCGCAAACCATAAACGATGCTTTGCGGTATTCTTTTCTTGAACTGGGAGGAGGTACAGCACGTACAATAGGTCTGGGAGGTTCTATGGGAGCGATTGGAGCCGATTACGCTACTCTGAGTACCAATCCGGCTGGACTGGCGATGTATCGCAGTTCTGAATTTGTGATTACTCCTGCCTTTCAGGTCAACAGAACCCAGTCCATTTTGGCCGGACCAAATAATGCTTCAAATTCTGAAAACGCCAATGACTTTAGCCTGAGTAATATTGGAGTTGTCCTCGCTTCTCAACCAATAGCCTCCAAATGGAAAAGCATGAACTTCGGAATAGGAATGAATAAACTGGCTAACTTCAGTCAGGAGTTTACTTATAGCGGAACAACTAAGGGTTCTATCGTTGATCGATGGCTGGAGTTTGCCGATGGTTTTTCTCCAGATGAATTGTATCCTTATGAAGAAGGCCTGGCCTATGAAACTGGGGCCATATTCCCAATCGAAGAAGGGAGCGTATTTTATAGCAGCGATTTTGAAGGCGTGCCCAATGCTGATGTGAAACGTAGCCAAACAGTGAGGACGGATGGTAAATACAATGAGATGGTTCTTTCCCTTGGAGGAAACTACAATAATAAGTTTATGTATGGCCTGACGGTAGGTTTACCTTTTATACAATACTCAGAACAGAAGGTATACACGGAGGAAAACAACGACGAGGAGTCTATTCCCTTTTTTAGGGAGCTTGTTTTCGAAGAAAACTTATTAACTACGGGCTTTGGTATTAACGCAAAATTTGGAGTGATTTATCGGATCAATCAAATGTTTCGGTTAGGCGCCTCAATACATACACCATCTGCCATTAGTCTTACAGATAGATGGGATACCGCCCTTAGATATGATTATGCCTTTTTTGATGATGAAGGCGAGCCAGTTCGGTCAAATTTGAGGGAGGAAGAGCCAGCGGGTGAGCCTTACGAATACAAGCTCAGGACACCCATGCGCGCCATGATAAGCGGAGCAGCCATCATCAAACGCTCTGGTTTTATAACGGCTGAGGTAGAGTTTGTGGACTATTCCAACTCAAACTTCAGTTTGGGTGAATTTGACAGAGACTATCAGGAAACATTAAATCAGGAAATTAACGATGCATTCACCTCAGCCATAAATTTCCGTCTGGGAGGTGAATATGTGTACGAAAAGTTTCAGTTTCGTGCAGGGTATGGTATAATTGGCACACCTTATGCGAATGGTGATACTAATACTACTTATAGTTTGGGTGTAGGCTTTCGCCAAAAGAAATTCTTTTTAGATTTTGCTTATAAAGGATTAAAAAGGGATGATACCTATATTCCTTACCGCTTAGCAAGCGCTTCTGCGGAGCAAATAGTATCCAATGAGGGGAGTGCTAACCGATATATCCTGACATTGGGGTTTAGGTTTTAACTGATGTTGGAAGTAAAACTCTTAACTATTGACCCTTAGCTGTTGACTGCTCTCTAAGGGGTACGTTTAAAAAGAGTCAACAGTCAACGGTTAATAGTCAACAGTCGACATATGAAAAAGCTTTGGATTTATGCACTTTTATTGCTCAGCACATTTGTGCCTTGCGAGAGCTATGCTCAGTTGGATTCATTGGGCTGGGGCACCAATTACCCTGCCGTTCCAGAGCGTATGATTGCTGAAACCAAGTGGCGATACACCTACGCGATTCATCTTGAGTCTAATACCATTATTCATCAGGCCGAGGACTTCTACGATTACTTTTTACATTTCCGATACGATTATACCTTTGAGCAATACCTCAACGGGCAAATGACCCGTGGTACCTGGAGCTTAAACGGTAGTGAATTATTCTACAGCTTTAAGCACATCAAAAAATTTGAAATTGCAGGGGCTACCAAAAACACGCTGATGCTCGAGTTCACTCAAGCCAACAGTAAAGGAGCCTATCAATATCATTTCATTCGGGTGGATAGTAAAGATGCGCCGTTTGTAAAACCTTCCTATGAACTTCCGGAGGTACTGGTAGAGCGCGCCGATGTGCGAAAATTAAAAGACCGACTCGCCTTTAGAAAAAAGAAACGGAAGCGAAAGTCAAGACGAGAAAGAAGAGCCAGCAAAAGAAAGCCAAAGAAAGAACCTATTTTTATTAATATCGAATTGATTGGAGGAGGCTATTATGGGGGTGTCGATCCGGTCCTTCGTGATTATATTCACATCAAAAGTGATGGCCGCCTGATCAAAGAATACAAAGGGGCTACCACAGGTTTGACCATTACTAAAAGAACGATTCCTCGTGCAGAATTGGAACAGTTTGCCGAATTTATTATCGCACAGCGATTCTTTGAATTTGAGCAAATCTATGATTGTGATATGGCTGCCTGTGAACAACGAAAGCATAGCAAACCTACACCTATCCCACTCCGTTTGGTAGTGGCTTATGGTTCCCGCAAAAAAGTGGTAACGATCAGTATATGGGGACAAGACAGTCACAAAATCAAATACGTCGATTATCCAGCTGCATTGGATAACATAGTCGAAGCTATTCAAAAGATGGCGCATAGCCTTGATGCGACCATGACTAAGCGTAATTAAATACACTGTCATCTAAATTCTGCCCGTTTTGACTGCTTCTTTTGAAATTACTTTTCGTTAGAAATTCCTTGAATAGCTAAGGGTATTCGCGAAATTTATAACATCCAATAATTACTAACCTTTGAGCTAATTCCAATCATATTATTTTTCATTTGTTAGTTTAAAAACTAATTGTTAACTTGCGAATAGTTAGTATGACAACTAAATTTCAAGCATGAGCACAGAAGTAAAGTTTGTTAAAAATAAAAAGTCTGAGATTCCCGGTTTCATTATCGAGCGTACGGCTAAGCGAATGAAGCAGTTTTATCAAAAGATGCTGAAGGAAGCCGATACAGGAATCACGGTAGATCAATGGATCATTCTCCAAACGATCAATAAAGACAATGGCCTGAGTCAATACGAAATTGCTAATCAAACCTTCAAAGATGCACCAACGGTGACCCGAATCATTGATTTGCTGGAAGGGAAAAAGTTGATCAAGCGCATTGCAGATCCTTCAGATCGAAGAAAATTCAACATACACCTGACCAATAAAGGCGAACAGAAAATAGAGGAGGTACTTCCTATCGTATTAAACTTTCGTAAAACCGGCTGGAAGGGGATTAATCTGGAAGACCTTAATCACATGATGCGTACTTTGAATGCTATATTTGAAAATTTGGAGGAGTGAAACGAAACCGCTGCACTGTCAGACTTCTCCTTATTGCGAACACGCGATCGCGGAGCCACTTTAGAAGGAAGTCTGACAACACAGCGATCTGACAGCGAAGCGGTCTCAAAATTAAAAACAAAAAAAGCAAACCATGCACTACCATAGCCTAGGAAAAATACCACCGAAAAGGCACACGCAATTCCGCAAACCCAATGGTGAATTGTACAGTGAGCAACTCTTCTCGACAGAAGGTTTTAGTGACAACTATTCCTTACTCTACCACACGCATCCACCGACGCAGATCGTCCAGGTCGGAGATCCTTATTCGGTTGCGCCAAAGACGATTCATGATAAGCAACTCAAGCATCGTAGCTTAAGTGGGTTTAGCATCAAGCCGGAAGATGATTATCTAAAAAGTCGTAAACCGGTACTGGTCAACAACGATTGCAAAATTGTATTATCGGCTCCCCGAAAAAGTGTAACGGATTATTATTTCAAAAATGCGGATGCAGATGAAGTGATTTTCATACACGAAGGTTCGGGTGTACTGAAAACCATGTACGGGAATATTAAATTTGGCTATGGCGATTATTTGGTGGTGCCGCGTGGGACGATTTATCAGCTGCATTTTGATACAGCAGACAACCGGCTTTTAATTGTAGAATCAAGCAGTCCGATCGTTACGCCTAATCGTTATAGAAATAAGTTTGGACAACTGATGGAGCATTCCCCATTTTGCGAACGCGATATCCGCAAGCCATCTGAATTGGAAACACATGACGAGCAAGGCAACTTCTTACTGTATATCAAAAAGCAAGACAATATTTATCCATACCATTATCTCAGTCATCCGTTTGATGTAGTAGGTTGGGATGGTTATGTTTATCCATATGCATTTTCGATTCATAACTTTGAACCGATTACCGGGCGAGTGCATCAGCCACCACCAGTGCATCAGACATTTGCGGCGCGTGGGTTTGTGATCTGTTCTTTTGTTCCGCGCTTATTTGATTATCATCCCTTGTCGATTCCGGCTCCGTACAATCACAGTAATATTGATAGTGATGAAGTACTTTACTATGTAGATGGTGACTTTATGAGTCGTAAGCATGTAGAGCGTGGAATGATTACCCTGCATCCGGGAGGTATACCGCACGGACCACATCCTGGTACAGTAGAGAAAAGTATTGGTGCCAAAGAAACCGGAGAGTTGGCCGTGATGGTTGATACTTTCAAACCGCTGCTGATGACGGAGTATGCGGCAGGTATTGAGGATGAGTCTTATTATAAGAGTTGGCTGGGGAGTCACTAGTGATATTAACCCTAAAGAGAGAGTTGATGTTGGATGTCAGATGTTTTTTTACGTGCGCTTTGCGCCGTAAAAGAGTTTAGTTCTCTTCAATAGGTGCGTCCAATTATAGGTGGGGCCCGTCACGCCAGCAACATGTCAGACGAGCTCACCAATAGACAAGCACCAACATCCTTCACCTAACATCTAATATCCACCAACATCAAAATAAATCAGAAAATTAATAATTAGTAAAAAATAAAAATTAGAATATCATGGATACAATGATCAAGTCACAATCGGAAGTAGGAAAAGATCTCTTTCCGTTGAATGGAACGGACTACCTCGAATTTTATGTAGGCAATGCCAAGCAGGCGGCTTTCTATTATCAGATGGCCTTTGGGTTTAAATTAATTGCTTACCGTGGGCCGGAAACAGGAGTGCCGGATACCGCCTCTTATGTTTTGCAGCAAGGAAAAGTCCGATTTGTTGTAACGGGAGCAATGAATCCTGATCACGCGGTTGCGAAGCATGTATTAGAACATGGCGATGGTGTGAAAGTAATGGCACTATGGGTTGATGATGCAGAATACTCGTACAACTTAGCGGTGGAGCGTGGTGCGAAATCTGCCAGTCCGTTAGAGATTTTGAAAGATGATAATGGTGAAGTAAGACGCGCATCTATTTACACTTATGGTGAAACAATTCACACATTTGTGGAGCGTAAAAACTACAAGGGTGCTTTTATGCCGGGCTTTGAGCCAAAGGCATCAGGTTGCACCTTACCAAATGTTGGATTGCAATATGTTGATCATTGCGTAGGAAACGTGGAGTTGGGAGGTATGGACAAATGGGTAAAGTTTTATCAGGACGTGATGGGCTTTAAATTATTGGTGACATTTGATGATAAAGATATTTCAACCAAGTACACGGCATTGATGAGTAAGGTGGTTTCTAATGGAAACGGTTATGTGAAATTTCCAATTAACGAACCTGCAAAAGGAGTAAAGAAATCACAAATTGAAGAGTACCTTGATTTTTATGGTACGGCAGGTGTGCAGCATATTGCGATAGCAACAAATGATATTGTGGCTACTATTGACTCGCTTCGTTCTAATGGAGTAGAGTTCCTTTATGTGCCTGATAATTATTACGAAACCGTGTTAGAGCGGGTTGGCGATATAAAAGAAGACATCAAGGAATTAAAGCGTTTGAATATACTTATTGATCGGGATGAAGAAGGCTATTTACTTCAGATTTTTACAAAACCTGTGCAAGATCGTCCAACGGTATTCTTTGAAATTATTCAGCGAAGAGGTGCTAAGTCTTTTGGAAAAGGAAACTTTAAAGCCTTGTTTGAAGCGATAGAACGTGAGCAGGAATTGCGGGGAACACTATAGTAAGTACTGACTTAAAACCTATTCATGCGAGAGGCTAGATGCACACTGCGTCTAGCCCCTTGTTTTTTTTGTATTAAACCTTGACTTCTAAGTCGACCTCACCTGCTTTCTTCTTTTTCTTAGCTTTAGAATCGGGTGTGGGAGGGGCAATTACTGGTTTTTTATTGGTTGGTGGATTTTTGTCATGGGAGGAAACCTTTGGCATTATAATTTGTTTAAATAAAATAAAAGCTTATTGTAAATGTTATTCTCTTTCTAGACGGTAATAACATCTGGAAGTCACCAAATTTTATATTGAAAATAAAAAAATACATTTTCAATTTAAATAAAACCGTTTTGTTTCGATTTAAATTGATCTTTAAGAGTTGACTTTTCTTTAACAGCAATCAGCCATTTTGAAAAACCATATTCTTCCAATAGGTTGCGAAGTGAGCCATCCATATTGTTGTACTTTACTAACTCAAAATCATATGCTTTTTTGCTTCTCTCCTCCAGGTTAGGCGTTTTGATTAAGTCCTGGAAAAACAAAATAATTTCACCAAATGTATTGTTTTCCGGAATTGGATTTCTTTTTTGCTTACGCAAATGAGAGTTGATCAGATTTTGTGCAATAGCATAGTCTTCTGACTGATAATGGCTGATTAATTCGATAATATACATTAAAGGTTCGAAAGCGGCATCGAGCTTGTTGAGGTTTTCGCTAAGGCGCCGTAGAAAGAACTGTACTTTTTTATGTTGCTCAAAAATCATATGGATGATCGCAAAGTGCAAATAAATCAAAGTAGCCAGATAATCTGTTTGCTGCTTGTGCTTTCGAATGTGCTTCATGACTTTAGATTCAAAGTTCTCATCGAAGCCTTCAAAATTCTTAACATAGAAAAGAGAAATTTCCAGATAGTATACGAACAAGTAGTTGGGTTCCAACAAAGACTTTTCTTTGATAAAGGAATTGATTTCAGGAATACCTTTTTCCAGTTGGTCGTATTTTCTTAACTTCCAGCAACTACTTAGGTAGTTATACAAAGAGGCAAAATACAACTTGGGGTAAGCTCCTGTGAAGTTAGGTTTATTTTTGAGTAGCTCCACCTGTTTGCTTTTGTACTCATTCTCTTTTTGAAGGTCGTCATTCACCATTCGGTAAATCATGGAAACAACATGGTGTCGGTAATATTGCTCACGTATTGAGCCCTCACCCTGTTCCAGTTTTTTCAACTCAGTTTTCAATAAAGCACGATATGTTTCTTTGCTCTCCTTGGTGAGCTTGTTCGTCAAAATGTGATTTTTCAAGTCAGAAAGCTGATGGCTGCTATGTTGTAGATAAAAAATGCCACTAACCGCGTTTAAAAGGCTGCTCAACTCTTTAAAAGTTTCCTCTTTGGTTATATCCTGATTAGCGCTATAAAAACTAACGAGGTATTGCTCAGTAGCCAAAACGGGAAAAATGTGTTCGTAGGCCTCATTCTTCAGGCATATGTCTTTAATTCGCTTAACTTTGGTTTGCGCTATACCAAAAAGCTGCTTTTCCATAAGGATATCAATCTCTTCCAGTCCCATCCTTATCTTGCTTTGAATGCTTTTTTTATTATGGTAAGAAACGAGGCTCTTTAGTAATACATCCGTAAGCTGTACCTTATATACTTTGAGATTTTTAGCTAGTTTACTATCTCCAAAGTGGGCCTTGACTTCTTCTTCGTTATATTCTGATTGGCTATTGATCACATCAAAAAGGGATGTAATCAAACTTTTGTCTGATGAGTAATGTCGTTTAAAATATCGTTTCTCTGCAGCAGTCATTGAACTGATGAGCTGAAAAATATGATCTGTGGGAGTTTTCATTAATTATTATACTTGTTATGTTATGGGTTTATCATTAAACATTAACACCTACTCCAAATGACCACAAAGTCTTTTGATAAAGTTTTAGTGTAAATAAGCATACATTAGATATTCCCGTCTCCAGGGAAAGTAATTGGAATACTGACTTTGAATCAGTTGTACTCGTTGAGCGAAACTAAAAAACCTACGGTAATATATGGAAATCTTAGTAAGCTAACAATCGAGCTCGACTTTTATAGAATGTTGTTAATAGGTAGGTTATTAACTTATTGCAAATATAGGAAAAACTCATCAACTAGTGTATAAATAGTGATTTGTGGCAGAAAAGGAAGGAATAACGTCGTTTTAGATACTAAAGTCTGATTTTAAAGACTTTACCTATTCATTATCAGCAACTTAACTTTTTAACAAATCGGTAAGAATTTTATGATTTTATGTTGCTAATTATGCAACATAAAGCAAAAAATGGAGCCTGTGTTTTTATAAAAATGCAGGTCTATTCTTCTGTTTTGTTGTTAATGTATTGAAATGTCCACTACTGAATTTTAGTCAGTAGTGGGCTTTTTTTAAAATAAATGGATGAAAATTCAGCAACTTCGTAGTACAAGTATTCTTATCTACCTCCAGCCACCTTCCGGGTTGTTTAATACAAATTGGGCGATCAAAAAAATAATAACAACAACGGCAAAAACGACAATCGGTGTTAAATACTTACTATCCTCATTCAATGCTTTTTGATAAGCAATGTCACTATGGTCGGCATCGTGAAAAGATTCCTCCTCCTGAGCTTCATCATTTGGTAAGTTGCGTTTATCTAGCTGATGTATGATGTGAGCGGCTTTTTCCTGATCTGTTTTTCTGACATGTAAGGAGATACTACCATTACCAAATGGTATATTTACGTTAGAGTTGCTGACAAAAGATGGGATATCTGCCTCTTTTAGCCGTGCTGCGTACAAGCGGGCAGGCGTTTCGAAATAAAAAAACTTAATAATGATGATTTCTCCTGATTTGGAGTCCCTTTCGTTTTCAGGGAAATAATCGAGTATATTGTCTTCCATGTAATGTATAGAGTAAGTGTTAAGAAACCAGATCTGATAAAATTCAGATCTGGCTCCTAAGATACTTTTTTTTGAGGGAATTTAGAATAAAAAGTGGATTCTGAGCTGTCACAAGGGGGAATTTCTTTAATGAAAATGAAAATTAAAACGAAAATTTTCCTGCTGACGTAGCTCTAAAAAGTACTTGCTCTGGATAGTCGAAGTGTCTTTACGATTTGATGGTCAGCCACTCCTAGAGGCTATTTATTGGACTTTTTATTTTAAATTTATTCCAATGGTTGACAGACTTTACGAGATGCCTTAAGCATCAGACTCTGCTGCTTCCTGGCCTTCCTCTACCGTATTAAACTTCTCCAGTTCCAAATCGATATAGTATAGCTTCTGTCCGCCCTCACCAATCAGCTTCACCTTATCAAGAATAGAGCGCATAGTAGCCTCCTCTTCCCGCTGCTCGTCGATGTACCATTGCAAGAAGTTGAGTGTGGTATAGTCATCTTCCTTGTAGCAGAGCTCCACTATTTTGTGAATCGCTTTAGTCACCTTCTGCTCATGCGCATACACCTCTTCCAGCATCGCATTGATCGATTTAAAAGTTTTAGGTGGTTGCTTGATGGCTGGTGTGATGGCATGCCCATCTACCTCATTGATGTAATGAAAAATGCGAAGCATGTGTTCGCGCTCTTCGCTGGATTGACGTAACATGAATTTGGCAGCGCCGTCCATCCCTTGTTGGTCCGACCAGGAAGCCATGGATAGATAAAGAAAAGAAGCATATGCTTCAAGTTCGATTTGTTTATTTAGAGTTGCCTCCATTTTTTTTGAGATCATCTTATCGGTATTTTTATGGTTCTAATTTTATACTTTAAACAACTTCTTTCAAATGTTCGTGACATTATATAACGCTGACAGCTTTAATTTGTTTAAAAATAGAACAAATATTCAGCAACTCAATAAATTTGATTTGGCTGGATGTTAGTCACGACCAGCTAAAGCTGGCGTGACCAACATCCAGCCAAAATCTGCGGAAGAGTTATAGACGTCGTTTAAAATTATTCTGACGGCTTGTTTGCAAGTCATTGAAATCCAATACTTCAGCTATTTATGTTTCCCGTAGCTTGCTCCTCCGCTAGATCCTACGCTAGATCCTACGCCAAGGCTTCGGCTCCTGAGAAAGGCTTCGGCTCCTAAGAAAAGCTTCGGCGGCACGCGGATGGCTACGAAAAAATAAATAGCCTGTCCCGAACTCAATTGGGGATGCTTCGTCTTGAATCTCAAGCACTTACAATCAATCTCGGCACAAAACTTTAAACAACTTCATAATAGAGTTTATGAGCAGAGAATTTGTATGGAGTCCAAAATGACCTTTTTAGCCCTTCCTTCGTCACGTCCTCATCTTGGTAGCTTAGGCTACCAGATTCCGGGCGCTCCTC
>Ga0209187_1003170_pt1 | contig 14181 bp, 4 predicted proteins | sample BantaG_FD_187430 | JGI IMG/M metagenome (GOLD analysis project Ga0209187, IMG submission 187430) | Marine algal microbial communities from Bantry Bay, Ireland - BantryBay_4 metaG (SPAdes) (version 2) | ecosystem: Host-associated > Algae > Red algae > Unclassified | place: Bantry Bay, Ireland... | reverse complement strand
ACCCCAGGCGTCATCGTGAATCCGCACCGTCATCATGGGACTGGTTGCAGGTGGAGGAGTAATTCCATCCCAATGTACGGCACTCGCCACCTGAAAGGCGTTGGTACCGCCAAACTTGGGGATACCGAGCACCCGTTGAAAATTTAAAACAGGATTACCTGCAATCATCGCTTCCCGGTCGACTAAATACGTAGGTATTTCAATATCGGTAAACTCATTGGTAGTTATATAATATCCGGTAGGCCAGATCCCGATTTTTGGATAATCGGGCAAATCCGGTGAGTTGATTTTATAAGCAGTATACGGACCCGCCGGATCATCCGTATCGGAAATTGCCAGTAACATAGAAGAAAAATCATTGCCTAATTCTAATATAAACCAACGTTCGGCTAACTGATCCCAAAGAATCATCGGATCACCCGCTCCAGCGCTATTGACCGATCCCCAGAAAATATTAGTGGAGAATGGTCCCGCCGTTGTATTACCCTCTTTATCGGTAATCAAGATCACGGATCCACCGCCATTGACCATTTGTACAAAATTATTTTTTCCAATTGCTCCGACCGGATCTGGAGGTATGGAACCAGATTGTCCAATATTGATGCCGTCTCGATCTACCACCAATTCTAGTTGCTCCTCCTCACTGGTCCGGGTAGCATATTGTCGAATTGGATCACCATGGAGGGGCAAGGCGTTGGGATTCACATTTTGCATCAACGTATTACCCTTAAAATTTCCAACCTCTTTGGGCCAGTTCTTTTTATTCTCTTCCTTTTTAGGATTACCATTGGTCGTGAGGTTGGTAATCTGCCCCATTGGCAGCGTTTTACCCAGAAAAACTGCCTGAGAGGCCTGAATTTTGATTTCGCTCTGGGCATAGAGTAAGTTGAATGCCAACAAACAGATAAATATTGCCAACTTTATTTTTTTGATAAAAATCTTAAAATTCATTTAAATATATTTTGAAGTGGCAATAGGTTCTTATTGAAGTGGTTTCAAAAAACGGGAATTTGGGAAGTTTCCGTAAAATTTTTGGACCACGGGCCTAAAGGTAGGTATTTTCAAGGCCAATTCAGGCGGAAAGACCAGCATTTATGTCCTTTTCAGGCCAATATTCAGCTTTCATGGAGGCTGCTTTAGCAGAACCAAGTGGGGGTGATCCTGGTGAAAAAATACGGAGAAAAAAATAATTTTCTCACTTGGCAGGCAATTTGGGAGATATTGAATAAATTCTTTATGAACCATCTCTTGTTATTCAGGGTTACAACTGTTAGTTTTGTGCTTCTAAATAACAAAGTTGATTAAGGAACGTGCAAACCCGAGGCAAGACTTCGGAGAATTTTAGATTAAAAAAAATGTTATGGCAATTATTATTACGGATGAATGTATTAACTGCGGCGCTTGTGAACCGGAATGTCCCAACAATGCGATCTATGAAGGTGGTGTAGAATGGGCCATTGCTGATGGCACGGGGGTGAGTGGTATGTATACGCTCGAAACGGGTGCGGCCGTTGAGGTGGACGCTCAACAGGCTCCGGTAGAAGATGACTATTATTTTATAGTTCCCGATAAATGTACGGAATGTAAAGGTTTTCACGAGGAACCTCAATGCGCGGCGGTTTGCCCGGTGGATTGTTGTGTACCAGATCCGGAACGGGAAGAAAGCGAAGAAAAATTATTAGCCCGTAAGGCTAGATTACATATTTGATCTATGGCTTACTTTGGCTTTTAGCCGAGGCAGGCAGTCAAGACAGGTAATTTAGTATTAGTATTTGGGTAGAAAATAGGAAAATGGCGTAAGTGCAATCTGAGGATTGTGCTTACGCTTTTTTTGGGTTCTTGGGAGATGGCCTATTTTCGAGGGAGTTTTTTTCAATTTCAATTTCAATGGCAGTTTAGGCTTCCGGGATTTGATAGGTGGGAGGTTTTTGAGGTGGTTGGCTTTTTTCAATCTCAAAGAGCAACTTCAATTTAGGTTGCCGTAATTGGGGAGGTGAATGGTTCTTTAGAGCGATTGACTTTTTTCAACTGCAAAGGTAACCTCAATAGCAATACGTCAAAAGAAAGCCAATTGTCCGCCTATCGAAAGCCCACTGAAAGCCAATTGTCCGCCAGACACGTATAAAAGAGAAAAAAGCCAATTGTTAGCCCTCAACGATTGAAGAGTCCCTACAACCCTTCCAGCCTGCCCTCTAGTTCTCTTTTCCGCCACAAACGCGCAGCGCCGACCATAATTCGTTCGGCAACATCGGCAGCTCTACGATTTTGGTATGGTTCGAGATCTGTTCCCTTGACCCAATCATTGAAAGCACCCATCGATGGGCCACACCAAATTTGCATATCTGATTTACGATCCATAGTTCCAGCGTTGGCCCAGTTGGACGAAAGTCCGAGATACCAACGGAAGATTAAGGCCATTTTTCGTTTAGGATTATCTTTGGCGCGTTCGATTTGTACGGGGTCTCGCTCGTTAAAAAAGTCTATACAACCCTGCCAGATTTCTTCGAGTGGTTTTTTAAAAATCTGCTTTTCCAATTTTTCTCTTTCTGCCGTTGGAATGTCGTCAATAGAATTATAATGCTTGTAATAATCGTATAATTTTTTTGCGCGGGGGCCAAATAAAGTGCCTCGTTTCAGAACTTGTAATTCGACGCCCATTTCAAACATATCACTGGCCGGAGCCATCATCACATCGGTCGCCGCTACGGTGGCTAGCAATTGCCGTACGTGTTCGCTTGTACCAGCTTCTACACACGCTTGATTGACCGAGCCCGTGACGATGTAGGCGGCGCCCATCATAAAAGCACCGAGGGCTGATTCTGGTGTAGAGATTCCGCCCGCTGCTCCAATACGGATGGGTTGTGCGAACTGATGTTCGGTTTGTAGCTCGTCCCGTAAGCGCGTAATCGAAGGCAGTAAGGCGACCAGAGGACGGTTGTCCGTATGTCCACCCGAGTCTGCTTCGACCGTGATATCATCGGCCATGGGCACCCGTGCAGCGAGCGTCGCTTGCTCCGGTGTAATCTTTCCAGCGGCTAATAATTCGTCCAGAAAATTTTGGGGTGCCGGCTGCATAAATCGGGCAGCAACTTCCTTACGAGATACTTTTGCAATTACTTTGTTTTGTATAATAATCCGTCCATCCGGAGCGGTCGATAATCCGGCGACGCGGTAGTGGACGATGTTGGCCGTCAAGCCAAGAAAAGCGGAAGCTTCTACAACTTTGACGCCGTGTTCCAGAAATAATTGAACGGAACCCGCTTCAAGTGCCGGCTCGTTGGGACTGTGGATTAGATTGAAGGCGTAGGCTTGCGTCGGCAAGGCGGCCTGAATTTTTTCGATGGCGGCTAACACTCTTTTGGGTACCAGACCCGCCGCTCCAAAGGATCCTAATAAACCGGCCTGTCCCATCGCGATGACCAGCTCTTCGGAGGCTATTCCGTTGGCCATTGCTCCGGTTTTGTAGGCGTATCGTAAGCCATAATCTCGACGGAAAGTTGGGTCGCCTAATTGATCTGGTAAGATCGGCTCGCGGAGCATCAGTAGTTCCAGGCCGGGGCCGTTGCTATCTACGGTTCCTTCGTTGGTCATTCCTACTCTACCCGAAAAATCGCGGACGACGTAAATGGGAGCCTCGATATTATCAATTTTTTCCTGCATTCCTGCGGGGTCGAAGGCAACTGCTCTGGGAGAACCTTTCCAGAATAATCCGGTGGGGGTGCCGTTGAATGTTAGCATCGTACTTTTAGGAGTTTTGTTTATGCTGCTGGTTGTTGTTTGCATTATTCTCGATTAAATCTTCGTTTCTTTAGAAAAATATTCGACTGCCATGAGTACAGGCAGTCGAATATTTTCACGGGGTAAATTTACGTTGAATTACCCGGATTTTCTGATTACTGAGCATAAATTTTATAATCCTAGAAAATTTTCGTTACTCGCTCTGTCCAGGTTCTGTTCTCCGTTTTAATTTCGACCATGTAAAGACCGTTTGTTAAGCTACCCATATCTATTTGATTTTCTTTTTGTAGAAATTGCGTTAAAATGGGTTTTCCGGTATAATCTCTTAGAATGAGTTCCCCTTCTGTTTCCTGTTTCCTCAGAAAACCGTATCGATAATTGACCTGATGTCGGATTCGGAAAAATAGTAACTGATAAACCTGTTAATTCATCAGATTAATTCCTAACCCCAATCCCCAAATCCGTCACCTCATAAATCCGCACCTCATCATTCCACAAACTTCCATCCGCCACCACCTTGATCCCCCACTCCGTCGTCGTTACTTCCTTGATGTGCAGTTCCAGTTCCAGCTGATCTACGTGCTGTAAAATCTGGCCTCGATATTTCCACTTCGTTTCGTGGTTCGGCAATTGAATAAAACGTGGATTTTCCAAATCAGCACCAATCCCCTGCTGAATCGTAAAGGTCTGCAACGCTTGCATCATCGCCTCTACACCCAGCGATCCCGGCATCACCGGATCCTGATAAAAATGACAGGTAAAAAACCAGTCGTAGACCTTGATCGCGCGTTCCGCGTGTACGTATCCGAGCCCAAATTCTCCCTGGTCTTTCGCCACGATCAACGAGTCTAATAACTTTAATTGTCCATCGGATAAGCGATAATGTGGCTTGTCTGCGGGCGCAGTAAACAGCTTCATTTTTCCGTAAGGAGAATCCAGATTTATTCTTCGGTAGAATTTTTCATCGAGCGCTTCTCGTTTAAACCACGGATCAATCATCTTGCCACCATCAAGTCCCACTTGCTCTCTTAACATATCTGCTGGAAAAAATCCAAAAGATGATTTCCCTTTGTAGAATACATGACCGTCAATCGATAACTCAAAGGTATAATTTTGTAAAACGGTTCCGCCGAGCGAGACAGAGGAAGTTAATACAGTGTCGTTTTTGATTATTTTATTTCTAAAGTCTGTTCCAATTGGTAAGTCAAAAGTTTGTCCATTTCCATCCAGATTTCGGAAATATAATTCCTTATCCGGAAATTCTAGCGTACTACCCATGTACGCCCCCGACAATCCACAAGGCTGCAACGCCACTTCCATCAGGATAGAATAGGGCATCGTCGGATGTGCATTTTGAGTGTAATACCAGGCATCTTCCGGTACGTCGTATTCGGCGACCGTAGGAATGGGTTTGGAAAAATCCATCCGCGTTCCGTCAATTGACAATATTCTGGAGATCACTTGTAAATCGGTGTTAGGTTGTCGGGAAACGGTTTTATCATCGTAGATTTTAAAGTCGTCCCCGAAACATTTGGAGAGTTTATCCAACGCAAAAGTCGTGATGTCGGCTTCGTTCATCAACGCGCCTTCGCTCCGTGGTGAGACGTAAACGCCCGCCTGTTTTTCCAGATATTTTGGATTGTCTTTTTCTCTTAATTGTAATCCCAGATTTTCAAAATGTACCGTTACGACACCGTCAGAAATGATTTCCAAATCGCCAATTACGTAAGGATCAGGAATCAAACCAATTTCTTTGATTTCTAATTTATAGACTAACTTGGTATCCTTGGTCGTCACTTGTTTACGGCAGCGAACTTTCTGCGGCAGATCAAATACGGGCTGATAACGCGCATCTTTGGTCAGTCGCTGCAGGCCCAACATCATCATATAAAATCGCAATAAATTTCCACCACCTTCGGCTTGTAGCGATCCCGCCAACACTTCGTCATCTCTAAAATGACAAGGAAAATACCAGTCGTCGGGACTCAAATCTTTTTCCGCGACAATCATTCCCAGTCCGTACGCACCACCTTTGGTATCGACCGAAACAATCCGATCTAACATCAGTATTTTTTCTGGCGGAAGTCGTAAAGATTCGTTTCTTCCGTTGGGATGATAACTTTCGTTGCCAAAACAAGTGACCGGATCACCGGCAATCAAGGCTTGTAAATCGGCTTTACTAAAGGCTGTTTTTTCGGTGGTTAAAAATGGCGTAAAATGTTGTTTGACCGCATTCATTCTCACCGCTTTTTCTTTATCAGAATAAACCACACCCGCACCGTCTTCCAACTGCTGATCTGCAAAAAATCCGGCACAGCCTCCGTCCATTTTCAAGACCAAACGATCTTCCACGTAACATCGGTAACTGAAAAAGAACAAGGTATTATCGGCATTTTTCACAAAAGAATTAATCGAAATATCGTAGCGTAAAGTTTGTCCTTCAAATGGTAAATCGTCCACAAAAGTCAGCGTACAATCCAGTAATCGATAAACCAGATTTCCTTTATTTTCCAAATCAATTCCCAAATAAGAAATCAACATCAGATCACATTGACCCGACTCCACCGACACCGCCCACGGAATTTGGCGATCCGTCGTAAACCAGGCATCGTACGGAATATCGTACTCCGTTTGCATCGTCGAAGGTTCGTAAACGCCCAGACTTCCTGTCAGTCCGGTCACTCGACTCACCAATAAATATGGGTCCATTGGCAGCATTACCCGACGGGAATATTTGTCAATTTCACTATACGCCGGACCAAATACCTTGGCGATCGATCCGGTAGCAAATTCGACTAAATCTTCTTCTGAAAAAATAATCTTTTTTCCTTTTAGCGATTCGCCCGCCGCGTAGTCTTGCAATTTTAAACCGTTCTCCCCGATTGTTCCGGGCATGGGTTTTTCGGTCTTGTTGGTTGGTGTTGTGTTAATCATTCTACTTATTTTTTTAGTGGTAAAAACGGGTGAACGGTGATCGTAAGGCAACTCCATTCCTGCGGCACCGACGGCTACCAATTCTCGTTTTTTAACTTTTTTATTTTTTGTAATATTTTTAAATAAGGCCCTTTGGTTTTCATTCAAAATATGATCCTGAACGTTTCCACCACCGGGCGTAATTTTTTTATAAAAACTTCTCGTTTTTTCTTGCGCTTGTTTTGTTACGTAAAATTTCTCCAGATTTAAATCCACGACGTGACTTAATAATTGTGCCATCATTGTGGCTAAATTACGGGCATCCGTTTTCCCACTTTGGTTAGTAGCGACGGCCAGATGTGGTTGCTCCGACAGGATTGTATTAATCCAGCGAGTACAGGTCGCATTTGCACCAACTTCGATAAAAATACCCGCTCCTTCTGCGTACATTCTTTTAACCATCTTCGGAAAATCCACCGCATTGGCGCAAACCTCCGTCGAATTTTTGGCAATAACTTTTCGGTCCATCGGAATTTTTTCTCCGGTGATACTACTATAAAAATCAATTCCCGGATTTGCTTTTAACGCAAAATCGTGCATCTCCAATAGTCCTTTTTCTTCCGCCCGACAAAAGTCATGGTGGATAATATTTTGAAAAGGCAACGTAATCGTTTCGGCTCCTAATTGTTTGGCAATTGCGTGACAGTCTGTTTTATCTCCCGAAATAATCACCTCGTTATCCGTATTGATAAAAGTAAGATATACATTTGGGTAATTCCCCAACAATTCAATTACTTGTTCTTTTGGTGACAACACAACTAAACTCGTCCAGCGGGCTTTTGCCTCATCTGTCGTTACGTCCCAATGCTCCGCAAGGAGTTCTAAATTTCCCGCAAATTTATTTTTAAAAATTGGGGATTTTCTAAAAGTATCCGTTTCAGAAGCATCCCAAATATTATTGGAATACCACATACTGCTACATTCGCCCATGCTATAACCAAAAGCCATCTTCGGCGTCAATTCCAGTGTATCTCGCAACAGCCAATTATAAGCCGCCGAAAAGAAAACGCCGGAAGACATCATCGCAATCGCGTCGTCCTGAATAACGGGAACCGTTTCGTTTTTGGCTACCGTTCGTGGATACAAATAATCGCTTTGTACGTAAGTGTCCAACGTCGGTTTTAAATGACCAAACTCTTCGTGCAGCTCCGGAAACAACTGAAATAGTTCCTGTCCCATTCCCGCGTAAGCAGTCGAAGAACCCGGATAAACAAACGCTACTTTACGATCTTTACCAAGTGGCTTTCCAGTAAAGTAACTACCAGTAGGCGTTTTTAATTCGCTCCCGGAATTGATGGCCGTAGCGATATTTTTTTGAAAATAATTTAAATCTTTTTGGATAGCATTTTTATCTGTGCCGATTAAGACAAGGGTATATTTTTCTTTTTTATTTTTAAAAATCTGATAAGTATGTAACGCCTGCTCCCGAACATTTTCACTAGTACTCAGCGCCGTTTCCAGTTCGCCAATTGCGGAGTTTGCTCCATTAATCGTTGAGAAGTTTAACGGAAATAATAGGGGTATCTTTTTGCTGCGATAAGAAGCGTCCGGTATTTTTTTATCTACCGCTTCGCTTAACTGCCAGCAATTTCCTGCTCCGTCGCTAACGCCCGCCATCCGATTTTCACCAATCCAGGGACGCGAACTACCGGGGATATATACTTTTTCGGAAAGACCAGAATCATCAGTCATCGTCCAGTTGGGAACTCCGGGAATAAAGCGATGATGTAAACAAAGGATCGTCTTAATCAAACCAGCAATTCCAGCCGCCGCGTACGTATGACCAATATTGGTGTTAACCGAACCGATCGCCACTTGCCTTTTTTCGGCAGACAAAAGATCCAGACTTTCCCGTTCGGTAGCGATATTTTCGTGAGCTGCCAGTTCCAGATATGCTAGACCCTGAACCTTCTTTAACGACTGAAAGCCAGCGATTTCTGCGTAGTTACCCGCAAGATTAGTCGTAGTCGCTTTTTGTAAAACCAAAGCTCCCGCTCCTTCTCCCGGTAAAATACTATCCGTATTTTCTCCAAAAATCAAGGAAGGTTTTTCCCCCGTAAAAAAAGCATTTTGCTGATTACGTAACAGGATATTTTCCATCCCTCCGGCAAAGTCTACCGCACCGACGACCACCGCGTCCACCTCTCCCAGCGACAACATTTGTTGCGCAATTTCCAACGCCCGAAACGCCGATTGCTCTCCCGCCGAAACGGTAAAAGCCGGTCCCGAAAAGTCCCAGAGTGCCGCAATTCGACTCGCCATAATATTTCCGACAAAGCTCGTGTGCTGACTTGGCGTTTGCGAACCATGTCGCTCGTATACCGCATTCCGCGCCGCTTGTACCAACTCCTTTTTCTGGCCTACTTCTAATTCAATTCCGCTTTCTTTGAGCGCCGTATTGAGTTGCCATTCGGCATCCCAGCGAGCCAAATATTGGTGGATGCCCAGTTCGCTTTCCATCGCGATCAAGACGGCCACATTTTGTCCTTCCTGGAGTTCCGCATCTTTAATCGCCTGATCGGCGACCTTTAGAATCAAGGCTTGTTGGGGTTCTAAAGTTTCTGCTTCTTGCGGCTGAATTTTATACCGTAACAAGTCAATTTCAAAATCCTCAATGTAGGCACCTTTGGGAGGCTTGCCGGAAACAAACCCGTATTTTTTTAGCAACCTGCTATTTTTATCAAATCCTTTCCAGCGTTCTTCCGGTAAGGTTACAAAGTGCTGCCTCGTATCAAAAATCGTTTGGTAAAAATTTTCAATACCCACACAATTACCAAAATGTATGTCCATTCCGATAACGGACATCGGCACCAAAGGAATCGACGTTTGACCATTTGTTTGACTATTTTCGGGCAGATAATTTTCCACAATCATATGGGCATTCGTACCACCAAAACCAAAAGAATTGATCCCCGCCTGTTTATTTTTATCGGTCCATTCGGTAGTTTCCAAAATCATCTGATCGGTTCCAATCCAGCCGTTGTCCGATTTTAATCCTGCCGCTAAATTGATGTTGGGCGGAATTTTATTTTTTTGCATGGCCAACAACACCTTCCCCAATCCGGTCATTCCCGCCGCCGTCAAAAGGTGTCCCATGTTTGATTTTACCGAACCGAGTTTTGGTTGGACGTTATGATCCGCAAAGAAATTAGCGATAGAATTTAGCTCGGTTTTATCTCCGAGGGGCGTTCCCGTGGCGTGGCATTCGAGATATTGTGTATTTTCAGGATCGAGGTTGGCGACCTCGTAGGCGCGCTCGAACGCCAACCGTTGTCCTTTGGGATTTGGACTTAATAAAAACTTTCCACGTCCATCGTTAGACAAACCGATGCCTCCGATAACCCCAAGGATTTGATCACCGTCGTGTTCCGCATCCGCCAGTCTTTTTAACACCACCATCCCTGCTCCTTCGGAAGAAACTAATCCCGAAGAATCCTGATCCAGCGGAACAAATTTCCCATCATTCGGTGCGTAGGCATGAAAAATCGAAAAACCCATATGAATAAACAATTGATCGGACGCACAAACCGCTCCCGCCAACATTAAATCTGCTTTTCCCGTAATCAGTTCGTCAGCAGCTAGTTTAATCGCATAGAGCGAGGTCGCACAGGCCGCATCGAGTGCGTAATGCGTACCTCCCAAACCGAGGGCTTCGGCCACTAATTCGTTGGGGGTATAATCGAGAATACCTCCGTTGGGCGGTCGTTGCTCCGTAGATGGAATCGTAAATTCCGGATCATCCAGTAATTCCCGAACGGATTCGTTTAACGTATCGGTATAAATCTCGGCTAATTGTGCGTGTGAAGTACTGGTTGGAAACGATAAATTTCCCAACACCAAACCACAGCGTTTTAATATATCGGGTCGATTCGCATAACCCGCAGCGGCCAGTGCTTCCCGAGCGGTTTGTAGAGACCATTGGTATAATTTATCCTGTGCGACCAGATAATCGGCCTCCATCTGATATCCTTTTGGATCGAATTTAAAGTCTCGAATGTATCCTCCTCGTAGTGAATAACATTTGTCTACGATCCCTTTTTCGTCTTGAAAAAATCGTTCTGGGTCTACCCCAAAATCAGCGGCAGTGGCCAGCCCAGTCAGGTCTTTTGACTGCAGTAAGTTTTCCCAAAATTCCTCCATAGTGGTGGAACCGGGAAATAAACCGGACATGCTTATGATTGCTATCTTCATTGTGTTTGTTTCGAGTTTTTTATATTTTTTATTTTTCAACTCATTTCTTTAACGCCATAATGCGACATCCTACGGGGTCGGTCGTTTCGCTTTAATGAATTAAAGCTAATATAATGTGATCTCTCTGAGATCATTTCGGAAATACGTATTGAAACCTCTACAATAAATATTCAGCTTACAGAGGATAAATTGAACATTATAATTACCTTTTCAAACGCGAAAAAACATGTTAAAGAGAAGCAGATGGCTAATGGCTAATAGCCAACAGTCCTCTTCACCATTGCAAATCCTTCGAGATCGTCACCGCTCCATTTTCTGTTACCGCATACACTTTTCCATTTTCATCATAGACCGTACAATCGGCCATCATCATAAAATCACTCGATTCTTTAATCGCTACGTGTACCCATAATTTTTGGCCAAATTCCATTGGGGCGTATAGTGTCACTCGGTCGGTACGAAGTGGTAAACTTTTGGAGCCATCATTTTTACGAGCAACCCAAACGACCATGCCCTGATACTGGATATCCGCAAAAAAGGTATTAGCGGAAATAACCGGAAACTGTCCTTGTTGGGAAATTGGAATTTCGGGAGCGGTACACGCCAGTACGATTTGTTGATCGTTAAAATCAAGGATTTGATCTATTCCCTGGTAGTAAAGTCCGTGGAATAAAGTCCCGTCAGTATACAAATGGTGGCCGGCTTCGGGCGTGAAATTTTCGCTTAGAGCGGGCTTAAAAGTGGGCGCTTCCAATTCCATTTTTTTAGGAACCAACTGTACTTCCGCCTGATAATGATAAACGGGTAGTTTTTTTCCGGGACTGGAAATTTTTACTTGAAAGCAAATTTCATCTGCTGACTTTTTAGTTTCCTTTATTTCAGTTTTAAAATTTTCTGGAGCCGTACCATCGAATACCAGTCCTTTAAATAGTTTGGTATTTTCTATTTTATGAATTTTAAAATCCGGATATAGCTGCTCACAACTTCCGGCCATCCAGCCTACCGCATTAACGATGGGTAATACCGGATTTCCCTGAATGACGTGGTGCTTTAAGAACGGGTTTTTATCGGCTTTTAAAGTTCTTAGCAACTGATAAGTTTGTAAATTATCTCCTAAATAACTAACCGCAGCGGGCAAGGTTTCACCAATGACCACTTGTGGTTGTGCATCGTAAGCTTGATTAAATTCGTTGACCATTAAGGCGGCACCTCCCTCACTATTGACCAGTTTAACACCCGCCGCTTCGAACTGCACTTTGAGTTCTCCACTCACCATACCGCTGTCCCAGGCACCCCAGTTGATGGCAGAAACCTTGGTGTTAGGATGATTCATCTTAAATTGATGAGCAGCTTTACTGAGTATTTCGTTAGCGATAGCATAGTCGGTTTGTCCGACGTTTCCGTAGAATCCAGCAACGGAAGAAAAGAGGACCAGATGATCCAGATTATGAATGTCGACTAATACCATCAGGCTCAACAATCCGTCTAGCTTGACCGAAAGAACATTCTCAAAATCAGTCGCCGTTTTATCCTGAATATATTTATCTGCCAATCTTCCCGCACCGTGAATAACGCCATTGACGTTACCTAATTTCTGGGTAGCCGTTAAGAGATCGTTTTTAAAACTAGCCGGATTGGTAACATCTCCCTTTAGATAAATAGCTTGTCCACCCGCTTCCGAAATCGTCCGAAGCGTCGCATCAATTTCTTTTTTGGCCGCAATATGATTATATAATTTTTTGACCGCCGGTAAGCTAGGCTTTTCTCCCCGTGCCTTAAAATCTTCCATAATCAAGCGTTTCATCGCACCTTCTTCCTCCGTATCATGGGCAAAGGCGGGTAGCTGAAAGCTAGCGTCTGATCTTCCTAATAAAATAAATTTACACTGAAAAGCTTTCGCCATTTCCATAACACAAGTAGCCGTCACCCCTTTCGCTCCCCCACTTACTAAAAATACAGTTTCGGGGTTAACGGTGGTTGTAATAGTTATGCCTTCTTGTAAATCAACGGGGTTGGCTACCAGATTAAACCGTCCTGCGGTACTATAGGCAGTTTCAAGGACGCCCACATTTGCATCGTGGTATTCGTTCACAATACATTTAGCAATTTGACTTTTTTCCAGTTCGGGTTGAATATCTACCGCCCGACAAAAAACAGAAGACCATTCCAGATTCAAACATTTTACCAATCCCGGCAATCCACCGCCTACCACGGAAACATTACTTCTTTTGCCCAGGCCTAAAGCACCATCCATTCGGGTTACCGTCAAGAATCCGGCACGCAGTTGTCCGGCTAAATCATTGAGCGGCGCCTGTAAATGTTTGGCTAACAAAAAGATGGTTTTAAGAATTTCTCTTTCGGTAGAAAAGTGTTGTGCGAAGTTTCCACCCTGAAATTCAAAATGTGGATGTAAATGGATAAAGCTTCCGATCTTCCCGAAACTTTTCTCAATTTGGGAGAAAGCCGACTGGATGGCCTCGTCAGAAGTTTCGGATAAAGTAATTTGATTGGAAAATTTAGCAGGCGAAATACCTGGCAAGTTTAAGACCGCTACGGAATGTCCTTTTGAGACTAGTTCTTCGGCGGTTATTTCGGTCAATAGTGAACCATCTCCGGTCAATAATACCAGATAACCAGCAGGTAATTTAAAATCCAAAAAATCCGGAGTGGGAAGGTAGCTTAGTTTTACTTCGCTTCTTCCCACTCCGTGAAATTTTCCGGTAGTAACGGTATTTTTTGAAGTTCCAGTAGTCCCCGGTAATACCGTTGATTCTGGTTTTGCCGTTATATTAATTATGCCGTTGGTTTTTTTTTTCCAACGTAGTCTACGATTTCTCCGAGCGTACGAAGTTCGGTTAACTCCTGTGGATTAATCCCGCTCATCGACGGATATTGTTTGGTTAAAGCACCAAATATTTCTACGCGCTTGATCGAGTCGATTCCCAAATCTGCTTCCAGATCCATTCCCAACTCTAGCATCTCGGCGGGATAGCCCGTTTTTTCACTAACTACTGCTAAAAGCATTTTCGACAAATCACTATCGGTCGCCGTTTCCGTCGCAACGGGTGCAGTAGTTGCAGTGTTGACTGCGCTAATATTTTTGGCCGAAACTTTTACGGGAGCAGGAGCAGCCGTATTGGTATCTAGCGTTCCAGCCGCATTTTGATTGACGTAGCTAACGATCTCACCGAGGGTTCGAAGTTCCGTTAATTCCTGTGGGTTGATTCCACTCATGGAAGGATATTGCTTGGTCAACGCACCGAATATTTCTACGCGCTT
>Ga0209187_1003169_pt1 | contig 14184 bp, 20 predicted proteins | sample BantaG_FD_187430 | JGI IMG/M metagenome (GOLD analysis project Ga0209187, IMG submission 187430) | Marine algal microbial communities from Bantry Bay, Ireland - BantryBay_4 metaG (SPAdes) (version 2) | ecosystem: Host-associated > Algae > Red algae > Unclassified | place: Bantry Bay, Ireland... | reverse complement strand
CAGCCGGCTTGATCCGCCCTATCAGTTTGAGTGGACTGTATTTATTAGCTGGATCACTGTTGCAACGGCTATTGCTGAGCTGGAAACCGGACGCAGCGCTTCACCAGTGTCGCGCAACCCACGCGCAATCAGGCGCTTCTCGCACTCACAGCCCCTTTTTTTCGGAGTACCGCCGGAACTCCCATGTCTGTCATCAGAGGGACTTTGGCTCCTGGAGGACCAGTTCCGACGCACCCACATCGTTTTTGGGACAGGTTTTAGTGCATGAGATATACCTTTAGGGTTGTGCAGCACGCCCGGGGCGTGCTAAAATGCACGCCTGGGGCGTGCAATTTCACGTGTTTTGGGCGTGCCACGCCCTGCACGCCCAGACATTTAGGGGCGTGGTTGGGGCGTGCTTGACAAAAAGTAAGTACTTCTTGTCAAATGCGTGCTGGGGGCATCAGGCCACAGGATGTTTTCGGCGCAGTTGTGTGCCAACTGCTCCATTGAAGTTCCGGGCGCGGCGTCATACTGCTCCATCGAGCGTCCACAAACAAGGTGCTCGACGCCACGATGCGTGGGCACCATCTGTGCGGGATGGGCACAGCAATGTCCATTGACGGGCAGGTGCAGGCGCCATGGATTTGGGGCCGAGCCGCCCTCATGAAAGCTGCTGGCGCGGCAGTCTCCTGGCGTGCGGCTCCGGTTGTGCCCTGCCCCCAGCTCGTCGTCAACTTTGTGCCAGATGGCACGCGCTATCAGTGGCACGCGGTCTCGTCCTGCCCCTGGGTGTAGCACAGTGCAGTCCATGTGCTGTGGTCTTTACAACATGCGCACAGCATGTGCGTTGTTTGGCGACGCGGGCGGACGAGCCCACCTTGCGAGCTTGATGGAGCTGAGCAGTCGGATACGCTCCGACAACGGCGGAGGGAGGTGCCCGCCTGGCGATTCGGCGTGGTGGCGAGAGACCACGCGCCCAAGTCGTCGCGGTCGTTCGACGGTGAATGCGGAGGCACGGTAGACGGCGGGGGACAGGCTGTACGACCGTGCTGACAGAAACTATGCAGGACAATGGTGTCGCGCGGGTGCGTACGTGCGGGGCGGAGTAGCAAGTGTGCATTTTGGATGGGGGGAGAGGGGGGACGCCTGAACACACAAGCAGGGGAGGGAAGGGACAGGGGGAGCTCAGGGGGATAGGAAAAAAGAGAGCGACCATTTCTCTCATGGCAGGTCTGAAACAGGTGCGCGACGGACAGTACGAGCTCTGCGCGACTGTGCGCACAGACTGAGCTCCCACTCCAAGCACACGCCTCTCGCTGTCAACAGTCGTGCATGGCTGCCCAAAAGAGGCGGGCTTGTGTCATGATGGCATCAGTCGGCACCAGCACAAGGTGTACTGCCCCTCCTGAGTTCGCAATGAAAAACCAATCTGGTGTCTTCAGCTATGTGCGCATTGCGCATCTCCCCATCACCAATCTCCCCATAGTCATTCTTCAAGTTTCCCGTCCTCCCTCCCATACATGCAAGTCACGGTGCTGCTTGGTCGTACATAACTTGTTATTGATTCCACGAGGACGACCCTGCCGCAACGAAAGAGTGCAGGAAGACTTCTTTCGGGTAATAGCGGGGTCAGTGGATGACGTATCGTTGGGTCACAGAACTTGAAAGGATGGTGGACGAGCACAGCATGAGCGGGAACGGCTGGCCGGTGGGTGCATTCGCGCTTAAATCAGGGACGGAGATGATTTGTCAAGGACGGGGTAGGCATGTGGCTGAACGACACGACACGGAATCGTCGGAGGTACGGAGAGCGTGCACACTGTTTTCAGTGCGTACTGTGAATGGACATCGTCGCGGTGTGGCATGCCAAGGGAACGATGGCTGTCGGGGTACCCGATGTGAACCACAAGTACGTACTACGCTCGTGCGTAGAATGAAAGACTGGCGTCAATGGCGTCGCCCCCGACTGGGAGGCTGGTCATCGATATCGACGTGCGACTCGAGATCAGTGAGTGCGTCCAGGCACCCAGAATAGAGGTCGAAGCAGACCCGTCAGACAACAACCGAGCCAGTACATGGCCGCACGAGAGGTCGCCTCGCTCGCCTCATGGAGGAAACAGCTATTAATACATGCGATACACTCTCTTGGCATCTGCTAGGTACCACTCTGCGTCAAAGATGCTATGCAGCATGACGGGACGTCGGCTCGCCTGGCCACCACCGGCCGCCCCACCGGCCGCAGTCCGACCCATGCGGCCGCGCACAAAGCCAGAGCAGATGGTCATCAGATCATTCTTGGTCATGGCCACGGGGGCGTCCTCGTCGCCGGGAAGGCCAACGTCCTGGCCAGGGACGCCGGCGCCGGCCGCGGCGCATCGAGCGACCTCCTCGTAGAGGAGGCGCTGTATGTAGCGGTTCTAAGCACCACCACGTTGGTTCGTCGTCTGGTCGAAGTGACCTCTTGATCAGCTCGGTCCATCGAAGGAACTGCCCTGCAAATCGACCCACAGCCCAGCCTTCCCCCAACGGGAGGAGAGGATCACGGCAAAGCCCAGGAGGGAATCGTAGTCCAAAGCACAGTTGGTTTTATCAAGCGGCGACGGGGACGGCGTCCCCACTCTCAATAAACCCCTCCCAAACCCGAACGCCGGTGGCCAAAGTAGCCACCCCAAATGCGCCAAACCGGTAAATCCCTCCAAAGCGAAAATTTCAAACAAGTAGGGGGCTGGGAAAACCACTGGGGAAAAGCCCCGCCCCCGACCGAATCCAATCTCCCCGAGATCTGGACAGGTCATTCCCTTGCTGGCCCGGATCGGGATATTTTTGGGGACGGCCCCCGGGGGTGTGCTGTCCACAGCTGAGGGGCCGAGCCCCTTCCGACTGGGGGACCCCCGACCGCCACACTGTAGCTCGCCGCCGGCGCCCCCTTCATCACCGCCGCCGACCTGGTCGTTGCCGGAGCGCGATGCGTCGCAGTCAATGTCGTCATCAGCGCCCTTTTCGAGGGGACCCTCTACATCCTCCCCGGCCGACGAAAGCAGGCAGCCAGGAACGTAGGTCCGCCGCACCGCCCAGCGGCCGCGCTGCTGCTCCCGCATGTGAAATCCCACTTGCGTGATGTCCTTGAGCCGCGACACGTCCATTCTGTTGCTCAGCGGGCTGTTGGCCACCCCCATGCAGGACCACACGCGCTCGAGCTCGGCCGCATGCGCAGGTACGGACAGAAGGCGTCGCGCCACATCAGGCAAGACAGAGCCACTGTAGGCTGAGGCCATGCGCCACATCGCGATCGCGGCCACGTGGCTCGGGCGCTCGGGCACCGCCGCGTACATGGTGAGAGACTTGGGATCGGCTAGGGGGTACTCCATGATTCCCGAGACCGTTCGGCATGCGGCATCATCCCCTGCTGGAGTGGCCTCACCGCCTCGCGCCGCCGCGGCTCCGTCGAGCCCAAAACGGGTGACGAGTGCTAGGAAGTGTTTGACGACGTTCTCAACAGACGCGAAGGAACCGGCACGCTTTGACAGCCCCGCCGTGTGCCGCGTCGGGTCAAGCACGTGCGCAAGCACGAGGATGCTCGAGTCATAGTAGGTTGTGAGCCTCCATTAAAGGTGCTTCAGCACGGACCCGGCGAGCTGGTTTGTCGTCGCGGTGACGGAGGGGTTTGCAGCAGCAGGAAAAACCGGAGCAAGCACGGTCACGCCGTCAGCGCCGACCGCCTGCGTCTCGGATTGTAGGCGGAGGAAATAGGCATAAAGCCGACCAAACGTCGTCGTCACGTCCGACAGGGAGCTGTTTGACCTCTCCACTAGCCCGATCTCAACGACGATAGGCCGTAGAAACCTGCACAAGAGCTCGCACTCATCCCAGAAGTGCCGGCTCCGGAGGAGGTCCACCACGGTCGGCCCACCCACCGTGTCGAGTAGCGCTCGGTCCTCAAAGTACTTGTTGCCAAACGCGACCAACGCTGCCTTGATGTCGAGTAGGCGCCGAACCATGGCGTAGTTGTAGTACCGCCGCGTCTCACCGCGCGAGATGAGCTCCAGGGTCTTGCCCAGCAGGTCCATCTGACACTGCTCCAGCAGCCCCTTGTTCTTTGGTGACTTAGAGAAAAACGAGGTGATCTTGCTCGCGTTTGTCACGGCACCGGCGACGCTCGGGTGCTTGAGGATGTTGCCCGTCAAGAGGTTGAGCTGGTGCGCAAAGCACGCCACGATGATGAGAGAGGGGTGGGAGCGCTGCATCGTGTTCTTGGCGGCGACGTTGCAGCTCGCCGAGTCGCTTACAAGCCCGACGAGAGTGGAGGTGCACGCCGTGATGGCTCCGGCCGGCTGCGGTAGGAAAAAGTCGCCGCCCTGCTCACCCTTGGTGATGGTCGCCAGCTGCTCGCAGACCACAAGGTCAGCGGTCTCAGCCTGCCCAGTGTTGTCAGATGCCGACCGAAAGTCGGTGGACACGGCATCGTCGACCATGCCCACCAGGGTGCAAAGAATCCCCAGGAGCTTCCTCCCCGTACGACTCTTCCAACCGTCGAACGAGATGGAATAAAATGAGCCTTTCTCGTACCGCTTCTTGAGCACGGAAAGAACCTCAGTCTGCTTCCGTTGCAGCACCACCGTAGACACGCCCCGTCGCGTTGGAAGAGAGTCGAGCCCAGACACCCATTTGGTGAATAGGCCACGGGAGACGGGGGACTCGAGCACATTAAACGGCAGCGAGGAGAAGAGCAAGGCCTCAAGAAGATCGTCCTCAAACTAGCGCTTCATACGCGGCGAAAAAGCGCGTGCGACGTGGCGGTCCATGGGGCCCATGGTTAGGCTAGAGCTGACTCCCACTGTGCTCTCTGCTACGCGCCGGCGGTGCTTGCGCACCTTCTCCTTGCCACGACCTACAACCTCTCGGGCGTCCGTCGTTGCATGAGGGCAGCGGCGGAGGTGGCTCGCCAGCACGTCGACGCGCCCGTTGATGGGCACTCGCTTGCCCGTTTCCGCAGTGCAGAAGCCGCAAAAGTCCTCCTTGGAACGGGACTTGACGGAGAAAATGGCAGCCGAGCGCGTGAAGTAGCCTCAGATCTCGTGGTACCAAGGCTTGGACAGCTCGTCTACTTCAGCGTCGTCGTTGTTGTCCGTCTCGCTTACATCCTCAATGGTCACCTCAGCGGCGCCGTCTGCGTCAGCGGTGGCAGCGCGAGGGTGCGTACGGATGCGACCCTGGGAATGGAGGCGAGTGGAAGAGGAGCCCGCAGCGTTGCTGGTCGAAGGAGGTCCGCGTGGAACAGTGTGAGCAGGGGTCTCGCTCTCCTGGGTTCCCACCGCGGCACCCTCCATGCTGGGACGGCCACTGGCCTGAGGGGCAGCGCACATGCGGTGCAGTGGAAGGATGTGGGGGAACGAAGAGCGGACGGGGGAACCGCACCTAAGACAGGGACTGTTGGCCCAGAAGAGGTGCTGTTCGCCCGACGCACGCGTCGAGGCAGACTCTTCGTCACGCACGCTCTGAGCGCTCGTAGGGCTGGGAGGGTCTGAGGCAGACTCGTCGTCACGCACGCTCTGAGCGCTCGTAGGGCTGGGAGGGTCCGCACGCACGCACGTCGAGCGGTGCCCGAAGGTGGCACGGGTCCCCACAGCCACACGCGTGGTCAGGCGAGTCCCTTCTCACTGACACGGCCCGCAGACGCCGAGTGGAGCCGTTACAGTGACCCGTAATGACACGCGGCGCGACCGACAGAACTAATCCCAGCAGAGGAGCGCGGGGAGCCCTGTCCCAAGCAGAGAAGCCGACGTTGCTGGCGCTCGGGGCTGGCGAGTCGGGGCTGGACGGCCAGCAAGAGCTGTGCCACTGGAGAAGCGGTGACAGTCAGCGGCACCGACAGGGATATCAAAGGACATGTCAAGACGCCAGTGGTTGGCAGACGCGCATGAAGGAACCGTCACCACCGACGTGTGAGCCATGAATGGCTGCCAAAGCGCGGGGACCAAAGCGCGAGGACCAAAGCACGAGGACCAAAGCGCGAGGACCACGCGCGCTGCAAAAACCGACCAGAAGCATACGTTCTCGCGGACAACTGACAGACAGGCGCAGGCCATCAAGCACAACATAGTCGTGTGCGGGCAGCGCGGCTAGGCGCCGACGCGTCATCAGCAACGTGCAAGGTGGGGGAGTCGGCGACAGGATCCGGGAGACACGCGTGCGCTGGAACCAAAGGGATGCAGCGGGGCCGTGGCGCAAGAAAATCCACGATGCAGGCGGATCAAATCGTGAGCGCGACGTAACACGCAGGTAGCCCGCGCCAGATGTCCCTGTCCAGAACGTAGCCTACCGTGACAGCTGATGAGAAAGCTGAACTGGCGCGCGCATTACAAGTACCAATCGAAAGAACTTAATGTATCACTGCTATACAACTTCTATGAATGGCGGCATCTGATTGGCTCCAAGACATTAAGTACTCCAAAAGAGACAAAAGCATGTACATAGCACGACTTTTTCGCGCATGCGCTCCGGCAACGACCAGGTCGGCGGCGGTGATGAAGGGGGCGCCGGCGGCGAGCTGCAGCGCCTCCTCGACGAGGAGGTCGCTCGATGCGCCGCGGCCGGCGCCGGCGTCCCTGGCCAGGACGTTGGCCTTCCCGGCGACGAGGACGCCCCCGTGGCCATGACCAAGAATGATCTGATGACCATCTGCTCTGGCTTTGTGCGCGGCCGCATGGGTCGGACTGCGGCCGGTGGGGCGGCCGGTGGTGGCCAGGCGAGCCGACGTCCCGTCATGCTGCATAGCATCTTTGACGCAAAGTGGTACCTAGCGGAAGCCAAGAGAGTGCATCGCATCTAGCTGTTTTCTCCATGTGGCCAGGGAACTTTGTGGTCGTTTTAACCAGCCGAATTGCAAGATTGTTTAGTACTTTGATTCGCATCTCAAGTATATTTAAAATACCGGGGGCTACTATAGGGGCGTGAAGAGGGGCGTGCCGGTCTTGTGGGCATGTAAAACGGCGTGATTAGGCGTGCATCGCCCACCCCGCCACCCAAAAAAGGGCGCGATGCACAACCCTATTTAGGACAGGGTGCTCTCAAAGTGTAGTGATGCAGTCATATACTTAGATCAAGAGACTTGCTCTCCGTTTCAGAGGTGGCAGTCTGCATTCGTGTCCTCAGCGCAGCGGGCCCAAAACCGTCGTCAAGAGCACGTCTGCTTTTGCGTGTTTTCGGTCGAACAGATTATCTGCAAACCGCCCAGGGGCTCTGTCAAGGCTGGTTTTTTCCAGAAAAGACGCCAAAATCATCTGTTCGCCGGAATAGATGCATCTCCACTCGTAAAAAGAGAGACACGGCATAAGACGTATACACTTCACCCTTCCAGAAAGAGAGAGAGGCGGAAAAGCATCTATGGCCCTGCTAGCAGGCGCAATGTGTGGAGTGAGAAACGATTCCTGTTCTCGCCAACACAATCATGCAAGGACCTCGCATGGGATGGCCCCTGAGAGCCTGTCAAGGGGGGTCGATCTGTTTTTTGCACAGGAATTCTGTTTCTTCAAACAGGAACACGAGCCTCCAAGAGGCTCAAAACAGGCAAAAACAGACGTGCTTTTGACGACGGTTCTGGTCCCGCTTCGCAGGGATCTCAGGGCGTGTCATCGTTGGAAGGGTCGCGATGACGCTAAAAGCGCATATAGTTACGTGGCTGAGAAGGACTGTCCTGCCACAGGGGTCTCAGGGCCCGGACGGCGCCTGCCCCTCTGCCTCCTCCCACGGCCCCGAGTTGCGCGCGGCGACGGCGTGCAGCGACTTCCGGAGTTCGACGCGCCCGCGATGACCCACGGATGATCCTGCCTGGGCGCCGTTTCTGTTGCGGCGGCTCGTTGGCTGTTTCTGACGCCATCTAGCAGCGCGATTAGAGGCGCCCCGTCGCGCGGCAGTTGGTCCCAACCGCCCGCCCGTGAGCCGTGTCGGCCGCCCCGCTCGACGTGCGTAGGTGCGCTGCACGGCGGAGTGACGGCCCGTCCCGTGGACATCGCGCGACGCCGGCGGGCCGCCGCCGCTGCGGTGGCCGCGGTAGCACCTCTTTCCCCGCCCCACGTTCCCCCTGCCAAGGCATCGTGGCTGTACGTGCCCCCGTGCGCGCTCGCGGCTATGGAGCCGGCCGGCGTGCCCGGTGTTGACGCGTTGTCGAGCGCGCCACCGCTCTGAAGGCCGGGGTATTGCACGCACGTGCCTGGAATGAGATATATACGTCCAGGCACTTTTCAGTAATCGATCTATTTATTCATGTAAAATTTCAAAATGTTGCTGGACCAGTGCACGAGGGCACCACCGTCCGGATACGGTACCCAGAGGTACCTATGGGTACCGTGACGGTCTTGCCGGATGGAAAAGGAGAACAATTTCATCTCGACGAAGCGCACTGGAAGTCGCCTGAGCTAATGTAACACCCATTTGGAACCTCCGAAATCAATGTTTCAGGAAAAGATGGGGGGCTATACGAAAGAGGTCAAGGGAATAAATCATACACGGCTCGATTTCCATTCATTTAATCATTAAATCAGCTTGATTTAAATCACATTGAAATCACTCAGCATCTCTGACGGTACCATCGCCGCTTCTTCGTCTTTTGGACTGTCAAGAGGCGTCCAACGGGCACCCCCTCCCTCTCAGTCGGCGTGAAACATCTACGAGCCCCCCCTGCGCCCCTAACGCTCTTTGAGAGACCCTCTGGCACCGCTTCGTGGCGGCGTACGAGGCTGCGCGAGCTACTGGGACCGCGTGGCGCCGCGTCGACAAACTGCTGACGCCGTCACGGCCGGTTGACATTGGTGGCACCTCATCTTTCTATGCCCGCTGCCCTCTTGATTTGTCGACATACGGCGGACGACGGCACGCCGCCCTCCGCCGTCTCACACACGGTAGCCGTGGGGAAGCCCTTGCAGTTGCACGAAAAAAAGGTGAAGTCAGCCGCGAACAATATCTCCAGGATTCGAGGTACTCGATTGGGGAAGGAGCGAGAGCCACCGAACGGAGGAGAGGGAGGCACAGCGACACCGCGCCAGGTTCTGGACGAAATGGGCCGACGAGGCCACCAGCTTCACCCGGGCAGGTACGATTTAAATCATTAATACAGTGCATGGGATTGGCTTTGATCAAATCATTTTAACGTATCGAATAAATAAAATTGTGTACTGCATTAATTGAATCCATGCCATCCCTGCTCAGGATACAGCTTCCCATTCTGTGACTTTGACGATGCCGCTGCGACCTTGACGTTGTCGTCGCCACCCCACCGCTGCGGCAGTCACCCAACCGCCACCGCCGCCACATCGACGTTGCTACCCCGCCACCACCGCCGCCATCCCGCCTTCGCTGCTACCCCGTCGCCGCCACCGTCACCTCGACATTGCCGACACCACCTCAACGTTGCTGTTGCCACCCCACCGCCTTCAACGTCACCCCACCTCGACCGCCACCATCTCGACGCTGACGCTGACACCTCGCCGCCGCCGGCGCCACCCCGCCGTCGCCGCCACCCCATCGCCGACGCCGCCACCTCGACATTGCCGACGCCACCTCGACGGACGTTGCCGCCGCCACCGTCACGTTATCACCGCCACCTCGAAGTTGCCGCCGCCACCTCGCCGCCGCCGCCACCACCTCGACGATGCCGCTGTCTCTTCGGCGACGCCGCCGCCGTTCCTGAATTGACCTTTGGTCTGGCGCCATAGCCGCCGCCACGACTACAGCGTGGTCTTGCTCTTATGCACGCCGGTTATGAGCAGAAAGAACCGCGCTCCTGCGACGGCTGCGGCTGCCGCTGGCCGCTTGGTGTCGAACTTTGCGGAGCTTTGGCCAATGGCCGTTGTCCTATCTGGTGTCGCCGGGGCGTCTCAACGAACGACGGAGGGCACTGTGGAGCTGAGCGCCCAGGTTGGTGGCGCTCTTTTGATGGTAGAGAATTGCAAGTTTTGTGACGGACGGGGCTGCTGTCGCCGTCAGCACGCTGACGGACCATTTGTCTGACGCTACCCTTCTCGTTTCGTCCCTGAAAACCGTGGGCTCAGGGGTACGCGATGCAACGTATCGATGCGTATCAGCACAAACTGCGTGTATGGCCGCGTTAGAGCATCACAGCATGGTTGTCGCGCAGCAATGTACCAAGGTCGGCGCGCGGCGTCCATCCGTCGGTCACCCAAGCTCTTACCCCAGCCGGAGATTCTTGAAGGCGTCTCGGATCATGGCCTGGCCGGTGACGCTTTTGTGACATAAACCATTTCTAAGCCATTGGCTTCGGCTTCCGACGCGCAGTTGTCGATGTCGAAGCCGTTTAGTGGCCCGTTCAGCTTCATCATGTCATGATACGACCCCACGTGCCCGCCTAGTATCTTCCAGGCTCTCCAGCAGAAGTCTGAGGAGGTTGCTTTGAGTGCCGCCAGCACGGAAGGTCTTCGACTTGCGATCGGAACGCTTGCGGGTACGGCACCGGATGTCCAGTCATTGTCCTATTAGTCTGAGGGTCCTGACAATGTGGTGGCGCGTACCGTGACTGCTTTAGTCGGCAGCCCCGACACGATGTCATTGCCACGCGGCGTACGAGCTTTGAAGCATAAGCAGCTGCGGGAGGTACAGAAACAACTAATGTATTGTGGCCTCGGCAACACGTCAGACGTGGCCCATGGATTCGTGCACAGCAGGGTGCAATACGTCCTCGCCGATTCTGATTTGAAGCGTTCCGTGTTCTGCATGGAGGAAACGGTCCAGCAGGTAATCCGGATTGCCTGTGCTGCAGCTGCCGGAATCTTCTGAAGCGACGTCGACTACAAGGACATCATTGTGCCTATAATCACCTGCACCGGCCACCTGCAGATGCACGGCGCTGCGTTTCAAGCTTCTCTGTCGTTTCCTTGTGCCATATTGACGAGTGGTATTCTTAACGTCAGGTCAAAGGAAGATGCCGCGGCCGCGCATCTGTACCGGCTGAATGCGGTGGGCACCGATGAGCTGCTGTGTCACCTCATCTTCGTGTTCGCTTCGATTTACCGTGGACCGGCAGCGCAGTTTGATTGCTTCCCAGATTTCTATTAGTAAGCTCTGGGAATCGTTACAGTGTGTCTCCAATCATATCCCACCCTTCTGAGAGACAGATGTCGCTTCCATCCTGCACTGGAAATCTTCAATTGATATCATTGGCCTCCGATATTGACGTTGACCCGACGATCAAGTCCGATAATCGGCCGCCAGACTTTTGCATTATCTACAGGCGCAAGCCGAGCGTTGCCTTGCGCGGGCGTTCCGCAGACTCCACCGACACCGCCTTTTCCCCATCCGCCCCCTCAGCGGCGGTAGCGGGACGCTGCCGAGGCGCTTGCTCGAGTGTCACTCATGCGCGTGGCGTCGGGTTGGGCGGTAGGAGGGACCGGAAGCTCCCACTCGCACCGCCCCCCCCCCGCTCCGCCGCCGCCAACGCCAGCCATCCCCACTCCCCCGGCGCCAATGGCCGCCACTCCCCGTCTTTTCCTCATACTTTCTGTGCATCGTTTCTACCCCGGCACGCGGATCTATTCTTCCCTTCTCCTCTACATCTCCTCCCCAGCTATCCTCATAAACCACATGACGGTGGCAATCGCTCTTTCCCCGCTGTTGGTGCGTCGCTTGGCACCCCCTCCCACTGTTGTGCGCTCATCTGGCGGGGGTCTCGGAAGCGCTGTTCGCCAACGATGACATCCACGAGCGCTTTCTGTCGCTGGCGACGTCTCAACAACGCCACAACGGACGGTGCTGCTCAGAGGGTGGGGGAGGTGAGTGGGGACTAGCGGACAAGGGCGCACGCGGCAAGGACGTACTGTGGTGAACCTGGATGGCGTTTTCGACGGAGCTTAACGGGGTCGTGTGTCGAGGAGACATCGGCATTGTGGCGCCTGAGTGCGGTGGGGCGTGGTGGAGAATTGAGCGGGCGTGTGGGAGGGTGGTGCCTACGGGGTTCGTCCATACGGAATGTTTCATATACTTTTTGCGGCATCATGCCCCTGATGCACGCACAACGACCCTTCTCGAAGATGTTCACGGGTGGGAAAGGGGGAGGGGGGCGTTGCCAAGGTGCGATCATAAGGGGGATGATGTGCCTGCTGAAGAGGACGGACGCCAAGGGTCAGATGGAAAGCATTGAAATTCACACCACGTAAGTCGAAAAAATCAAATACGAGTGCTTCCACTACGAGTCGGCACTATCAACAACGTCTGCACCTGCGGCATCCATATCTTGGAAGGTGAAATCCGCCGCGCCGACCACACCAGCAGGGCGCTCTTCAACACTCATCCACTACTTCACCACGGCCCGCAGGGTCCACGTCGTCTAGCCCCGCCAGAGCCTCGCTGCCCAGTGACGTGCCTTGCGTGAGCTCCAGTATATCGTCGACGTTGTCGGACACCGAGCGGAACGGCCTGAGGTACTTGCCGAGGAAACACAGCAGGTCCATCGTGTGGATGGCGCCGAGCACATCCGTCCCGGCCCAGCAGTGAGCAATGGCAGACGACGACAGCTCTTCCCACGCGTCCTTGATGGCAACGTCCATGAGGTTTGCCGCCCCGCCAGCAACCAGGCCTCCTCCCTAGCCAGAGGCGTGAACGCGCGGCCACGCCACGACGCGGGTTCGCTGCTGGTCTCTCAGCACCTGGACATACTCGACGCGCGGGGTGACCAACGAAGGGCCTCCGTACGCGGCCGCGGAAGGGGCCCCTCCAGCCGCAACTATGACGACAGCGGATGTGGGAAGCATCAATGCCTGTTGAAACGCAGTGGGGATAGGGGTTGGGGGACCACGGTGAAGTGGTTGAGTGGCTTGAGCTTGTGTGTGTGTGTGCGAACGTGCTTTGTTGGTTGTCCTAAGGTTCGCCCGCCTCTCCCAACCGAGAGCACCTCTCAAATAGTCCCCACCGGCCCAAGTGCTCCCTCTGTTGGACTAAAAGTTTGTACTCCACAGGACCATTCACACCGGTACAGTGCGTTCTCGTTATAAAAGAATCGTTAACAAAGAATATGGGTCGCGAGTCTTCCATTCCAGTCCGTGTGGGCCACTTTTTCTTCATATTGAGCCGAATCAGCTGTCTCTTATAACGAGAACGCACTGTATTGTGGCTGTAGCTGAGTGGTACAATTTTCGAATCCCGACAGGTTATGGGCCCAGAAGATTCCAGTTAGAGCTGGTAGACTTTGCAGGAGGTCTCAGGTTCAAATCTCACAAGTTGGCGACTTGGAAGGAAATCAGTCGCAGGAGCCTTGGGATTGGCTTCTTACGTGAGACCTGGCGACTTGAGGTCCTGTGAAGTTAGGGGGAGTGTTGGACTATAAGTTTGAACTCCACAGGACCATTCACACCGGTATTGTGGCTGTAGCTGAGTGGTACAATTTTCGAATCCCGACATATGGCTCCGCCAAACGTTGGGATGGCGTAGATCTCACGCCATACCACCGGATTATAGCGTCAGATCTCCGCCATCCCATCGTTTGGCGTGGATTCCGCGCCATAAATCTGACCGCTGGGCACCCTTCTCCACCATAATTTGGCGTTAGCGAAGATTCTCCGCCATTTTCCGAACCGCTGGGCTTGCTCTTACAGTAGGTAGAAACAAAGTGCGAACTGGTGATTGCTGAAGTTTTTCAAAACTGTGTGTCTGTGTTCTCACGAAAAGTGGAAGCTTCGCTAGCTGGTCCCTGCCCTGTGGGACCTACTGTACTTGTATTAAATGCTGTATCTTCCTGCCGAAGCACACCGGCGCAACCGACCGGATCCATCCCGCGTCTAATTTAGGCGCCGCCGCCGCCGCCGGCGCCAATCCCGGGCTTACACACCCGGTTCACAGGGGGGCCGCGCGCGTGTAGTCACGCGTTCCCGAGTGCGTCCCGGCGCACCACGCAAGCCGCGAGTGCAAGTATCACACAGTCAAACTAGCTTGGCGGCGGCCTCAGCCGTGCAGCCCAGCCGGGCGGTCGCCTCAGCCACCCTGCCGGCTGGCCTCGTCCGTGCGGGCCACCCTGCCGGCTGACCTGGTCCGTGCAAGCCAGCCGGCAGGGCGGCCTCGTCCGTGCGGGCCAGCCCGCAGGGTGGCCTCGTCCGTTCAAGCCATCCGGCAGGGTGGCCTCCCCCGTTCAGGCCAGTCCGTAGAGTGGCCTCATCCGTGCAGGCCAGCCGGCAGGGTGGCCTCATGCGTCTGCCGCGTCCC
>Ga0209187_1003168_pt1 | contig 14185 bp, 7 predicted proteins | sample BantaG_FD_187430 | JGI IMG/M metagenome (GOLD analysis project Ga0209187, IMG submission 187430) | Marine algal microbial communities from Bantry Bay, Ireland - BantryBay_4 metaG (SPAdes) (version 2) | ecosystem: Host-associated > Algae > Red algae > Unclassified | place: Bantry Bay, Ireland... | reverse complement strand
AAGTACCATCAAATATAATCTTACTTCGTATCCCACCTTATAGTCCAGAACTAAATCCTTGTGAGCAAGTATGGGCTTGGATTAAAAGTAGGTACAAGAATAAAATTTTCACGGATATTGATCAGCTCAAAAATTGGCTACATTCAACAGTAAAAAGTATGAAGCCCGATACCATCAAATCAATCGTAAGTAATCGTCACTATATCAATGCATTTTTACCGACATCCTAAATTCTAAATGGTATAAGACTTACCTCAGACCAAAGTGAAAAAGCATATGGATATCTCACAGGAGCCTACTGCTTAGAAAGGGACATCATACTAAAAAGAAAGCTTGAATTTAAAACAGTACCACGTAAAGGTGATCTATTCTTGTTCATTAATACTGCTGGATATATGATGCATTTTTTTGAATCTATGGCTCATCAATTTGAGTTAGCTAAGAATATATTTATTGACCCAGCATCACTTAACGGTGACGTCCTATATCACGTGGATAAAATCGAGAACTTATAATGATTATATTTATTTACTGAGGCAGCCTAAATCACTATCTACAAAGAACAGCGTATTACTCAGCAAATTTCCATACCTTATAGTTTATCCTACATTGACGTAATGAGTCTTTAAATTCCCTACTGCCTGTAAAAGTGGTTTTCTTCAACCGTCTTACAGGTATTGAAACTTCAAATTGCTTGCTATTAAAAATCCAAGGCCGGACAGTCAAATTCCCTTTCTCACCTTTACTTACAAAATATTCTTTTCCGTCAATTGATTTATTGATTTCTATTTCTCTACCTGCAAATGGAATCTGGTTTTGGCTTAGAATAAGCGAAAATACCATGAGTGATATTGCCTGATAAATCCACATATTCGATGTTATGGACGGTTTTTTTTAAAATATAAGTAAATTATCCATATTTTAACGATTAAATGAATAGCACAACTTTGCTCAGGCCTTATAATACGCTGACATTACCAGATAATCTATCCGTTGATCCATCCTCACGTAATACTATAATATAATAGACATAAACACCAGGGTTTACAACCTTTCCATTAAAGGTCCCATCCCATCCAGTGTCTTCTTCGTTAAATTTAGCATTTTGGCTTTTATACATTATATTACCCCATCTATCATAAACTGCAAAAGAAGAAATAAGGGGATTACCAGATTCTTTTGTGTAAGGAATTAAATAATCATTTGTACCATCTCTTAGTAAAGGAGAAAATACATTTGGAATATAGATATCTGATTTATTTAAAGCTATGAATGACTTTCCCAAAACTATACACCCATCATTTGTCAATATTTCTAATGTAATCAACAAGGACTCATTTACATTATATAAAGTATTAAGGCATGTATCACATGTCGCATCCACTGAGGGAGACCAAGAAATAGAAGCAATGATTGACTCATCAAAGTTAATGATGGGGTCTAGGTTGATATTTCCTCCAAGATCACTTTTTATAGTGTCCGGCAAAATAATACTAAGTGGTTCGTAAATATTAATTATGACTTCTTCTATTTCAGATTCACATCCATCGTTATCCTTTACCATGATCTTATAGACACCATCTAAAAGTCCCTCAAATTCATTAACATCAAAATAATCCACACCTCCATTAATAGAATGTTGATAGTTATCTGATAACTCTGTATTAAATATTATACTTCCTCCTGATTCGTTACAATTAGGTTGAAAAACGTCATAATCAAATGCTATTGGGATAAAATCCGTCACAACTATAGTCGCGGATCCAACACAAGTGTTTTCTAAATTATTGCCCATTACAGTATATTCACCAGGCTCAGTAATCGTAAGTACCTCACCTTCAGCGGTTGTATCCGGGCTGGACCAACTGTAACTAACTCCGCCAGTGATAGAAGTCGCTTGTAAAACTACCTCTGAATTATTACAATTTAGATCACCAGATTCAATAATCACTATTTCTATATCGTCATAGTTTTCTACTACCATAATCGTATCTGCTCCAGAGCAAACTCCACCTGCATCGGTTCCTATTACAATATACTCACCCGCTTCGGTAACATCGATCATTGGTCCAGTTGCTATTGTATCTGGTCCAGTCCAAGAATAACTCAAATCACTTATGGCTGAAGTGACTTCTAAAGTCACCGTAAAATTTTCACAATCTAGATCAGATGATTTAGTAATCATCATTTCTATGTCGTCTAAATTTTCCTCCACGAAAATTGTATCTGTTCCAGAACAAATTCCGCCTGTACTGATTCCTGCAACGACGTATTCTCCTGGTTGTGTTATGTCTATCGTTGTCCCTGTATCAGTTGTACCTGGCCCAGTCCAAGAATAACTCAAATCACTTATGGCTGACGTGACTTCTAAAGTCACTGTAAAATTTTCACAATCTAGATCAGATGATTTAGTAATCATCATTTCTATGTCGTCTAAATTTTCCTCCACGATAATTGTATCTGTTCCAGAACAAATTCCGCCTGTACTGATTCCTGCAACAACGTATTCTCCTGGTTGTGTTATGTCTATCGTTGTCCCTGTATCAGTTGTACCTGGCCCAGTCCAAGAATAACTCAAATCACTTATGGCTGACGTGACTTCCAAAGTCACCGTAATATTTTCACAATCTAGGTCAGATGATTTAGTAATCATCATTTCAATGTCGTCCAAATTTTCTTCTACCAATATTGTATCCGATCCAGAGCAAACTCCGTCTGCATCGGTTCCTATTACAATATATTCACCTGCTTCGGTAACCTCGAGCATTGGTCCATTAGCCATTGTATCTGGTCCAGTCCAAGAATAACTCAAATCACTTGTGGCTGACGTGACTTCTAAAGTCACCGTAAAATTTTCACAATTTAGGTCAGATGATTTAGTAATCATCATTTCAATGTCGTCCAAATTTTCTTCTACCACAATTGTATCTGTTCCAGAACAAATTCCGCCTGTACTGATTCCTGCAACAACGTATTCTCCTGGTTGTGTTATGTCTATCGTTGGTCCTGTACCTGTCATACCTGGCCCAGTCCAAGTATAGCTCAATCCAGCTATGGCTGAGCTCACAGATAGAGTCACCAAAGAGTTATTACAATCTAGATTACCAGATTTTGAAGTTGTCAATTCTAATCCATCTGAGACATTTAAGTCAATACTGTCTGTTGAAACACAACCACCTATAAATGTTTTGAGATAATATCTACCTGGAGCGTATACAAAAACCTGTGAATCAGTAGATAAAACCTCAACTGAATTTGACCATTCATAAGTCATATCTGTGGTTGCTCCTGAATCTATTTTCAATAAATAAGATCCGTCCGCACAATCAAATTCAATTGGTGTGCTAATCACTGCCCCAGGAGGCTCTGAGTTAATTTTCAATATAATCGTTTCCTCACAAGCACCTACGGAACCTCCACCTATTGTGGTTTCATAAGTACCTGTCGTACAGTATTCTACCCCTGCAAAGGTGTAACAGTCACCATCACATAAGAAGACTTCCTGAGTATCAGTTTCCATGCTTATAACCTTGAAATCGTCAACGAAATGATAATCGTCGCGAACATTGATCGTGATATATTGCTCTCCTCCTGATGCTGTAAAGCTCCCAGAAATCAATGCCCAATCCTCCGAATTTACAGAGAAATTAATTTGTGATAATTGAAAAGATTCTATAGGAATAGGGAATTCGGGTATATCCTCTGAAAAAAATGTATAGAAATCATCGAATTCAAGTGATGCAAGAAATGCAGGTTGAGCCCGATTGACGTAATATTCTGCATAATAGCATTCTCCGGCAATCAATGGCTCGATGAGAACTCCTGTTATATACTCACCTGCAGCATATCCGGCGTAGGCATCACCTGATAACGGCTCTTGGTCACCGTAATAGTTTACAGGAACTTCTGCACTTTGTGGAAAAGGCGACCCCGTTGGGAAAACAGCACATCGGTTAAAATAATCTGGAGTTGACTCTGCTATCCAAGGTTCAGCTTGAAATAACTCTGCAACCTGAATTGGACAGTTCGTAAAAGTTTCAAAATCAGGGTTAGAAACCAAGTTTTGAGCATGGCTTATTTTGATTAGCAATATAAATATAGAGAATACAATTAACTTTAATTTCATAGGGTTTTTTAGATTGATATAGAATGTACCTTGATATAGGATTTGATTTATGTATAAAAAATATTGTATTTTAAGAACATAAATAGAATGAATGAGATATTAAAAAAACGTAAATATATTATTTTTCAAGATGGAAATATAGCTCTGATGATACACTAACTATCATTTGTCTTATAATGTTTATTCTACGAATAGATAATTAAACAACGATTGTGTAAATTTATTGTTTATATCAAATTAAGTTTATGCCACCTTTACACCAATTGTCCGTCTATCCCTTAGCCACACTAGGATATGCTCGTATAGACTCGGCTCCTTAGGTCGCCCACCTCTACAGATTTTGCGCAACAATTATGATTACTCACAATGTCTCAACAGTCTTTCACTATATTGATTTCCTTTAAACTTACCTGATCCAATCCGTCTTAAACTTAATCCGTCTATACTTTTAGCACAACGCTCAGTACCCACCCTTGAATGATAAGCATCTTATGGTGGTTTATTAAGTGCGCCTAATCACTCCCTTTCGAGATGTCCTGTCTTGATCTTATACCATTTCTATTTTTAGATGACGGAAAAGGATTTAGAATTGTTCAAAATGGATCAAGGCAAAAAACGTAGGCGAACCCATAGGTTCGGCGAGGCTTTTTAACGAAGGAACATGAAGAACAAAATAAATAATTACCGTCATTCTAAACTAGAATTGGTATTACATCTATGTGTGCTTTATTTGTGTGATTCTTCAATCATGTAGGTTTTGTTTAGATTGATTGTTTTTAGATAAATTGAAAATTTAATAGGTTTTTTCATGTCAAATACATCAATGTTTAATTATTTATTTCCAAAATCATTATCTTAGATTTGTACCCATACGTTAAAGGCACACGCCAACATGTATCAATGCATAGACTTTTATAGGGGCACTCATTTTGGGAGTTTTATTATATGGTAATGATGAAAGATAGGAAAGATAGAAATAGAAATACTTTTTATCAGATTTGCTTGGTCTTGATGAATGGTTTATTAGTTATATTTATGACTAGCCCAATAAATAATCTATATAGTCAGATAGTAAAATTAAAATTGAATGAGATTAAGGTTAGTGGGAAAGTATCTAATATGATTCTACTTGGGAAACCAAAAAAAAATGAAATTGGTTATGAATACTTCACCAGTTTGAATTATATAGCTGTTCCAGAACTATGCAATGATATTAATGGGTATGATAATTCTGTGCCATTTTCTATAGAAGTTGATTCAAGTAATCATTATCAATATATTTATGATTCAAATTTAAACGGAATAATAAGTTCGGATGAAAAAGTTGATGTAGTAAATGGTCAATTAATATCTAGTAAATTAGTCTTTATTAATAAAAAGTATAACGATACAATTTCAGTTGATATAATTTTCACTCTTTATCTAAATCCAATTCCTAATAAGTTATCAATAGAGATTAATAGCTATCTAGTTGGTTCACACAAAATTAATGGCAAAGAATATCAGTTTAGCTTTCGTAAATTTTTAGGTTACCCCGACATAAAGGTTAATGATAAAACTATCAGGTTTGGTGATCCATATTTGTTTAATAAAAGCTATTATAAGCTGATTCGTATTAACTATGCATTAAATCAAATTGAATTAGAAAAAATTAATTCTAATTTACCAATAAATGGAATTTCAAGAGGTTTTTACGTTAATGATAATATTCAGACTATTCTATCACAAGATGCTAAATATTCAATTACCAAAAAATATACAATTTTTCATTTTTGGGGATCTTGGTGTGCCCCTTGTCTTAAGGAGTTTGATAAGCTTTACTCCATTTTTAATGAATTAGATCAAAATAAATTTAATATTGTAAATATAGCTCTTCTATCAAATTCAGATGATCATTCTTCAGAAATTCTGAAAAACGAAATTTATACTAAAAGTTTTAGAAATTCTGTAATTAACATTAATGAGATTAGCGGCGAAATCAATTCTATTATAAGCCTATTACAAAATAGAGTTTATCCCAATTTTATAATTACAAATTTAGATGGTCTTATATTGTACAGATCTGACTTTGAGCAAAAGAAATTTATTGATGTTATTGATCAGTTGGAATAGTAATTTTCTACAGTGTACGTAATTGATACCATTTCACATAATAATTATATCCTCCTACGACGTGACTCCACATATCATTACATGTTACATCTAACAAAAAAAAAACTTAAATAATGCAATTGAAATTAATTTTCACAATTCTAAAAATTCTTTTTTTTCTGTCTTTAGCCAAGACACAAAATATTAGTTCATTTATTCATGTTGATCAGTTTGGATATATGTCAAATTCAGAAAAAGTAGCTGTAATTTCTGACCCTCAAACTGGGTATAATGCAACCGATGAATACCAGCCTGGTCAGACACTAGAACTCAGAAGCGTAAGCAATGACATTCCAGTATTCACCAACTCCATAGAAATGTGGAATAACGGAAATACACATACACAATCTGGAGATAGAGGTTGGTGGTTTGATTTTAGTAGTTTCACAGAAGAAGGATCATATTATATTTTTGATTCCACAACCAACCATCGATCAGCAATTTTTGAAATCAATGAAAACCCTTTTCCAGATGTTCTTCAGGCAGCAACTAAAATGTTTTACTACAATAGATGCAATGCGCCTAAACAAGAGCCGTTTGCACAATCTAATTGGATAGACATTGATAATTTTACCCAAGATGATGCGGTTAGGTCTGTCATAGATCAGACTAACCCAGCAACAGAAAGAGATCTAAGAGGCGGTTGGTTTGATGCGGGAGACTACAACAAATATGTAACTTTTGCCCACAATACTCTTCATCAGTTATTGACTAGTTATGAAAACAATTCAGATATATTTACGGATGATTGGAATATTCCTGAAAGTAATAATGGTGTACCAGATATTTTAGATGAAATAAAGTATGAATTTGATTGGCTTTACAAAATGATTAATGCAGACGGTACTGTAATTCTCAAAATGGGCAGTTTGGAATTCGATATAAACGATGCTGCACCACCAAGCAATAATTCTGCTCCACGGTATTATACTCCAACTTGCTCATCGGCTTCTTTGTCAATAGCTAGTACCCATGCTCATGCTTCAAAGATCTATTCAGAAATACCAGAGCTTATAGATTTTGCTAATAATTTAGAAAGTGACGCTATATTATGTTGGAATAGGTTTTTAGATTTTTACGAAAACAACAATTTAGAAACCAACTGTGATGATTTGACTGTTAAAGCGGGAGATGCTGATTGGAATGAACAGGAACAAATCAACCATGCTGTTATAGCTGCTATTTACTTATTTGACTTAACTGGAGAATTACAATACTCCAATTTTGTAAGAGACAATTTAAATTTTACAGATCCATTTATTAATAATGCCTTTGGCTCACAACATACTGTTTTCTTAGAAGCAATATTGCTTTACACGACCCTAGAAAATACAGATTTAGCCACAGTGAATCAAATATTGACCCAAGCTGAGTCTTCTGTATCTAGGGAGATATATACATCTCTAAATAATGATCTATACAGAGTAGATCTTCCTGACTGGAATTACTATTGGGGAAGTAATATGACAACGGCCAATTTCGCGAATCTATCGATGACGTACCGCAAATACAATATTGCTCCTGAGCTCAACGAAGAGTTAGAAAGAAAAGCAAGAGAAGTGCTTCATTACTTTCATGGAGTAAACCCTCAAGGCCTAGTATACCTATCTAACATGTATCAATATGGAGCCGAAAGATCTGCAAATGAAATAGCGCACGCTTGGTTTATAGAAGGATCAGACTGGGACAATGCTTTGACTTCTCTATATGGTCCTGCACCTGGCTTTCTATCTGGTGGACCTAATCAAGGTTATAGTGGAGCTTTAACGCCTCCTGCTAATCAACCTATCTTAAAATCTTACCGTGATTACAATGATTGGTTTACAGATCCTGCCTATGAGATTACGGAACCAGCAATCTATTATCAAGCTGCCTATATACAACTCTTAAGCAATTTTGTAAATACAGAAATTGTAAGTAGCATAGCAACCATCCATAAAAATGAAATTGATATCGAGGTCGCACCTAACCCAAGTAGTGGATCATACGTTATTTCAGGTGACATAAAAAATAATGAAATTCAAGTATTAGATCTCAACGGTAAGATTATTCATTCATTCTACAATAAGAATTCAAAAGCAGATCTAAATTTAACACACTTAAAATCGGGTATGTACTTTATTAGAATAAATATGCCCAAACAATCTCATACCTTCTTACGGAAAATAATAAAATTGTGATCCATGTCAAATCATGAAACAAACAACTAAATAGTATCCCTTATCAAGAAAAGAATTAATCAGCAATAGAGTAAGATGAGGGAATAATAAGCTTAACTCAATTCTAAAATGAGCAGCCATAGTACTAGGCAATCTCAAGGATTTGCATCTTGGTCAATTCTTTAGTAGGCCTGCATTTAGGAACGGAGGAATCGCAGCAATAAAAGCCTCATCTCGAATACTAACAATTATGATTTGGAAGATGGAGGTGAATAAAGTAACTTACACCTCTGTGCCTTTAGATGCTTAGAATTCAAAAATAGATCCAGACTATTAAAATGATTAGGACTAGTATAGACTAACTAAATATTTCTCCTTTAGATTTGGAATTAACTGTTTGTGTGTAGAGTAACAATAATAGAACTAATAATTAAAAGATGAATAGAATACTACTTTATGTCTTCGTTATATTGTCTTTATTTCTCTCTTGTGATAAGAGTAAGAAGAAAGTTAAAGACACTGTGATTCACGAGAAAAGGATAGAAAATCTAATAAATTTTTTCAACGAAAATGCTTATCAAGAAAGGGAAGAGACTTATTATTCTGATGTGGATAATAAAGGTAATGTGGTGTCAGACAAAGTATTCAATGTTGCTTTAAGCAGACTAATATACGGATTGTCCTACGCTAATCTTGTAGACGTCTCTTATTTAGCAAAAGCCGAGAAAGCAGCTGATTTTCAAATGGAAAAGCTAATTATCAAAGATTCACTGAACACTTATTTTGCTTCATCCTATGATTTGAAAACTAATGTGGCTGATAGTTCAAAAAATTTAGATATATGGCAACAAGCTTATGGCCTTTGTGGCTTATCCGAATTATATAGAAATAGCCCTAGTAAGGATTTATTAGACAAGATACATGAGTTACATGATAGTTTTGTAAATACATTCCATGATTCTATTAAAGGAGGATTTTATGGAAATTATGCAAATAATGCACAAATTAAGGGTAGCAAAACTTTACAAGCACTTATTTATCCTATTACTGCATATATGGAAAACTTGTGGTCAATTGATGTAGAAAATAAGAGCAAATACGAACCACATTTAAAAGAAAATATTCAAATTGCTTTTGATAAAGGATGGAACAAAGAGTTAGGCTGGGTAAACATTAAATTTGACGATAATTGGAATCCGTGCCAACATTTTTCTCCAGATTCCATTTGCTTTAATGTTACACCTGGACATAACTTCCAATACGCATCCCTATTTTTGAGGGCAAAAAGTTGGGAATTCTTGTCTAAGAAAGAACAATTAAAATTTCATAATTTTGGAATTAATGTCTTGAAGACTACTCTAGACAAGTCTATTTTTCCAGAAAAAGATTTATCTCAAGGTTTTTACAGCGAAGTCAATCCTATTAATAACGAAGTTACAGATAAAAGAAAAACGTGGTGGCAGCATTGTGAAGCACTAATAGCACTTTCCTTAGCTGATGAAACTTTCAAGATAAAAGCGAAAAATTTAGAGAACTTCTATTTTAATACATTTCCTGATAAAGAAAATGGAGGCGAATACTTTTATGTGAATGAACTCAATATACCGGAAACAGATGAATTAAAGGGTAGTATTGGTAAATCCGCATATCACACAATAGAATTGATTAAATTTTTAAATAAATGAGCTCAGCAAGTATCACATACTAAGTTAAGGCACAAGCTATTACCTACGGAAATCTACTTTGTTTCTATTATGTAAAATGATGGCATTACGAGAAAAAAGTATTCAAAAATTGATATTTATTTTAGAATTTAAAGGATGTTCCGCATATATTTTAAATTAAAGTAGATATAGACGCAGCGTTTTACCAATACATGTCATATCATGTAGTGTAAGATATCTTTTAACATTAATCAAAATTTATAATGAAACGATTATTTTCTTTTTTAATTGCAATTGTAATCCTGGGTCACTCTCTCTCCGCACAAGAAATTCCAACTATAGCTCCTAACTTTATTGTTACTGATATTGATGGTGAGACCCATGAGCTATATGATATACTAGCTAGTGGTAAGACTGTCGTATTAGATTTTTTCACGACATGGTGTCCTCCGTGTTGGGAATACCATAATGGTAGAGAATTGTCAAAATTATGGAATTTGCATGGGCCTGATGGTTTAGATGACTACTTTGTGATGGGAATAGAAAGCGATGGTAGTACAGGATTAGATGATTTAAGAGGAACGGGCGACAACACAATAGGTGATTGGACTGATGATGTTGAATACCCTATAATCGACAATGATCAGATTCGCCATTATTTTAATATATCCTTATACCCAACATTTTTACAAATTTGCACAGACAGATCTGTAGTTGTCATGGATAGGGGCATTTTTAATCCAAATGGATTTGATCCTACTAAACCTCACGTTATAGATTATGAAACAGAAAGGCTTAATTGTTCGATGCCAGAATCACCGATTGACGTTACCGCTTTTGCCTACAGTGGTTATGATGGTAATATCTGCGATGCTACAACATATTTGCCTAGCTTAGACTTCAGAAACAGTGGCTCAGACATACTGACATCATGTAATGCAGAACTTTATGTAAATAATAATTTGATAGAAGAAATGACGTGGTCAGGGTCATTAACACCATATGATCATGATCTAATTACATTTAGTGAGATTACTCTTAGTGAGAAATCAAAAATAGAAATAAAGCTATCAAGTCCTAATGGTCAGTCAGATGATGACCTAACAGATAATACGCTCGTAAAAAATATTAAGGAAGTCAACATTGCCAGCACGAGTAATCTCTTATTGGAGATAAGAACCAATATTTTTGGTCAAGAGACTTATTGGGCTATACTTGATGATTCTGATATGATAGTCGCAGAAGGTGGTAACCCATTGGTTGGTCTTGAGAATATAGGTAATATAAATATAGATGCACCTGATCACCCATCTGCATACGGTTATCAACAAATTATTGAAGAAACAATAGAATTAACAGAAAGTGGATGCTATACATTTGTTATAACTGATTTCAAGTCTAATGGTATATGCTGTTCCTCAGGTGTAGGACGATATATACTAAAAGATGAGAATGGATTGATATTAGCCTCGGGAGGAGAATTCAGAGAAAGAAAAGATCATAATTTTAGATTCGAAGGAGGTCTAAGTTCTACTTTTTCAGATAAATTAGATGCTGATGTGACCATATGGCCTAATCCTGTCAGCGAATTATTGAATATCGATATAAAAACAGAGAAGGTGTTAGATATAGAAGTGCTGCTTACTAATATTTATGGATATGAAATACAAAGAACGAAAGAATCCATCAACCCAGGCAGGAATAACTTAAATTTTGATATGGATCTATATCCTGCAGGAATTTATTACTTGTCAATTTTATCAAAAAATGGACGAATTAGTAAAAAGATAGTTAAAGATTAATTAATTACTAACTCGACTTCTTAAATATAAAATACTAAATACGATGAATAAAATTTACATATTTTTTCTTCAATTCTCAGTAATATTCACAGGAATATTTATAACAGATTCCTCAGTACAAGCTCAATCCTACGATGATTGCAGTGACGCATATGACATAACTGATCTGATCAGCAATATGGAGGAGGGAGATATTATTAATAGCATACAGTTTGATAATACGGATGCTACTGGAGGTGAAGAGACTAACCCTGACAACTTAATTTGTCTATTTGACAAAGTGATAGAAAACTCAATTTGGGTAACATTTACCGGTGATGGAAATCCTTATATAATAGGAACAACTGAATGCGGTGCAACTGCCGAAGAATACTTGAATTCCAGCCAGGCACTTATCTACAAAGGCGATTGCAATAATCTGGAATTTATATCGTGTAATGATCTTCAACTAGAACAGGAATTAGAGGATGACTTTACATTTAGAGCATTTCTCAGTACTGAAGTAGGTGTTCAATATTATCTATTATTGGATGGTGGAGATGTTTTCGGAAGTCCACTAGCTAATCTTGTAGGTAAATTCTGCTTAGAAATAGAGAAAGCAGTACGACTTAATTGTGAAGATGATGATCTGGAATTTACGTGGGAAAGAGAGGCAGACTCAGATAAATATATCTGCTGGGGTGAGTTAGTTACCTTAAAAGTGGCAGAAATGCAAGTACCTAATGGCCCTGCAGATGAGGGTAAATCTTCTGGGTATATTTATGCTATACATGATGGTGATCTGACGGATATTTCAGATCCCTTAAACTCTAATGGTATAATAACAGGTTGTTGCAATAAAGAGGCTGATCGTATATATACTTACTGGTCAGGAGTATCTGGAAACTATGTAGGAGAATATAACATTAAGTTTTATTATTATTTTAATGCGCCTAATGTCACTGATCCAGGCTTTGAAATATTTCCTGATCTAACATTAGCAGAATGTGTTGTAGAATCTAATCAATTGGAGATGTTTTTTCTTCCAGAAGATTCAGATCTTGATATAGCAAATGTAAATATAACTAACTCTACTAATACTCAAGGAAATGGTAAATTAAGTATCAATGCATCAGGAGGATCAGGTGAGTATGAATACCTATGGAGTAACGGTGGATCAGGCACAGACCTTAACGATTTAGAACCGGGGGAATATACTGTTACAGTAACAGATTTATCATTTTGTTTTCAGCCAATTGTCAATACATTCACGATAGAAGGCCTTACCTCTACAAGTGATTTCTCATCAGATAAGCAACTTATTATCTATCCTAATCCGACGAGTGGAGTAATCACTATATCTTCTGATGACATTGTCGGAGAAGTACAATTGGCTATTTATTCTATTGAAGGAAAAGTCGTCTATAGTAAGAATCACAGTATGAATAAAAACGCATCTGTACAATTAGACCTTAATAGGTTAGATACTGGTATATATATTATAAAATCATCTAATGGTGATAAAGTTACTCAACAAAGGTTAGTTATTAGTAAATAATAGACCTTGCTATGTATGGTTATCTACATGTATAAACTTTGATCATAGAAATCTTTCTACAATTAAAAATTAAAAATTATGAAAAAAAAACTTACAATCCTTCTCTGTGTCTTTATCACAATAATCCACACTGAGATTTTTGCTCAAAATAATGATCTATGCGTTGATGCATATCCATTAGATGCTTTAATAGCTGACATGGAGGATGAAGATGTGGTTACCAGTATTCAATTCGATAATACTAATGCTACAGGAGGAGAAGATACCAATCCTGCTAACATAGGATGTCTGGATGATGAGGGGGTACAGCATTCTCTATGGTTTACATTTATGGGGGATGGTCATTCTTATGAAATAGGAACATCTGCATGTGGAGTTTCTATTGACGAATATCTAAATACCAGCCAGGCATTGATATATCAAGGCAGTTGCGATAACCTAGAAATCATATCATGTAATCGAGGTCAACAAAGTATAACCGTTGAAGAAGATAAAGACTTTACATTTAAAGCACTATTGTCCACTGAGGTTGGTGTCACCTATTATATACTTATAGATGGTGGAGACTGGTTTGACCAACCAGGATTTAATCTAACAGGAAAATTTTGTTTAGAGCTTAAGCGATTAACTCCCGTTTCTTGTGAAGATGATAATCTTAAATTAACATTTGAATTTCACCAAGAACTTGATCACTACCTATGTTCTTCAGAATTTCTTCTCGCTGATATTACCGAGAAGGTAGTGCC
>Ga0209187_1003167_pt1 | contig 14188 bp, 14 predicted proteins | sample BantaG_FD_187430 | JGI IMG/M metagenome (GOLD analysis project Ga0209187, IMG submission 187430) | Marine algal microbial communities from Bantry Bay, Ireland - BantryBay_4 metaG (SPAdes) (version 2) | ecosystem: Host-associated > Algae > Red algae > Unclassified | place: Bantry Bay, Ireland... | reverse complement strand
CAGTCATTGTGTAATCTCCACTCTGCCACATTTTGATGAATAGTAATTTTTGTTCCATTACACTTTTTATGTTCCAGCTCATATTCGCTTTTTCAAGCAATTTCGAACTTTTAAAAAGTGTAAACTATGTCCCTTTATAAGTGTAAACTATGTCCCTTGTCTGTACCGAGGTGTTGTTAACGTATAATTATATCCAGCGTCTCTGGTGAGGAACGAGCCAGATATGCTGTGATCATATAGTGTTAGCTACTGGCGTTCCTTGATCGTAATGCTTCATTTTAACTCATCAGTTCCTTTCTTTTTGTGGGTTGGCTTGTAGCTCTCTGTCGCCCGCAGAAACAGCCTGTCCGCCCTGCGGGAAGGACGGCAGTGTGCTGCAATAGTGTGGCAATTCATACCATGAAATGTTCCAATTGATATTTTGTATTTCTCCATTCTGGATAATGTTTCTCAAGTAAGTTATAAAATGATTTGCTGTGATTCAAATATGATAGATGGCATACTTCATGAACAATTACATATTCAATGCATTTTTTAGGTGCTTTAATTAGCTCAATATTCAGAGTTATTTGACCTTCGTTATTACAAGTTCCCCACCTTTTATTCATCCACTTGTAGTTAAGAGTGGCATTGTTATTCTTGGATAAGCTAAGATGAGACTTCCAGTTCTCAAATAGTTGATTGAAATGCACCTCAGCTTTACTCTTGTACCACTTTTTTAAGAGTTGTTCGATTTCCTTTTTATCTGATTTGTCTTTGCAATTAACTGTAATATACCCACTATAGAGTTTGACTGATTCTTCTTGTGACTCAATTATTTTCAGACGATATTGTTTGCCGAGATATAAATGTGTCTCGCCAGTAATAAATTTACGAGGAGGTGTTAAAGGATGGAAAGAAAGAAAAAACTCCTGTTGCTTAATTATCCACCTTGCCTTACTGCGAACCTTTTCATTAATTTTCTCTTTAGTAGAGTCAAGTGGAGCATCTACTTGTACGCTTTTATCTGGATGGACTTTTATACCCAATGTCTTTCTGTCAGAAAATTCTAAATCGAATTTAATTAATGAGCTACCGTACTGTATTGAACTTTTCATTAACTGTATTTTAGCTTTGCGATTTTAAGACCTTCTTCTATTAATTCATCTATTTTCGTCCAATTTGTATCTAAATCAAACTTTTGATGTAACTCATACAGTTTATCTCCTAACTGAATATTAATTGTTCCGATTATATCATCGTTAGATATCCAGTCAATAATCTTTTTTCCTTCTACGTAGACATTGCTCTTCACGACTTCATCAATCATCAGACTTGTTTCGATGTGGAAAGGCGTTTTGAGCAATTCTTCATTCTCAAAAATCGCTCGGCTAAAATCATACAGCGTAATCGCCAGTTCATTGCCAATCAATTCTTTCGGCACGTCACTTGTTCTGCCGTTAAGAAATTGGTCTTCATGTTCTTTGACCTTATTAAGGTATTCTGCCTCGCTTATTCTCTTCTGGTAATAATCCGAAATGGTTTGTTTGATAAGATCAGCCAATTTTTTATAGAAAATTGGATCTTCTTGCATCTTTACGTTGATGGCTTTGGTTGTTTTACTGGCAATATGATCAGCTTGCGCAGCAGTGCCTATTATTTTCTCCACTTGTGCCTCACGTTCTTCTTTGTCAAAGATATTGACCAGCTCTGTAACCTTCAGTATTTCGCCCTCTGTTGTTATGTGTTGATTGATGAGCTTTTGGATATGTGGCTCATACTCTCTGTATGACAACTCATCATTAAACCGAATCTTAACCGCTGCTCTCAGTTTTAAAAAACCTTTGGCATCTCTTTTATATGTTCCTATTTTCTCTTCAGGGGTATTGTTCACGAATTGTACAGAGGACAAGGCCATCTTTAGTAATCGGGTAAAGACACTTAATTTTTCATAAAACTTATGCCTAACATCTTCTTGAGAAAGGTGCTCTTGATACGTAGCAGCCTCAACGGTTTTGTCTTTGAGCTCTTTGAAAATATCCCATACATCAGCATGAGCTTGTGGAAGTTTTTTTATTTCTTCTGTAATATTGGCAATACTTCCTTTTAAGTCTTCATCGTCAAAATTGTTGAGACCAGAGTATGTACTCAAAGCATCATCAAGGCTCTCGAGGTTTCCAAAGTAATCTATAATGTAACCATAGTCCTTACCTGGGTGCACACGGTTGACTCTGGCGATGGCTTGGAGCAAAGTATGTTCCTTAAGTGATCGACATAAGTACAGCACCGTATTATTAGGGGCATCGAAGCCAGTAAGGAGCTTTGCAACGACGATAATTATCTCAGGATGTTCGTCTTCTTTAAATTGACTGATGGAGTTTTCCTCAAAACGAGTGAGATCTCCATACTTATCTATCATAGCCTCGAAGTACTTATCCTCTCGTTCTTTCTCTTCGTTGTTTTCATAGAAGCCATCTTCATGGCCTTCTCGTTGGTCGCCTCGTGTGACGATGACGGTGGTACTCACTTTGAGGTCTTTCCTGATTTTTCCTATCTCTTGGATATAGTAATGGTACTTCAGAGCTGCTTTTATCGTAGGTGCAACGATTTGGGCTTTGGGCTTATACTTGTCTTGCTCGGTCTGAAAGAATCCAGTGTAGTGCTCACAGATATCCCATGCCCTCGCTTTTATTATTTGATCGGTTTTATTCAGCTCATTTATGGTATTGAATTTTCGCTTAAGCTGAGCCTTTCCATAATCGGATAGCGGCTCTGATACTTTATCAAAGTAATCATTGATTGGTTTTTCATTTAACGTAATGTGATTATGCCTTCCCTCATACAGCAAAGGAAGGACTGCACCGTCTGCCACAGCATCTAATACGGTGTAGGGCAAGCCAATGTAGCCCCCAAATTTCTGTGCCGTACTTTTCTCTTTCTTCATTAATGGAGTCCCCGTAAATGCAATGAAACAGGCATTGGGAAATACACGTCGCATACTCACATTGAATGTACCATACTGTGTTCGATGCCCTTCGTCTATCAATACGAATATATCGGATGACATTAATGGAGATAATTTTTTGACTGCAGCTTCAAACTTATTAATCACAGCCGTGATGATGTCATCACTGGAGTCAGTGAGTTGCTCGATTAAGTGAGATCCCGTCTTAGCTCGGACCACCTCTTTTTTACATTTTTTAAATGTTTCTGATATCTGTTTATCTAAGTCCTTACGATCAGTAACTAATATGATCTTAGGATTAGAAATATTCTTATTGGCAGCGAGCATTTGAGCCAGCATCACCATCGTAAGACTCTTGCCACTTCCTTGCGTATGCCAGATCACTCCTCCCTGTCTCTTCCCTGTAATGTCTAAATTTTGGACTTTGTTAATCGTGGCCTTTACTGCAAAGTATTGCTGGTATCGAGCGACTTTCTTAACCCCTTTGTCATAAAGCGTAAAGTTTCTTATAATATCTAAGAGCCGCTTAGGATTACATAGAGAGTATAGAAGCTTATCTTGAGCCGTGACTTGCCTTTCCTCTTTATCATATTTATCGAACATCGGCTTGGCATAGCTATAGCCAAAATTCCGTTCTCCAAAGACCTGTTTCTTTACAGCTTTGTCTAATGGTGTATTCTTAATCCTCTCGAGCAAACTATTATAATCAGATGCTGATGCACTGTTTTGAAATTGCTCTTTCCACTTGGACCAAAATGACTTCTTAGTACCTGTTGTAGCAAACTTGCCATCGTTCTCAGCTATAGAGATGAGCAATGCAGAATACACATACAAGGCTCGTATGCTGTCTTTGTTCCAGTTGCGTATATGCTGTTCTACTGCCAGCTCTGTAGGTTTTTTAGTACCTGTAAGGGCAGGTGATTTACATTCTATGATGACCAAGGGAATACCATTAACAAAAAGTACTACGTCAGGTCGATAGGTGTCTACTCTTCCAGTTCTTGTTACTGAAAATTCCTCTGTAACATGATAAATGTTATTTTCCCAGTTTTCCCAATCTATAAATTGCAGAGTATGACTTTTCTTGTCGCCCTCTATGGTTTGCTCAAAAGACTTGCCTAAGGTGAGGAGATCATACAAGGCTGCATTGGCATTGATAAATCCATCTTGGAGCGGAAGGTCTTTTAATGCCAATACGGCGGAAGCGATATTTGAATCAGAAAATGGATATGATTTTCCTTTTCTCTTTATACTATTTATCGTGCTCAATTGCTTTTTAAGCACCTTCTCGAATAGGACTGCGGATCGTTTGCCTCCTCTTAATGCTTCAGCTTCTGAGGGTGGAACATAAGTGTAACCCATGTTTACAAGCAACTGAATAGCAGGTATTTGTGATATGTGATCTTCTAAGAATGACGGCGTCTTGCTCATAATTGGGAACTATTTATTTTTAAATCTCATTTCTGTATTGCTAAGTAATTGCGTTTTATAAGAAATGTCTTAATTTTGCATTGCTCTTCCTACCATATTATGAGGACAGAGTTTCGAAGCTCGATACATCAAGATATGTACCGAGCTTTGCGTTTTCTTAAACTGATTTGGTGCCATACTATTTTCTGTTTAATGATTTGTTTATCTCTTCAGCGGATGGTATCAATCCTCGCAACTGCTCAGGTAATTCATTCACCAATTTATATTCTGCAACACCTAATGGAACGCTTGATTGCTTCAATGTATATTCGACAACAATGTTATTGGCTTCTTTACAAAGGATAATACCGACTGATGGCTGATGATGTTCCGCTTTTAGTTCTTCATCAATGGCGGTTAAATAAAATTGGGACTTGCCGGCATATTCTGGTTTGAAAGCATCTATTTTCAATTCAATGTTCACATAACAATTGAGTTTGGTGTGAAAGAAGAGTAAGTCCAAGTAATATTCTTGTCCTCCAACTTCCATTTTGTATTGTCTGCCCATATAAGCAAAGCCTGCTCCTAATTCCAATAGAAAATTTCCTATCTGCGTTGTCAAGCTATTTTCTATTTCTCTTTCTGAAGCTTCATTTCCTAATTGGAGGAAATCAAAGAAGTAAGGGTCTTTAAATGTTTCTTTGACCAAAGCCGATTGATCAGCTGGCAAGACTTGGATAAAATTATTTGCCAGTTGCCCTCTGCTTTGATAAAGGCCTTGATCGATCTTATTGATCAATATACTTTTTGACCAGTTGTTTGACACGATTTGCTCACAGTAATATATTCGCTCTTCATGCTGATCTATCTTGTCTAATAGCAGTCTATGGTGACTCCAAGGCACTCTTGCAAAGGCCATTTGCTCAAATGCTTGAAATTGTGCCACCAGTGGTGGCACAATTGTATCTGATTGATTATCAGTTGGTTGTATTTGTGCCATAGGTGGTGGCACTTTTGGTGATAGGCTTGCTTCTTTCTCGTTATTAGCTCCTTTTTTTGTCTCTATTTCTAATTGTGCAGTATCTGGCTGCACAATTGGCTCAAGGGACCACTCAGTTGCAAAACGCATCATATATTGAAGGTTTCGTTTGCTCAAACCTTTCATAGTAGGAAATGTTTCCTTAAGATCTTTGGCTATCTGATCTACAACTTTAGCTCCCCAACCCTGAAGATCTCTTTCTTGATTTAAGGCATGCCCAATATTCCAATAAGTGTAGAGCAGCTCACTATTGACATACATCGCCACTTGGTGCTGGGATTGCTGTATTCTCTTCTTTACAGATTCGAGTAGTTGTATGTAACTGTTGTTATTCATAACGCTGCATATTGTCTGAACAGGATTGATAAGATATTTGAGATGATCATGATTTATTTGATTTAAGATTCTTATTAAATACCCGATGATATTGCAATCGTTCAGTACCGAAATTAATCAATAAGCCATCAGCGATATTATATGCTTCGCAGTAATTGATAGCTTGAGCTTTATGCACCCCTTCTAAATTTTCTATCGCTTTTAGTTCAACCATTACTAAGTCTTCCACAAAGAAATCGACTCTTCTTGTTCCTACAGATTCACCTTTATACACAAGTGGCATTTCAAGCTCTCTCGCAAATGATAAACCTTGAAGAGAAAATTCAACAGACAAAGCTCGCTGGTATACCACTTCCTGAAAACCATTACCCATCTGATTATGTACTTCCATAGCACAACCAATAATCTTATGGGTCAATTTATTTATTTCAACATCATTCATCTTGTATATCTTATCATCTTAAAAATCATGTTCAGACAGCTACCCTCCGTTGCCCCGTCAACAATTGCTGCATTAGCCCCTTCTTCTGCTCTTGTAATTGCTTCAGATAGTTTTGTGTCTGATTGATCCCATCATCGGTTTTAGTCAGGACTTGGGCGATGGCTGTTTGTTCTTTAAAGGAAGGTAGTTGCTTTTTGAATTTGATAAAATCACTAAAGTGAACTCTCTTCTTTTCTTCTAATGATCCTATCGCCATCTTATTGTAATACTGAATCATGGGATTACTTTGAAGGTAATACTCGAAATAAGTTGAATTGAAATCATCCAAGCAATAAAATATATTGTAATACTTTGAAACACATACATCTAAGTCACCACTATGTTTTGCTATAGCTCCAAATCTCAGATTCATCGGATTCAAAGCAAAGTCATTTGTACACATTTTCTTGTACGCCTTAACTGTAGTTGTCAGGAGAAAACTTCTTTCATACCTTTCAGTTTTGGGAGTAACGCCATCTTGAATTGTCAAACTATATAGTGGTAAATCTCCATCAGGATATTCTGACCTTTCCTTAATTATATCTTTAAACTGTACCACTTCCCATTCCCGACTAAACCCAGGCAATCGCTTCTTCCCAGTCAGCAATTGCTGCATCAATCCTTTTTTGCGTAGCTGTAGTTTTTGGATGAGAGCTTGGGTGGTTTCGATGGCTTTGTCCCAGGTGGAGAGGATGTCGGCGATCTTTTTTTGTTCGGGGAGTGGGGGGAGGGGGATTAGCAAAGATGAGTACTCCTTACTATTAATTCCAGGCTGACCACTTCTGACAGACATTACTTTTACCCAATTCCAATACTCAGAAGTTTCTGTATATAGTTTTAAGTATTTCGGTAACAACAGATTTTCATCAGTTTTAAATCTTATTAAAAACCCCGCAAAAACATAGATACCATATTTTGATTGATCATGTAAATATGATTTCCCTACTGTTCCTCCTGTTCTTGCAAAAACTATTTCATTATGACCTAAAATAAAGTTTTTATAATCTTCCTCATGGACTGATTTTTTCTTAGATAAGTCTAATTGATTATTATCGCCCAAATCTGTAATTCTCAAATATGCGGGAAGATCTGGACTAAATTCAACAGCAGCTGCATTTATGCCATAATCACCTTTAATTATACATAAGTCTTTCAACTTGGTCTTTTTAAATTCCTCCCTTACTTCTTGATCTTTGGATGCTGTTGATTTTATTTTTGTTGCTGTCATTATTGTTTCTTTTTATCTGAACATGATTTTTAAGATGATAGGATATGCAAGATTTTAGCTCTGGTTTGAACTTGTCAAATCATATATATCTTATTCATCCTGTTCTGACAGTTTTTAAATATAGCTTCCCACTCCTCAGGAATCCATCCCACTTAGTCTTTTTATAGCCCGCTTTTATTTCTTGATCGTCGAGTGGTGTTGTTTTTATGTTAGTTGCTGTCATTATTGTTTCTTTTTATCTGAACATGATTTTTAAGATGATAGGATATACATGATTTTAACTCTGGATTGATCTTGTCAAATCATATATATCTTATTCATCCTGTTCAGACAGATTTAAAATCCCAATTCTTTTAAATAATCCGCCATTTTATTTTCTACACCAACTAACTCCTTTTTTAGTTCTGTAATCTCTAATTGTGTCGCTGCAATATCGACAGGTTCCTCCTCTTCAAAAGTATCTACATAACGAGGGATATTGAGATTGTAATCATTCTCGATGATCTCTTCCTTTTTAGCGACGTAGCTATATTTGTCTATTGTTTTCCAAGACTTTAATGTGTCAAATATCTTTTGGATATTTTCATCAGATAGTTTGTTTTGATTTTTGCCGCTTTCGTATTCATTACTTGCATCTATGAAGAGGACTTCATCAGTTGATTTAGTTTTGTCAAAGATCAAAATAGTTGCAGGAATACCTGTTCCAAAAAAGAGATTTGAAGGTAAGCCAATGACTACCTTAAGCAAATTCTCATCGATGAGTTGTTTTCTGATCTTCCCCTCGCTACTGCCTCTGAATAGTACACCATGCGGCAAAACCACACCCGCTCGACCATGTTCATTCAGCGTCTCTATCATATGGGTAATAAAAGCGTAATCACCTTTACTCTTAGGAGGCACACCTCTGTGGAAGCGATTGTATCTGTCAGCACTGGCTTCTTCTGCTCCCCACTTGTCGAGTGAGAAAGGAGGATTGGCTACAACCACATCAAACTTCATGAGACTGTCTTCTTCTCTTAGCTGAGGATTGTTGATGGTGTCACCCCATTCTATTCTGGCATTGTCCATTTCGTGTAGGAACATATTCATGCGAGCCAATGCCCAGGTACTGCCATTTACTTCTTGGCCGTAGAGAGAGATATTTTTACTGCCTACTTCTTTTGCGGCCTTCAAGAGCAAAGAACCAGATCCACAGGTTGGGTCGCATATGCGTTCACCATCTTTGGGTTCTACTAACTTAGCTAACAGGGTGGACACTTCAGAAGGTGTATAAAATTCGCCAGCTTTCTTACCTGCATCAGAAGCAAACTTACCTATTAGGAATTCGTAAGCATCACCGATGATGTCATTGCCTTCAAGATTGGATGGCCTCAGATCGAGCACTTCAAAATCTGAAAGTAAATTTTTGAGTCTCCGGTTTCTATCTTTTGTAGGACCAAGATTTGGTTCAGAGTTGAAATCTATATTTCTAAAAACCCCTTCCAATTTAGATCGATTTGCCTCTTCGATATCTTCGAGAGAGATGTTGATGAGTTCTCCGAGATTGGCTTCGTTTCTTTTCTCGTATAAGAATTCAAAGGTACTTTGATCAGGCACTTTGAATCGTTCGTGCTTCATGGCTCTTTCTATTCTTGTAGCGTCACCATCATACTTGGCTGTGTATTCTTCCTTCTTTTCTTTGAGTACATCAGATATATACTTCACGAAGAGCATTGTGAGAATGTAGTCCTTGTATTGAGTGGCATCTATAGTGCCTCTGAAAGTGTCACAGGCCTTCCATACTTGGTTGTTGATTGTGTCTTGAGTTAGTTTCATTTTTTATTTTTTAAAGAGAAGGGCTTTGCCCTTCTCTTTGTTTTTTAAAATTAACCAGCTGGAGGAAACTTATCTCCTCCGTGAGAATCCTTTCTTTGGATTTTACCATCTTTCCCATGAATAACCAATTCTGATTTTTCTTTTCTGGAAAGATCTCTACTGTAATCTTCGCATTCCTTTTTAGTTTCAAAATGCTTGGAAGCCCTTTCGGCTCCTCCTTTTTTAGAGTCCCATCCTCCATCTGAATTTGGAACTACATGCCTCGTTTCTGACATTTTCTTAAATTTTAAATTATTAAATAAATATGGACTTAAGCTAAAAGGCATATATTTGATTTCCACGTCATTGTAATCATCAGTTTGGTGACAAGCCGCTGAAGGATCACGATGCCTTTTAGAAGTCTTAGTAGTTACCAATTACTGAGACTTTTTTATTTCGTCTATTCATGTTTTTCAGTTAATAAATTCAGTAATCCATTTTTGATATTGAGTCTTTTAGTTAGGATATCTCTTTCTATTCGTATTTGTTTATTTAATAGAGTATGTATTTCTACAGCTTTAATCTGTTCAGTCATAGGTGGAACAGCTATCTTGATTCTTAATAATTCATGCTTTGGTATTGCAGGTATCGTTGCTCCCAATCCCACATTTTTCAATTTGTGTTGAACACGAGGGGAGTTTATCGCCATTGTAAAGTAATCCGCGTTAATAACATCTTGATTTAATTTGATCACATAGAAAAGAGATGAGGCTACGCATGCACCTGATGTTGATGAATACTTCCAAGCAAAGTTCCTAAAGCCTTTAGCTGCAAGGATTACATCATTCTCTTCAAGTAGGACATTCTTCTCATCAACATCTATTTGAATATAGCTATCATTAAAAAGCGTCAACTCAAAGTCATCATCGAATTGGTTTCCTTTCAAGTATTTGACATTTCCCTCCTTTTCAGTCTTGAAATGCGGTCCGTACCTTATAGATGTTATTATGTCTATTGTCTGCTTCATATACTTAGTAGATATGCTTATAGATGCAAATATAAATCAAAAGGTTCAATAATATTTAATATAAATTACTTAGTAGGCGTATTCTAAACTGTATGTTATGATGCAAAAGTGTGCTATTGAGTTGGTTTTCAGACACTTACTTCATGTTGTGGTCGAATAAATTTTTTAGAAAAAATTCACAAATGGGGTGGTTGGGTGGGAATAGATCGCGGGTTGGCAGAAAAAGCAATGTGTCTGGAAGACTCTTTGCTTTTTTTGAGGGTTGGCAAATTTTTTCTACCTCGCTTGTAGCTAACTGTGAAGAATGCGGCCTGTGAATGACCAGGTTATTTAAACAAGGGGCTGTTAAGAATTGGCGGTAAGGTGATAGAAAACATGCTCCTAACTCAGGCTAAGATCGTATTTGCATTCTAATATGATTTTTCCATAAAATGAACTCTCGTCCTTTCAAGATTAACTTATTGATTCTTAGGGTAGAAGTGCAATTTAGCTTACAGGCTTTCGTATTTTCAGGACTGGACTGAAGATATTAGAATTGCTTCAAATTTGAACGAAGATTATTCCTTTTGGTGTGAATTATGATTATTAATAACCATCAACTTGTAAGAAGTGGATTAGCGCATCTAGTTCCATCTTACTTCATACCACCCATTCCAGGCATGTTACCCATATTTTGCATCATCTGACCCATACCGCCTTTGCCTTTGGACATCATGTGCATCATCTTACGCATCTGGTCAAACTGCTTGATGAACATGTTGATCTCGTGAATATTTCGACCGCAGCCTTTAGCGATGCGCTTTTTACGGTTCATATTTAGAAGTTCAGGTCTGGCCCTCTCGTCAGGTGTCATGGATAAGATAATTGATTCCACCTTGCCGAAAGCACTGTCATCGATATCCAGATTTTTCATTTTACTCATACCAGGGATCATACCGAGTAAAGACTTGATGTCTCCCATCTTCCTTATCTGATTGAGCTGACCTAGGAAATCATTGAAGTCAAACTTGTTCTTCTTGATTTTTTTCTCCAGCTTCTTGGCCTCTACCTCATCAAACTGGTCTTGGGCTTTCTCTACAAAGGAGACAATATCCCCCATGCCCAATATTCTCTGCGCCATCCTGTCCGGGTGGAAAACATCCAGATCTCCCATCTTCTCACCTGTACTGACAAACTTTATGGGCTTACCCACGGTGTACTTGACTGAAAGGGCGGCTCCACCTCTGGTATCACCATCGAGCTTGGTTAAGACTACCCCGTCATAGTTGATGACGTCATTAAAGGCTTTGGCTGTATTGACAGCGTCTTGTCCTGTCATGGAGTCTACGACAAACAAAGTCTCACTGGGTGTGATGGCATCCTTGATGGCTGCTATTTCTGTCATCATGGCCTCATCCACAGCCAGTCGGCCTGCTGTGTCCACGATGAGAACACTGTAATTATTCTTCTGGGCATGTACGAGGGCGGCACCAGCGATATCTACCGGGTTCTTGTTCTCCAGGTCCTTATAGATGTCCACACCGACCTGTTCAGCTATGACTGAGAGTTGGTTTATAGCGGCTGGCCTGTATACATCACAAGCCGCAACCAGCACTTTGTGGTTTTTTTTCTCTTTGAGGAATTTGGAAAGCTTACCGGTGAAGGTTGTCTTACCGGAACCCTGCAAGCCCGCTATGAGCACGACGCCTGGCTTGCCTTTGGCATTGATACCGGCAGCTTGACCGCCCATCAGTTCTACCATTTCGTCCATGACGATCTTGACCATCAACTCTCCAGGCTTGACGGCCTTGAGCACATTGCTGCTGCCTAGGGCCTTGTCTTTGACCTTATCGGTGAATTCTTTGGCTATCTTATAGTTGACATCCGCAGATACTAGAGCCCTTCTAACCTCCTTGATGGATTGGGCTATATTGATCTCCGTGATCTTATTGTCTCCAGTCAGCCCTTTAAAGGCCTGATCCAGTTTGTCGCTCAGATTTTCGAACATGGTTGTGCTGTTTGAATTGAAGACAAATTTATGTAAAATGTCAAGGTGATATTAAGAAAGCTGTGTTGATTTCATTCTTATCAAATCTTAAGTACTTTTAGGCTTTTCAGCTAAGCTAATAGTCTTTTTCAGAGTATAAATGTTAAATAAGCTTTACGTCATATTGGTATTAGCCACTTGTCTGTGTGACTTTGAGGCGCCTGCACCTCTCGCTGACACTGATGAGATGTTGTCTATTTCCACACCGATCACTGGTTTTTTGGATTGTATAGAGTACAGGGAACCTGCGCTTGGAGAACGAATAGACAGCTACAATGGCATAAATGTCTACTATAACGGGGATCCTTCCAATGTTTTCGGTCGGAATATGACGGCTGATAATTATAACCTTGGACTCAAGTACCAATGTGTAGAATACATCAAGCGATTCTATTTCATACACTATGGACATCGTATGAGGGATACCTATGGCCACGCTAAAGACCTATTCGATGAGACCTTGCCAGACAGAAAATTAAACCATGATAGAGGTTTGTATCAATTTATCAATGGCTCAGAATATCGGCCGCTGCCAGGAGATATTATGGTTTTCGGTCCCAATTATAAAAACCCCTATGGCCACGCTGGCATAGTGACGGTGTCCAAAGGTAAATTTATGGAAATCATTCACCAGAATGTCGGTGAAAACTCCAGAGAAACTTTCATGGTGACAGAAATTAATGACAAATTTTTTGTCGTGGACCCAGATGTAAAAGGATGGTTGAGAAAATAATTATAGATTTCAATTCTCACCATTGAGGATTCAAGTTTACTATATCGGGAAGGATAAGAAAAACCATCACGAAGCAGCCGAGAAGCTCTATCTGAAACGGCTAAAGAATTATGCATCGATAGAACTCGTGGCCTTGCCACCACTCAAGCTTTCCAAGAGTCTCTCTAATAGTGAAATCAAAGCTAAAGAAGCAGCGCTGTTCAATAAGCAACTGGAACAAATGGACAAGGTATATTTGCTGGATGAGAGAGGAAAGATGTACAGCTCAGCAAAATTTGCAAGCTTCGTTCAAAAGAATCTTTCATCTGGTTATCGAAAAGTGGCTTTTGTGATAGGTGGTGCTTTTGGCTTTTCTGAAGAGATCAAGAAGCAATATCCTGAATTGCTGCGTCTATCTGATCTGACCTTCAGTCATCATCTAGCTAGAACAGTATTATTGGAACAATTGTACAGAGCCTTTACCATCTTGAATAACGAACCGTATCATAACTCTTGATTTTTATTGAATATTACGATCTAAAAAAATAATATCCATGTCCATAACGCTAGGACTTATAATTGTTACTGCGCTCATCTCATATCAAGCTTTCAGTAACAGAACCATGTTTGACTCTCTCAAGCATCATCCGGTTTCTGAGCATCGCAACAAGCAATATTACAGATTGATCTCTTCGGGCTTTGTGCATGGAAGTATGAATCACTTGTTGATTAATGGCTTTGTCTTGTACATGTTCGGAACACAGATAGAGCAGGTCTTCGGAAATTTGTATGGTCCTGTTGGGCCTGTATTATTTCTTGTACTTTATATCACGGCTATTATTGTGGGGGATCTGCCTTCATATTTCAAGCATAAGAATAATCCTGCATATTCTGCAGTAGGGGCTTCTGGTGCGACTTCTGCGTTGGTGTTGATATTTTGCATATTAAGTCCATGGAGCTGGTTCATTTATCCTCCTGTGCCTGCGATCGTCTTTGCAGTAGGCTATTTATTCTATTCCTCCTGGGCTGATAAGTCCAATAAGGCTGATGGCATTGGGCATAGTGCTCACTTGTATGGGGCCCTATGGGGCATTGTATTTTTCCTAGTGACTAAGCCAGAGATGGCGATGAGGTTCGGGGAGAAATTGTTACATCCCCAGGGGCCAAGTTGGTTTTGAGTAGTGGATAAGT
>Ga0209187_1003166_pt1 | contig 14189 bp, 4 predicted proteins | sample BantaG_FD_187430 | JGI IMG/M metagenome (GOLD analysis project Ga0209187, IMG submission 187430) | Marine algal microbial communities from Bantry Bay, Ireland - BantryBay_4 metaG (SPAdes) (version 2) | ecosystem: Host-associated > Algae > Red algae > Unclassified | place: Bantry Bay, Ireland... | reverse complement strand
AGTGCCGTTGCGAAGAGGTCGTTCAATTCTCGCAGCCTAGCATTTTCAAGTTGGTCGGTGATTTCTGACGTTCGCAGGAACGATGGCGAAATGTGGTTATAGTAGCTTCGCAGGTCCATCGTTAGAGCTACGACTTCCTGTCCAGACTTAAGCTGATCGCGGATGGCTTTGAGGCCATCAGACCTCCATCTGTCGTAGGCCTGAAAGTAGGGTCGGAAGAGACCGGCACTATGCCGCTTCACCGGAGACTCATCGTCGTCCCAAGCTGTTCTTCGAAGGCGATTGCCACGGCAATTTGGGGAAAGATTGGCATCGAGAACTGCCCCAACTTCACGACACCACAATGTCCCGAGCATCTGAAAGTCCATCGAAGGGATCGCAACTGAGCGGAATGAGTGAGGCTCTTTATCTTTGCCTTTCGCGCTCTTCTCTTTCCGAATCTTCTCTTGGTGTTCAAATTCTTGCCAAGGGTCACTGAATACAAAGCTCGTGTTCTTCTCGTTGGAGTCTTCCCATGCACGCTGGTTGAAGCCCTTCGGAATATGGTAAGCCTCCCCGAGAAAGCTTCTTGTTTTGAGCTTCGAACCACCTTCCGAAAGCAGTTTTCGGAGTTGTTGAAGTTGCTTCAACAATCCTTGTTCGTAGTCAAGTAGCTGACGCTTTCTGGGGATAGTGTTTTCCCAGTACAAATCGTGCTTCAGCTGACGGTAGGCCAGAATGAGGGTCGATAGTGGGAATTCAATCTCAGACGGCATGACGGCTAGTTTTTAGATTGTGAGGGATGGATGTGGGGCGGGTGTGCGGGCCAGTCGGCCATGGGGAGGAAGTTTCCTTCGGCGTCGGTGGGGGGGCCGGGAGGTGGATCGAGGGGGGACTGCCAGGGCTGGCGGGTGCGGCGGGCTTCGAGCATCTGGTCGTAGATTTTGAGGATGCGATCTTTGGTGATGTAGGTGCCCTCGCGGGTGATGTTGCCGTCGGCGTCTTTCTGTTCGGTGCGCGCGATGTCCTTGCGCTTCACGATGGGGAAGGTCTCCATGATGTAGGCGACGGCATCGCGGGGGGTGGGGAAATGGGACTTGAGGGTGGCGAGTTCTTCGTCGGTCTCGTCGCGGACGCCTCCGTCGGCAATGCGAGCGGGCTGCCAGTCGCTGGCGTCGTTACAGGGCAGGTAGAGGTGGAAGAAGAGGGCATCGAGTTCGCAGCGGAGTTGAAAACGCCGCTCCTCATCCCAGCGGAAGGGCGGGCCGTCGTAGCCGCAGTCTTGGGCGAAGGTTTCGAGATCCCAGGCGGTGTAAGTAAGTTCGAGGGTGCGAAGTAGAATTGCTCGGCGGTTCGCAACCCCAAGGATGTGGCCGGAATTGGCGTTGTCACTGGTGATGGAGGGCAGGACTCTAACCTGTCTCAATGTATTCATCGTCATGTTTGCACCCGGCAGTCTTTGACGTGTGTCATAGTCAGTAGCAAAGGAACTAAGAATTGCGGGCAACATCCAAGAGTTATCATTAGATATGATAGCCAGCGGCATTGAGTTGCTCATGCCTGCTTCAGGGATGATACAAAATATTAGAGTCCGCTCATCTGTTGATCTAGTTATCGAGCGCCAGCCGATTCGCCATCGTTGCTTCCAGTCCGGAAGGACTTTATCATCTACGGACTGCCGTGTGACATAGTAGCGAGGACTGATGGATGCAGTTGGATCTTGTCGAAGTGAACCGATTTCCGTCGAATCAAACGACATCCAACGGTGATTGAAATGGTGAATCAGTTTAGCTTCGTAAAGAGGGAGGTAGGAATCTGGAGTATCAGATGCGTGATATTCCTCTGCGGATAGAAACGCCCCGGCGCCGTGAGCCATGTGGTTCACTTCTCGATACCTAAAGCTCCATGGGTTTCGGCTCTCATCTGCTTCAATCGTTAGAGGAGGCACTCGCCGTGAGACGGCGAGCATTAGCACGAGGTCATCCGCCGTTCTTAAAATTGGGCTCGTTCCAGTGTTGGGATTGAGTAGCTTGATGTCCTCCTTGGAGAGGGAGAAACGTCGCCCCGATGTCTTGAGGTCGTCGACCGCGTGGCAGAAGAACGAGAAATCGGCAACCTCGGCGATGGGCTCCGTTGCACTTCCGGCAGTAAGAAGGCAAAACTTATAAGAGCTGTGGACTTCAGGGAAGATGTTGCGGTTCTCGAAATCGTAAAACGACGCCAGCGAGCGTTTTTCGACTAGGTCCCGAAAGTAGAACTTAGTGGTGTCATCTGTGGCGATGCCGGAGGGGAGAACGGCTCCGAAACGTCCTCCGGGCGCAAGCTTGAGGCGAAAAAGTTCGGCGAAGACAGTGTAGAGGTTCACGTCCCCTCGCCCGCATAGGGGGTAGAGGCCGGAATGACGCAACACGTGGCTGGTGCCTTCCGCTCGCCTTACGTCGGTCTGAAATGATGCGAACAACGAAGGATCTTCGGATTCCAAGGCCGCGATTTGCCGTTTTCGGGCAGCGGCGTTTGAGGCGGAAGCGATTTCAGGCACGCGATTGGCAAACCACTCCTTCTCTTGAAGCTTGACCCGTTCCCATGGCGGATTGCCGAGCATGGCATCGAAGCCGCCTGAAAGTCCACTTGCCTCATGGTCGGGGTCACTTCCGTCCCTAGGGGCGCGAAAAATTCCAGGGAATTCCACGTGCCAGTGGAAGAACTGGTAGTCGGTAGCAAGCTGGCCGAGTTGATCGCCCGAAAGCGTGCTATCTTTGGCTAGTTGCTGAAGGTGACGGGTAGTGATGCCGGTAGCCTTGGTGCATTTTCCTTCAGCTCCCTCGGCATTTACCTCGAGCACCTTCTTCTCCCAAACGAAGGCGGCGCACCAGAGGTCGGCGATATGCTTTTGCTTGAGCCGTTCGTCGGACGACTCGGCCTTGCGGTATTCCTGCTCCTTGCGCTGGAGGGCGGTGATGGAGTCGTCGGCGATGGATTCGACGGATTCCGCAGCGCTGCGCAGGGCGTCGAGGTTGGCGGTGTCCTCGGCGACGAAGAGGTCGCCGAAGCCTTCGCGCTCGCCCTTGTTACGGGGCCTGAGGAACGTGCAGGCGTCCTTGTCGTCGCCGGTGAGGCCTTTGTAGGCGCCATCGGGGATGCCTTTTGCGATGAGGGCGGGCGTGGTGCCGAGCAGGGAGTTTCCGCAACGGATGTGGTGGTCGAGGAAGGAGAGCGGCTTGCCGGGTTCCATGGCCTCGATCCAGAGGGAGACCTTGCAGAGCTCGACGGCCATAGGATTGAGATCGACGCCGTAGAGGCAACGGCCGACGACGTCGCGGAGAGCTTGCTGGTAGTCGTCGGGTGAGGGCTCTTCCTCGCCGGAGCGGATTCGAGCGAGGTGACGGGAGATGCGGTGGGCGGCGGCGATGAGGAAGTGTCCGGATCCGACGGCGGGGTCGCAGACTTTGAGATCGAGGAGAGCCTGTTCGCGGGCGGCGACTTTGTCCTCGGCGGTGTTGGCGTGGTTGGCTTTCCGGGCCTCGGCGAGGCGGTCTTTGATGACGGGCTCGAGGGCGGTGTCGAGCAGGCATTGGACGAGGGAGTCTGGAGTGTAGTAGGAGCCGGAGGTCTTGCGGTCGTTGCCGGCGGAGGTGTCGAGGGAGAAGGTGCGGGCGTCGCAGTTGATCTCTGGGTGGAGTTCCAGAAGCGACTCGTAGACGGAGCCGAGTTCCTCCGCCCCGAGGTTCCGGTAATCGACGACGTTGCGTACTTTGTCTTTGTCGGTGCGGACGGTGGCGAGGGCACGGAGAGCTTTGAGGAGGTAGCGGTTGGAGAGGGTGACCTTTGCGAGGTGTGGCGTGGAGCGGGGTGCGTCCCAAAGGAAGGAGCCGAGGGCGGGGAGGGCGAGAGCGGGTTCGCCTTTGGGCTTGCCGAGGGAATCCATGATGAGTTTGATCTGCTCCCAGAGGTCGGGGTGAGCGCTGCCCTGCCGACGCTGTGCCATTTCCCGGAGGCGGCCGGTGGCGTAGTGGTTGGTGTAGCGCTGGCGGGCTTCGGTATTTTCCTCCCCGGGTAGGAGGAGGAGGTTTCGGTCTTCGGCGACGAAGAGGAAGATGAGGCGATAGACGATGCGAAGGACTTCCCGGTAGTAGTCCTGGGTGCTGAGGTCGCCGGACTCCAGGGCGGCGCGGAGGGCGGCGTTGTCGGTGTGCTGGAGGAAGCCCTCGCCGAGAGCTGAGATCGATTTCTCAACACCGTCGCGGAGGCCGTCCAGCATCCGGACGCCGCGCTGCTTGGCCTCGGTCGCCCACTTCTCAAGCCAGCAGGTCTCGGGGGGCGTGCCCTCGACGCGGCTCTGGTGGCAGAGAAGCCAGAGGAGTTGGAAGTCGGCGTACTCCCCACCCTCGAACATGGCGTATAGGTCGAATTCGACATAGGCCTGACGGGTGAGCGACACATTGTCCCGCAGGATACGAAGACGAAGGCCGTTGGAAGTGAAGGCCCAGAGGTGGTCGTCGGAGCGGTTGAGAAACTCCTGCACCATGGCGTGGGGGCTCTTCTTGGCCGCGCCCTCGACGCCCTTCGTCCTGCGGTCGATGCTGATGCCCGCACCGAGAAGGTGGATAGCGACGTCCCGCCAGTGGTGGGTGATCTTGTAGGTGTCTTCCTCGACGGTGACGGCGAGGTCGCGGTTGAGCTGGCCGTAACCAAGCTCGCGGAAAAGCGGGCGTAGGAAGCTGTCCCAAGTCTTAGCTTGGGTGAAGTCGTCGTCCTCCCGCTCCGCAAGGTAAGTGGCGAAGTCCGCCCAGCGTCCCTGAAGGGCATTCCATGCCCGGTTGGTCGCCTCGCCGATGGACTCGGATCCAAGGTGGTAGTCGGTGGGAGTGAGCCCTGGAATGTCGGTCGATCCAGCCTGCTTGCCTGCGCCCGACTTGAGCGCGAGGAGGAAGTCGGCAGGGAGGAGACCGCCGGCAGACGTGACGGAGGGGAAGTGGGACTTGGAACGGGACATGGGGAGAAGGTGAAGGCTCTAAACAGGGAGAAGGCCGAGGGAAATACGCTACGTAGAAAGTTCGTCGTCTTGGCCACGCACATGATCCCAGTTCCATTCGGCCCAACGCCGTGCATCCTCGGCAGAGTCAAAGTAGCCCAATCGCTCTTCCTCGAGCGGGTGGACCCAGAACACTCCAGCAAAACACTTCACAGGAATCGGATAGTCCTCGACGGAACCCTGCTCCGGCTGGGCGGCTCCTAGGTCAATCACGACGGTGCCTTCGTCATCAAGAAGTTCTCCAATGACTTCGTCGAAGATCTTGATCTGAGATGCCGCTAGAGAACGACCGCCCTCCAAGTCGGCAATGATACTAAGGTCATCGTCGGAGAGCGATTCAACCAGCAGGGGCTTTGCCTTGTTGTCGGCAAAGATCCTAGCGTGATACTCGCTGAGAGGCTTCGGATCGGGGGCTAACATGGGTTACGACGATCGTTCGGGTTGGTAGATGTAGAGGCCAATGATATCGACGGGGGGGACCGGGATGACGCTATACCGCCCCGTGGCATCGGAGGCGTCCCGCACTCTTCGGTGCGCGGCGAGGAGTTCGTCAGCCTTCCCTTTAGCGATCTCCTCAAGGGCAGGCCGGATTGCGGCAATCTTCTCTTGGGCGAGGATCTGCTTGAGATCGTGGCGGGCGAGGTCCGGTGAGACATTGCCAGCGGCAGTGCTGTCGAGAACTGTTTCAACAGCCGCTGGACCGAGCCACGCTGGATCGGACATGGTGCCGCTGAAGCCAACGGTTAGGCACTCCTCGGCGATCTGGCGGTGCTCGTCGTCCCCGCGCTTGGTGACCAACTCGTAGCGGATACGAAGTAGCAGGATCACGGTGCGGGAAGAGACAGCTGCTGAGGCGATGACACCACAGCGACGAGCGGCGGATTCCACCGCCTCGTCGGCAGCTGCGTTGAGCACGAAAGTGGCGAGGCCATCGACGAGGGGGTGACTACGGGTGAGCCAGGTCGCTCCTTCTTTCGGGTTGTCGTAGCTGGCATCGAGTTGCTCGCCGAAGGGGTGGAAGAGTTCGCGGATTTCGGGCTGGGCCTCGGTCAGGTTCAGGCGGTCGGAGTCGCCGCCCTCGCCGGGAATGACAACGGCCTTGTGGGCCTGGAGGGCGGTACGGATGAAGCGGGAAACATCCTCGTGGGTGCCGATGGCATCACGGATGGCTTCCCACTCGGGGGTAACTTCATCGGGCTTAAGGGCGGCCTGCTTGAAGATGGTGCGGGTGGTCGCCTCCCGCTCAGCTACTTTATCCCAGAGGGCGTGAACCTCCTGTTTCTCGCCTTCGTAGAAGTTTAGCTTCAGCTGATCGAAATTCTTCTCATCACGAAGCAGGAGCCCCTCTAGCACGGCGTTGACGAATTCTTCGGAATCCACCGGGATGGGAACGGAGATGCCCGTGGACTTTCGGATTCTCTTTTGCTTGGTGGTGAGGACGTCGAGGATGATACCATCAATGCCGTTGTTGACCCCGTAGTATGTGAGAAGCCGAATGGATTCCTTCTGCTGACCGAATCGGTCAATCCGCCCCTCCCGCTGCTCGTGGCGGGTGGGGTTCCAAGCAAGGTCATAGTGGATGACCGCGTTGAAGGCGTGCTGGAGGTTAATTCCCTCCGAGAGGCAGTCGGTGGCGACGAGGACGGGCAAACCAGCCGTGGAGAGTTCCGCGATACGCGTTTCTCGCTCCTTGGGTGATAGAAGCCCAGTGATGGCTTCAATTGTCACCTCACGTTTCTCCCCATCGATGTTTACGCTTTTCGGCAGACCACCTTTTCCACGAAGCTCCTCGGCGAGGTACTCGGCAGTATTGATAAATCGGCAGAAGATGATGGGCGCATAGCCCTCCTTGAGTAACTTTTTCAGTGCGGGGATGAGCGCCTTGAGCTTTGGGTCAGTCGCCTTGCCCTTAAGGCTTTCCGCAAGCGTGGTGAGCGCCTCTAGCTTGGCCTTGCCTGTAGAGTCATCCGCGATGGCTCCGGGGATATTGTCCACATCATCGGCTTCGTCCGTTCCGCCCATGTCGAGCACTGCTCGCTTCCCGATCACGTCAGCCTCAGCCTCGGTCTCCGCTGAAGCGCTCTGCGCACGGTTTCGCATGGTGGCTGCTGCCGCGGCGGGGCTGGAGGCGAGGGTTCTCAGGAGGGCCAAAGCGGACCACCAACGAACCCGTTGCTTGAACTTGGTATCGTCGGACCGGTCGGCCACGAGGTCACGACAGTAGTCGAGAGCCTGCCGGAAGAGATCGAGGTACTCAGGGTTGAGCTTGTAGGTGAAGTCGTCGGCGTAGCGGTCAGGAAAAATAGTATCACCGAGGAAGTCGCGAATATCATCACGCCGACGCTGGACGAAATGCTTTGCCAACTTCTCGCGGGCGGGCCGGTTCTGTTCTCCGGACAGGTCGGTGGGTAGCTCCTCGAGACTGGGATCGAGAAGGCCAAGGAGGGAACTGAAGGCGGCGTCCTTTCCGGTGTGGGGAGTGGCGGTGACGAGGATCAGATGGCGGGAGTCATCGTCCCCGAGCTTTTTGACCAACTCGTGACGCTGCTGCTGGACGTTGCCGTCTGCCCTGGAACAGGTGTGGGCTTCATCGACGATGATGCACTCCGGCGCTTGGCGGACGAAGTCGTCGCGACGGGACTTCGCCTTGATATAATCGAGCGAGACGACGGTGATAGGATAACGCTCGAAGATAGATTCGCCTGGGGCTAAATCGCGCTCCAAGCGGGTAGCGGTAGCGGCCAGAACGAGGGTCGCCACGAGGTGGAACTTTTCCTCCATCTCCCGCTGCCACTGTTCGGCTAGCTGAGGAGGGCAGAGGACGGAGATGCGGCTGATCTCTCCGCGATCAAGTAACTCGCGGGCGACGAGGAGAGACTCCACGGTCTTACCAATTCCTACGTCGTCGCCGATGAGGAGGCGGACAATGGGCATGCGGAGAGCAAGCAACAGCGGGACCAGCTGGTAAGGGCGAGGCTGCACTGCGATCTTGCCGAGGCAACGGAATGGACCAACTGAACTGCTGACGCTGAGGCGGGTCGCATCTCTGAGGAGTTGGCAGGAAAGGTAGTCGCCTGGCTTGGACGGGTCCGGTAGAGCTGGGTTGTCGGAAACGACTTCCTCCAATGGGGTGTAGACGCCAGTGATCTCGGCAGCAGAACCTCCGAGGGGTTTGAGGATCAAGGTCTCAGGGGTGGAATCTGGGAGAACTACCCATTGGCGCCCTCGGCAACGGACAACATTTCCTACGGTGAATGACATGGTCTTGGGAGGGGGCTATTCTGAGCCGAATAGGAACGCGTAGCGTGAGAAGACATCGGCCCAGTCTTCGTCATAGCGGAACCGGATGACGCGAACGCCCCCGGCCTCCAACATTTCCTCCTGCTCTTTGTCACGCGCTGCGCGGTCGGGGAAATCGTGGTGGTGGCCGTCCACGTAGATAGCCACTGATTCGGCCTTGTAGAAGAAGTCGGGGCGAGTGGAAAATTCCGGCATGGAATACTGAGCGTGAGACGGAAGACGTAGAGACTTCGCCTCTAATTCCGCGAGCCACTCTTTCTCAAGCTCTGAGTCGCAAAGGGCGATGAGATCCGCGTAGTGATCGGTGCGAGGCTTCCGACCGCCAGAGGTCTTGGTTGTGGACGTAGCGAGTTGGAAGAGGTGGTCCTTAGCCTTGTCCCGGTCGATCAGACCGTGGTCGCGCTGGTTGGTATAGCTGAGCAGACAGTGGTAACAGCCGGCTTCGCAATCCTCGTCGGTTTTTGGAGCACGCTTCAGGTCGTTGCCATCAAGGTCGTAGTGGCAAATATCGATGGCAGTCTTCGCTACTTGGGCAATTGCTCCATCCTCGATAATGAGGCGACGGAGGACGCCGGCCCCGCCCTCGGCGGACTCGAAGAAAAGGAGCCGGTTGCGCTCGTCTTCCTTGGGGAGGGGCTCTGCGGCAAGCTCCATCTCCTCAAGCTGGAAGGTGATCTGGATTCCCTGCTTCAAGGCAGCCTGGAGGCTAGCCATGGTCTCCTGGTCAAGGGGCTGACAGGGCTCGATAAGGAGTGCATTACGACGGTCCTCGACGAAAGGAATGACGCGTTCTGGACGGGTGAGTTCGGCGTCATTGTCTGCCTGATCGTTTGCCTCCTGAGCGGCAGTGTTGGATTGCCAATTGCCGGATTCGACATCAATCATGAAGCCATCAGGCTCCTCTTTCTTACGGCGTCGCCAGCCGTAGTTGATGCGCCAGATGGTTGCGGAAGATCCGTAGAAGAGACGAAATAATTCAGAACCATCGGCTGCGTAGACGGTACCCGAAGTGAAGGAGAGATCTTTTTCCCGCTCGGCGAAACGGACTCCCGAGACGATATCGTAACCCATGCGGAAGCGCTCCTCCTCGTCCGAGCTGATACGCTGGCGCTTACGGGTGCTGACGTTTTCCATCCGGAAGAGATTGTCGAGTGGCACACCGAGTGGCTCTTTACACAAATCACAATTACTCTGTGTCTCGACCGCCTCACCAGTGTGAAGAAATCCACAATTAGGGCAGAGCTTGAGCTTTAGTTTCTGAAGCCCACCCTCGGCAGTGGATTCTTCGCTTAGCGGGATAAGGGAACGGGTGATCTGATACTTGTTGCCCGCATGGTATACCATGGCCTGCGGACCGAACTCAGAAATAGCAATGAAGCGGGCGCGGGATACGTACTCGCTTCGGTTGATGTTCTTGCGCCTCTTTGCCGGGATATAGGCGGAGAGCGGAAGTCGCGGGAAGCTATAACCTGGAAGGAAGCCCTCGCTGGCAAAGTAGCGGTAGGTGTAGAAGTCGGAGTGCATCACCGCGTTCGACGAAGACTGCTGGGTCAGCAGTGCCATCTGGTTCTCGGCCTCGCTACGCAGAGACTTGGCGCGGCGCTTGTCTTTGGGAGATCGGGATGCGTCGAGAATGATTCGACTACTCTCCTCGAACTGGCGCTGGGCGGCGCGGTAGAGACTCTTCCAGCGAGCGCATGACTGCTCAAAGGCATTGGCGACGGAATCGACGGTTCTTGAAATCCACTCCTCGTCCCACCAGTCGGCTTCCTCCAAATGCACCTGGATCGTCGCGAGAATCTGAGTGGCCCGACGCTTTGCCTCCTTGCGCGCATTGGGGTCGTGCAACGCACCGTCGACGGATGCGTGGAGGTCGAGGGACGGGCTCTCCCCTTCTGCCGTGAGAATCTGAGTCATGTTACTCTGCAGGCTGAGGCCAGAGCAGGAGAGCCAGATTGCATAGACATGAGCGCGGACAAGATCTTCGTTCGCCATCTCGATACGCGGAGCGGTAACGATTCCCGAAACCATCTGCTGGGGCCGGGCAAAGAAGAACTGGTCGTGCGCGCTCATCGTAGAGCAGTACGTCGAGACCATCGCAGGACTCCCGCTTCGTCCGGCCCGACCGCTACGCTGAGCATAGTTCGCTGGAGTCGGCGGGACGTTGCGCATATTCACCACGTTCAACTCCGAGATGTCGATACCGAGTTCCATCGTGGGTGAGCAGTAGAGGATCGGGAGCCCCTTTTTCTCACCGTCATCCGCGGGCATCGAACCTCTCCGGAAGCGCTCTTCTCGGACTTCCCGCTCCTCCGCGCGCACCTGGGCGGTGTGCTCCAGCGCCTCTGAGCCCAATGCTCGCTGGGCGATTCTCTGGTAGTATTTTACAAAGAATGGGTTCGTTTTGCCTCCGCCATCTGGAAGGTTCGGCATCCGGATGATATCGTGGAAGGGTTTCGAACCGTCTCCGGCTTTCCAGATCATGGCCTCGGGCTGGACCTGATAGCCAGGGGCGTCCTCGCCTTCCTCTCCCTCGACGATTTCAACAAGTCCATAACGGGACATCGCGTTTAGGATCTGCCGGATGACCTCCAGAGTGTCCGCTTTGTTGAGTTTTTGGGCTGCGCTCGGGAAGGTAGTATCTCGCCTGAGGAAGAGGCCATAGCCGCTCATATCCGAGATAAAAACATTCTCTTGAGCGTCGTTCTGAGCAACGCTCCTAGGATAAGCCACAGCGGAGTTCTCAAGCGCTTCGTCCTCACCCAGCGCCCAGGGGCTTTTCAGGTTGGAGAAGCTACTGCTAGAGAGCTTTTCATGCTCGGTAGAGTCGAGGGCATCCACTTTTATGGCCAAACCACGGCGCATGAAATCGAGCAGAGTCTGGCACGCCAGGCGGCGTTCATCTGGGGTAGCACCGGCAAGCGTCGGGTGGGTGGGCTCGTCCTCTCCATCCTTCCGTTTGCGCCCGGCGCCCCAGACCTTCTCGTCTGCGACAAGATCATCGAGATCTGGGTAGGCGATCTCAAGGAGGCCCGCCTGCTCGAGGTTCGGCATAATGACCCGCCAGCCTCTCTTCAAGTCACGATAGATTCGGTAAGCGATGACATCGCGGAGGGTCTTTTCTGCTCTCCTTTTTGCGCTCCCTAGAACATTGGGGTCAGTTGCAAATTCCGAAAACGGGAGATCGAGGGCTTCGAATACGGCCTTCGTTAATTCCGGCGCCTCTAGGCCATCTTCGCCAGCTGATTCCAGAGCCTTGTATAGAGCCGAACGAAGGAGGCCGACTTCAATGAAGTCGTTGTAGTGACCGGACTGAAGAGCGGCATCTTGGCGGTTGTCGGTGAAACTGAGAAGCTTCCGTGCTTTTGCTTGGACGTCTTGGTCCTTGAGACCCAGAAGCGTAAAGAGGCTTAAGATCGTAGTGGCCGTGGAACGCCCTTCGGTTCCTAGTGAAGTGAGTTTTGAGATGTCACTCCGCTGTCTGAAATCGTAAGAGACGCCGCAGCAAGGACAGAACCGAAATGGGGCCTCCAAGAAGGTGATCTGGTAGCCCTCGTCGTCTTCGCAGGTCTCGCCGAGCCCATCGACGAACATTGTGTCGGGATTGTTCTTGCGGCGAGCCCTTTTGATTCTCCCTACTCCATTGTGCTGCTCAGTCCATTCCTCTGGAACGTAGCTTACCTGTGCCTCCTCGTCGTCGGCGGGCCATTGCAGATCGGGCTCAATAAGAAGGAAGCCAGCCTCGATATTGTCCTCCTCGAATTTTTGTTCGCCGATATCCCGAACGACGAACGAGGTTTGGTCGTTCTCTACTGTCTTGGCCACGGGGTAGTAGTCCTGTCCGCATTCCCGGCAAAATACGAGAGGGTAGAGAAGCTTGTTCCGATCCTTGGGGACGTATTTTTGGCCATCAAGGGTAATGTAGCGCTTCGAGGGCTCCTCTAGGGAGGCATATACAGATCCTCCGCGACTGATAAACTGATGGAGTCGGAACGCGAAGAGCGGACGTGAAGTTTGAGGATGTTGGCATTCGAAACCATTCAAAAGGGTTCCGCGAATCGCTTCCTCGCAGATTTCCTTTTCGACGCCCGTCAATTTGCTCAGCCTTTCGGCGGCGCCTCCTTCGCCAGAAACCGCGAGTGCAGGGGCGCGAACTAAATCGCCGTCAACTTCTCGGAGGCCGAACGTTCCTTCGACCCAGCGGCAGAGGGGATGCTGAACGAACAGCCCAGGGTCGTCTGGCGCTGGAATGGTAAGAGGAGAGAGCACTGCACGAAGCTCGTCCAGTGATGGCGGCGTGATGTCTGAACACGGTTGGAGGGTCTCCCCAATGATACGCTCCTCTTTGACCTCCTGCCCGAAGATGAGGGAGGCCACCTCGCTGACCACCTCCTTCTGGTTCTCCCCCTGTGCTCCGCCCATGGTCGCCGAGGTGCCAACACATACGAGGTTTGGCGCATTGATCGAGTTCCTGAGACGCCTCACGAGCATCGCGACATCCGCTCCCTGACGCCCGCGATAGGTATGAAGCTCGTCGAGGACAAGGAAGCGAAGGTCGTGCGCGGCCTTCACTAGTCCATTTTCCTTCGGCCGAGTAAGAATGAGTTCCAGCATAACGTAGTTCGTCAGCAAGATGTCTGGGGGGTTCTGCAGGATCTCTTGTCGAACTTCATCCCCTTCCTGGCCGGTGTAGCGACGGAAGGTTACGGGAGGTTTTCCAGTTTTCTTCGGGTCTAGGAACTTCTCCAACTCGCCAACCTGGCTGTTGGCGAGTGCATTCATCGGGTAGACGATGATCGCCTTGATCCCCTTGCCGGAACCCTCGCGGAGGACAAGATCCACTATAGGGACGATGTAGCAGAGGCTCTTCCCCGAACCGGTACCTGTAGTGAGGACGAAGCTATCCCCAGCGGCTCCGGCTTGAATGGCCTCAACTTGGTGGGTGTGGAAGTTCAGTGGGCCTACGGACGAGCCATCGTCATTCCGGCGTTGGAAAATTTCAGCGCATTTGGGATGAAGAACGCCAGAACCAGCCAGAGCATCGCTTGTTTCCCCAGGCTTGAAGCTCGGATTGAGTTGGATGAGGACTTCGGGCCAAAGGAGCCCCTTGGCGAACTGCTCCTCTACTTTGGCCTCAACCTTCTCGTCCCGAATCTCGAAGAAACTTTGGACGTAGGACGAGTAGTTGGTGATGAGATCGTTTCGAAAGCGGAAAATGTCCATGGGGGATGGTTGGTTATAGCGGTCGTTGCGGCTCTTTCGCAATCCCTATTGTTTGAGGATGCTAGATTAGTCTAATCCAGTTAGCGAACCTATTGGAGACCTCCGCGAAAATAGGACAACCGAGTTGAAGATCAGAACCGTGATGGGCGTGTCTTCTGGGAATTCTCGAAGAATTGTCAGTAAGGAAAGGTCGAGTCTCCCACTGGGAGGGACAGGCTAGTGGTTAGCCTTTGGTATCCGGTGTTGCCATATCGTCGCCCTTTCGTCTAGAATCCAATCGCAACGAACCGCAGGCGTTGGCGAAGACCCCAATGAATTAGGGTAAACTGGCGCTCCCGAGAGGAATCGAACCTCTATCTAAGGTTTAGGAAACCCTTGTTCTATCCGTTGAACTACGGGAGCCAGATGGGGGGCGGATTGTATAGCCCGATTCGGCTGGTCGTGCAATGCCTGCGTGAAGCTAGCTTGCTATTCCCGGTCGAGGATGACCATCTGGGCGAGCTCTTCTTTCGAGCCGAGGGTGCCCTTGGTCTCGTAGGTGACGGTCTCGACTTGGGAGAGGCGCTAGCCGTCGATGGCGAAGGCGTTGGTCAGGCGCTCGAGCTTGCGGGCGACGGAGATGGCGGAGGAAGCTTCTTCGGGTGTGAGGGCGAGG
>Ga0209187_1003165_pt1 | contig 14199 bp, 20 predicted proteins | sample BantaG_FD_187430 | JGI IMG/M metagenome (GOLD analysis project Ga0209187, IMG submission 187430) | Marine algal microbial communities from Bantry Bay, Ireland - BantryBay_4 metaG (SPAdes) (version 2) | ecosystem: Host-associated > Algae > Red algae > Unclassified | place: Bantry Bay, Ireland... | reverse complement strand
GTGCCTCCCACCGTCGTCGCCCTTCGTCCTTAAAGGGCGGAAACCGCTGCGCGGGGACCGGGGCCACTAGTTGGCCCGGTCCCGCGCTGCCAAATACCTACGATGCAGATAATTCCCTCCAATGCATGACACTACCCAATCTGGATTGACACGCCCCGCTGTCAGCACCGGACAATCCGACGAGCTCACCCAGACACGTGCGCCGCAGGCGCTCACACGCCGCAGTGGCACGCCACAAAGGCGACACACCACCGACCACCCGCTTCCGAGCACCAGCGCCCACAGCCACGAGTACAACACCTCTGGCGTAGTACTACACAAATGTGGTGGGTGGAGGTAACTTATACGGGGAACACGAGTAAGCGATTCCGCAAGGGCATGGTTATGGGGAATATGTCCGCCTACTCCTGTACGTTAGCAGCTATATTGCGAGAGGACTGGGCTGCACTCATCCCCAGTCCGACCACCGCGCCGGACGCGACGGACCCCGTGGAGCAGCCCCACGTTCATAATTCGAATGTGCCCGAGGCGCTGCGGCCTCAAGCGCTCGCCCTACTGGAGAAGCACCGAGCCCTTTGGAGTGGGCACTTGGGCTCCATCAAGGCCACGGAGCACCAGATCGAGTTGAAGCCGGGCTCCAAGCCCGTCCGGCTCAACCCCTTTCGGACAGGTCCCCGAACAAGGGAACTCATCAAGGCCCAAGTCGACCGAATGCTCGAGCTCGAAGTTATGGAGCCCAGCCAGAGTGAATGGGCTAGCCCAGTGGTACTCATCCCGAAGCGCGACGAGAGTCCTCGGTTCTGCATCGACTATCGGCAGTTGAACGAGCGCACAGTACGCGACTCGTATCCATTACCCCGGATGGACGACTGCCTCGACGTCTCAGGGGATGCACAGTTTTTCTCCACGTTGGACTGCAACGCGGGGTACTGGCAGATCCCCCTAGCCGAGAAGGATAAGCCGAAGATGGCATTCACTTGCCACTGTGGGACTTACCAGTGTACGCGTATTCCTTTTGGCCTGTGCAATGCCCCTGCCACTTCCCAGCGGGCTATTGACATGATCCTATCCGGAGTCAAGAGGTAAATTTTCTGGTCTCCTTAGACGACCTCATTATCCCCTCCGCCGATGCCAAGTCGCACCTGTCCCACTTGGACACGGTGCTCACCGTACTCGGGAAGCACGGGGTCACCCTCAAGGCTTAGAAGTGCCACTAACGAGGTGGAGTACCTTGGCCATATAGTGCGGCCAGGACGCTTGAGTGTGAACGAGAAGAACCTCAAGGCCATCGAGAAGACCAGCTTTCCCCAGACCCAAAACGAAATAAGGATTTTCTTGGGTATGTGTGATGTCTACCGTCGGTTCACGGTAGACTACGCTAAGACCGCAAAGCCGCTGAACAACTTGAACAGCGTGAAGCTTTCGAAGCGGTTCAGTCCTCTTTCCCCAGAGGAACAGAACGCGTTCGAAAAAGTACGCGAACAGATATGCCACCCGCCCATCCTTGCGATACCGCGCAAGAAGGGGAAGCACATCATCGATGTGAATGCTAGCTATGACCAGCTAGGCTGCTGCCTACTACAGCAGCAACCCGACGGTAAGTACCTGCCCGTAAGCTACTTCGGTAAGGGCCTTCCGTCGGCGGAGAAGAACGACACCGTCATTGACAATGAGGTACTAGGTGTGGTGTGGGCGGTCGGCCTACAACGACCGTACATCGAAGGCACCAAGTTCCTCATCCGGTGTGACCACAAGGCATTGAAGTGGATACTGGCCGCGACGACCTGCACCAACAATCGCCTCAATCGTTGGCGCATCCTGCTCTCGGAGTTCAACTATGATGTGGAGTACAAGCCCGGCCCCCAACATGCGGTGGCCGACGCACTGTCCCGCATCCCGACTGAGGAGCTGGATACGGGACCCATCTCCCAGGAGATCCCCACAGTTGGGGTGACCACTCGATCGGGGGCGGTACTTGACCCCCGGCTCCCCAAGAACAGGGAGACCGCCCGCATACCCCTGGTCGAACTAGTCCAGAAGCAGGCAACAGACGAGTTCTGTCAGGGGGTCAAGAAGTTACTTGACACCCCTACGCCCACGCGCTGCTACTAGAACGCAGACGAGTTGTTGTGCCGTCGCGGACAACGCGAGGGGACCCAGCAGGTCTTGGTCCCCCAGTCCCTAGTCAAGGACGAATTATGGGCGGAGCACTCCTCCCCCTTGGCTGCACACCCAAGTGGGACAGGCATGTACCAGACCCTGCGGGACCAATACTACTGGCCCTCGCTGGTGATGGATGTGTTTGGGTGGGTGGAAGCTTGCCTCGCCTGTGCAAAGAACCGGCTCATGGGTACGCAGAGTAAAGCGTTCATAAGGTTTTTACCCGCGACGGAACCCTTCGAAGCTCTGGCCATTGACTTACTTGGCCCCCTGCCCAGGACCCCCGAAGGATATGAGTATATCCTCGTTATTTGCGACCGATTGACTAAGATCACTCGGGTAGTCCCGCTTTGAGACATCACGGCTCTGGATATTCTCAGCGCATTCCTCGACACGTGGGTTGCTAGTTATGGGATCCCCGATTCAATTCTATCGGATAACGGACCCCAATTCGCTGCCGTACTCTGGCAAAGGGTGCTTAAGAGCCTGGGTATTGACAATAACTATGCCACCCCTTGCCACCCACAAACTAATGGGCAAGTCAAACGGTTAAATAAGACCTTAGTTAAGCAACTACGACACTACGAAAGTGACCACGTAGTTACGTGGTCCCGATACTTAAGCCTGGTAGTAGCGGCTTACAATTCGCAAGTGTATAGTTGCACCAGGCAGATCTCGTTTGCGTTCGTCAGCCCTCCACGGCTTACTCCCGTGGCACTCGAGCGACTTACAGCGGATACCGACCTAGGGGAAATAGTAACCCCCGGGCGATCCAAGGAGAACTTCCTCCAGCGCCTTGACTCTCTTATCTCCCTAGTACGGGACACCATGGAGAAGGCACAGGCCCGATACAAACGAGCCTTCGACAAGCGCGTGCAGACTTGCCGCGAAGCCCTCCAAGTTGGAGACTGGGTATTCGTTAAGTCTCACGAGAACCAAAAGGGTGAACTCGTCTTCAAGACACTGGGAACCTACCAGATCTTGAAGACCGACGGGCGTCGGCTTACCATCGAAAGTGAAGATGGTATCCGTTCCATTAATGGGAAGCACGCCACCCGGGCCCCGGAACCACCCGAGGGAGACCCGGTGTGGGCGCAAGCGCTGACCGCATGACGGGTCCCATCCCTCCCCTCATCGGCCAGTAAACCGATTGAGGTTGTTTTCGACCGCTTTGTCGGACAGGGGTACGATGACCAGGAGCGACTCATGCTTAAGGTCACGTGGTTCGGGTATGGACCCCTGGAGGACTCCTGGCACTATATGGAGGACCTCCCGGCTGAGAAGGTCCGCCAGCACTGTGCGCGGCACCGGCTCACGATGAGAAGAAAAGTATGTTACAACTATAATCCCCCTAGTACAAGGTATTCCTCGCACACACCCCCTACAATAGATCCAACCCAACTACGGACAAGCATGGTAGGAACCGGGCTACCCACATCTCAGTGCCCCAGCGCCCCACCAAAACCAGGGTACTTACTCCCCACCTGGCGAGTGCGGGCGGTCGTCGCGGACGCACCCATCGAACTGGTCGTCACCCGAGTGGTCCCCAGGGTACTCCTGGGCCGACCCCCGGTCCGAGGGGCCCATTCCCCACGACGAGCGCGGCGCCCTACTCGGTGCCGCCCCCGCCGCGGGGTACCCCCCAGCGGAGGAGGGGTAGCCGCCACCATGGTATTGCGCGGCCGAGCCAGCAGGCTTTCCGGCGTACGGGGCCCGACTGGAGCCCCCGCCCGCCAAAGCCCCCGCCGGCCCAGCCGCCACCCGCTGACCATGCCCTTCCAAGCGAGAGGCCATCTGGTACCCGATGGCCTTTGGGGTGGTGCCCACCAAGAACTGCTCGGCTTAGGCAGACTGGGAGGACGAAGAGTCCCGCATTACGGCCCCCGCCCCCCGGGTAACCCGCGCCAGGGTGTCCAGCAGGGAGGCAACTATCGCCTCCCCATGGGCAGCCCTGAGCGCCCTTGCCGCACTTGAGTAGGTGGTCGCCAAGGCGCAAGCGCACCGCGGGGTGGCAAACCCCCAGATGAAGCTCTGCCCCGCCCCAAGGGCCGGGTAGTACGGAACCCCCGGCGGGGAAAACGTCGGACGGCCCGACCGCCCCACGGGGGACGTTCCCGCCCGGGTGGTCCGCCGGACAGCGCCCCCAAGAGCATGGGGGCGCTTGGCCGTAGCTCGGGTGCGCTTACGCTGGTGGGAGGAACTTGCCCCCGGCGCACCCCAACCCGAGTCGGGCGGGGGCGACGTCGACGTTACCCCCGCAGAGTAGGGGGAGGCCAGGTCCCCCAGGCCCTCACAAAGGCCTATGCGCCCGGCCACCACGCGTTTGTCATAGTGAACAAACGCCAAAGGCGCCTCGTTCTCCTCCCAGCCAACTCGGCGGGCCACGTAGGGCCTGGCCGCCTCCCAGTCCAAGGACTGGTGTAGGTCCAGCAACTCTGTGAATGACGCATGCGCGTCTGGGCCTGCCCCCTCAGTCACTTTGCCGAGGCGCAGCCCCACCAGACGCCCCACTACGGCGGCTGGCAGATGCCAGAGGTACCCCTTATTGCGGGCAGAGGCATACCACACCCCCACCACCTCCAGCACCCACTGGGTAGCGAGGATGGCCGCCTCCGGGGTAGACTGCCCCCGGTGGAGCGCAGTGCCAAAGTAGGCCTCTATGCGCGTGTAGTGGTTTCTGCCCGGAAAGCCGACGGGGCCCCGCCCCGTCAAAAAACCCAGCACAGGATGCGGAGCGACACAAAGGAGAAAGAACACAAACGCATGGATCACAGGGCGCGGAGCGCACGAGAACGCCGGAACTAACGCAAAATCAAAGCTGATTTATTCGAGCACGCACGACGACCCCAAGGCATAGACTCATGTACCCTCAGAAACAAGACGCAGGACGTGCACAATCCCGACCCAGGAAGAGACCGTCGTGGGGGGGTCCGGGGCCTGGCGGGCCACGGTCCCTGACGCGGGGTCCTGGTGGCCCCTGCCACGGATCAAGGGACCTCCTTCCACTGAAAGAGAGATATGGTCCCTGGATTTAAGCCAGCTGTGACTGAAATTGCCCAATACATCACAAGGGACTTATCCCCAGATTTTCAAGTCTCCGATCGAAGTCCTCGTGAGATTGCGACAGTGGCCGAGATCTTCTCTCGGCCCCGGGCTTTCTTCCAGGTCAAAAGAGCTTCCACAAGCTTCCAGGCCCCTCTAGGGAACCCTGATCGAGGGGTCGCGTGGCCCCTCGTCCGCGTCAGGCCCTTCCCCACTCTGTCTCTGGGGAAGGGGGATGTAAGCCTTGGGGGCGTCCTTAAGCGCCACCTGGCATGCGCTCCGAAGGGGCGCCGCACACCTCTCCCTCTACGGGCATTGCTTGTGGGCTCGCGGCCCCTCCCTCCGATCATACCGGGGGGAGATCGCGTCATTAGAGGAGAGGGGGTTCCCCCCACATATCTTCCACCTCAGGGCCTGCGTCTCGCACGACCAAGGCCGTGTCCAACGGCCCCACACTGGCCAGGGGGAGCCCCCGGCGGCACGTTCGGCCTTGCCCCTCCAGGGCCCCTTTATGGGATACCCTTTCGGGCCGCCCCCGGACTCGGGCCCCTTGAGGGGCCCAATGAGCCCCTCCCATCTAGGCGTACAAAACGATCCCCTTCGTTGAGGGGACCGGACTACTCGGGTGTCCCGTGTGCATCCTCTTCGTCACAAGGTGGGACAGCGCCGAGAGCGCGTGTCCGGGGTTCTTCCCCCCTCTTCGCGGACCTCGTGCCCCGCCCACGGGTGGTGCTTATCGGAGTTCCTTTGGGCCCCGTCTCGCGGGGTCCGATGGCGTCGGCCGATGCGGCCCACGGTACGGCCGCCATGGCGGTCGACTGTCGCGGCGGTGCTCTTGGTGACGTCCTCGGGGAGGAGGAGGAGATTGAAGGCACCTTGACCTTCCTCCCGTCGGCTTCTTGGCCGACTCCCGCCGTCGTTGACGACTCTTTTCGTTCCCCTGGGACCTCGGGGGGTCCCTGGTGAAACAGCGGTATACGGTCCTTGAGGGCCGCCGCATGGTCAGTTTATGAACGACCATCCGGGCCAACTACGGCCCGTTGTACGCCGTCCCCGAGGAATCGGCAACGGACTTCCCCTTTCTCCGTCGCCAGGAGGACTGGCGGGTGTGTCGGGTGCTTCGCCATTTGGCGGAGCGAGACCTCCCCTCAAAGGTTGGCGACAAGCCCTACTTCTCTTGGGACTATTACCCTGGCACCCTTCCCAAGATGGCGGAGGAGGACCGCGGGTACTTTGTACCCGGCGCCCTGGGGAAGTGGAAAATTCGCACTACCCTGGGCGTCCTGGTGCTCCATGAGCAGCGGGAGGTCCGACAAAATCCGGTATTCCGGCGAAAGGCCCTATATCCGATCGCCCCCCTTTGGTAGGCGTCCGTAGAGATGCCGCGCGGTATGGCCGCGCGGATGCCCGAGATGGTGGCGCTGCGTGGCAGCAAGCGTATGGGAGAGGTTCTTGGGGGACCTAACCAAATCATGATGGACACTCTTTGGGCCGTCGAGGTGGCCGACGTCTTCGTCGGCAGCATTCGCCACCACGGCCATTTGTGGCGTCTTCCACTGCTCCTACGGACGGCTATGGTTGAGCTCACGGCCGAGCGACTGTGCTCGGCCGACTTGTCCGCTCGGCCCCTTTTGGAGGCCGAGTTAGAGCTCCTCCGCCTTGTGGAGGAGCTGGGGCAGGAGTCGTGGCTCCTTTATGATGGGAGCCTCCGAGGGGTCTTCCGGTGCGCCGAGGGGCTTCACGACGACAGGGTCTTCGTCCTCATGGAAAGCCTTGGTGACTCCACCCTCCCTTATGGGAGGGATGTCACTCGTGAGCTGCGTATTCTTCCCCTTGATCGGGAACTGGCCACGGCCGGGCCGAACCGTTACGTTCCGGCCGCTCTTTTGGCTCCCCCGGCGGCACTGCCGCCGTCGCCTCCCGCGAGCTCCGCGGGGAGGCCGCATCTGGCTCCGCCCCTTTAGGGGGCGGTCTCTCGTCCTTATACCCCCCGTGAGGGTGGGCTTTATGGGCGTTCGCGTCGTGTCCACCCCGGAGGTGGGTCGTTTCCCCATATTGGGGGACGTTCGGGTCCGCCGTTGGCGTCCCTTCCCTTATTCTCTTGGGACGGGGCTGCCCAACTAGGGACCCCACGGCCTCTTCGGCGCGCGGTGTGGGATGGCTTGGCCCGCTCCCTAGGGGAGTTCCCCCCGATCCTCACCAACGGGGTGGATCACACCCTGATGATAGCCGCAAGCCGCACCTTGGTGCGGCTTCGCAACGAGATGGCCGTCATTGTGTCACGCCCTATGCGTGACCGAAAAGCGGACGTGCTGTACTCTTTGAGTACAGTCGACTCGGTCCGCCGCCTTTTGGCGGAGGAGTATGGCGCTGCCGTGGCAGAGACCAACACCGTTTTGGCGGGATGGTCTATCTGCATGTTGGCGTTGGCCCCGGCTCCGGCCGGGGGTGGTATTTCGCCGGCAACGCCCCAGCGTCCGCCGTCCCCCTCCCCACGCCACTACGGGGTGGGGTTTGGCTCTTCTGTTCCGCCTCATTATGGGGCGGGCTCGGGTTCGGTTGCCCCGTCCCCTTATGGGGCGGACTCGGGATCGGCTACCCCGTCCCATTATGGGGAGGGCTCTGGTGTTGCTATTCGGGTCCCTTATCGGACGGCGACCGGTCCCTCGGCGGCACCTCCGACCTTCTCGGGGCCGGGGTATAACTCGCGCGATGATGATCTCGTTCAGGGCTACAACCCTGACTTTGGTTCTCGCTCCGGGGGTTGGTGACTTGTCACCGGGGGTGCTTGGCACCTTTGACCCTCGGTCATTGGTTGTGTTACCCTTCACCGACGTCTTTAAGAGTAGGCGCCGCACTGTGGGGGAGAGTGCGAGAGGGCCCCGTAGGAAATAAAGGGGCTTAGCCCCTCTTCTTTGTGACCCTTGTCTCCATGGCCGCCCGGGCGACTTTCAGATCTTGTACCCTTTTCTTGTCTTGGTCAGAGAAGTATACCACTTCCCGCGTCAAGGCGGAGAGTTTCATTTTCTTCCGGAGACAGTTTTGCCGGAGGGCTTTTCTCGGAAGAGAAGAGGCAAAGTTCCACGTGGCTTCCCCTTCGGGAAACCCAAACCATTTGACTAAGAGCTTCAATTGCCCGTCATCATTCCAACCATATTTGATATATTGTTCAAACACACATTCGGGACCACCCTTAAGGTGGGCCCCCTCCTTAAAGAGGGCTTGTGCCTTCAGGGCACGGGTCCACTTGGCATCCCGCGCCGGGGGCGTGAAAGCTCCAGTGACAAGGTCACTGCTCACCGTCCTGGTGCCCCTGGGGCTCTCTATCAGAAATCGGTACCCATCGGACTGTAGTACCATGTAAGGCCCCTGGGTCTTGAACCAAAGCTTCTCTGGCGAGCGAGAGTGCGTATCCAGATAGACCCAGTCCCCGGCTTTTAGCTGGCAATTCTTTTCTAGAGCGCGCGCATCGAAGGCGCGCTTGTACGCTGCCTAGGCTTTCCCCAGGTGCTCCCCAACCTTTGGAATGAGGGCCTTCAGGTCCTCAACATATTGTTCCGCCGCCGAGCTGGCGTCGACGGGTCGTTCCTCGGCTTGTCTCAGCCGAGGCATTCTTCCAATCCCAATGAGTTGGAGCCGCCTCGGGCTTACAAAAGCAAAGGGGACTTCCCCAGTGCTAGAATGGACCTGCGTATTGTAAGCAATCGTCAAAAGGGACAGATGGCTGTCCCACGCGGCTTGGTGCTTCGCCACATAGCAGCGGAGCTGTCGAAAGAGAGTGCGGTTATACCGCTCCACCTGCCCGCTCGTCTGCGGGTGATAAGGCGAGGTATAGTTCGAAGCTATACCGAGTAAATCCAGGATGCCCTGGTACTACACCGCGGCAAAATGCGGTCCGTTGTCCGTAAGGACAGTGTCGGGGATGCCGTATGCGGAAACCTATGTATCTATATATGCCGATGCCACGGTCAGTGTCGAAGCTTCCCACAGGGGAATTGCTCTTGTCAACTTAGTGAACCAGTCACAGATGACCAGGACGTGCTGATGCCCCCCCTTCGAGGTGGGCAGTGGGCCCAACAGGTCCATGGCGAGCTCCGAGACGTGCTCGTTGGTGGTGCAAAGCTTCATCACCGTCGTATGTTTTCTCTCTGAGAGACGGTTCTTGGCTCACGCGGGGCATTGCTCCACGTGCTTGTACACGTCAACGACCATTGTAGGCCAGTACACATACCTTCGAAGGGTGTTATACATCTTTCTCGAGCCGGGATGCCCGGCTAGCACCGACTGGTGTTGGTGAGTTAGGAAGCGCTTTTTTAGGGCCTCTGGGATAACAATTTGGGTTTCCCGTTCGTACACCGAACGACGGCAGAGTAGCTCGTTCTTTTCTCGGAAGAAGAACGCTTGACGAATCCACGTGGGGTCGGGAGGCGGACGAGCATCGAGCTCTTTAAGCCTGGCCTGGCAAAATGCGTTCTCAGCCTGGCCCAGGATGATCTCTCGGGCCGTCACGGTCCCCATAGAGGCCTCCTTCGGTGACGCTTCTTGTAAGACGTCACTGGCCCGGGTCTCGACCGCTAGAACGGGGATGTCCTCGTCCAGGAGCGAGGTGTCCAAACGCTCTGTAGGGAGACGCGATAGCACGTCTGCGACCTTGTCATCCTTTCCCGGCTTATGCAGTATCTCATAATCTTACTCCGAGAGTCGGAGTCGCCATCGGTTAATCCGAGCATTCGGACTCATACTAGTGAGAACCGATCACAGGGCGCGGTGATCACACCGCATCACATATTCCGCACCTTCTGGGTGGGACCGTTAATATGTCACGGCCCAGACGACGCCTAGCGCCTCGATCTTCGTGGCAAAATAGTTGTTCTCCGCAGGGAGAAGTGCACGGCTATAGTAGCCGATGGGGTGGTATTCACCGTCGGACTGTTGTTGCTGTAGGCAACAACCCAGCTGCTCATAGCTGGCGTCGACGTCGACGATATATTGCCCGTGCCTCTTGGGCAGGGCTAGGATAGGGGCGTCTAAAAGACGTCCTCGGATTATCTCAAAGGCGTCCGGCTCCTTCCCTGAGGGTGTAGGGAAGCTTCTTAGGAAGCTTGGTGCTTGTAAGCGCCGTTAGTGGCTTCGCTATCTTAGCGAAGTCTGCTACGAAGCGGCGGTACACACCGCTGATACCCAGAAAGCTCTTCATCTGGTTCTGGGTTTCCGGATACCGGAGACCCCGAAGCGCCCAAAGGTTCTTCTCCAGGACATGTACCCGTCCTGTGCGGCTCACATGTCCAAGGTATTCCACTTCCTCCTGGGAGAAGTGGCACTTAGACGCCTTCAAGGTGACCCCTGCCTTCCCGAGCAGGGTCAGCACCTCATCAAGGTGCTGTAAGTGCTCCTCGGGGGAACCCGAGAAAACAATCACATCATCCAGATATACCAAACATATCTGCCATTTCCCACAGGCCAGGACCATATCCATGGCGCGTTGGAAAGTCGCAGAGGCGTTGCATAACCCAAAGGGAAGGCGCACGCACTGCCATGCGCCCGAATGGCACGTGAAAGCCGTGAGGTATTTGTCCTCCTCGTCTACTGGTATTTGCCAGTGACCCGCATTACAATCCAGGGTGGACAACACCCTGGCGTCCCCTAGGGAGTCAATGCACTCACCCATCCGTGGGATTGGTTACGCATCCTTGATAGTCATCAAGTTGAACTTTCTGTAATCGATACAGAAGCGTACCGAAACTTCAGGCTTCGGTAATATCACCACGGGGCTAGCCCATTCCCCGCTCGCGGGCTCAATAACGTCCATCGAGCGCATACGCTCGACTCCCCCTTTCTCTCTCTCCCGGGCCATTGGCCCGGCCTTGTACGGGTGCTGTCTCACGGGGACAGCCCCAGGCTTCAGTCGCATTCGGTTTTCCACACCTCGGATTAAGACGAGTTTTCCCTCCCAAAGGGAGGAATGCTTTTGGAGGAGGGCCTTTACGGGCCGCGACCACTCCGCCGGCACCGACGAAACATCCATCTTCGGCAGAGGTGAACCCTCTATTACCTTAGGGGGCGTAGCGAGCTCCTTGAGCTCGCTCTTTGAGACCTCGTACGTCGGCCCCTCATAAGCGTCGATGTAACAGATGGTCATATCGGTTGTGAGCCGCAACGGCGTAACGCCCAGGTGCACCACCTGAACGGTTAGGGGCTCGTTTGCCATCATTATGGCAGGGCCTTGGGCGACCCTTAGACCATGCTTGTGGTACAAAGGCGGTCGCCCTCTCATGAGGCCATGCCACGTGTACGTACTTCTTCCAGGAACGTGTGCTATTGTCCTGGGTTGGACCCAGGTCTTCCGGGATGGCTTCAGTTGAGCCCATAGCCCCTCAGGGCAAGCACAGACCGCCGAAATGGAGGGATCGGGGCGTGCCGTTGGGGCTCCCCTCCTTTTGATCGGCAAAGGGTGCCGTCTAGGAGTTCCACATGTTGCTCCTTAGTTGCAATGTTTTTCGTCGCAGCGTCGATGGAGGAGGTGCCCAAAATAGCTGGGACACTCATATAGTTCACAAATCCAAAGGAGATGTAGGGGGTCTGACCCCCAAGGGTGACCCCACGACAGACGGCTTCAACAATGGGGAGCCAGCCCCCATTGACATCATGGAACATCTTCGGGAGATCACCCAGCGGTTGTAGCGGGGTATCGACCGCCAATAGCCGCCGGTTTATTAGCGTTGGGCCACTACCCGTATCCAATATAGCCCGGGTAGTGAGATCAAATCCTGCCGTCAGGAAAAACCGGACGGCTAGTTGGTAACTAGAGGAGGGTATGAACGCGCAAGGCGTGCCTTTTGGGGTTCTTCCTTGGGAGGCCATCACCACTCGACTAGGCCGATTTCTCCCGGCCCTGCGAGATGACTTGCATCTCCGGTCGACCCCATTCGTCTCCCGGGCGGGTGGGACAAACCCATCCGCTACTCGTTTCCCGAGGGGGAGTTGTCCTCTTCGTCCTGCTCTGCCGCATCCCTCTGTGGGGAGGGTGAGTCTTCCGAAGACAACCACGGGGGACCATAAGGTTCCCTCACCGCCGCGACCGGTTGTCTTTTACGGACCTCCTCGTCCGAATTGCGGCGCTCTTCGCACCACTCCAGAAAGGCTTTGGTCAACAGAGCCTTTGTCCCCGCGTCAAGGCGGGGACACTCTCTAATGAAATGCCCCTGCATGTGACATGCGAGACAGTTATTCGTCCTAGGTCGCCCGAGACAACCCGCTTTTTCCACCTTGGTGGAGGTCCGTGGGGAAGGCCCTCGAGGCCCTTCCCCCACTTTAGTGGAAGCCCATTGGGTCTGTCCGTGAGGGACCTCCTTCACCTTAGGGGGGCCCCATCGAAAGGGACCTGCTTCACAAAGGTTCGAGGGGTCCCTTCGGGGGGGATCCACTTCCCCAACCTTAGGTGGGCCCCATCGGGAAAGACCCGGAGGAACTTCCCCCACCTGAGGTGGGGCTTTAACTGCCGCGGCTACGTATTTCCGCAGCGCTGGCCGAGCAGCGCGACGTACCCGACGGGCCTCGGCCCGTCGGGCCTCGGCCCGTCGGTCCTCTTCATCCTTTTGTTCCTGGAGGCGTCTACGACAGACGTCCCCCTTCCGCTGGGCATATTGCACCAGCAGGTTCATGGGCATGTTGGGGGTATTATTTTCGCGCACATCGGCGCGAATATCCCAACCGAGCCCCTGCATATAGCGACTGTTCATTTGTCCCTCCGTTTGAATGTTACGACACAAGCGACGTAACCTCCGTAGGCGTACGTAGTAATCATTCTCTGTTTCATCTGCCCCTTGGGCGGCCCCACGGAACAGGGCATCTTGGTCGCTTAGCGACTGCTCATTCGCGTATTTGCGGGGGAGCCAGTTGATCAGTTCCAAGTAGGAGCTGACCTCTCCACTCCGCCCGCCTTGGAGGAACGGCATGATCGTATACAACTCCCGTTAGAGGTCACCCTTAGAGAACTCGGAAAGGAGGTACAGGGCACGGCCCCCCGAGACCTCATTGTCGTCACCCGCTTTCACGGAGCGGCTGAGGAATTCGAAGACGCCTAAGGCGGGCGTCCCATCCCACTCTGCATCACGGCCAAAAGTGGCCGATACATCCTGACACAGACGGCCCAGGCCGTGCACCATGGTCCGGTCGTACCGGATGTCGGTATTCGTTAAAGCATATGTTGCGCAATCTAAGACCGCGGCATAGCGATCGTCCGCGAGGACGATTTGAGGGGAAATCCGACGGTGGGTTTCCCCTCCCAGCTCGTGCACTAGGGCACGGGTGACCGATCAACGGGGCACATGGCGGCCCCCATCTCCTCCGGAGTACTCTCCGTCCGAGGAGGAAGAGCTCATGCGCCGAAGTCGGCGCCGGGACCGTCTAGTGGTCCCGAGGGCTGTCTCTATAAGAGACAGTGGATCGTGTTACGGGCTAATCAAAGCGTCCAACATATCCCGTAGGGCTGCCGATATGGCAGCCGCGTCTTGGGCCCCCGTTGGGGCCCGGTCACCACCTCCACGAGGAGGTTTTCGGGGTGGGCCGGCGGCTCACGCCCGCCCGTCATACGAGCCCGATGGTAAACGGGGGACTGCTTGGTCCCGCCTACCCGGGGGTACAGGAAGGGGAGGCGGGAAATCCCCTCAGGCTCCACCCTCCACACCTTGGAGGGGAGGAGGTGGGAATTCCCTTCTGTAGTACTACGGGGCCCTCTATGCGCCAGAGGGCCTCCGCGATGACGTCGGCGACGATGGGGGACGCGGTACCCGACGTGGGGTGGCGACGCCAGCGGCGACGGTGGCCGACGGGGCGGCGACGCGGGGACCGGGGCGAGGGGTCGGCCCCGCTGACCGGCTCGGGCCACCCGGGGAGCGTACCCGACCCGCCGCGCCCGGCACGCGGGCCCCGCGGGACGCCGGATTGGCGCGCCCGAGAGGGCGCTGGCGCGCCCGAGAGGGCGCGGCAGGCAACGGC
>Ga0209187_1003163_pt1 | contig 14203 bp, 7 predicted proteins | sample BantaG_FD_187430 | JGI IMG/M metagenome (GOLD analysis project Ga0209187, IMG submission 187430) | Marine algal microbial communities from Bantry Bay, Ireland - BantryBay_4 metaG (SPAdes) (version 2) | ecosystem: Host-associated > Algae > Red algae > Unclassified | place: Bantry Bay, Ireland... | reverse complement strand
TGAATAGGTTAGATATTTCAATTTCAACTTTTAGCAAAACCGAAGATTTTAAATTTTACTTCACTACAGATGTTTTCAAGCGTATATGTTTCTATATGATAAATCGTAGCAAAGAGCGTTCAAGTTAAACCCCTTAAAAACTAAAAATTTTGACCGTTCAAGCGTTCTTCGAAGTGATCGTCAACTATTGATTTCAACTTCGATAGTGAGATGTGAGTTTGGATGTCTTTACTTCTTCGATGCTTAATAACATCAATCTATCTTTTCCTTACCAAAATTTGCCTAGCAGAATATTTTCAGACCTCTTGCTGCCGAGTATCTAGTCTATATCGCTCAAAACAGTACTTTTTTAGCCGTTTTTACTCTAAATCTGCCCTAAGGCTTCACCTTCTTCACTGGAATCGCTCCAACGCCCGCATCCCAAAACTTCTTATTCAACATCGGAATATCAGTATTTAATATAGAACTCGCTGTAGATTGCAAACTTGACCATTCCACATCCAAGTTTCTTTTTCTTTCTTTAACAGCTTCTGTGACTATGACAATATCGCTCTCAGTTTGATTGAGCAGAAAGAGATAATTGGCGGACAGTTTATTTGGGAAATTCTCTACGTCATCATAGGCTTGTGATTTTCTTTGTACCATATCTTCATCCCAGCTTTTCATTTTTGTAATTAATGCTTTAGATTCTGCCATGAGGGTTTTATGTTCTGTGGGTGAAAGGTTTTTTGAGGCTGCCATGATGTCTTTTCTCATCTTAGCCATTTCATTAATGGAGATATGCATGTTGTTTATGGTGTTTTCCATTTTGCTCATGATGGCATGGTATTCTTCGTATTCAGCAACTGTGGTGTCGTACAGTGGATGTGCTTTTACCGTCACTTCAGATGAACTTGTTTTGTCTCCCTGGGAGACGGTAATGGTATAGGTGCCAGGCATGACTTTATGTCCACGGTAGCTTCCTTCGATGTAGACACCAGGGACGCCCTCCATGATTGGGTAGCGAAGATCCCAAACCGTTCGGTTTAACCCTTCTTTATTATTAATGGTCGGTTTTGCAGGAGGACCTCCAGCCCATCTAGAGAAGGTAGTGTCTTTCTTTGATGTGATGGTGCGTACAATTTGACCGGTGGCATCAGTGATGGTTAGCTCTATGGGTTCATTAGAATCACTACTTGGGAGGTTGTAGTAGATGACTGCGCCAGTTGCAGGATTGACACCATTCATCAGATTGGTCCCTTTAACGGAAGCACTTGATGAATTGAGCTCACTGCTTCCTGTGACAAGCATTGTTGTTTCAGGAGTGAAGACTTGCAATTCTTTGGTCATCTTATCGATTTGTCTGAGCAGGTCTAGATCGTCCAAGATCCAAAAGGAACGACCAGAGGTAGCAGCAACGAGATCATTGTTTTTTACTGCCAGATCAGTGATTGGTGTGATTGGTAGATTGAGTTGCAATGGATACCACTGTTGGCCGTCATTCCAAGAGATATATACGCCTAATTCCGTCCCTGCATACAACAATCCTTTCCGGACATCATCTTCTCGGACGACTCTGGTAAAAGAGCCTTGCGGAATGCCATTGGTAATGTTTGTCCACGTTTTGCCGTAATTGCTTGTTTTGTATAATGCGGGTGTATGATCATTAAACTTATACCGAGTCGTTGCAATGTATGCAGTTGCTGGATCGTGAGGGGATACCTCAATCGCATTGATGAGGCATTCCTTTAATCCTGCTGGAGTGACATTAGTCCAGTTGTCACAATTATCCCTCGTAATATGCACAAGCCCATCATCACTGCCTACCCAAATGACACCTGCTTCATGAGGTGATTCGATGACATAAGCTATCGTCCCATAATTTTCGGCACCAACAGCTTCATTTGTGTAGGGCACGCCACCTTTGCTTTGTTTTGACTTTTCATTTCTTGTCAGATCGGGAGACGCTTCTGTCCATGAGATCCCAAGGTCTTTGGTTTTCAATAAATATTGAGACCCGTGATAATAGGTGTTGTCTTCGTGTTGAGACCATATGATTGGTGCATTCCAATTGTATCGGTACTTCATGTCTGAGGCATCTCGTCCGAGGTATTGGATTGGTGCCGCCATGATATTGGAACTGGCTTCAGCTTCTGTGTCAAGGATTTCTATTGTACCCAAGTAGGAGCCACCGAGTACGTATCTTGGGTCATCAGGATCAAAAGCAAGAAAGGCACTTTCGCCACCCGCAGAATAGGTCCAACTCCGTTGTGTGATTCCTCGCCCGAATTCTTGACTAGCGATGCGAACGGAGGAATTGTCTTGTTGACCAGCATAGATTCTATATGGATAATTATTGTCTACACTGATACGATAGAATTGTGACGTTGGCATGTTGTCCTGTCTGGACCAAGTCTCACCTCTATTAAAACTAATAGCTGCTCCGCCATCATTGGAGATACAGATATTTTTTGGATTGGTGGGATTGATCCAGAGGTCGTGAAAATCTCCATGTGTGCCTGTCAATCTTTCCCAGGTTTTGCCACCATCACTTGATCGCAATGCAGGCGCACTGAGCACATAGACCATGTCCTTATTGTTTGGATCAGCAAACACTTCGATATAATACCATGCACGCTGCACCAAGCGATGATCTTTGCTTATGCGCTTCCAACTACTGCCAGCATTGTTAGAGACAAACAAGCCACCTTTTTCTTCATTACTGTCGCTTTCTACCAATGCATAGACTCGATCGGGTTCTGATCGACACATCGACACTGCCATTTTCCCTAATTCATCTGGTAAGCCATTTTGTATTTTTTTCCAGTTGTTGCCTCCATCTGTGGATTTATATAAGCCACTGCCATGGCCACCGCTGATGACTTGCCAAGGTCTTCTGCCGTGTTCCCACATGGCAGCATAAAGGACTCTTGGATTTGACATATCTATATCTATATCTGCACAGCCTGTGTCTTCATTGACATAAAGAATATTTTTCCAACTTGCACCACCATCGACCGTTTTGTAGACTCCTCGTTCTTTATTTGGCCCGTATAGGTTGCCTTGCACGGCAACATAAACGATGTCAGGATTGGTTGGGTGTATTTTAATTTCTGCGATGTGCTGCGTTGTCTCTAGTCCAATGTGTTTCCATGTTTTTCCAGCATCCGTTGATTTATACATCCCGTCACCATGTGAAGTCATGACAGCTCTCGGCGCGTGTTCGCCCATGCCACAATACACCACATTGTGATCGCTTTCTGCAACAGCAACAGCTCCTACTGAGCCTGTCTTGAAATAGCCATCAGAAATATTTTCCCAAAATTGTCCTGCATCTTCCGTCTTCCAAAGTCCTCCGCCAGTTGTCCCCATGTAATAGGTCAACGGATCATTAATGACACCACTCGACCCAACTGATCGTCCACCTCTGAATGGGCCTATATTTCTCCATTTCATCGGCGCAAGCATAGAGTCGGTATCAATTGCTTGTGCTATGAGTGAGTGGTTATTGGTAGGGAATAGGAATAGGACAATAAGAGAAAGAATCGCTAAGTGCTTCATAGTGTTATTAATTACGAATAACAATATAAGCAACAGTATGGGCATCTCATGAAAAGCAGAGCAAATTCTCCTCATGTGGAGGAGTGGTCCCGCTTTGTGGGATCGAGGTGGTTCTTCTTCGTAAGCTTAATTTATAAAATTCTGCAAAATCCATAATTATCTCCTCCTAGACAAAAACCAAATTATACATATAGCAGTGATTAAATTTTGCTTGATTTCCGCTATAAAACAGCATTAGTCATAGAATTAATTTGTCATGATTTTTATCAAAAATCTCGCCAAATTGCGTCCTTTTTTCTCCCTCTACCACGGAAGAAATCCCGTGGCTAACAATCCAACCCACCCGATTCTGATCCCGATAGCTATCGGGACGGTTCCTTCACTTTAAATTGACGTTTAATCAATCTAATTCGCTAGTGGCGAACCGTTCTGTCTTCTCTGGGATCATGGAGGATCAATTTCGCTTAAAACACGACAAGAGAAACGGAGTCCAATGCCGTTTAAGTTAAGAAAAATATAAGCGCTGAAAGTGCGACATCATTAGCGCGATACAAAGTACCGCGCGGAATGGTTAAAACAAGTGTCCATTTGGTGGGATTTTTGGTAAAAATCATGACAAATGGGATTTCAATTAAATTGAATAAATATTTAAATCTCATTTAAATAAAAAGACCCTGCACAAGTGCAGAGTCTTGACTACAAAATACGATCGTAGTTTACTAATGTATGAGAAATTTTTGGCTTGGGATGCCACTTACATGAATTATCTTGAGTCCCTTTGAATTTAAATCTCTGGCATTCAAGTTCATTTCTTCTTTATCTATCATTGTTGAATATTCTAATTGCCCTTGGGTATTGTATATCTTCAATAGTTCGCCTATTGTTTTATTTGGAAAAAGGATATTGATTTTATCCGACGTTGGGTTTGGATAAATAGCTATCGCTGAATCATTTAATTCTGATGTGGAAGAAGTGATATCATTCGTACCAATCCCAATTTCGGAAACACTTAAGTCAGATAAAATAAATTCTGTCTGTATATTCTCACCAATAGAGATTAGATTTTCAACTTTATTTTGGGTGTTCGATTTAATTTTTAGGGAAAAGTTAATCTCTTGATATTCTTCGCCTGATGCAAAAGAGAATGTTACGGTATGATCAGAGATCACATAATTAAAGGCAGTTCCATAGTCATGAGATAACTCCAGAATTTCAACATTGTCAAAATCAATTGCTGCTTGCGCGCCCAAAAATTGTATGTCATTTTCTGAGCTTAAACTGAACTGTATATCGTGGATTTCATCATTCGTGAGCTCAATATCATCATAACGAATGATGGCTTCTTCGTTTGATCTATTAAATGCAGTACTTCGATTTAGATCTCCGTATTTATACACATCGACATTAATTCCGGTTTCTGAATTTATATCTGTATCCGAAAACTGATATGTAGAATAGTTATTGACAAAGTCAAAGCCATCAAAGTCAAAGGGTTGTCCAAATGCTTCGCTCTCAGGAATAAAAAACCAATTAGATCCTTCAATACTGTTGTCAATCCCCAAGACTAAATTTGACATTTTTGTGATGTCTTTTGTCAATGACACGTCACCAGATTTATCAATATCTGCAGCTATTATTTGAGTTGGCATTAAGGATTCTAAACCAAGCACATATTGTAGAGTCATCACAATATCAAGTGTGCTGATTCCATTTAGAATACTGCCCTTAGAATTCTCTATTGATAACTCATTTGTGCCAGATACTAGACTGCTAATTGGAAGCCCAAATGTAGCATGATCATATATGGTAGCCTCGTCTCCATTGAGACTAAAGCGGATAACATTTTCGTCTTTACTTACATCAGATAAATTAATAAATAATGGAATTTCTCCTTCTTGTACTTCTGCTCTAACAAATAAATTGCAATCTGTCATTTCTGTATTTAAAAAATCTAGAGCTTCGAAAGCATCTTGTTGCCCACTAAATATTTCTACAAAAAATCGATGTGGTTCTGGACAAATGCCACAAGCCTCACATGCCGCTTCATGAAAATTCTTTTCGACCCTGACTTCATTAACAGCAAAAGATTTAGATTCTAAATATGATTTCATTTGACTTGCCATCTCTTCTACTGATCCATTGATGTCAATGAGACCAGCAAATTCGTCTGTTGCACATTGTCCTTGATCAAAGGAATAACATCTAGTTTCATCTCTAAAAGCGCAAAAGGACAGGGGATCTGTAATATTTACTTGTGTCCAACAGGTATTCATTAGTCCTTCCTCATCCCAAACATGTAAGGCAACGATTTTGGTGTCACAGACATCATCTGATGTAATTTCTATAAAATCAACAGCCATAAATCCGGCATCAGAAGGATTCAATGTAGTGTCAGTCACTAATGTTAAAGAGCGAATTAAATTATTCGTATCTGTTTCATCATCTCTTGAGCCGTTATCGATATCATCCAATCTAATTTGGTTAGCAGCACCAAAGTCTATTTCGATAATGTCATTACATACTGCAATTGGCGGTTGATTCTGCCCTGTTGCAAATTGTGATAAAAGGAGACATAAACATGTAAAAATTAATGTTCTCATTATTTTATTTTTTTAGCTTCTTGTTTAATTAAATAAGTGTAATCGCAGACCTATTTCTGCGCCAATCAAACGATACTTTTGGTCGATACCATAATTAGTGTTCGTGATTCCAGACAAGTGATGTATATATCTTGCATTTGCATAGACTCCTACTGCTGTAGTTATATCATATCCAACCCCGAGTCGTCCTGTTATACCAGTACCAAGTTTATTTTTTAAATAGCCAGATTCATCAAGTGACAAATCATATTCTGTCTGGTTATTTGGATGCCAAAATCCAGTTTGATTAAAAGAAATATTCTGAATGATTCCAACTCCAAATTCGACGTTTATTCTATTTAAAGGCTGAGTATACATTAACTCAATAGGCACTTGTAAAAATGTATAGCTGTTAATGCGACTTACATTTTTCATGATGTATCTGTCAATTTCTACGTCACCGCGAATTGGGTCTACTGATCCATCGACACGCACTAAATTTCCAATAACTGTATCTTCCAAAAATACCGTCTCCGAATAACTTAATGATTTTGAAGATCTTTCATTTATCTTTCCATATTGTAGTCCGAGACTTATTCCGAATCGAGGTGTTATATGATATCTAAATGCAGCAGACGCATACCACCCTTCTAAAATTTCCTCTGAAAGTTCTCTACTTGCTAATTCAGAAGCAAACTCAGGCTGTGTTAGCGTCAATGTTCTCATAGGCGAAAGGTAACTGCCTCCAAACTCTATTGACATCTTTGGTTCATCCTTATATCTAAATGCATGTATTCTGTTTGGGGTAAATGATGGCTCGCTTGGTACATATTCTAGAAAACCAAGACTTTGCATCAATTCTTGTACTGTTACTATTTGCCTGGCAGTACTTATGGTATTATCAGATGTTAAAAGATCAGTTCTGTTTACCTTTTGCGAAATATATGCTTTATTATCATTGGCATTAATTGTACTGTTGTTTTTTTCAACATCAAATGTCGATACAGTATTTTTTTGCTCCTTAGTTAAGGTCGTATTATCTGTTTGGATATTTTCATTTATTTCTTTAGCGATATTTTTCTCAGTTTGGTTATTTACTTTATTATCTATAGAGTTAATATTGGCAACTTGATTAGTTGGCTTTGACTCTTCGAAGAAACGTGATGTCTCCTTTTCTGTTACAAATTGAGCTTTACTACTTGTTTGTTTTATCTGAGCATCTTCTGTTTCTGTGATCTCTTTCCGAGTGTCATTTTTTTCTAGTGCAATTATTGTATTGCTTTTATTTATTTGCTTTTCATTTTTAATTTTATTTATATCTGAACCAATTGATTTAATTTCATTTTTATTCTTGTCAACACTGTTTTTATTTTCTGCTATTACCTCTTTTTGAGGTGTTGTGTGCTCGTTTTCAACTTTTGATATGGACTGATTTTGTGTCAGTATTTCTTTTCTATTATCTGTAGCAGTATTAATTGTAAATAAACCGATTAGAACAAACCCTAGAAACAAAATAGTAAAGATGAATAAATAGTTATTTCTTCTTTTAGATTGGGGAATATGCGGTGACACTCTATCCCAGAGTACATCAGTATTTATTTTTTCCTGATGACTAGGTCTGAAATCCCTTAAATTTTTTTCAAGTTCATTTAGATTCATAGCTTCACTTTTCTTTGATCTCTGATGGATAAAAATAGATTCAGTTTTTTCCTGGCATTGGTCAGATGCACTCTTGACGTACTTTCTTTTATTCCCATAAATTGTGCTATTTCTTTATGGGGTATTCCATCAACAACATACATTTTAAATACTTCCTTTGCAGGTGATGGTATTTGTTCGACTAGTATCATGACTTCTTGTAGTTCCAGTTTTCTTTCTATCTCTGGTTGAATTTGACATTTTTTTCTTCCGATTGAATTTAGAAATAACACCTTATCTTTTTCTTTTTTACTCATTCGTATAATTTCTCTAAGCATAATTTTTTTAGCCCATGCATAGAAAAATCCTTTTTCTTCGTACTTGTGTATATTATTAAATATAATAATCCAAGTATCCTGTAGTACATCCATAATAGATGCCCCGTCGTCCATATAATTTCGAGCAGCACTGGCTAAATAATCAGAATATTTTTCTAATAGTATTTTCTGATACTTAGGGTTCGCTTTTTGGCACTCTGATATGATTGCTTTATCGTCCAATCTAAAAATAGATAGTTTTTAAATAATTAATTATTTGCGCTAAATGTACCAGCTATATTATCTCCACTAAATGATCCCCTGATTACTGTGTCATAGGTCGATACGGTTACTGTTATCTCTCCATTTTCAGAATTACCACAATAATACGCTCCTTCATGTGTACCTATTGTCGTTCCTAAGAATGATAAAAAACAATCATTTGCTAAAACGATGATCGTCTCATTTGGATTTATTTTTACGTCATCAATGATTATTGCTTCATCTTGACCAAAAATATTCCCTGTAACTAAATTCTGTACCTCATCACAAACTTCAAAGTCAACATTAACATCTGTTTGATTATCATTAATTACAATTTCTTGAAGTGCTGATTTTTCATTCTGCGCATCATAAATCAACACAGATAATGTCTCTCCAGATCTTGGACAGATTACTGGAAAAGAATATTTGCCGGCAGTATTTATTTCTATTGAAGATCTATTTCCGTCTCGACTTACTGAAGCAATACCGTTTGTAAGGCCTTGACCATCGCAGTCCCTAATTTCACCTTCTATATTAATCGTCTGAGCTTCATCTGTTCCTAACTGCACCACTACATTTACTAAATCGGCATCAAAAGGACCAATGACGGTTCCTGTACTATTCAAACAGAATAAAGCTGACTGTATAGTGATTTCTTCTTCAGATGGCAGATTCACACATAATTGCCCTTCATTATTTGTTCGTTGTATGCCAAATGTTGCACCTGATGAAGAAAATAATATGTCCTGATTCACTAATGGCATTCCTGTACTAATGTCTTTTATCTGCAAACAGACTGTGATCAATCTGCCATATGGAATATCAATATTCCACCAAGAAAAATGACTCACCATTCCTTCGTATGTATTTCCATTTTTTTGTGCTGTTCCTTCTTCAATCCAAACACCTCTTATCTCATCAAAGTACCACAATGGTATTTGTGCAGGTGCTGATGCCAAAAAATCTGCAGGAATATCGATTGACAATAAGGCCATCTTTTGGGGATCTGGTTGAAGTTCATTTCCTTTTTCATCTTCCAAAGTCACATATAGCATTCCATAAGTATCCAAAATCTGTCGCTCTTCTTCTGAGTCAATCCCGACCAGATATCCTGGCAATTGCTGAAATAAATTCTCATCGTCTTTTGCCAAATGGTATGTTTTTATAAAAACCTCTCCTGAATAAGGTTGATTTTGACGTGTAATTCCTTCAGGAAAAAAGGTGATTCGTGCATCATTTGACACCATCACTTCTTCTCCTGTATCCGCATTGAAGTTTTGAGAATCTGGAGTTTGTATTAAGACAATATTTAGATTTACGCTGCCTGGCGATAAAGCTATGATTAATCTGTGTGCAGAAATGTATCCTTCTGCATTGATTGAAAGAACTGAGCTTTGATTATTTGCATTCACATTACTAAATGCAAAAAAGCCGATTTCATTTGTACGTTCAGTTTGACCATCAAAGAGTATCTGAGCATCTACCAATGGATTCCCATCTTGGTCAGAAATAAGACCTCTGATGTCTACTTCATATACAGTAAACGGAGTGATTTCCTCAGTTGTGATGACTTCTTCTACCATGTCTTCGTGACATGCAGTGAAAAGCATGATTGAACATAAAAAACCAAATACAACACTATTTAAATACTTCATAAGTAAAGTCTTTTGCTATTAAAAGGGTGTAACTGTAGAAAACGCTTATAAGATCTGTCATTTTTTTTCAAATAAAACTGAAAGCGCTAAATATATTTTATTGTGGACCTAGATATTTCTGGATGAAAATTGCAACTTGATTGTAAAGAACTTAAAACTTAGTGTCTTTAAAAAGGGATCTTATTTCAAAACTAAATGAAATTATATCAATCACAAAATCACAAAACCGTCAAACTTTGTAACACCTGCTCCACCTCATCCACCCCATCAAATCGATACTCAACTTTAGCAACATATACACCAGGCTGATAATCAACATCTGATCTATCTATAAAACTATCTGTACTAAATGCCAATAGATTTCCCCATCTGTCATAGATGCTAATCTCAATACTCGAAAAGGCACAATTACTAGACACATAAAAATCAATATTTCTCGAATCTTCAGCAAAGAAACTTATCGCATTAGGGATATATAAGTTGCAATCATTTATGGGTATCGATACACTTGGCACCTCTGTTATCGTAGTATCAACCATCATCGTATCTACCATCATCGTATCAATGTTCGTATCACACATGCCAAAATTTATCATGATCGTATCACTTGCTAAGCACATCCCTCTTTCTATAGCTAGCCAATAATCATTTGATGAGCGTACAACCAAATAAGATTCTTGGCTGCCATCTGACCATAAAATACTAGATAGTGTTTCTGGTGATGGAGCAGATAAGATCGTACTATCTCCTATACAAATCTCTTGATCAGGACCTAAGTCGACAGATAACTCATCAAAGACGATATCAATTGTATCACGATAGATGCAGCCTTCTACTGACTGTACTTCTAAGGTGTAGCTTCCAGTTTCTGTTACTTCTATGATGGGTGTATCGGCTCCAGTATTCCAGTTATAAGTCTCGCCATCAATATTACTCATTAGTGTTATGGGGTCTGTATTGCAGGTCAAGATCATGTCTCCGATATCCAAGGAGTCTATCTCTTCTATAGTGACTTGTATGGTATCTCTCAAAATACACTCTCCTATTGTAGCTTCTAATGAGTATATACCTGAGTTGTTAACTTCAATGGATGGAGTTGTCTCGCCAGTGCTCCAGAGATATGACTCAGCATTGGGCAATCTGCTACTTATTATAAGATTAGTTTGTTCACATGAGAATATGTCTTCACCAAGATCTAGTAAAACTGAATTCTCTGATATCACAATGGTATCTGAATATGTGCAATCACCTTGTGTCACATCTACCCAGTAAGTGCTAGGTGTATTTACTTCAATAGATGCTGTGACTTCGCCTGTGTTCCAAATGTAGCTGTCATAACTATCTTCTGTATTTAGATTAACTGTAACATTTGGACAAACAGAAAAATCTTCCTCCAGTATGTTTTCAGGTGTCGATATGACATAGAAAGGTTCTGGTAAATATAGTAAAGGATTTATGAAAATTGAACTTGGATCACTTTCGTAAATTAATTCCAATTGAGAGCTACTAGTAAAAGCTTCATTAGGCGATGACAACCGATATAGTTTGCCGCCATTCTTTATATAAAGTTGGTTATCTACACCAATACGGATTGAAAATGATGTCCCTCCCTGGGTCATAATTGATGTTTTTGATTCTCTGATTTCTTGAACATCAGAAAATGAAATATCATATTGAAATATGTTATTATCAATGTCGGCATATAAATATTGACTAGATGGGGAAAAACAAACGGTATAGCCAGTTCTAAAACCTGTTTCAATAACAACTGGGTTGGATAATACACCCGTCTCATTATTAAAGTCAAAAATCCCTAGATGACCACTTGACAACATCGTAGCAAGTTTGTCAAAGTTTTTTGATACTACCATTTCGCCGCTACCAAAATCATTTATTGAATTTCTTGTAGTCGTTGAATTAACTACTCCTATGTTTTGTATAGTAGGTGAATGATTTACACCATTTTCATCTACATTATAAATTCTGAAATTAGCTGTTTCAAGCTCATGAACGATTAACCAATAATTATTACAAATACCCGGCACTACAATCATTTTCTCAGTTAATGGCCCTTCATCAAGAAAGATGTTTTTTTGGTTTTCAATAATGTCCCCAAACCCATTATTTAAAGACATATCCAAAATACTATAATGAAGATTTAAGCGATTTGGATTTTGTGCATACATGGTGAAAATATAGTATTGATCAGGATTAGAAAGAGACTTTATAGCGACTACTCCTTGTGTGCCATCTCTATGCCCTTCTAAATTCCCACCATTAGGCATCATTCTAAATTCTCTATCATATGCAATAATCGTTCTTTGACTATTTCTTCTAGATGTACAATAAAAAAGTAAGTCCCCCTCAGAATTACATACCATAACCATTGGTTCTATATCTGATCTAAGTTCAGGATAATCTCCTGTCCACCTTATAGTATCATATTCCACGAAGTCGAAATAAAGGTTTTCCTCTAAAAGCCACTTTGAATATTCTAACTGTGCATTAGCTGTAATGCAATTGATTAATAGGAAAAATGATATAAAATAATTCAATTACGTTTTTTTAATATTTAGTTACTTACTCAAGATTCACTTATCAAAATTATTTATAACACCACATCAACACGGACCTATACAAACACAACCTTTCATCAGTTTAGGAACTAACGCTACATAAATTAATCATTAAATCTCAAATTCTCTCAATTCAAATTCAAACTCTTCGTCAGCACGGCCGACTAGATAGTCTATATATAGCTTTGTTGGAATACCAATTATTGTGTCGTACTCAATTTCGATTATGTCCGCTACATCTGCCATTCTAGATTCTGAAATAAAAATTTCAATGTCAGGATCAAGGGCTGCTTCTATAATTAAATAAATCTCATCAATACTATAAAAAAAGCAAAAGTCATCAGAAAAATTTACGTTTATAAGCTGTGTATCAACGATCACATTATCTTCAATATTCAGAAGATGTTCTGTATTAAAACAGTTTTCCCCTTTATTTACGTTAATAAATGAATAAGTTTTGACACCTTGGCAATCCCACAGAGTTTTATTTTTTAGATATCTGTTATATTCTTCGTCACCTGAATCTAATACAACATTCAATATACAATCTTGTAACTCTTGTGGATCGATTTCATCCTCCTTCGAACACGAGGTGACAGTGATTAATAGTAATAAAATTAATTGATACGCAAATCTCATAGTCTTTACTTTTAAGTCGTTCTTCAAAGTATCATTCCCTATAAATAACAACTATCATTTTTTTATATACATTACAGCATTATAACACTGTCAAACTCTGCAACACCTGCTCCACCTCATCCACCCCATCAAACCGATACTCAACTTTAGCAACATAAACACCAGGCTGATAAACAACATCTGATCTGTCAATAATACTATTCGTACTAAACGCCAACAAATTTCCCCATCTGTCATAGATGGTTATCTCTATACTCGAAAAGGCACAATTACTAGACACGTAAAAATCAATATTCCTCGGATCGTCAGCGAAAAAACTTATCGCGTTAGGAATATACAAGTTGCAATCTTCTGCCTGTATAGATACATTTGGTTCTTCGGTCATCATCGTATCTACCATCATCGTATCAATATTCGTATCACACATGCCAAAACTGATCATGATCGTATCACTTGCAAAGCACATCCCTCTTTCTATATCAAGCCAATAATCATTTGTAGATCGAACAACTAACTCAGATTCTTGGCTACCATCTGACCATAAAATACTAGATAGTGTCTCTGGTGAAGGTGCAGAAAGAATTGTACTATCTCCAATGCAGATCTCTTGATCAGGCCCTAAGTCGACAGATAACTCATCAAAAACGATATCAATTGTATCACGATAGATGCAGCCTTCTACTGACTGTACTTCTAAGGTGTAGCTTCCAGTTTCTGTTACTTCTATGATGGGTGTATCAGCTCCAGTATTCCAGTTATATGTTTCGCCATCAATATTACTCATCAATGTGATAGGGTTTGTATTGCAAGTCAAGATCATGTCTCCGATATCTAGAGTTTCTTGTTCTTCTATCGTGACTTGTATGGTGTCTCTAAGAATGCATTCTTCAACCGTAACTTCGATAGAGTAGATACCTGAGGTATTGACTTTTATTGCTGGTGTAGAAGCTCCAGTGCTCCAGAGATAAGTATCTGAATTAATATTAACTGATAAG
>Ga0209187_1003162_pt1 | contig 14215 bp, 5 predicted proteins | sample BantaG_FD_187430 | JGI IMG/M metagenome (GOLD analysis project Ga0209187, IMG submission 187430) | Marine algal microbial communities from Bantry Bay, Ireland - BantryBay_4 metaG (SPAdes) (version 2) | ecosystem: Host-associated > Algae > Red algae > Unclassified | place: Bantry Bay, Ireland... | reverse complement strand
TTGTTCTTTTCCCTTCTAAAAAACACAAAAAATAGTTCCGTAGCTATGGCTATGCAACGATTTTTTGAATTCTTTAGAAGAAAAAATTACGGCGCATTATGGAGCAATTTATTTAATTTCTTTCACTTAGGGAAGACGAAAAATCAAAGACAATACATATTCGGCAAATCTGCTTCAAAAACGGTTGTGGATTGCTTACAAAATACCTTAAAATTTTCTGCGCTACTGTGTTCGGGAAAGGGGGCGTAATGGTGTGTAGGACTATCATTGCGCCAGACCAATACCCAGGCGATTTGTGAAGCAATTTCGTCTTTTTCGATATGATGGAGGAGTGTATCTGTCCACCATTTTTTGTCAGGAATGGTTTCTAATCCCGTTTCGGTGAGGGCAGCGACTTTTCCGTGTTCTTGTGCCAGTTCGACAACCATTCTTAAGCGACGCGTGAGGTCTTCAGGGTTGCCCTGCGCACCTACATCATGGTAGTCATCCACCCCTAAAATATCTACATAGTCATCGCCCGGATAGCATTCTAAATAATGTTCTTTATTTTCAAAAACATCGGGCGAATAGGCATACAGTAAATTGTGTAAACCCTTTTCATCGCGCAGATATTTGACTGTAAATCGCCACAATTGCTTGTATTCTTCGGGCGTACAATGCCCTTTTCCCCACCAAAACCAACTGCCTGTATGCTCATGGAAAGGTCTGAAAATCAATGGAATATCTTTTTTGAAAAGAAAACCAACGCGCAAATCGCCGACAAAATTTGCAAATTTATCCAATTTGTCGGTATAAGCTTTGTGGTTTTTCCCACCGGGCAAAATAGAAGTCACCACCTTGTCTCCTACATCCCAAGATGTACCGCCGTGAAAATTGTCAAAATGCCAACTCACTGTATTGATGCCGCCCATTTTGTACACTTCTTTTATCCAGCCTTTCATATGTTCAAAATTGACCGAATCGATATTGTATTCATACTTGCCAAGTTTGCTCATATCCCAACCAAATACCGCCGGATATTTGCCACAAACATCCTTCACATCTGAGCGTTTTTTATGCCAGTCTTGCCAGTTTACCCCATATGCCAGCGCATCCTGATGTCCGAATAATGTCTTTGTTTTGGCTATTTTTTTTAAATTGTAAAATAAGGCTTTCGTCTGCTTGGTCGCATTAGCATCAACGGTTTTTATATTGGCTAATTTTTCTTTTTTTATATCATTAAATGACATTAAAATACTCGTGCAAATAACGATTATTCCGACAAATATTATTCTAATCTTATACATGATTAATTTTTATAATAGTTAGTAAAATACAATTATTTTACCATAAGCTATTGTAAATTGTTAAAGAAAATCAATTGTAAATCTGATATATTGGGTGTGTAAAATATTAGGGGCAATCAGATATGAAATGTCAAAACACCTAAGTAGTAAGTCAATCTAATTATGATATGTTGCTTTGAGTGAAATTTTTTCGAGTACGAGGCGGAGGTTATTCAGCATAGCCGTAGCTACGCTGGATGTTCTCCAACAAAGTAATCGGACAAATTTCGCCAAATGAACTTATCATAATTAGTTTGACTTACTACTAAGGGAAGAGGAAGAAAATAATCTACCCCAGATGTATTCTACTGAACAATGATTTTTTATAATTTGTATTTGACTTCTTATCAAATAAATATGTTACCTGCGAAATTAGAACGCGAACCAATCACCCCTTTGGAGGCAGGGGTGATTGGTTCTGAATGAGAAATCATTTTCATCGAAATATAATTTTGTCACAAGTCCCAACGGGACGACATATTATAACAATGGGTGTCAGCCCATTGCTCGGAATAAATCTACTTCGCCAGCCCTGAAAGGGCGATATAACTTGAAATTTCGCCCTTTTAGGGCTAAGTGATACCTCGAATTTCTATCTTGGGGCTGACACCCCAAGTTAGTGAAGTTCACCCCCTTCGGGGCTATCAAACAAAATAAAATTTGTGCGAAATTCAGAACTAATCACCCCTCCAAAGGGGGAGATAGTTCGTGCTTTCTCTTTAAATTTCGTCATAAATAACTAATAATCAATAAAATACAGTTTAAATAAAATTGTTGTTCAGTAGAATACATTTAGGGTAGATTATTTTTTTCGTCTTCCCTAAATACATTGTTAATCTTTAGAAATTACCAACCCGGGTTGTTGGCATCAATCATGGCATTCGCTGCAATTTCTTCGGGAGCAATGGGGAATAATCGTTGATATTCGAGTCGGGGGCGATTTGCGGCATTCATCGTTTCTACCCAAGTGCCCCAGCGTCGCAAATCCCATCTACGTTGAAATTCAGCGTATAATTCATGCCTACGTTCTATGCGTACTGCTTCGCGAAATTGGTCTGCACCCAACCCCATTTCGATGCCCGGCAATCCGGCACGTTGGCGGATCTGATTGAGTGCATCGTAAGCAGTGCCACTGGGTCCGTTGACTTCATTTTCCGCTTCGGCAAGCATTAAAAGAACATCTGCGTAGCGTAAAATAATCGGATTTGAACCATTTTCATCTTTGACTTGCGATTGATCATCTATGTATTTTTTGATGTAATAACGGGGTGTACCACGCACTACACTACCATCCATGAGTTCGTAGCGGTTATTTCCAAATCTACCAAAACCATTATCTATAACATCTTCAGAAACAATGCCGACTACTGTAGATGGCAAGGTTCGGAATTGATAGAATTGCACGCCGGTGAGGTCTTTCCATTCATCAAAAATCGCTGTACCAAAAGACACGCGCTTGTCATCGTCTTCGAAAGTATCATAAAAGTCTTCGCGCATCGAAATTGCGCCAATACCGCCACCGCCGGCAAAACCTGTATTGCCGGGAGTGTAGTAACCCGGCAATTCGGGACCTTCGTTCGGCGCTTGTGTAGCTTGTATGGAAAAGAGAATTTCGCTGCCTTCGTCTTGTGTTGCCTGGTCAAAATTTGTCATATATTCAGTTTCCAGAGCAGGGTATCCGGCATTGGCAAATTCCACTACTTTTTGTGCGGCAGCGATAGCTTGTGCGTAAAATTCTGTTTGTCCAAGTTCTGCGCCTGCCATGTGCATATAGACCTTTGTTTGCATACCGTAAGCCGATGGTGCGGTAGGTCGCCCCCTATCAGCATCTGTATAAGTTCCTGATATGTAGCTACTTGGAAGCAATTCACCTGCCTGTTCGAAATCTGCGGCAGCTTGTGCATATACTTCTGCAAGGGGCTTGCGCGCGATGTCCGGCGAATCTGTGGCGGGGTCATACGACTTTGTACGAATTGGTGCATCACCAAACCAACGTCCGATTTCATAGTAACAATAGCCGCGCAAAAAATAGGCTTGTCCTAAGGCGGCATTTTTCCTGTCCTCATCCAAAAAGTCGATTGGAGTCACGCGGTCAATCACATTATTCGCCCGATTGACTACTTGATAAAATCCTTTCCATGGACGCTCAACGTACCAAGTCCCATTTTGAATCCCTGTATAACCACCTGATACCCAATCTAATCCAAGCATATCGTCATTTTCTAAAGCAATGGCAACCCATGCAGGTTGTACCCAAAGTTCCCAGGTCATCAAGGCGTCGTATATACCGTTGACGGCTGCAACTACCTCATTTTCATTGGTGTAATAATCTTTCGGGGCTTGAAAGGTATATACTTCTTCTTCTAAAAAATTGTCTCCACAGCCTGTCGTTAAGATGGTCAGAAGGAGGCATGTGAGTAGTGTTTTTATATTCATGGTAAAATATTTTTCAAATTAGTCAATATTCGAGAGTTGATTAAAATCGCAAATTTGCGCCAAAAATGATTGTTCTGGCTTGCGGATAATTGCCTAGATCTACGCCCTTCATCGCCGAGTTGCTGAAAGCACTCACCTCCGGGTCGTAGCCTGAATAATTGGTAAACGTTAGTACATTAATAGCGTTGACGTAGAGTCGCGCACTACTAAACCAATTGGTATTTTTTGGCGTTAAATTATAACCTAATTGTATATTTTTTAGGCGAATATATGAACCATCTTCGACAAATCTATCTGAAAATAGGCTGTTGCCATTGTTGAGATTAACTTGTCTAAAATCGTTGGATGTACCCTCGCCGCGCCAAGCATTTTCATAGACGTTGAGTGGAATATTTCGCCGCCCGTCAAGGTTATGAAAACGAATATTGAGTGTATTGATAATATCTGCCCCTGCGACTCCCTGAAAGAGGAAGCTCATATCAAAACCTTTCCACGAAAAGCTGTTGTTCAAGCCCCAAACATAATCAGGATTCACATCGCCGATGACTACGCGGTCTTTGTCGTCAATAGTCATATCGCCGTTGGTGTCCTTGTAGCGAATTTGCCCGACGACGGCATTGGGTTGAATATCTTGGTAGGCTTCGGCTTCTTCTTCGGTTTGGAAAATACCGTCTTCTCTATAGCCAAAAACCGCCCCAATCGGCAGCCCGACTTGTTGTATAAAAGGGGCTACGGTCAAGCCTTCTCCTGCGCCGAGTGCGCCGGCAAATTGCCTATCGACTTCACCCAAATCAGTAATTTTATTGCGGTTAATTGAAAAATTCCCACCAACTTGCCATGTCAAATCCTTACGAATCGGATAACCGCCAAGTTCGAGTTCAAAGCCTTTATTTTGGATGGTTCCGGCATTGATGAGTGCGTTTGCAAAACCTGTACTCGGTGCGAGGGTAATTAGCTGGAGTAGGTCATCAGTTGATTTTGTGTAGTAATTAATTGTGGAGAAAATACGCCCGTTCCAGAGTTCGATATCAAGCCCGGCATTTAGCTGTGAGGTGGTTTCCCATCTCAAATTATTGTTTTGCAAACGTCCTTCGACAATCGCCGGAACGAGTTGGTTATTAAAAGAAGTTGTCACGCCTTCTATAGTTGCCAATGACTGGTAAGGTCCTACTGCCTGATTGCCGGACTCTCCGTAGCTTAATCGTAATTTCAAGTTAGAAATTGCATCAATGCGTTTAATAAATTCTTCTTCACTCGCTCGCCACGCAAAGGCAAGGGAATAAAAGGGCGCAAATTTATTGTTGGTCGCAAATTTGGAAGAACCATCGTAGCGGAAAGTACCTGTAAACAAATATTTTTCACTTAAAATATAATTCACTCGTCCCAAAACAGAGGCTAGTTCCCACTTTGCTGTATTCGTACGTGTGGGTACGTGTGAAAGCCCTGTTTGTAGGGCAAAATACGCGAGTTCGTCATCAGCAAAATCTCGCGCTTCGTTGGTTATCCAATAATCGCGATTGGTTTCATAAGTAAATCCGGCAACTGCCTCTACACGGTGCTTGCCAAGTGTAGTATTATAGCGTAATAAATTTTCGTTGATAAGATTGACAAATTCATTTGAGGAAACCACCGCGAGACCATTCAACCCAAACCCTTCCGGTACGGTACGCGGGTAGTACGTGTTATTTTTTCGGTCAATGTAATTAGCTGCCAGTCGAATATCTGCCGACAGTCCGTCAAATATTTTGATGCCCGTATTTACCCCACCAATAATGCGTGTAAAGTTTTGTTGCTCCGTCACTTCATCAGTGTAGCGTAGCGGATTTGCGCCGTATAATTGGAAGATAGAAGGGTCATCAAGGCGTTCATCGTCGCCAAAATCAACCAGTTGTACTGCGCCATCTTCATTTCTTTCTGTAGATAATAAAGGGCGATAATTTAATACCGACCGTACGATACCACCTGCAGTTTGTGTAGTATTTGTTGTAGTTCGAATAAGGCTGTTTTGAGATCGTGTCACCGCCAGATTGCCTGTAACATGGATGCGTTCGTTGATATCATAATCTAAATTGGTGCGCAATCCACCTCTGCGAAACTGCGACCCACGAATGATACCACCTTGGTCGAGATAGTTTAACATTACGGAGTAGCTTCCCTTCTTACTTCCACCCGAAAAACCAAGCTGATAATCACTCATCACAGAAGTTTGATAAACTTCATCTTGCCAATCTACTTCCACATCGGGACGCAAGCTGAGAATCTCACTAATAGTTGGTCTGGCAGGATTTGCAAGTGTATCAGGTGCCCACAGCCAAGATTCAACAGGCAAATCTGCATTATTATATGCTTCATTTTGGTAGTTCATAAATTCTTCAGCATTCAATAGTTCTATTTTATTGATGATGCTCGAATAACCTTGCGATATATTTAGTGAGATTTGCCCAACGCCTTCTTTACCCTTTTTTGTGGTAATTAATACTACGCCATTTGCACCCCTCGAACCATAAATTGCGGTGGCGGAGGCGTCTTTTAAAATTTCAATACTTTCAATATCAGAAGGCGAAAGGGTCGCTAAAACATTGGTATTGGAAATGATTTGATTGTTGGGTTCAGATGCACCGAGCGAACTCTGCCCCGCTGCCGGATTTGTAATAGGAATACCATCAATGACATATAAAGGTTCATTGCCCCCGAGAACAGAATTTGTACCACGAATTTCTATAGAAATGCCTGCACCCGGTGCTGCATCGCCTTGGGTTACATTTACACCGGCGAGGCGACCCTGCAAACCTTGTTCAAGGGTTGTAATCGTTGTTTTCGCCAAATCTTCCGACTTTACCGAAGATACCGACCCCGTCAAATCGCTTTTCCGCGTCGTACCATAACCCACAACGACAACTTCACTTAATAACTCCGATGCTTCGGATAGCGTAATATCAGCCGTATTACCCGTTATGACCAATTCCTTCGTCTCAAACCCTATGTAGTTAAACTCTAAAACATCATTCATACTGGCAGTGATGCTATACGCGCCAAACACATCCGTCACTACACCTTCCTCCGAATTTTTATTGAGAATCGTCACTCCGATAAGCGTCTCGCCTTTTTCATCGGTTACAGTGCCGGTCACGTTTATTTGAGCAGTAGCCGCAACGCTGTATAAAGTCATCACAAGTATGATGAGCATTTTGAGTAAATTTTTCATAAATATAACTAATTGCCAAAAACAAATATTATGAGGTATTTCTCCCAAATTAAAGGCGTAATTATGGAATTTTAAAAAAAAATCGTTTAAAAATTCTGCAATGTTACAAATAACCCTCCATTTTGTGCGATTCACCCCCCCTAAAAAGTGTTAACTACATTTAATTTAGCATGAAATTATTATTACTAAATTATTAATAAATTTTTATTAATTAACATATATATTATTCAACAAAATGACTTCAATCGCGTTTCACTGAACGGCGTTTCTAAATATGTCAAAATATATAAATGAACCTAAATTCGGCGGTGTTTGAGGAAAATAGGGTGTAGTCCGCAGACGAAGTTTTCTTTATGAAAATTCGTGGTTTGAATGCCCAAATATGTGTTATTTATAGCCCTATTTTTATTGAACATCACCCAACATTCATTTAGAAACAAAATATTTTCATAACTTCTAAATGAGGGATGAAAAAACAATAAACATTAGACTTTATTTAGAAAAATTTTGTATGCAGCTAACTTTGTCTTTTCCGATACTCTTCACCTATTTTTCGCTCTCCCGATAGCTATCGGGATAGGGTATGCGGCTCAAAATGAGGCTCGATTATCGAAAAAATACAAAAGTTCCATGCATACAAAATATTCCTAAATAAAGTCTATTACATCTTGACTTGTTCTTTTTTAAAACGTACATTTTTAATTATTAAAAAAAGCAAAAATTATGAACTTAATGCTACAACGAATTTTTACAACTATGATTTTTATGTCCTCAGCCATCGGACTGATGGCTCAGTGTACCGACAACATCGTCACTAATAGTGGCTTTGAAGACGGTATGACAGACTGGTGGAATTGGCACGACAATTCGCCCGATTCGTACACCTTTGAGCTAAGTGCAGATGCCTTTACGGGCGATAGTTCTCTGGTAATCAATGTATTGCAAGATACTGACCTGATTCCCGGCGGACAAGGAGGTGAATATAATAGCCGTCCGCAAACGAATGCTGTGATTGGCGGGCAATTTTACGAGATAAAATTCTACGCGAAAAGTACGCTCGACAACACACAAATTCCAATTTACATCAAAGACGAAAATGATGGCTGGATACTCTTGCACAACGAGGTTCTTACCGTAGGTACAGACTGGACGGAGGTGACTTCCATCTGGCAAGCGGATATGGACCGTGCAGACATTCACCTTGAAATTAAGGTCTTCAACGATGATTTTCATCAACCGTATAGCGTGTATATCGACGATGTGTCTATCTGCCTGACAGAGATTTTAACCAATACATGCTCTGATAATATCGTCACAAACCCGGGCTTTGAAAGTGGTATTGAGAGCGATTGGTGGACATGGCATGGCGGTGACGAAACCGATTACACTTTTGAAACCTCTACAGAGAGTGAGCTTGGTAATGCGAGTGCCGAAATTAGTATCTTGAAGCCTTCGAGCGAACTTACCGGAGCAGCTGAATTTAACAGCCGTCCGCAGATGTCACCTGTCGTAGCAGGGCAAAATTATCGCGTAACGGCATGGGCGAAAAGTACTGTGGAAAATACCACAATTCAGATGTGGGTAAAGGACGAAAATGATGGCTGGACAACTATTGGTGAGGGAGAAGCCCTTGTTGGTACAGACTGGACAGAAGCAACCTTTGTATTTGAAAATGAACAAGATAGAGACGACGTTCACATTGAATTAAAGGTTTTTAATGCCGATTTTGATGTACCTTATAAGGTGTTGTTCGATGAGGTATCAATTTGTGAAACAGATGATGCACCCGGCGATACAGGTGGGCCTACCGTTGACCCTTATATCTATGGTTCAACGGTGGTTACGACAAGTTGTTCGGTCAATCTTGCTGATGATTTCCTCGCCGAAGATATGCAAAATGATGGTGCGGGTTGGGATATTTGGGACGGTAGCGACGACGAGGATTTATCGACCTTTGAGCTCGACCCGATTTTGCCAAATTCGGGCAGCGAATCTATGCGAATCGACATTACAGAAGGTCATGATGTGGCAGAATTTCACCACCGCTATGGCAATGACATTACTTTGGAAGACGGCATGGATTATACCGTCACAATTTGGATGCGTAGCAACGTTCCCGCAGGCGATACAGTACGCGCCTTTACTCGTTTAGTACGTGATACTGACTGGACTTCGCAGTTTGCAGCAGAGTTTGTCAGTACGGGCAATGATTGGCTAAATTATAGTGATAATTTTACCGCCGATGGCACATGGGACAATGCCTTTTTAGAAATAAAATTGTACCGTATAACGGATTTTTCAAATGCGTATAGCGTATGGTTGGATGATGTACAAATTTGCCCATCCGGTGATGCCATGACTACTGACATGGAAAGTGTCGAAGCACTTGGTTTGACCTTAGAAATGATGCCGAACCCGGCAATTGCCAATTCCATCGTCAATTTGAATATTACCGCACAAGAAACATTACAAAATACAAACATTCAGGTACTTGATATATTTGGACGCACCCTTTGGTCGCAGCAAACGGACATTCAATCGGGCTTTCAAAACATTCAAATTCCGACGACTGACCTTTCATCGGGAATGTATATTATCAACATCAACCAAGGTGTTCATTCGAAGAGTTTGAAATTGCAAGTATTGAACTGATGGCAAGTGAAAGATAATAAACATAAAATCATAAGTGAAAGAACTAAAAATAAATGAAGCCATGTTCACTGGACTTTTGGACATTGGGTAATTAGGGAACTGGGTAATTAGGTAAATCGCTCATTATCAATAATTTATGTTAATTTGCATTTTATTTTAAATTAACTTTATTATAATTTTTATTATGCTGATAAATAGCGAATTATGCTTTCGTCAGCCTAATTACCTAATTTCCCAGTCACCTAATGTCCAAAGTCTAGATGTTCACATGGCTTCATTTTTTAATTTTATAGAAAAAAATTATTAATGAAAAACGGTCTATTAATCATCATTTCTTTATTCTCATTTCAAACAATATTCGGGCAAATAGCTTTTCAGGAAATCACCGAACAAGCCGGTATCGCCAATTCTGACAATAAAAATCATGGGATTGCTTTTGCCGATTTTGACAATGACGGCGATCAGGATATTTATGCTTTTACTCGCCTCAATCAGAATAAATTATACGAAAATCTTGGCAACGGCACCTTCAATGATGTGGCTCTTCCGACAGGCGTGAATCATAACGGTAGTACGCGCGCTGCCGTTTGGGGAGATATTAATAATGATGGTTGGTTAGATTTATTCATTGGTTCGTATCAGGCGCCCGATAGATTATACCTCAATAACGGCGCAGTGAACAATGGCAATGTTACATTTACAGACATTACTTTCGATGCCGGAATTTTTAATTCGGAAGAAACTGTATCCGTACATATGGCAGATGTGGATGCCGACGGATTACTTGATATTTATGTGGCAAATAATCTCGCAGAAAATCATTTGTACAAAAATAACGGCAACCTTACCTTTACAGACATCACAAATTCATCGGGTACCAATGATGCTTCCCATTCAATGGCTTGTGCCTTTTTTGACTATGACAATGATGGCGACCAAGACTTGTATCTCGTACACGATTTTGAAGTAGCAAATATACTATATCAAAATGATGGGCAAGGCAATTTTACCAATGTCGCGCAAGCTGCAGGAGTGGACTACGCCGGGCATGGCATGGGCGTTGATGTAGCCGATATTAACCACGATGGATGGTTAGATTTTTACCTCACAGATTTGGATGAAAACGTCCTGTTTTTGAATGACGGGCAAGGTGGTTTTACAGACATATCGGAGAGTGCCGGAACAGGTGATACAGGTATGGGTTGGGGAACAATGTTTTTGGATGTAGATAATGACGGTTGGCAGGATATTTATGTGGTAAATGATTCAAAATACAGTCCCGAATCGAATGTACTATATCGAAACAACGGTGATTTGACCTTTCAAAAAGTCATGCAAAACACCCCACTTGCAAGTGAAGAAGGCGGTATAGGCGGAGCTTGCGGAGATATTGATAACGATGGTTTTGTAGATATTGTACTTGCAAATACTTTCGGTAATTCCGGCAATCAATTATTTAAAAATATACCAAATCAAAACAATTGGATTAGCTTCAAATTAAAAGGCACACAAAGCAACCGCGCAGCTATCGGTTCACGTATTCTGATAGAATATGGCAACGGTAACACTCAAAGTGACCTTATCATGGCAGGAACGGGTTTTGCAGGAGCAAATTCGCTGAATATACATTTCGGATTAGCACAATACCAACAAGTAACTAAAGCAACAATTTACTGGGCAAGCGGGCAGGTAGAGGAATTTTTTGACCTCGCGACCAATCAAATTTATGACATTCAAGAAGTGAATGAGCCTGTTATCAATGCCGTTGTTTTGAAAGATTCTATCGTGGAAAAATATGGCAAATTTGAAGCCGCGCTCGACCTTGAAGCTACTTACGATAATGCCTACGATTTTGACCAAATTAAGGTTTCGGCAGTCTTCACTTCACCCTCTGGCACACAAAAAACGGTGGATGGTTTTTTTATGCAAGATTATAATCTGAATACTACAAGCGGTGGTTTGACTTCGGTAGGTGACGGCGGTTTTCGAGTACGGTTTTCACCGGATGAAACGGGCGAATGGTCTTTTCAAGTAAGTGTGACAGACAATGAAGGTACCTCAAATTTTGACACACAAACATTTGAATGTACACAAACTACGAACCCGGAAAATAATGGTTTTGTACGAACAGGCAATACAAATTATTTAGAATTTGACAATGGCGAACAGCTCATTTTGATTGGTGAAAATATGGCTTGGCAAAACTCCAATGCATACACCAATTATCGAAATTGGATCAATAAATTGGATGAAAACGGGGGTAATTTTATCCGAGTTTGGCACGCACACTGGGGCTTGGGCATTGAGTGGAAAGATGGCTCGCAGGGCTTTGAAGGCTTGCGACGGTACAAGGAGACGAACCTATTTTATCAGGATTGGTTGTACGATTTTTGTGCTGAAAAAGGCGTATATATCATGCCGACATTGCAACATCATGGTCAGGTATCAAGCAGTGTCAATCCAAATTGGAATGACAGCCCGTACAATATTGTCAATGGCGGAACATGTCAAAATACATGGGATTTTTTCACTGATTCGACAGCTCGCGCACATACTCGCAACCGTTTGCGCTATGTGGTTGCGCGATATGGGTATTCGCGAGCGGTGCAGTCCTGGGAGTTATTCAATGAAGTAAATTGGACCGATGATTTTCATACGCACATTCAAAAAGTACGCGATTGGCACGCCGAAATGGGTGCGTATTTGAAGGAAATTGACCCGTATCAACACTTGGTCACGACGAGCTATGCCGAGTCTGACCAAGACCCCGAAGTCTGGAACAATCCCGATTTCGACTTCACGCAGACACATTTTTATATCAATAGTCCCAACCTCGAACGTGTCCTTGTAGGTGGTGTTCGTCAGTATCTTACAGATTTTGGAAAACCTACTTTGGTCGGTGAATTTGGCTTAGGCGGCAGTGCCAGCCTTGCCAATGCTGACCCTGACGGCATTCACGTTCACAATGCGCTTTGGGGGTCACTTTTTGGTGGTGGCATGGGTACAGGTCTGACTTGGTGGTGGGATAACTACATTCATCCGCGCGACCTCTATTATCACTTCGCACCGGTGCGAACAGTAACAGATGATATAGCGTTTGTAGAAGCGGATATGCAGCCTGCCACTTCGTATGTGACGGGTGCGCCCGGAGATTTGTTGTTGACTCCGGCATTAGGTTGGGGTATAATTGGTGATAGTCAAATTACAGTAAATGATAGCGGCGGAACTGACCCTGAAAATCCGGGCTTGAGTTCATTCCTCTATGGCTCGGAATGGAATACGGAGTATAGAAGTCCGCCAAATTTTTCAGTGAATTATCTTGCCGAAGGTGAATTTTCCGTCACTACGGGTGACAGCAAGGGGCAATCGCCCAGAATTTCCATTTACGTGAATGGCAGTTTGATTCTTGATGAAGAAGGTTTGAAAAACACGACTTACACGGTACTCGTACCGCCCGGACAAAACCTAATTAAAGTAGATAATTTGGGGGCAGATTGGATGAGCATTCAGTCATATCAATTTGATGGTTTGGGGTCAAAGGTAGACTCTTACGTGCTGACGGCTGCCGATAATAAAACGGCTGCCGGTTGGGTATTTAATCGCGACTACAACTATGTAAACGTTGTAGCAAATGAAATTCCAGAAAAAGTAACGGGCAGTCAGTTGGTCGTAGAAGGCTACGAAGATGGCGATTATTACGTAAAATGGTACGACTGCCTGACCGGGGAAATTATATGGGCATTTCCCGTCTCGGCTACCGATAATACGCTCTATTTGCCAATTCCCGGCTTGCAGTGGGATATGGCATTTCGGGTAGATAGTGAAGAATTGATGGTTGATGCAGCGGAAGTTGTGCTGTTAGATGACTTTAAAATTTTTCCGAATCCAGCGCAGGCAGGTGGCGAAATTCGTATCGAAAAAGGCAGTAAATTGCTGGGCGATTCGAGCGTTTCACTCTTAGATTCTGCAGGGCGTTTGATACATCAATCCACCTCAAATCAAGGGCGTTTTCAATTGCCGGCGCAGCTTGAGAGTGGCTTGTATTGGGTGAGTGTACAGGAGAATAATGTGATAGGAGCGAAAGCAATTTTTGTGCAGAATAAACCGTAAATAGTTGAATCTATTAAAATCGGTGATAATTCAAAAACATAAAATAAAATTTAAATTTTGAACTTGGGTTAAAACTCGTCTGCCATTTGTAAAATGTCAGACGAGTTTTCGCCCAAATTCGGAGTAGATTCTCCATTCTAAGTACACTGTTTTATAAATTTATTTACATTTTTTGACGTTTATTTTGAAATGAATCGAATCAAAAATGACGCGAATACTCACTGTATTTAAGGATTTTTTGGTGAAGAGTCATTTTAAAAGAAATACTCAAAAAAGTAAATAAATTTGTGAAACAGTGTACTAAGTGAAAGAAATTAAATAAGATGTACATTCTCGACTACCGATTTATGACACACCACTATCAATTCATCTCCGCATACTTTCCCGGACTCACACCAAATTCCTTTTTAAATTGTTCGCGGAAGGCTTTCAAGTCATTATAACCGACCATATAAGTAACATTTGCGACATTGTATTGCTTGCTTTC
>Ga0209187_1003160_pt1 | contig 14223 bp, 9 predicted proteins | sample BantaG_FD_187430 | JGI IMG/M metagenome (GOLD analysis project Ga0209187, IMG submission 187430) | Marine algal microbial communities from Bantry Bay, Ireland - BantryBay_4 metaG (SPAdes) (version 2) | ecosystem: Host-associated > Algae > Red algae > Unclassified | place: Bantry Bay, Ireland... | reverse complement strand
TAAGGGGCTGCAAGTTGTACTTAATATTAGAGCATTATACCGTAGCGGAAAGGGTAAAAGAATTGAGAGAATAATCTTAAACAAATTTAATAATGCTGCTTGATAAGCGTAAATCTGAATTACACCCGTCGTAACTCATAATGCCAATATACCAGTTAATGGTGATGCAGAATATATTATATCGATGGACTCAGAAAGTAAAGAATTAAAGGTCCTACTTGAAGGTACAGTTGAAAACTCAGATATAAAAACTGAAATTTGCGATGTCATGGAAGGTACTGAAGCTGCTTTCGACATGAGAACGAAAAGATATAAAATGAAAAAATAGCCAGCATGTAACAAAGTACAAGCTGTTTTGCTGAATTAGTTTTGGCAGTTAGGAAAAGGCAGTGAGTATCTGTAAAGGCGGCTGTTTCCTGTTTTTGGTAAGTCACGGTCGATTGTACCAAGACGGATAGTCGCAATGCGGTTTATCTATTGGTATTTGCAATGCATATCACAGTTTTGTGTACAAGCCTGAAAATCATACAATTACTGTATATTTAAATGCATAAATAAATAAAAATATTCTTTAAATCTTGGAAAATAAGTTGATATGATGTATATTTGTGTTAACAGTACTCGCCACGCTACCCTTAAGAACAGCGTACCAGGGCGAGTCTTCTAATTTTATACACTTATTTTAATATAGCTGATGATATATGATAAACCACCCATATCGATAGATCAGCAGATAGAGAAACTTAAAGAGAGAGGTTTGTTATTCGAGAATGTTAATATAGCTAAAAAGTATCTTAGCCATATTAGTTATTATCGTTTAGCAGGGTATTGGTGGGCAATGCAGGAGGATAAGGAAAGCCATAAATTTAAGCCCAATAGTACATTCGAGAACGTTATAAGAATTTATAATTTTGACGCTGAACTTAGATTACTCCTTTTTGATGCAATAGAAAAAATAGAAATAAGTTTACGAACAAAATTAATCTATCATCTTTCTCATGATTACGATGCTTGGTGGTTCCAAAACCCAAGCCTTTTTAGGGATTCGCCAGCCTTAATAAAATCTCTCGAAAAGATTAGAGAGAAAGTGGATAGATCAAAAGATGTGTTTATAAAAGAACATAAGAAAAAATACAAAAATGATTTAAGATTTCCACCTTCTTGGAAGACATTAGAATTGAGCAGTTTGGGAGGTCTATCTAAATTATATGGAAATTTAAAAAACAATATAAAAGCAAAAGATAAAATCGCAGTTGAATTTGGTGCAGTAAATCATACCTTCTTACCAAGTTGGTTACAATCAATTGCGCAAATCAGAAATCTTTGTGCTCATCACAGTAGATTATGGAATAAAAATTTGCCAGGAACGGTTAAGTTGTTGCCTAATCCACCAAATAAATGGATTATAGATGTCCCGAAGCAACACGATTTTCAGAGGCTTTATGTGCATATGTGTCTAATGAGGTATCTTCTAAATACTATAATTCCAAAAAATAGTTTTTCCGAAAGAGTTAGGACATTGTTTGATGAATATGAAAATATTGATCAGAAAGCGTTGGGATTTAAAGAGAATTGGAGAAATGAAGATCTGTGGAACTAAAGTCAGCGTGTAACAATAGGTGATGACAGCAATAAAGCAAAGGAAGCGCGGAGGACAAACTCACCGACGGCGCACCCAAATTCGCGAAACTACGCCCGATGCGAGTGGAAATGTTTTTGCGCGTGCAGACTAATCCCAGCAAGGATTTAGAACCTTATATCACGCGTAAAAATATTGCAGCGGACAGCGGGGAGACAACTTAATTGGAAATGATACTCGCCGTCCTAAAATTAAAAAATAAATTTTTAGACGTAAGAACCTGAGCTATTAATTCTGCATCTTAAGCATAGTTTTATGATTTGTCTCTTTGTGCTCTGCGAATAGCTTTGACTTCTTCAAATGCTTCTGAAAAAATGCCATCTGGCCAAAAACTTACTTCACCTTTTTCATCAATTTCTATTTTTTCTAATGAAGAAGAACTTGAATCATTATCTATCCAATAAATATTAACAAAATCATGTTGAATTTTTCCTTCTGCAATCATTCTTCTTATACGTAGTATGAAATTTTCAGAATGGGTTTCTATTAAATACTTTGAACTAGGATTTCTTAATGCTGAGTCAACTAATAGACTTGCAATATCACTGTGAGCTGCTGGATGTAAATGAAGCTCTGGTTGCTCAATTATTTCAAGAACATCTTCTCTATCCATAAATGATCGAGTAACTATTGGCAAGCTTTGACTTACCCCTTGTCCAACATCAAAAAGGTTAATTGGGATGCCTTTAGAAAAGTTTTGAAAAACGTTAACCTCAAAGTGCCTTCCTCGTCGGTCTATTTTTTCGATTTCTATTTTTTCTATATTAAGATTTGAAGAATACCAATCGCTTACTTTCTTAAGTAAACTGCTGTCATTAAGTAGTGTCAATGGAATATTTCCACCACTAAAATCATGTGTGAAACTATTTATATCAATATCGTCATATAGTCTCTTAGGAAATGCTCTGAAAGGTAGTAAATATTTTACTTTTTTTATAAAAGATTCGAATAGTGGACGATATTCAAGATTGATATAATCTATTGTATTTTTAATCTCAATATCTCCTATATTCCATTTAAACGGAAGTAGGTCCTTGAATTCTATTGTACTATTTTCTATTTTTACATTATTGACTGATCCATTATAAAGGATGTTGTCTTGATCGTCAAATTCTCCCTTTATCTCCATATTTGTAGAGTCTGTAATAAGCTGAAACTCTGTTATTACTTGTATGTCTTTTTCTGGAATGTTTTGAATACCAAGTCTTAATGTACCAATAGATTTCTTATCTTCAAATTTTATTTCAAATCTTAATATTCTTGTTTCATATTTGTTATACAATAAGTCTTTAAACTCATATCCAAGATCCAAACCTGCTAACTTTAAGTTTATCAGGCTATCATCATTGGAATTGCTAAAAGAATTAAAAATCAGCAGTGGTAATTTAAGTAAAGAACTCTTGCCAGAACTGTTTTTTCCTATAAGAATTGTAATAGGTTTTAATTCTAAAAGCTGCTCCTTTTCAAAAATTTTGTAATTTGAAAACCTTATTTTATTTATATTCATATCCTTAGCTAGTTACTCAATTTTGTTACTTGTTAACTTTTCTATTATCATTTCAAGTGGTTGTTTGAGTTCAATCCTCAACATTTTACCCAAAGTTAACAAAAATCACCCCAAAACTTTCAACTTCCCTTCTGTATGCTCATAAAAAGCATTACTCTGTTCTAACAATGATTGCATCTCATCCATTTTTTCACCTATAATTTTTGAACTAAAATCGTGAGCGCGTGCAAGCATTCGTATGTAAGCAGAAGGGTCTTTTTTTCGGGTTAATTTTCTCAATGCTCCGATATAACCATCACGGTAGACGGTGGGAATGATGATTTTGGATTGATTTTCTGCTGTTAATTCTGCATTCATCATTACTCTAGCGATACGCCCGTTTCCATCTAAAAAAGAGTGTATTTCACTGATGATAAACATCATATAAGCCGCTTTTGCGAATGGATGATTTAGTGCTTGGTAGTAGTCAAAACTTTTGATTAATGTTCCTTTTGCTAAAGTTGAGTCTACAAATGCAGTGTTGCCTGCATAGTTGTTTTGGTTTTTGAATTGACCAGGGTTTTTGTCAATTCTTGCAGAGAGCAAAACCTGATGTCTGTATTTTAAAATTTCTAATAATTGATCTGCTGTTTTGGGAACAATAGACATTTCTTTGAGACTGGAAACGATCTGATAAGTTCCAAGCACGTCATGAGAATCCTCATTTCTATTGGGAATTGGTTTTTGGGATGTAATGATTTGTTTGGCATCTTCAATTTTGAAAACGGTTCCTTCAATATAATTTGAGAAATAACTTTCAAAGAAAGCGAAATTTTTAAAAGCAGATTTATTGGTGTTTTTTTCTGCTCTAAATTTAAATTCCTGTTGCATTAATTCGCGAAATAGAATTTCAAAGACCTCTAATCTAGAAGAATCATAAGGTGTGCCGAAAGCCCTCGCACTTGCAATTGGCGATTTTAATATTTTAGATGGATGAGAAGATAATAATGCGGCAATGATTCTATTGAGTTTAACAAATTCCTTCTGCATTCCTAACTCTTCAGCGAGCAATTGTGCACGATCTCGAACTTTATTTAATTCTTCCTCACCATTAACTCTAATGATTTGCTCTAAACGCTCTTCGATTTTGGGAATGCTCAATGTTTTAGAATTAGGACCAGTTTTTCGACTGACTTACAAGTTTTCCAAGAATGCTCTTTCACGATTGGATACATACAATTCTCCAGAAATAGGATTGTCATTGTCAAGTGGTTTTGTCCCTTCTAAAAAGTTAATGGTGATGCCTGGTAATTTTGCTTTTCTAGTGTGTTTGTAAGTGATAAATATTTGGTTTGTCGAAGTGGGCTGAAACTCAAATGCAGAGCGATGGCTGAGTAAGGCATCTGGATATAATTTACCTAAGATTGAAAATAGATTTCTTCTAACAATTTCTTCTGGGCTGTCCTCTAGATTTGAAGTGTATAATCTTGGTGCAATTTTTATAATTGTACCAGCCTTTTCCAACTTCGCTATCTGTCTTGAGATGCTAGAATCAGAAGATCCAAAGATCATTTCTTGTAGATGTATGGGAATATTTTTTTCCATTAAAATGCCTGTTGACCTCTAAAATGGTAAATTTTTTCGATTATAATGCATTTTTGAGCAAATTTTTTCTATTAAAATGCTTTTTGGTTAAATTTTTTCGATTATGACGGTGTTTGGTGATTTTGTTGGATTGGGCAACGGATTGCCACTACGATGAAGTTGAAGTATTATTTCTTCAAAATCATTTTATAAACAAACTCCTCAATAATATATTCCTCTTCCTCTTCTTCAATAAGTGCTTCGCCATCTAAATATTCCGCACACAACTCATTGATGCCGTCTATTAATTGATTTTTAAATAAATTATTTTCTAAGGCAATTTTTGCAACCTCGTCTTGGTCTATGCTAAAAGAATTTTCGACAATTTTTGCGATAAGTTTTCCTTGTATTTCATTAAATTCTAAACCAGCAATGTAAATGGATTCGCTTTTGGCAATCGTAGTTTTTTTAGCTTTCTTTTTAGTTTGTTCTTTGGGTTTTTTATCAGCTTTTTGTTGAATTTCTGGTTTTGCATCATCTTCCAAATACTCATTTAATAATTCTACCGTTCCGACATGCTTTTTTTCTATCTTTTGAATTTCATTTGCACTAAGCTTTATTTTTTTTCTCTCTTTTATATAAATTTTAGGAACTTCAAGGAGAGCTTCGTCTATGTCAGTTATTTTATTGAATAAATCGTACTGTATTTTGCTGAATTTATTTTTTTGTTCTTCTGTTTTAAATAAAATTTTTACTAGCGTTTTTGTAAACCCTTTTTCCTTAAAATTTTTATATTTAATGCCACTGTGAAAGTACTGCACATAATATTTTAAGGATTGAACTTGATCATGTTTTGCAATAAACTTAGATGCTTCAAAGAATAGATTTTTAAGGTTTTGATTTTTAAGATTTTGAGATGCAAGAATGCTTATGTTTTGATAAAATTCGTCTTTTTTATCAACTTCAAAATTTTCTAATAACCGTTTGTACTTTATTTTCCAACGATGCGAATTTGAAATGTTTAGTTTTATTTCTGTTGCTTCATCAGGAGGCTCAATTTTGTCTTTGAATTTTTCGATTAATTCATCAACAATGCTGCCAATTCGTTGTTCATATTTTTGTGTGCATTTTTTGTAATAAGTAAACTTGGTTTGTGTTGTTGCTTTACGGCTATCAAAATAAACTCTGACAGAATTTTCAACGCGTCTAAATATAGCCAGAAAAAAGGCAGAATCAACATCTCTAGTTAAAATATCATCATTCCATTCTGAATAATAACGTGATCTAAGTCCACGGAATTTTTTTATTTTTTTTATAAAATAATACACCTCTGCCTCAATGCTTCCTTTTTTTGTTTTTAGTATCTCATTGAGTTTGTTGAGAATCAAAATATATTGTTTACATGTCGCAATTAAGCAAGCTTCTTCTAAAATAAATGCATTACTTGGCTTGTCAAATTTATTTAACCACTTTGTTTCTTGCTCATTAAGATTTAACTTTCCTATATATTTCCATCCCAACCTATTTTTATCGGGATCATAGGATTTAAATTGTGATTTAACTGGAGGAGGACTCTTTGGACGACCTCTTCTTTTTGGTACATTATTTACTTTAAATGGCTTAGAAACTGGTCTGGCTTTCTTAGCAGGTTTGCCAGACATAATGCCAAGTAAAGTAGAAATCATACTTTCTTTTTCCAATTCATCGAATTGCGACTTGGTATAACTTTCAATTTCTGGGCAACATCTATTTAATAATTTGAACTGTTCATCAATTAAATCTAAATCTTGATGTGATTCGAATTTCTCCACTAATTCATAAATTAGAATAACAGCATAATTGGTATTGCCTTCAAGGTTTACAAATTCATTTTGGTGAAATTTATCATTAAAATAATTGTAGAATTTTATCTGCTCAGTATTCGCTTGTTGAATATCAAAGAAAGAATAAAGAGGCTGCTTTGGCCACTTGGGAACATTGTTGTTATTTTTTTTTCTATGAACTACTTTCATATTTACTTTCTCTTTGCTAATACTTAAATCTAACGACTCCAAATTGACATCAATAATTGATTCATCTTTCTTTTTATCACTATTTTCAAGGTCGTCTTTTTTCATTTGTAATTTTCTTAAATCACCAGTTGAGCTGCTTTGTCGCCAAATTCATCCTCCGTGCGTCCAATAATCAAAGCAGTTGAATCATGCAAACTTGAGTGAGTTATTTTTTCGCTAAATTAACATTAATCTCAAAATATTTTTTCATTTCAGCATCTAAACAATCACGATCTTTACTAGAGACGCTTTTAGTTTGAGTAAAATAAGAATCTTTGGTGAAATACAAAGTGTAATTACTCTCCTGTTTAATCTCAAAAGAGTACATACCATTCGCATCCGTGACTGTTGCCTGTTGATTAGTGCCTTTCGATGGAAACATAAGAATAGACACACCAGCAATAGGTTTATTAGTATTAATATTTTTAACGATGCCCGAGATTTGGCAAGTCGAGGCTGCATCGTCCATTGCGATTTCCGTTTCTGGACGATCATTTTGTGCATTTTGCGCAATGCAGTTGCCATAAGCAAAGAGTAAGAGCAGGAGGAAAATTAAAGTTTTCATAGTTACCTGACTTTTGTTACCAAAGAGCAGTCAAAAATTGACTACATATCTAAAGTTAAAAAATATTTCGGAACTATGTGTTTTCTGGAAGGGAAATTGTTTGGATTTAGGGGAAAGTTGAGTGGGGTAGAGGCTGATTACGCTTTGGGATTAAGTTCTGTTGGACCTTTCTTCTTGTTCTTCTGAGAGCTGTTGGCTTTCAAAAAAGCTATCTGATTTTTGGCCTGTTCGTAAGTAAAGGGCAATTGTTTGGATAATATCTGTTTTGCTAATTTTGCTCTTTGTTTAAAGGTGATATTCATATTCATAGTAAACAAATATAGTCTATTTCTTAAAGATTTTCAAATTCCTCTTTTTACCCCATCCAAGTTTTTATTTTACTTCACAAAAAACGCCCCAATAATGCTCCCAAATCCCATATATGTACACCATATATGGCAATTTGTCGCTTTAGTGGATTAGCTCAATTGGAGAGAGTTTGACTGGCAGTCAAGAGGCCACTGGTTCGAATCCAGTATCCTCCATCATCTTAGTAAGGGCAATGCCTTGCGCTTGCCCACTCTGAAAAATGTGAGATTATTTTGCTTGTTTTTAATAGCAAGAATACCTTCCTTCCCAAATTTCTAATCAAGAATACTCCAGTGCAATATAAAAAATATGCCTTTTTTTGTATGTTTACATATATGGAGCAGTTAAAGTATTGGACTGATGTAACTTCGATAATATTATTTTAAACTTAATGAAATATCAATGAAATGGCTCTTTATCATCATCGTTGGCGTAATTTTGATTTTCATATTCATTTTATGGATACTGTATAAAGCAACTTTAAAACTTGAATCGAATTTGAAAGAGGACGGTTTGATGATTATGAAGAATGATACAGAGCAATCTGTGCTTAACAAATTGAGGCTAAATGAACTTAAAGAGCGTGGTGAGATAAATTTACCAGGCATCGAATTAGCAAAACTACAATTTGACGAGAAACTATTGGAAGTATTTTTAAAAAAGTATGAAGTGAATTCAAGTTTTGTTGCCAGTAATAATAGTTACCACAATGATGAATTTAATTCGAGTTTTGACTATAATTACGATAGTTACAATGTTGATTGGGGATTAGGCGATTTCTATGAAAAAGAGCTTGATTTAAATGATGATGAACTTGCCCTTCTCAACAAAATTGATGTTCCAAGAAATAAGTTTTTTAATGTTGATTTTTGTGCTCACGAAATAATTAAACTATTTTTAAAAACGATAAAAGCTTTAGAAGATAAGTTTGTTTCTGAAAATTCCACATTGACAGAACAGCTTGAATTGCTTGCTGATTTGATAACGGGAAAAAAGTATAAATGGAAAAACGATAATGGTAGCTACCATTATATGATTGGTGCTGCTATTGATGATATTTATTATCAAATACTTAGAGAATGTGAAAATACGGTGCGAAAAACTTACCGCCATAAACGACTTTTACCGCCTAATGCCAATTATACAAAAAAGGAGGCAGTTAAATTTTATAAACTGAAATTCTTGAATAACCTTGATGAAATTTGGAAAGATTTAATCCCAACAATTGCGCCACCAAATGAAGAGACTGAGATTATCTTAAATAAATTGACGATAACGAGATGGAAAATAAAACTTAACGAAATCAAAGAGTTGTATGGTGATGATCCTTCTGCATTTGTTGATGAGATAATTATTCTTGGTGCTGAAAACATCAAAAATCCTTCTGTTGAAAAAGTTTTTTTTGAGGCTTCAAAATTCATTGCTAAAAAAGACAGGGAAGCAGCTTTGAAATTGTATATTTACTATTTACACTGGGATCTTAATTCGGCAACTTTCGATAATAAAAAATTGACCAAAACCATTCAAAAAAGTCTTTTTAAAACGAAAGAGGAATTGTATGCCTTTGAAGCGATATTGAGCGACTTAATAGAAGATAGGGATTTAAATAAAGCATTAAAGGCGGTAACGCAATTTTATGTGAAAAAACGAAAAAAGATAAGCTTGGATGAATCTGCTATCATTGAAGTTAAAGAAAAACATTCAAGCACGGTTAATCTATTAAATGAGTTTCTTCAAGATGAGCATGAAACGGAAAACACGATTACCAAAACGAAAGAACTTAACAGTGATGAGGTTTCTATTGAAATAACTGCAAAAGCAAATGCGGCAAACAAAGTAAGCGACTCTGTTTATTTGGATGATATTGAATTGAACAATGTTCAATTAGAGGTGCTATCCTTTTTTGTAAAGAATAATTTTACTATTTTGCAATCGGATTTTAATGATTATGCAAAAGAAAAGGGATTGTTTAAAAACCAAATTATTGATAGTTTGAATGAAAACTGCTACGAGGTTTTAGACGATGTGTTGATTGAGGAAGAAGAGGATTCCTACACAATACTCGAACCCTACTACAAAAAAATTTTAAAAGATGATAAATCAAATTAAACCAAAAGAAACTACCGCGATCATAAACTCTCTGATTGGTGGGGTGGTTCCTAAAATTGGGGTGCAGCATATTACGGTGGGACGTTCGGATGAAATCAAAGCTTGTGTTTCTGCTTTGGAAGATGTGAAAAATGGCCACAGCATCGTTAAGTTTTGGATAGGAGATTTTGGTTCGGGAAAATCTTTTATGATGCATTTGCTGAGTACCGTTGCTTTGAAGCAAAAGTTTGTCGTTGCTCAGGCTGACTTTACGCCTGACAATAGACTTTATTCTAATGATGGAAAGGGTTTGGCTTTGTACACTGCCATTATGGACAATGTTTCAATTCAAACCAAACCATCGGGCGGAGCTTTGCCAACATTGATGGATAAATGGATTGAGCAGATCGTCATGAAAACAGCTCAGGACAACAATATTCCACTAGGCGATATTAGAAATGAGGAGTATTTTGAGTTGATTCAAAATAATATTATGACCACCATCAGTGAAATTACGGAGGTGGGTGGTTTTGATTTTGGCACAGTCGTTATAAAATACTACGAGGGCTATATCAAAGATGATGATCATTTGAGAAGAAGTGCTTTGAAATGGTTGAAAGGGGAGTATAGAACTAAAACGGAAGCACGACAAGATTTGCAGGTGAGAGGGATCATCAACGATACCAACTATTATGATATGCTTAAAAATTTCTGTAAGCTTTTTGTCAGTATTGGCTACAGTGGTTTTATGATAAATTTGGATGAATGCATCAATCTTTATAAGCTGTCTACTTCTACAACAAGGGCTAAAAATTATGAAAAAATACTGACGATCTACAATGATTGTTTTCAGGGTAAAGTCTCTAATATATTTTTCAATTTTGCAGGTACAAAAGAAGTTTTGGAAAATGAAAGACGTGGACTTTTTAGTTACAATGCTTTAAAAACAAGGTTGGAAACTAATAAATTTGAAACGGCTGAAATTAGAGATTTTGCGCAGCCTGTTATTAAATTGATGCCATTAGACCACACGGAAATTTTTGTATTGCTGAAAAAATTAAAACTTATTTTTGATGCCAATTACAAAACAAACTTGGAGGTAGAGGATGGTGATATTCGTCATTTTATGGAGGAAATTTACAACAAGCCTGGTGCTTCTGAATTTCTTACACCAAGAGAAGTAATTAGGGATTTTTTAAATATTCTCAACATTCTTAGACAAAACCCAGATGTTGATAAAAAACAATTGTTTGGAGAAATTCAAATAGAAGATGAAAGACCCAATGCATCTATTTTAGATGAAATAGAAGAGTTATAATGGCATTTCATTTATTATCAGAACGGATAAGGAAATACATTCGTGACAAAAGATGGGAGCAACTCCGCCCCATCCAAGCCGCTGCAATTGAACGAATTCTTACAACGGAGAACCATTATATTTTGGCTTCAAAAACGGCTTCTGGAAAAACAGAAGCTGCCTTTTTACCCATTCTTTCTAAGGTTGATTTTAATGAGCGTGGTGTTCAGGTAATTTATATTTCACCTCTAATTGCATTAATCAATGACCAGTTTTATAGGGTAGAAGATTTGTGTAAAAACTTGGAGGTATCCGTCACCAAATGGCACGGCGAAGCCAATCGAACGCTGAAAAATAAGTTGATACAAAAACCCAACGGCATTGTCTTGATTACGCCTGAATCTTTAGAGGCGATGTTTGTAAATAAACCTTACAATGTCAAGCAGCTTTTTTCTAATGTCAAATTTGTCGTTATTGATGAAATTCATTCTTTTATTGGAACCGATAGAGGGATTCAACTAAAATCCATACTGTTTCGATTACAAGGTGTAAATGCCACTCCTTTTAGAATCATCGGCTTGTCCGCAACGATTGGAGATTATGAGGAGGCCAAAAGTTTTACAGGAGAAAAAGATCGTACAAAGGTTTTGTTAGATAAGACCCAAAATGAAATCGTGGCATTGTTTAAGTTTTTTGAAGGAGAAGCTGCTGCATTGCCATTAGACCTTTTGAAGGATTTGTATTTAATAACCACCAATAAAAAAGTGTTGGTTTTTCCAAATAGCCGAGGAAGAGCGGAGGAGGTTGCCGTTAAACTTAAAAAGATTTCACAGCGTGTAAACGGACACCCTAATTATTTTTCTCATCATTCATCCGTCAATAAAGAGGTGAGAGAGTATGTAGAATATTTTGCTAAAAACAATAAGCGTCAAAATTTTTGTATTTCTTGCACCTCCACTTTAGAGTTGGGAATTGACATTGGAACGGTGGATGCGGTCAGTCAAATTGATGCTACTTTTAGCGTCGCCTCTTTGATTCAGCGAGTGGGTAGAAGTGGTAGAAATGAGGGCGCGAGAAGCAATCTCTTTTTATATGCAACGGGCAAATGGGATTTGTTACAATCATTGGCTTGTTGGCTTTTGTATCAGGAGGGTTTTATTGAACCTACGATGGTAAATAAAAAGCCTTACGATATTTTGCTGCATCAAGCTTTGTCAATTACGAAAAGTCATTCAGGAATACCCTTGGAAGAATTAATCAGACAGCTTAAAGAAAATTATTCATTTGAATTAATTGAGGAAACGGAAATAACGGAGATAGTTAACTACCTCGTGGAAACTGATTTTTTGGAAAAAATACGTGGGGAAGTCATAATTGGTGTAACGGGAGAAAAAATTGTCAATAGCAGAGAATTTTACAGTGTTTTTAAATCAGAAGAAGATTTTAAAGTCGTTCATCAGGGCAATTCAATTGGGAAACTTCAGCTTACTCCACAAATTCAAGAAGATGAAAATGTTTTGCTCGCTGCTAAAATTTGGAAGATCGCATTCATAGATTATAAAGCAAAAAAGATTGAAGTCAATCCTGCACGTGATGGCAAGAATCCGCTTTTTTTAGGATCAGGTGGTGACATTCATCCAAGGATTAGGGAAAAAATGTTTGAGATATTATTGTCTAACATCCAATATGATTTCCTTGATGCTAAGAGTATGGATGAAATCGAAATTATGAGAAGGGATTTTTCTATTTTTAAAATTCAAAACCCCAAAAATGAACGCCCGCTCTTGGTCGCTGAAAAACATTTGGAGTTTTTCACTTTCAACGGTTCTCGCATAAACAACACCATTCAATTGTTGCTAAAAATTGCGGATATTAAAAACACCTACAAACCTAAATCAAGTTCTTTTGAGATTCATTTATCAAAACCTGAATTGGTAGCAAAATCCGATTTACTGGCGAAGGTTATTCCTAACATTGATTCTTACCTTTCCCTCGAATTGGAAAAAAATCCTAGCTTGCTGGAATTTTCAAAATGGGGCTTGTTCCTTCCTATTAAATTTCAAATTCCACTACTTAAAATGAGGCGATATGATTTTGTTGGAACTAGCGAGTTTTTGGGAGGACTGACTTTGGTTTAATGCGAGAATGTGAGAATGCTTGAATGCGAGAATATTGCTGTGTGTTGATGCCACAATTTTTTAATCCTTGAATGCCACCAGCCAATCCGTCATCCTCGTGTGCGAGTCCAACAGATTTCTGGAGAGTAGCGGAAGAAATATCTGTGGTCCGACATTTCGGGATCTACGCCTAGATGATTATAACAAATCATGTTAGAGCATTTGAAACATTGAAACATTATAGCATTAAAGCATTTTTTAAAGGCAACACAAAGTCATTAAAACATTGGAACAGTATAGCATTGAAGCATTAATTTTAGGCCTGCCCTCAACTTGATTGGGGACGGCGAGTATCCTCTTCGATCAAATAGTCTCCCCGCTGCCCGCTGCAATGTATGGAATGAATTGGAACGAGTTTTGGTCGTTTGGGGGAGACGCGATGAATCGCGTCCTTACTGATTGCTTCGTTGTGAGATTTGTGCCAAACTTCCGTTCCAGTTCATTCCATACATTTCCACTCGCATCGGGCGTAGTTTCGTATATCTCGCACCTCCGTCGCCAAGTTCATCCTCCACGCTTCCCACTCTTTATTGAATGCCTGAATGTTGCTGTGTGTTACTTACACAATTTTGTTAATGCGAGAATTCGTAAATGTTGACAATAATACAAGTCATTAAAACATTGAAACAGTATTGAAGCATTAACAAGTAACATTGAGCAACATTCAAACGGCAGTCGCACTCAGCAAAAACATTCAGGCATTCAAGCATTCAAACATTCAAACATTCAGGCATTCAAGCATTCAAGCATTCAAGCATTCAAACGGCAGTCGCACTCAGCAAAAACATTCAGGCATTCAAGCATTCAAACATTCAGGCATTCAAGCATTCAAACATTCAGGCATTCAAGCATTCAAATATTTTGGACTTTGGACAAAAATAAAGAAAGCAGAAAAGGTTTAGTAACTTTAATGTGTGAAAAAAAACGAAACCAACCAATTCTGCTTAGATTTATTATTGACCTTCCCAGGAGGGAAAGCATTAGCTAA
>Ga0209187_1003158_pt1 | contig 14227 bp, 6 predicted proteins | sample BantaG_FD_187430 | JGI IMG/M metagenome (GOLD analysis project Ga0209187, IMG submission 187430) | Marine algal microbial communities from Bantry Bay, Ireland - BantryBay_4 metaG (SPAdes) (version 2) | ecosystem: Host-associated > Algae > Red algae > Unclassified | place: Bantry Bay, Ireland... | reverse complement strand
TGCATGCGGAGCTTCAAGCTGGGGGGGAACGGCACTTCTGCCCCATATCACATTGGCATCCTGAGTTAATTTGAGTATGGCAGTGCCTGTCAGGATAATATTTCCGTCACTCAAAGAAACCATTTGAGTGAGCAAATATTTTATTTGTACTATGTCCCAAATTTCAATCTCCTCTTTTATGTTTTTCTCCCATAGTTTCTCTCCGTTTTCATTGATTTTGGCGAACCATAGGGTGGCTTCGGGATTAGTTTGGTAGCTAAAGCCGTTAAAGGCGTTTTTATCCGTCCAAGCACAGAGGTAGTTGCCATCGTCGGTGGGAACGAGGAGGATTTCTTCGCTGGAGTAGGACTCGCCTACACCGCCCGCATAGATGCGCCACTGCTCCTCGCCCAAGCTGTTTACTTTGATGATGGTGGAGATGGTGTGGCGGGAGTTTTGCCAGCGGTCGTGCTCTTCGTGGCTGGTCAACAAATATCCACCATCATGAGCAGGGAGAACATGCCGAGGCCACATCCGACAATAATCGCCTTCACAAGGAAATATGAACTCCCAATTAGTATTGCCCATACTATCCGTTGCTACCATAACTGCTTTTATTTTGTCGTCTTCAGTATCATAATAGTTCAGTGCTTGTATTATTTTGTTGGGACTATCCTGATGAGTGATAAACATAATAGAATTTTCGCTTGGAGGAGGAGGGATGTATTCCCATTCATAGTCAATCACTTCTGTCAAGTCTTCATTCAATTGTATTCTACCTCCTCTATTACCTGAGTTTGAAGGAGGCTTTGAGGTAAAGCCTATTCTTCTATTGTGCATGGATTGCTGCTCTCTTATTTGAGTAAAAAGCATTCCGTTTAGTTGATAATTCCACGATGAAACGAAGTTTCCTAATTTATCAATATTAGTGAAACGTATGAAATCGATATAGTCGGGTGGCACTATACCATTACCGATAGCTACATAATGTGTATCATATTCATAAATAGCAACTGTTTTCCAGTCTTCTGTCATATAAAAAAAACGAGATTGACCTTGAATGGTAATTACGTTCGTCAGTATCAATAATAATGGAAAAATATATTTCATAGGAAAAAAAATAAACCGCCTGTCTGCAAAGCGGACAGGCGGTAGTTTTAGACTTATTTGATAAGCATAATTTTTTTAGATGCAAGGATTTGGTCATTATTTTTCAGCGTGCAGAAGTACTGCCCATTTGGATATTTTGAAGTTGGTATGATGATTTCATCTTGTTCAATATCCAGATTTCGGGTATAAATAATTTTACCTGTTATATCACTGATAATGAGGGATAAATCATTGGTTATTTTTGCTGTTTTATAGTTGATAGTGACATAATCGGTAGCCGGATTCGGATAGACCAGCATACGCGCCGACTCCTCCACGACCTCTTCCACACTTACCACAGGGTCATTCAAGTGACAGCCTTCTTCAAGGCAGCCGTACTCGTCGAGTTTGAGGACGAAGCCCGTTTGAAGTTGTTGGGGAAATGAGTCACCTGGTTGTATATTGGCTTCGCCTGTACATGCGATACCGCCGTCTGAGGTTTCTATGACGCCGTAGATATTAGCAAATGCTGCACTGCTATTAGGACTTTCCAACTCGGTAGGCAATATGCCTCTTGCCCACAGAACATCCGCATTTTGCGTTAATTTAATGATGATATTACCCAACGAACCATAACCTGCCAATATCAGGTTGTTGTCGCTTAATTTAATCATTTGGGTAGGAATATATATATTGTGACTTACGTTCCAAGTCTCAATATCTTCTTGTATATTTTTTTCCCAAAGTTTCTCCCCATTTTCATTGATTTTGGCGAACCATAGGGTGGCTTCGGGATTAGTTTGGTAGCTAAAGCCGTTAAAGGCGTTTTTATCCGTCCAAGCACAAAGGTAGTTGCCATCGTCGGTGGGAACGAGGAGGATTTCTTCGCTGGAGTAGGACTCGCCTACACCGCCCGGATAGATGCGCCACTGCTCCTCGCCCAAGCTGTTTACTTTGATGATGGTGGAGATGGTGTGGCGGGAGTTTTGCCAACGGTCGTGCTCTTCGTGGCTGGTCAACAAATATCCACCATCATGAGCAGGGAGAACATGCCGAGGCCACATCCGACAATAATCGCCTTCACAAGGAAATATGAACTCCCAATTAGTATTGCCCATACTATCCGTTGCTACCATAACGGCTTTTATTTTGTCGTCTTCAATATCATAATAGTTCAGTCCGTGTATTATTTTGTTGGGGCTCGTTTGGTGAACTGCAGCTATTATGGATTCTTTATTAGGATAGGGAGGCGTGTATTGCCATTCCCAATCAATCACTTCTGTTAAATTGTTATTTACTCTGATTCTGTTTGTTTTTACATCATTAGTTACATATTCTTTTCCTGTTATTCCTATCACTTTGTTGTTCTCAAGACAAGAAAGCGATTGCTGATTTCTCATTTCCGTAGATATAGTGTCATTAATGGTATAGGTCCATGACGAGATAAAATTTCCTGATTTTTCAAGATTAGTAAAGCGTATAAAATGATTTTGTTCAGGAGGTCCTGTTGTGCCGTTGCCAATGGCTACATAGTGGGTATTCATCTCTTGTATAGTATATGTTTTCCAATCTTCTGTCATATGGAAAAAACGAGATTGACTTTGAATGGTAATTACGTTCGTCAGTATCAATAATAATGGAAAAATATATTTCATAGGAAAAAAAATAAACCGCCTGTCTGCAAAGCGGACAGGCGGTAGTTTTAGACTTATTTGATAAGCATAATTTTTTTAGATGCAAGGATTTGGTCATTATTTTTCAGCGTGCAGAAGTACTGCCCATTTGGATATTTTGAAGTTGGTATGATGATTTCATCTTGTTCAATATCCAGATTTCGGGTATAAATAATTTTACCTGTTATATCACTGATAATGAGGGATAAATCATTGGTTATTTTTGCTGTTTTATAGTTGATAGTGACATAATCGGTAGCCGGATTCGGATAGACCAGCATACGCGCCGACTCCTCCACGACCTCTTCCACACTCACCACAGGGTCATCCAAGTGGCAGCCTTCTTCGAGGCAGCCGTACTCGTCGAGTTTGAGGACGAAGCCTGTTTGGGTGTACTGTGGGAAGTCATCGCCGGGCTGTATTTGGGCTTCGCCCGTGCAGATAAGACCACCGTCAGATGTCTCTATGACACCGTAAGTTTTCATGGCAACATTGCCTGCATGCGGAGCTTCAAGCTGGGGGGGAACGGCACTTCTGCCCCATATCACATTGGCATCCTGAGTTAATTTGAGTATGGCAGTGCCTGTCAGGATAATATTTCCGTCACTCAAAGGAACCATTTGAGTGAGCAAATATTTTATTTGTACTATGTCCCAAATTTCAATCTCCTCTTTTATGTTTTTCTCCCATAGTTTCTCTCCATTTTCATTGATTTTGGCGAACCATAGGGTGGCTTCGGGATTAGTTTGGTAGCTAAAGCCATTAAAGGCCTTTTTATCTGTCCATGCACAGAGGTAGTTGCCGTCGTCGGTAGGTACGAGTAGAATTTCTTCGCTGGAGTAGGACTCGCCTACCCCCCCCGGATAGATGCGCCACTGCTCCTCGCCCAAGCTGTTTACTTTGATGATGGTGGAGATGATGTGGCGGGAAATTTGCCAGTAGTTACGATATTCATGATTAGTATATAGATACCCACCATCATGTGCAGGGATAATATGGCGCGGTTCCATAAGGCATTGATTACCTTCGCATGGGAAGATACTTTCCCAAGTCGTATTCCCCAAAGTATCTGTTTCTATTAAAACTGCTTTTGCTTTATTGTCTGTTGTGTCAGAAAAATTAAGTGCTTGTAAAATTCTATTATTGCTTATTTGGATGGTGGCAATAGAAATTGACCTAGAAGCGTTTTCAGGTAAGTATTCCCAAGTATTATCAAGTACAGTAGTTAGCTGATTATCAATATGTAATCGCTTGCCTTTGACAATAAAATCAGGATATGTCTCTATGCTAATCCCCATTATTTTTTTATTTGAAAAACAGTTTAAAGATTGTTGATTTCTGAATTCAGTTGTGACCATTTCACCAACACTATAATTCCACGATGAGATAAAATTCCCTGCTTTATCCAGCTTGGTAAAACGGATGAAATGAATGTGATTAGGTGGGCCTGTTGTGCCATTACCGATAGCAATATAGTGTGTATCGTACTCTTGGATAGTGTTGGTCTCCCAATCTTCCGTCATATGGAAAAAACGAGATTGACCTTGAAGAACAACTACATTTATGAGTATATAAAAAAATAGTAAAATATTTTTCATAATAAAAAACTTCCCGACCACCACAGTAGTGGTCGGGAAATGAATATTTATTGAATTAATGAATTAATAAGAATTTTTGGTTCACCATTATATGGTCACTTTTGAGTGTGCAGAAGTACTGCCCTTGTGGTAGTTGCCCTATATGAATGACGAGTTCATTTTGCTTTTCGGTGATATTTTGTTGATAGACAGTTTTTCCCATAATATCAGTCACAGTTATGGTAGCATCTTCGAAAGCCTCCATCATACTATGCCTTAGGGTAATGTACTCTTTAGCCGGATTGGGATAGATCAATAATACATTATCGTTATTATCCTGCGAGTCGTCCGCTATCTGTGCTGTTTCCTCAATTTTCGGAAAATAAACTCGCTCAATATATTCAGAAATACCATTGAGTTCGAGTAAAGCAATCGCTTTGGCAGAAGTGATATTGGGGCGTAGGGCGTATTGGCGAAGTTGTAGAATGTCGTCTGCTTCGAGTGCGTTGAGGTCTTTATCAGTGGCTTTCCATAGATGCATAAGGCTGCGGAAGTCGATGTAGTCTTGGTAATCGTCTGCTGCTTTTTCCGCAGTTGCGCGGATGCCGATGCTTTGGAGGATTTGATTGGCAAGTTCGGTTTTGTTTTGGGCATCATAGATTTCTGCCAGGCGATAGTCAAAACTAATACTTCCGGTATTTTTCAAAAATTTAATCATATCCGTACTGCGGTCTATAGTATCGGCAGCGAGCTGTTGGATGGCTCTGCTGATGATTCTATCGCGTGTGCGTTTGTGCCTTGCCGCATGAAGTTCCATTTGCTCTTTTTCGGAGCGGATGTTGCGTCCTTCATTGATTTGGTCGCGCATGGTCTGTGGCAGTTGGCAGAGTATATCCCGAATCATATCTACGCTAAAACCGCTTTCCTTTTTGCTGAAGGCTTCCAATACAGCATCTGATGTAAAGGGAGCTTGCTGCATGATTTTCGAATAGACAGAAATTAAAAAATTGATGATGGTAGTAATATATCAGGTGTGAATCGCCTTTTGTAATTGGCACTGCAATAACAAATTAAATATAAATTTAATTTGTAGGGGGGTAATGTTGGTTTCGGCTTTCATGGTTACTATTTTATATAAGGTGGACGAAAATTCAAGTGGTGTTGATTGTTTTACTTAACAACCAAAAATATACATAATATTTGATTTGTCAAAATATTCATACGTATTTATTGGAAAAATCCAATACTTATTTGTAAGCATAAAAAAAACCGTAGAGAAGAAATTTCTTCTCTACGGTTTTTTTCAATATCTATTGCTTGGTCTTACTTCTTATTCGGCGAATAGCCCCCCGGATAACAAGGTGATTTACTAATGATTTTAAACTCTGTACGACGGTTGAGCTGACGCCCTTCGGGATTGTCCGAACCGTCAGGATTTTCGTTGGGTGCGATAGGTACTAACTCACCGTAACCAACGGGCTTCATGCGCTGTGGCGTGATGCCTCTGCCGATAAGGTAGTCAACAACGCTCTTCGCTCTACGCTCCGAAAGTTTCTGATTGTAGCGATTGCCACCGCGACTATCCGTGTGTGAGGAAAGTTCGATTTCCAATTGCGGATTGTCGTATAGCAAGCGGAGGAGTTTGTCGAGTGCAACTTCCGATTCGGGACGCAACTTGGAATCATCAAAATCGTAGTAGATATTATCCAAACGATAGGTAATCGGTGCATCGAGCTTCATATAAATATCGCGATTAATACTCGTCTGACTATCAAGCCCTTTGGTTGTGAAATCTTCGGTACTTGTGTTGAGGTAACAATCTTTGCGCGCTACGATGCGGTAGTCTTTTCCTTCGGGAAGGAAGAAAGAATAATTACCATTTTCGTCAGAAATTACAGATTCTACTTCGCGCAATGTACCGTCTTCCATGACCTCGTAGAGGGTGACGGTAGCTCCGGGCAGTATTTCTACATCCGTGCCATCATCCGAATAAACTGTACCATTGACGGTCATACCTGTTTTAGAGACGCAAATATCTTTGATAATCTCTTTATCTTCTTCAATGCCCCTTGTACTGACGGGCTGCTCTATGGGTATGTAACCTTCTTGGTCGATTACTAAGATATAATCTTTCTCAACTTCAAGGTTTTCAAATTTGTATTCAGGATTAGAAACTTTTTTGCCAACGAGTATATCTTCTCCGGTTGTCGCATCGTACAAGCGAATTTCGACGCCTTCGAGTGGTGGCTTTTTGTAATCGTCTGCATCACAGATTGTACCTTTTATGGTAATGGCAGGTGGGGTAGGTGGCACAGGTGCAAAGCGGTAAATGTTATCACAGCAAGTCGCATTATCGACATGTGTAGCTCCTCCACGATTCGATACCAAGAAGCCTTCGTCTTGGTCTTCGTTCATGATGAAGTACATATCGTCTGCACCGGTATTGATTTTCAAGCCCAAATTGACGGGTGTACCTACGCGACTACCATCAATCGCAGCACGAAATACATCGTAACCCCCAAATCCGGGATGGTGGTCAGAACTGAAATACAAGAAAGATTCTTTTTTATCTAATACGACATAAGGCGTAGTTTCGTTGCCTATGGTGTTGATGTCTTTACCGAGATTGACGGCTTGGGTAAATGTGCTGTCATTGACGACCGTAGCGTACCAAATGTCTGTTCCACCTACTGTTCCGTCTCTATCAGAAGTAAAGTAGAGTCTTTGTTCGCCATCAAAATCGACCATTAAAGGTGTCGTGCTTTCCCCGGCTTCTGTATTGACTTCAGGACCGAGCATGACGGGTGTTGTCCACTCACCAAGCTCTTTGCGGCTAGAGTAGATTTGGCATTTTACCAGATTGTTATCCAAAGAAGGACAGCGTGTAAAATAAAAGCTATTGCCATCGGATGAGTACGCACCGTGTCCGGTATGCTCACCGTCAAGATTGAATGGACCTTCGAGTTCGTCTTGTTGCACCCATGCGTCATCCACTTTTTTCGCAGTATAAATTTTGGATTTTGTTTTATCAATATTGGTATAAATATATTCGTCAGCTTCTAAAGAAGAAAAGATGAGATAGTCGTTGTACGCCGGATAGGGCGCAAATTCGGTGTACCCGCTACCAATACCTGCTTCAAGTACATTTATGTCGCCAAGCACAGGGTAATCGTCGTCGGTAGGTCCTTGCAAAAATAATTCGCAACCTTCGACTTGGTTTTTTACCTTTTCCGTATAAAGGTCTTTTTCCTCTTGTGTTCCCTTAAAATCAGCGATAAATTGATTAAATTGGTCGATGGCTTCGCGGCAACGCCCGTCTTGTTTTAGCATTTGAGCGTATTCGTAACGGAGTGCAGAGGTAGCCAAAGCAGAGTCTATTTGCATACTATCAAGCAGAATGCTATAGTATTGTCCCGCCATGTTATAATCACGAGCTTTGTTGTAGGTATCAGCGAGTAGCTGCACATATTGTGGCTCATCAGGACGTACATCAATGACTTTTTGAATATATTCGGCAGCGTTATAATAACTGGATTCTCCGAGTAAAGTCGTCGCGCGATCCAAGTCTTCCTCCCAAGTATGCTCGTCAAAACCCACTTGCGCCTGAAGTATCGACGCGCTGCAAATTATCAGTAATATATATGTAATTTTATGAATGATTTGATTCATGTTTTTATCTTATTTTATACTAAGTATCAGGAACAAAATAAATGTATATTCTCGACTTGTTCTTTTTCCTTTATTTTAGAATAAAGTCTACTTCACCAAATTTTCCTTAAATACAGTGAGTATTCGCGTCAAATTTGGGTCGTCTAAAGAAAAAATAATCCCGATAGCTATCGGGAGAAGAATGTACATTTATTTAATTGCTGATACTAATGAATGAATTTTGAATGAAAGAGTGAATGAATGATTTTAACGTACATAATATTAGTATTCATTCATTCAAAATTCTTTCATTCATTCATTACTTTTAATTATAACGAATAGCCGGAAGAATTGGCTCGACTTTATATGCGCGTCTAAACATTTTTAATAAAGAAAATTCGATGGCTCCGCGCCCATCTGTGGCATTGCTGAGGTCAGAAATATTGAAATCATAACTGAATCCTATATCCCAATCGTCAAAACGGAGACCAATAATAGCGTTGCCGGCGTCAATTCCTATTCCGCCATCTACGCTACCATCGGCACGTAAATCACCGCCAAGATAAAGCGAGGCTTTCTCCAATATTTTTATATCGAATAACAAACCACCTACGATTTCCATCGCTCTGGCTTGTGTTTGAAAGAGGAATTTAGGTTCTAAACCAAATTTTCTGCTACCAAAACGTCCGTCAGCATGTACGACTAAGCGTAAGGGGAGCTTGTTTTGTATGCCTACGAAAGTTTCGGTAGGCTGCATAAGGTGGTAGAGTCCCACGCCGATTTTGTAGCGTGTTTTGTACGATGGAAAACCCGCATAGACCAAGCCCAAACGAAGGTCAGGCATAAAAATGCTGGTGTTCTCAAAAACCTCATTACTTGGCAGGGTAGCTTCACCGTCTGGGTCAATTTCGCTGCCGAAAAGAATTCCTTCTGCATCGAGTCGCTTATTGATAACGCCAAGTTGCAAACCTGCTGACAAGTAAGATTTCATATTCTTTTTCAAATCAATGTGATATGCACCTGATAGCATGACTTCCACATTATTGAGCAAGCCGCCACTATTGCGGTCGTTCATCAAGCTAAGACCTAAGCCGAGCGAGTTGAATTGGTTTTTGGTACGCAATAAGTTCATATCAAAGCCGACCATCGGTGTCTCGTAAACAGCTCTGCCCGATGTGATGCTGGGCCACTGACGGCGATACATGCCATTGATGCGATATTTGCCCGGCATGTGCCCTGTCAACGCCGGATTGAGCATCAAAGGCGATTGATAGAACTGCGAAAAATGTACGTCCTGTGCATTCATGGTGGATGCACCGAGCATACAAACGAACAGGATGAGAATAGTATGAAGTATAGGTTTTATCATTCTTCTTTATTTGATAAGAGAGCAGAGAGTAATTTAGTGTAGAGTAGAGAGTGGAGAGTAGGGAGAATCAATGTGTTCTCCAAACTCCTCACTCTTTACTCTTACACTCTTTACTCTTACACTTTTTACTTTTTTATTAGTGAAAGAAAATAAATAACTTGCCCCATTATGCTTGTTCTTTTCCCTTCTAAAAAACACAAAAAGTAGTTCCGTAGCTATGGCTATGCAACGATTTTTTGAATTCTTTAGAAGAAAAAATTACGGCGCATTATGGAGCAATTTATTTAATTTCTTTCACTTATCTTATTAATACAAAATCTCCTTTTAGTATTTCGGGGTCTTTGCCCGGCAATTTGTACTCTAGTACGTATACAAAACTACTCAAAGGTTGTTTAACTGTTTTGTAAGAACCATCCCAGCCCGGTGGGTTAGGGTTGTCATATACTTTTTCTCCCCATCTATTCCATACTGTAAATCCAAGTATGTCTACATTGCCATCAATGACAGGGAAGAAAGTGTCGTTGTTGCCATCGCCATTGGGTGTAAAACCCGTTGGGACTACGATACTTACATTGGCTTCTATCGTGATTTCTGCCGTAGCTGTACAGCCTTCTACGGTAGTAATAGTTACGGTATAAGTGATAGTCTCAGAAGGTAATGCACTTGGGTTCAGCGAATTTGGGTCGCTCAAACCATCTGCTGGTGACCAGATGGCAGATGCTATGTCAAAGTTCGTTTCGATACCCAATTGTATGGAATCATCCACAATTTCGAAAGGTCCCATTGTAGTAAACATACCGTCTATTGTCACACCAAGTTCTACATCTACGGGGTCGTAGGTGATTACTTCGATGCTTTCAATAATGACTTCACATTCTTGCACATCACTTATGGTTACAGTATACACGCCTCCTGGCAATTCAGATAGGTCTTCAGTAGTCGCGCCATTATTCCATACGAATGTATATGGCTCGATACCGCCTATTACGTTTAGATTAATCGCTCCGGTATTTTCATCGGCACAGCTGCCCATGACGCCATTCATGCCATCCAATTCGGCAGAAAAATCAGAACAATCGGGTCCTGAAATAAATAATACACCCGTAGATTCGCACAAATTAGCGTCTTGTACGAGTACGTTACAAGTATCTCCCGTCATCAATCCACCTAAGAAAAATCCATTGCATGCACCACCTTCCGTAGCTATTTCTCCGCATATCGTAACCATATATGGCGGCGTACCACCCATAGGTTCGAGACATATCTCACCGTCACTACCGCTTATAGCAGATGTTTCTGTGATGGTAAATGGCGCACTTAATATTGGGGGGGCGTCTATCGTAACAGGATTTCCACTAAATCCAATGGTACAAGCATCGGCGGAGGTCACTTGTATAATATAATTACAAGGTTCTAAGCCGGTAAATGTGTATGTCATTTCTTCAGTTTCTATTGGGTCAACTCCGCAACCTATATCTATTATGTAAGGTGCAGGTGCATCTCCTATGATAGTCACTTCGATTGTACCATCGAAAAAAGGATTCGTTGGACTTATTCCACAGGAATTGTCCGCAAAAATAACTTCTGTGATAGATGTACATTCGGGTTCGGGTACATTAATGGAATCGCCCAATACTGCTATACAACCGTTAGCATCTGTAATCGTTACTGTATACGTACCTCCTAAAAGCTCAGTAATTGCGAGGTTTTCTCCGTCGCAATTAGGGTCATCAGCTGGTCCGACACTTCCAACATCTGCTGGTGACCAAGTTATGGTATTGGGTTGTGTGCCGCCTTCTATACAAAGTTGAATCTGACCGTCGCTACCGCCTACGGTAGAAGTACCAATAATTGTTGGTTCAACGACCAATTCTTCCGGTTCTGTAATTTCAATATTTACAGGACCTGCGGTACAATTTTGTCCATCACGAATAAATACCTGATAAGTTCCAGGAGAGAGGTTTTCAAATACATTCGTGGAGAAGTAGGTCATTCCGCCATCAATACTATACTCTAATGGCGGTGTGTCTGTCACACCACCTATTGTGATATTAGCATCATTTTCTCCGTTGCAAGATACATTAGTTGTCGCTATATCGGAAACATCTAACGATATTTCGCATATTGGCTCGTTTACGGTAATGTCATTTACATTGAGTTCGCAGCCATTTGCATCTATGATTGTGATGTCGTATTCGTCCGCCAATAAGCCTGTAATGAGTTGATTATCATCACAATTGCTCGCATCTGGGTCAGGGCTAACCGTACCTTCCGAAGGCGGTGTCCACGTGACGGTGTACGGACCTGTACCACCATTGATACATACTGCAATGCCACCATCTGTACCTCCCAGAGTGAGCGTGGGTATGCCCGTAGGGATTGCTGCAAGCGGGGCGGGTGCAGTGATGACAACAGGGTTGCCGATATAAGAGTCGGTACACAATCGACCATCAGTGATAAAGAGGTTGTATTCCCCTTCGGGTAAATTTTCGAATGTATAAGGGTTTTCGGTAGTTGTTACATCAGCTACGCCGTTTACATTTCCAACAGAGTAGGTGATGTCTCCTTGTGCATTGAGTACTTCGATGGTGATTGTACCATCGTCGGTTTCATCACAGGCTTCATTTGTAGAGTTGATTAATCCGAAATCAAAATCACTACAATCGGGATCCATAATTGTGATGGTATCGCCGGGTTCGCTGCCATCACCGAGAATGTCTAGACAGCCATTAGCATCTGTTATTGTGATGACATAAGAATCTGCCATCAGTCCCCCTATTGTATAACTATTTCCTGGGCAACTCGAATCACTGGTCTGGTTGAGTGTATTTGTACTGGTAAGTGGATCCCATACGATATCGAAAGGCGGTGTGCCGCCTTCTACACAAATGTCGATAGAGCCATCACTTCCGCCTACGGTAGTTGTATTGTTGACTTGGTAGGTTCCGACAGGTTCGGGGAATATTTCTATCTGAATAGAATCCGAAAGGTCGCAACCGCCTTGTGTCAAAGTCCAATAGAAGTTGTGCGTGCCAGGAGTTGTATTTGTCACACTCACTTCTGGCGAACTCGCATTTGGCGAAAATATCGCACTTGCAGGCCCTGTCCATATACCTGTTTGGTTGGCATTTGGTGGGTCGGCAGCGAGATTGAGTGCATCGTCGGCACAGGCTGCGGTGTCGCTATCGCCTATGTTGATATTGACATTATTGGGTTCGTTATTAGTAATCGTGATGCTGGTAGAGTTAGTAGGGCAGTCGCCTCTGCTAATTGTCCAGGTAAGTATGTTTTCACCGGGCAACAAACCGTTTACGGTAGGTGCTTCAGAGTTGGGAGAAAAAGTAACGCCCGGCGGGCCTGTCCAGGTGCCTACTTCGCCCGGAACGAGTTGGTTGTCCGGGTCGGAGATGTTGGCAAAAACTTGGTCGAAACCATTGGTGACACAGCTTTCCTCGGCAGAGAAAAAATCAATTGCAGCAATCGTAACAACTTCATTATTGATAACGGTAATGGATGCCGGATTAGAAGTACATCCTGTACCGTTTGAAATCGTAAAGAAAATGACATTATTACCGGGTCCGAGGTCGTTTACAATTGTCGTCAGCGAATTGGGGTTGGAGAATGTGACATTTGGGTTGTCAGAAGTCCAGGCACCTATCGCGTCTGGAAGCAAAGGTGCTTCGGCTTCGACTTGGAAACCATTTTCGTCACAAACTTCAATATTATTAGGTGTGGTGATAGTGGGTGTGGCTTGTACTTCGCTGTTGATGAGGGTGAGTTCTGCAACACTACATGGGGTACCTGAACTATCAAATATTGTCCATGTAATTGTATTTGGTCCGGCATTGAGGTTGGTAATAAAAGTCGTGGCATCGCTAGGTGCAGAAAAACTCGTATTCACGGGTCCGGTCCATACGCCCGTTTCGCCCGCTTCGGGTGGTGTAGCGATAATTTGGTAAAAGTTATCGCAAATTTCTTGGCTCGGCGTAATGATTTCGGCTGTACACGGGGGATTTTCGTCTGCTATATTATTTCCATTTGTAGCATAACTTGCAAATGGTAATAATAACAAAATCAATAGCAAAGGGGTGTATATTTTTTTCATAAAATAAATTTTGCAGTATACAAAAAAAGATGATTAGTGAAATAAATTAAGTAAGATGTCCCATAATGCGAAGTATTTTTTTTGTCTAAGGATTTTTTGAAAGCCGTACATAGCCTTAGCTACGTAAGGATTTCAAAGGATCCTTAGACGGAAAAAAGACGAGTATAATGGCACATGTTATTTAATTTCTTTCACTTTATATTTAGTTATCTGTTTTTTTGTAAAAAATAACAATTTGTAAAAATTAATATAATTACTGCCGTTAAGGTAATTTGTCAAAACCATTGGTGTTTTTTCCTTGTCAAGGCGGAATAAATGACATAGAGGCTTCCAAAAAACATTTCAGAAAGTGGCATCTCTAAGAATACTATTTAAAAGGACGAGATTTACCTCGAATTAGGGATGAAAAGACAATAAACACTACATCTTGACTTATTCTTTTTCCTTTATATTTTACCAAATTCTCCTTAAATAAGGGAAGAGGAAGAAAATAATCTACCCCAAATGAAGAAGTTATTTTTTTTATATGTTTGGCTAAATTTGATGCGCATAGCCGAGCTACGTAAGTGAAAGAAATTAAATAAATTGTTCCATAATGCGCCGTAATTTTTTCTTCTAAAGAATTCAAAAAATCGTTGCATAGCCATAGCTACGGAACTATTTTTTGTGTTTTTTAGAAGGGAAAAGAACAAGCATAATGGGGCAAGTTATTTATTTTCTTTCACTTAGGAAGATTTAGTGAAACATATAAGAAAAAGAACAATTCAGACGGGTAGATTATTTTTTT
>Ga0209187_1003157_pt1 | contig 14232 bp, 20 predicted proteins | sample BantaG_FD_187430 | JGI IMG/M metagenome (GOLD analysis project Ga0209187, IMG submission 187430) | Marine algal microbial communities from Bantry Bay, Ireland - BantryBay_4 metaG (SPAdes) (version 2) | ecosystem: Host-associated > Algae > Red algae > Unclassified | place: Bantry Bay, Ireland... | reverse complement strand
GACAATTGGCCCTTGCGTGAGTCGTAAGTCTTTGTATTTGTGTGGTGACACTGCATGTACTTGTTTGTAGATCTTTCAGCGGGGAACCCATTAGGGGTTGAGCTCCGTGGGAGATTTGTGTAGGGAGCGGCTTCTTGAGTATGAGGCTGTGGGCGCCCTCCGAAGGTGCGGGAGCTGCCCTGGGAGGCGCCGTGCGGGCCTTGTCAGCCGCGCCATTGAGGGTGCCTGGGAAGGCCCTGCGGCTGAGGTGGCCTGGGGGATATCCGGCACGCCTTCGCAGGCGTGGGAACGCCGTGCCTAGTAAAAAAACGCACCCAATCAACATCACCGACTTCACAGGTTATGGGCCCAGTGTCGTTGGTGGTCATCGTCGTCTTCCGCTCTGTCGTTTGCGGGACGACGCTGCTTGGGCTGCTGTGTGTTCCGGCGTCGGGCGGGCGGGCTTAGCCTCCCACGTCGTCAGTGTCGCGCCTTGGGGCGCGGTTGTCGTGGTCAAGTCGGAGTCCGGGCGCTACGGTGGCCCTCGCTTTGCGCAGCTGGACGACGATTACGAGGTCTGAGCCGTGCACTGTCGTGCACAGCTTATCAAAAAGAAGATCTGGTCGGCAGTAGTGACGGACCGCCCCGCCTCCGGGAGTGATTCTAAAGGCAACTTGGTGGCGGACGCGTTGATCATCGTGAACGAGTGGGCGTTGGCGACCATCCAGATGTCTGTCAAGCCGGTTTATCTCCATTCGGTGACGGCGGTCAGTACGGCCAAGGACGCGTGAGACGCGCTCAAGGACATCTGTGAGGCGCGTGACAACGCACGGCTGCTGCAGCCCATGCACGAGCTGAGCAACCTCAAGAAGGACGGCGACGAGAACATCATCAAGTACACGTCGCGAGCCAAGGGCCCCCGCCAAGATCTCGCCATGCTGGGCAACCAGGTGGACGAGATCACACTTGTGCTGCAGATCCTGTCGGGTCTTGCTGCAGATTACGACATGATCAAGACCGTCCTGGAGAACATAGACGGGAAGCGAAACCTCGCCGAAGTGAGCGCCAAGCTGCTCACGGCGAAGCGGCGGCCCAGCTGAGGGCGGTCGTCGTCGTCGACTGGCGTCAAGTTGCAAGCGTTTGCGGAATCGGCTGCCAAGAAGCCGTGGGACAAGAAGGCGGTCGTGTGCTACTACCGCGACAAGAAAAGGCATATGAAGCGCCACTGCCTCAAGAAGAAGGCCGACGACGCCAAGGGCAACAAGAAGCCAAGCGGCGGGTGTCGGGATGGTACCGGGGGCGGTGTTGCACCTCCCTGTGCCGCATTGGCCTACGCCACGTTGGCAGCCCAGGCCGGACAGCACAAGACTTTCGAGAGTCTCAGTGGGATGTCGACCTGGGTGCTGGAGTCCGGCGCGACCAGCCATATGGCCGCCGGGTTAAGGGCTTTACCGTCAAGACGTCGGGGAGCGGGGCCAAGGTCACTCTCGCTGACGGTCACAAGGTGTCCATCGAGGGGCATGGATACGTCTCCATGGACGTGGGGCGGCCAGCACCAAGGTACAAACGGTCCTCGGTGAGGCCATGCTTGTGCCAAACCTGACAATTATCCTGTTATCTGTGCGTGCGGTCGACCGCCGCGGCAGAGCGGAGGTGTTTGTCGGAGACGGCTGCTACATCCTCAGCGATGGAGAGGCGGTTTTCTCAAGCGGGGTGTTGGGCAACGCGTCGGTCATCGGTTCGGTCAACCAGTCCGAGAACTACGTGCTCAAGGTGACGCCGGTCAACGCGTCGAAAAGCGCCGCTTCAAAACGCATGGACGGCGTGGCGAAGCTGTCGCACCGCAGGTTCAACTACTTGGGCTTCGAGAACTTCAAGCGAGTTGTCGGGACGGTCGACGGGATTTTAGATTCGGTGGCGGACGCCAAGCGCATTCTTGGCATGGTGTGCGTCCCGTGTGTTGACGGCAAGATGGCGCGTTCTTCACATCATCGCTCTACTAAAACGAGCAGCAAGTGCGAGTTGGTTCACACAGACGTTGATGGGCCCTTGACGGAGTCGCTGGGCGCTTCAGTATACTTCATAACGCTCATGGAGGACTCTACTGGCTTCATAACGGCGACTCCCCTCAAGACTAAGGGGATGGGACCGGGCGTCATCAAGGCCCGCAATAGGCATCTTGAGACCCTCACCGGGCTCAAAGTGAAGCGGGTGCGCCACGATGGCGCAAAGGAGTACGTCAGCCACGACCTCAAGGCGTGGTATGACAACAAGGGCATCACGTGTGCCGTTTCCATGGGGGAAGACAACAAGGCGTGCCTGGCGCTCGTCAAAAACCCTGAGGCAACTGGGCGCACCAAGCACGTAGACTTCGTGCACCATATGGTCCGCGATTGTGTGGCGCGCGGCGACGTGACCTTCTACTTTCTGCCATGCGCTGAGATGCCCGCGGACGGCCTCACCAAGGCGCTGCCGGGGCCGGCGATCAAGGCCTTTCGTGACGCAGCTGGTGCCGGGCCCGACGGTGTTTACATGGACGATGACGTACAGGAGGTGTCCATGGAGCACGTGGTGCTTGCTGCAGACGTTTCGGATGCCTCTGCCGCTGGCGCGCAAGCTGAGATTCCAGGCGTTGGTTACCGACGGAGACTGAGGGACGGCCACAACGAGTTGGCCCGCGCGCTTGACATGAACGGAGCGGCGGCGGCCATCATTGCTGAGCTTCTGTTTCTGGACGCCAGCGAAATTTGGAACTCTGTGCGAACAGTCGGAGCCGCCTGTCTGAAAAGCTACGTTGACATGGCAGAGTACCCCAAGTTTCTGAGACCAGAGAGCCAAGAGGCCCGCAAGGGCGTTGTGCGGTGCATGCGGGATGAGATGAAGGACCTCAAGGCTGGAGATGTTGATCTCTTTGCCGAGGAACCTGACTAACTCACTCCCATCGGTCTGCTTGAAGCGAGTTTCATATAATCCACCACGCTGACACGGACGACTGCTCCATGCCGACGAAGGCGAAAACGATCTGTGACCTGTTGTGGCTGACGATTTCTTGGCCTCTGTGGTATCCAGATTCGTCTGTTTCTCCCATTTTCTTGACCTGTATTTCTTTTTGTCCATGCATGTCCCTTTCTTCCACGTTTCTATCCTTTTCCATCATTTTTCCGGCATAATCTGCCTTGTTTTTCTCTGACATCATCTTCCTTGCTTTTTCTGACGAATGGTCGTAGAGAAGACATGCGCGTCATGATCATGGCACATATAATGAACAAAAAGAACAACTGTCGACAGGACCGTTCCGAGAGCTGTCCTCCCGATATTTCAGGCGGCAGAGCTTTAGGAAAAACAGGAAGGGATCGAATGAATAAAAAAAAGTAAGTGACGACAGGACCGTTGCGAAGGCTGTCCTGCTGACATGCCTGGCGGCAGATTTCCAGATAGAGTGTCAAGCGATCGGACGCATAAAAATGCTAACTGTCGACAGGATCGTTCCAAAGGCTGTCCTGCTGCTTTATCTGCAGGACGTATTCTCAGCTATCTTTGTGCTTTTTCTGTCATGTCGGTCACCGACGTAGTTCTGAACGTAACCTGAGTATGCGCTTATCGCGTGAGGACACTGCTATCTCTCGTCGAGGCTGTTGCTCTGACGACAGTCCGGAACCCGCCCGCGTACTCATTCTACGGGTACAGGATGGAGATCGGATCTTGTTCAAACGCTAGACCAGTCGGTCTAACACGCGCACGGATTTGTTTGTCGTTTGGTCCAGTGACCCTGCCACGAGATACGCCGCGGAACAGTTCTGGAAACAATTCGAAAAACAGTTCCTGGTCTGATCTCAGGACCATCCGCCATCCAAGACAAGTATGGTTGTCGGATCGGACCATGTAAGTTCCAAATACGATCTGAAGGACGACTGGAGCGGATTGGGAAGATAATCTTCGCGATTGTTCGACACATTACCAGGACTTTTCTACAGGATAGTCGTCAGAGTTGGATGCGGTCGAATCGAAACAACTCCTACTTATTTATAATGAAAGAAAAGATCTCACTACTGCTCGGGAATCTCATACGGCCACACACAGTGTGAGATGGAATACCATCTTCGAGAACATCTGCAGGATTATCACTTTGAGATCTATAAAAGATTATCTCCTGGATTCATGGTCAAACAATTCCGAAGACGATGGCACGGACCGCCCTGGGATTGCTTGGAGCGAATCCCGAAGACAGTCTGCAAGCGGACCGTGGAATCATTCGGGGAGCAACTTCGCGGATCGTGTCATGACGACTGCGAGACGACAGCGGGAACGTTGCGAGAATCCTTCTAGAGACTGACCTCGACGATAGTCCAGCGACATTTTTCTATCAACAGCTTTACCACACAGGTTGCGCAATCGTTTTGCTGATGATGGTTCGGAGAAAAAGGACACAGTATTGTCCCTCAACCTGTTCGTCAGGACAGACCGTTCACTGAGGCCTGTCAGTGCGCTTTTCTCCGGCTCTATCTTTTTGTACGTTCCGTAGGATGGCTCGCTGACTAACCCAGGAAGCCATTCTGATTAACCATCTGCTCATACAGACTGAAGAACGAACTGGAAGCTCGTCCCACGTTCATGCGCGGGTCATTTATTAGGCGACTGTAGTGCCATCCTGTCTGTAAGACAAACACAAATACGATCCTCATCACTGTTCGCTGGGTAATGTGCCAGCACGATTCCCAGTCCGTCTGAAAGATATACATCAATGTCTGTCCTGAAACCGATCGGGCTGCTCTATTTGTTGCATATGCTCACGGACTGTCTGCCAGAAAAACTGCATGATAATTCTGTTGATCATCGTTTTGTTCATCAGTCAAACACGCTGATTTTCTGCCCTGTAACCAGCCTCAGAGACTGTCTTCGAGAAAGAAACAAAGAATTGATGAGGTTTAGTGCTTCTCTTCATCTTCTACGTTGTTCTCTGAGACTGTCTTTGGGGCAATGAGAAAGAATAAGTTAATTGGAATAATAAACGCATAGAGAGACAACGAACAAATAAAAAGGAGTAGAATCAGCAACCCCGCAAGCATATGATGATCACTCGGGTTGTTCTATTCCGCCTCTTCATCAGCAGAACGGTTGAACTGAGATGCAGCAATATCCTTGAGTTCGTCGCAGATGCGCTGGACGACTGCATTGAGTACGTTTGCGCTGTCCGGCCGCAAGAGCTTAGGCATCTTGTTCTTCTCAATGAAGCTCTTAATGTGGTCTGCTCCCGCAGCCCGAGTCCCAGCGGTGATGTGCCCGGGGTCGACGCATAACAACTCAGCAATAATAGAGGCAGCAGTCGCCTTCAAGTCGACGAAGCACGTGGCCCTGGCGTCAGAGTCGTCCAGTACCAGCTGGTATCGAGTACCCTGGTCCAAGATAGCTGCACTGGATGAAGCGAGCTGGTCTTCACTCCCGCGTAGCACTTGAAGAGGCTGTATCGTCGCCGGTGGTACACCAGCGTCCTAGTAGACGCCAGTCTTGCGGTAGATCATCGAACGCGTAGCGTTTCGTCTGCGTTTACAAACGTTACGCAGCTTCCTTTTCAGGGCCACCTTGCACTCCTTCTTTTTCCCAATGTGAACGGCCACCGTACAGTCGATCTTGGACACGGCCTTGTCGACAGCCCGCTCCATGGCGTTACGAAGGCATCTTGCGCTGTCCTTCTTGGGCCCTTACAAGTGGCCTTTCGGGGAGATCCACGTCAGACATTCATGCATTGGGGCGTCTTGGTGGTTCTCAATACGTCCAGCGTCAATCTTGTTCTGTTAAATAGAACGCACTATGTTCTGTCCGTACCCAGCAAACTCAGAGCACATAGCCGACTGAAGAAAGAAGTGGGACATGGAAATCAGTAGCTGAAGACGTCAGATGCCGTACTGACGGACCCTCGACAGACACTTCCTGTCAATAACGACACGACATGAAAGGAGCTCACGCATGCATCTCTACTCTCTGAGAAGACCCAGACGTGCTGAACGTACTCTATGTTAGGACCATAGTTCGTTTCCAAGGAGGTCCTCCTTGCGGCGGAGGCCCGCTCCGGCGTGGACCCCGGTGTTGACGGGCCGCCTCCCGACACTTCGCTTCCCGACATCGGGATCCGGCAGACAAAGCCTGTATCAGAGCTCGCCCAAGAGCGAAAGGCTCTGCAGTAGTCGGTCGTCGCCCGCTGTGCGGCAAGCAAGTGTCACGAACGGGCCGCGGGGAAACTCTGTCCAGCGTGCCTTTTCGCAGGCGCAGCCTCTCCCGGAGCAGCCCCCGTGAATAGGACAGACCATCAACCGCACCTGTAGGCAACAGACAGGTACCCTCTCTGCAGTCGTCTTTTGTCGCCCGCTGCAGTCCCTGCACGTTTCTTGGTGAAGTGCATGGCAAGCAGTCGTCAAGCGAAAGGCGTCACCGGTCTGGACGCTGGCTCAACCAAACAAAGTGCGACACAGACCGTCACCGTGCGGCAGTTGACCTTCGTCGACCGTGGGTACCGCCGCGCAGCACGAGACAAGGCCCAGAAACAAGAGGACCCAGGCGTGACACGGATTATTTACGTCTCTGCAGTACTCAGGTGTCGTCAGCAGAGCTCCGGGCGCGTGTCATGGAGAAGCACGTGGCAAAGAGCCGTCGCGTGGAGTACCGCCCAGGTCTCAGAAGTGTCACCGTCGGTCACCACCAAGTGTTAAGCAGGCCGTCGTCGAGAATCACAAGCGCGGGATCGCTCTCAACAGACCGTGGTCGCGTAACGGACGTCCAGGCTCGTTCTCACGAGCATGAATGAGCAGCACAGGCAGCAACCGTCACACAACAAGCCAATCGCGACGCAGACCGTCAACGTATTCACGATCCTCCGAACTCGGCAGTGGAGATCCCAGGACGTCTTGTGGTTGTCGGTGGAACACAGGAAACCAGAGTAGCGCCACGTGGATACTCGAACGTTCACACAGGTTACATAGATCCAGAAAGTGGGCGAGAAAAATGGGGCGCACAACCAGACTGGTGCGTCAAACCCGGAACACGGGGCGGCGCGCACAAACAAAGGCGTGCGCTCGACAGGAAAGCATGACCCAAAGGGTGCTTCACCCAGAAACCCGACGCGCCGCACGAGAACAAGTGGGCGCTGAAACTACGGGACGCACAACCCGAAGGGTACTTCAACCCCAGAAAACCGGTCGGCGCGCACAACCACAAGCGTGCGCACGACAGGAAAGCACGACCCAGATGAGAGCTTCACCCAGCAACCCGACACGCCGCACAAGAGAAAGTGGGCACTTCAAAGAAAGGGGCGCCCAACCCGACGGGTGCGTCAACACCGGAACACGGGGCGGCGCACAACCAAAGACGTGCGCCCGACAGGGGAGCACGATGTTTAGGGTGCTTCACCCAGAAACCAGACACGCGGGAGCTCTAAGGGAGCGCGGCCCGGGGGCGTGCGTCACCTCCGGTACGGATCGCAGAGCGCGGCGCACGGCAGTTGCGGTGTGCCGACGGCCCCGCGAAGAAGACGCGTTCGAGCAAGACAGGCCTTCGACGTACGCACAGACCGGAATGAGTGGTGTTTCCGCACGGCTTGGCCTCAGCGGGTCGCTCGTTCGATCTTAACCCCAATCGGGAAACCGGTCGGGTAGCCTGTCCAGCAATCTGAATTGTCCAATCTGCGGCGGCGGCGCTTTCATGATCCGTGATCGCAAGTTCGATTGATCGCACAGATCAAGCCGCTCCCCTCCGGACAGCTTTCGGAATCAACTACCATTGGCAAATGATCCGGTAAAAGTGTGTCCCACAGAAATACAATAATGACTGTCAACTGCGCCCATTCGAGACGTGACACCCCTGGAAGCCTGACATTGCCTTGTTCCGGCATGCTGCACCTATCACCGATGGATGTAGCCCCCAAAAAAAAACCGCTTCAAAGCTCCTCACATGTTCATTCGTGCGAGCATGCGGCGAAGTCCTGCGCCCGCGCTGCGCGCCTCGAGGATCTTTGGATTCAACTGAGCTCTCGATCCCCATGGCGGCACGTCTCCGTGAGGGCACATTACAACCGTGCGAAAACCGTGCGACAATCACGGTCTGGACGAGGGCAACGTTCGAAAAGGTCGCCCATGTAGATCTCGCTTCGCCCCTCGGATGAGGTACTGACGTCACCGTTGGTTACTACTGCTTGCCGTACACCACATGCTCCGACCCGTGTGGGCGTTCTTTGACGACGACGTGGAGTTGACTGTCTGTTTCGCCCGCTTGAGTCGACGTGAACGAGCCTGGATGTCTGAGGAGCACTATGTTTCGCCTCACTGTCACTCCCAGTTTCGAACCATTCATCTCAGCGCCGCCACGAGCGTTAGGCAACGAAGCGCATGAGGCTCCAGGGGCGCTCACATGAGCAGACGCTTGTCCCACAGAGTGACGAGGCACCGGCACAGGCTCATCACTCTGAAAAGAAAAGTAATCGGACGCACGGGGTCCACGCTTCCGTCTCTTTGACCCATTCACGCCCATAGCTCCGATCAATAGACTTGCTCTCTTTGACAGTGCCAGTAACTGGACGGCGGACCGGCTCGACTCATGCGGCGGAAGGGGGTACAGGGAGCAGCCAACGGCCTGAGCACTTCAAGATGTTGCTTACAGCTTAAGTGAGGGACCTCTCGGACCCGTCTGATGCCAGGCACGTTTGGTACACCTATTTGCAGGACGTGCGCCTGAGCTGTCGATCTGATCGTCTTCCGATGAGCCCACCTGAATGGGTTCAAGACCACACTCCTTAAAGTTATGCCCTGCATGTCCAGCAGACAAGTTAAACGGACCGTCCCAGGAGCTGTCCGTCAAACCGTCCGACGGACCGTTTGCCGATTGGCTGCGGTTAGTTCTGACGACCCGCTGAAAGATCCATCCGCTGGGCCATGTCATAAGAGCACACCCAACAACGTATTCCCCAAGTTCAAAGATGCTGACGTGTCAGAACCGTGTCTCATAAATGTGCCACGTGCCTTAGTTTCAGCTCTTGGGGATGGGGAGGGTCCCACAGCAACGTCAGGCACCCCAAAACGCTCAGATAGAGCTTGAATACAGTTCATCTGAATCGGATAAATCCACGGACATTCATGCGTCAGAAATGGGGGGAGGCGCCCCCGTCCCCCATTTTCTCACCGATTTGGGGGGACCCGCTGCTCCTCCCCATTTTTTCCTGGCGTGCCATTGGCTGTTACAGATTGAGTTCCTCTCGGAAAACGAGCTCAGGCGGCATGATCAGATTTGAAATCTTACGGCCCAATACCGGCGCTTTCCGGGACCGTCTACGATCTCGACGAGCACTATCGAGACCCAGAAAAGCCTGAACGAGTCTGACCGTTTCAGGACCCCCCATTCGACGCACGTTGGGGGTGCGGTGGGTCGCTCCGCTGCCGCTCTCGGTGGCACGCACAGCGTGAATCAGGGCACGGCGGCAGTATCCCCAGGCTCTGGTTTCCGCAGCCTCGCAAGATCGATTCTGTCCGTGCTCGCGGCGGGGGCTTGGGGACGTTGGAGGCGGGAAGATGGGATAAACTTCTGGGCATGTCGGAGGAGGCAGTGGGACGAGGTCCTTTTGGCTCCCCGCGGCGTGATTGTGTGACGCCGACAGGCGCGTCGCGACGCCCGTGTCCACGGACGACGTCATCGTCGACGACACCGTCTTCTTCCCACGATGAACGATCCACTCGACGTCTCTGCGGATGCGATGCTGGCGGACCCGATCGACGGCGAAGTTGCCACCGCGGTGGCGGCCCACATGCAGGCGCTGTGGCGCTATCGTCGTCGCATCCGCCGGTCGCGGCTCGGCCGGCGGCGGTAAATTGGGTCGGTGCCTGGTCGCCGGCCAAACAAGAACCGTGATTTTCGATCAGGTTTGCGAGCTATTTTGAGGGACCATTTTGGATTGGACGTCTCTCCTCCCGTATACGACGAGGCGGACTTTGAGAGACGGTTCCGTGTGCCCCGGTCAGTGTTTTTGCGTATCTACCACGCCGTGAAGGGTCGCCCCTTCTTTGCGCAACGTATTAACGCGACTAGCAGACCGCAGGCACACAACCCTTGCGAAAGGTGGTGGCTGCATTCCGAGTGATTGCTTACGGAGAGGCGCCCGATCGAACTGAGAAATACGTTCGTTTGTCCGCATCGACCATAGCTATGTCTTTTCGAGAGCTTCTACGTTTCATTGTGGATGAGTTGGGTCCGGCTTGTTTGCGTCCCACCACTCCGGCCGAGCTGGAGCGTATCCTGGAGCGCCGGCAGTGGCCATCTTACACAATATGGTGACGGAGAAGCAACGTGATGGGTTCGTGTCACGCTCTCGAATGGCCGCCGCTGCCAAGGCGGCGGCCGGCGGTAGGGGCAGCGGAGGCGCAGTCGGTGGCGGAGCCGAGGGCGTGAGGAACAAGGCTGGTGAGACCCCGGCCGCGGCCGGTGGTGCGGCCGGCGCTGCGGCTGGCGACGGGGTTGGTGGGGGTAGCGGTGATGGGACGGGTTTTAGTCCTATTGGTCGTGCTCCCACCGCCGGTGTTGGCGCAGCCGGCGGCGGGGCTGGTGGGGTTGGCGATGGTGAGACGGGTTTGGGTCCTGATGGCGGTTCTCCCGCCGCCGGTGTTGGCGCAGCCGGCGGCGGGGCTGGTGGGGGTCGGGGCGGTGGGACGGGTATGATGGTTGATGGTGGTGGTCCCGCCGCCGGTATTCGTGCAGCAGGCGGCGGGGCTGGTGGGGGTGGCGGTGGTGGGACGGGTATGATGGCTGATGGTGGTGCTCGCGCCGCCGGTATTGGCGCAGCCGGCGGCGGGGCTGGTGGGAATGGCGAAGGTGGGACGGGTATGATGGCTGGTGGTGGTCCTCCCGCCGCCGGTGTTGGTGCAGCCGGCGGCGGGGCTTGTGGGGGTGGGGGCGGTGCGACGGGTATGATTGCTGATGGTGGCAGCCACGCCGCCGGTGTTGGCGCTGCCGGCGGCGGGGCCGTTGGTGATGGGGGCGGTGGGACGGATCCGACAAGAGGCAGAGGCAGCCACGCCGCCGGCGGCGGTGCGGCCGCAGGCAGTCCACAGAGCAATGCGAACAGTCCTGGGGGCAGCGACGGCCCGCCGGCGGGTGTGGCCGCCCCTGTCATCGCACCGGCCGGCGCGTTTCCTGCCGGAAGTTTTCGCCACTCGCTGAACGCTTGGGCGGAGGCACGGGACGAGGAGAAGCACGAGCGCCTGAGGCATGACCTTGCCGAACACGTGTGGGTAAGTGAGAAGCACGCTTCTTCCGCCCTACGTGGGAGTATAAAATGTTTTCTTTTTTTCCTGCTGCGCAGGGTTTTTTTTCCTTCGATAACGTCGTCAGGAAAGGATCTTTTTGGGGGGCAGCGGACAGGGTCGACGTCCTCACGTGACTGCCCTGCCGCTGGCGTTGGCGAGACCGGCGGCGCACGTGTGCGGCGGGCATGGGAAGGGGCGGATTGCCGCCGGCGTCGGTATTTCCGGCGACGGCTCTGCGCATTGGGGGGGGGGCGGGCAAGGGGGGCGTCCACGTGTGCCTGCTCCGCCGCCGGCGTTGACAAGACTGGCGGCGGGCGTGTCAGGCGGGAAGGGGTGCTGCTTTGTCGCCGATTGCGCCGGTATTGCCGGCGGCGGCTCTGCCTGTAGGTAAGGGGGCGGGCACGGGCGGCGTCCAAGTGTGCCTGCTCCGCCGCCGGCGTTGGCAAGACCGGCGGCGGGCGTGCCAGGCGGGCAGGGGTGCTGGTGTGTCGCCGCCTGCGCCGGTGTTGCCGGCGGCGGCTCTGCATTTACGGGGGGGCGGGCGGGCAATGGAGACGTCCACGTGTGCCTGCTTTGCCGCCGGCGTTGACAAGAACGGCGGCGGGTGTTTGGAGCGCGGAAGGGAAGGGAGGGGCCTGTTGCCGCCGGCGTCCGTGCGCCGACATGTGTGGGGGGTGTAGCGCCCGTCGACGGTGTTTGTGCGAGGTTATCTTCAGTGGCAGGGATTGCAGGGGATCCACGAGGGGTGTTGTGCATTCGTGGTAGGATGCGCGGTGCACAGAAGTAGGAATAAAATTTTGCCCAACGGGGAAAAAAAACCTTTGGCACGCTACAGAACAAAGCACATACACAACAAACACTACAGTGACTAGGAATGGTCATCGTTTCCACTGGCCTCTTGAACAGCACAGTCGGCGTCGTCCGCCGCCTTGTCGTGGTGCATGGGAACCAAGTACACCTCATCGTCGTCATCCAAAGTAGTCGACGCGGCAGCAAGTGCCGCCGCCGCCTTCGCCCGCTTCGTCACCTGGGACCGAGCGCCACGGCTCGGCCTGCCCTGGCCTGTTGACTTGGAAACAGGATCTGTCGTCTAAGGCGCCGCCGGCGTGTTGTCCGCAGACGCCGGCGGCGATTGCTCCTCGGACTCGACTGCCGCCGGCTTGTTGCCGGCCGGCGGCGGCGGATGCACCTCCGACACGACCGCCGCTGCGGTCGACGACCTTGCGTGCTCCTCGGACTCGACTGCCGTTGGCTTGTTGCCGACCGGCGGCGGCGGATGCACCTCCAACACGGCCGCCGGTGCGGTCGACGATTCCGCGTCCGTCGCCAAGGCGGCGGCCGTCCCCGCAGGGCCCGACGACATCGCTGGCGGGGACGAGGACAAGTCAATGCCAGCCGCCGCCATCAGCTTGCGCGCGTGCATCTTGCGGAAGGCAATCGCCTCGGGGGTGTCGCGCAGCTCCGCGGTGTTGAAAAACGCCACAGTTGTCCGCTCCATCGTTGCCCGCGCCAGCGCCAGCAGAGCGTCCGATCTGTCCTTGAGCGTCCGCGACGCGAGGATGTCCTCACTCATCTCCCGCTTGGCCGCCTTGAAACCGCGCGGACGTGACTGGAAGGCACCCGCCGCCGGCGGCCCGTTCTCCTCCTCGTCCGCGTCGCTTGGGGAGGCACGACCGCCGGCAGACGCGCTTGAGGAGCCGGCGCCGCCAGCGCCGCCGTCTGCGGCGGCGGCCCTGGCGGCGCCGCTAAACTTGTTGACGTGGCGTCACACCCGCCAGCACGACACCCACGGGCAGGTCGTCTGCTTTGCCTTCCGCTTCGTTGTCTTGCCCTTCGTCTTGTCAGATGCCCGGTCCTTCCGCATAGCCTCGTAAATGTTGAGCCCGCAAAAGCGCGCCACAGCGGCGCTGATCAAATCCTCGTCGCTCGGGTTGCCTGTCAGCGACAGCCGCTTAACGGCAGGTAGTGCGAGCCAAACCCGTTCACCCACCTCCGGATCTTGTCGCACTGCTTCTGCACCCCCCCGAAACCGCGCTCGGTGCGCCGTCGTGCGCCAGGGCGACCGGCCAATAGGCGCTTCCACTCCCCGACCACCTCCGCCCAAAACGTTGTCCCAGTCTGATCCGACCCCTTCACAGCGTCCAATGATGTAGAATGATAGGCCCGGCTGAGGGCCACCCGCTCCTCGTCCGTCCAGCCAAGCCCAGTCCCCAGGGCAGCCGGCGCGTAGGTGGCGGCAAGCAGGGGGGCGCCCTCGCCGCGACCCACAGGTGGGGAAGGGGGCATGAACCGCCCGCCCCGGCGACCGCCTAGACGGACGTGCCACCGCCGCCGTCAGGTGATGCGCCGCCGCCGGCTGGCGGTGGTCGCGAAGCAGCCGGCGGCGGCACTTGCACGTTCGTGCAAAGCGCGTCGCCCCCGGTACCGGCGGCCGGTGATGAGCGGCCGCCGGCGGTCGGGGACGAAGAAGCAGCCGGTGGCACTTCTCCGTCGGTGTGGCGCGCGTCGCCGCCGGTATCGGAGGCCGATGACGCGCCGCCGCCGGCCAGCGGCGATTGGGCGGCAGCCGGCGGCACCTGTCCGTCGGTGCGGCGCGCGTCGCCGCCGGTACCGGCGGCCGGTGATGCGCCGCTGCCGGCTCGACGCGATTTGCCGCAGCCGGCAAGTGGGGATGGGGCCTGAGACGGCGGCACTTGTCCGTGGTTGCGGGGCGCGTCGCCGCCGCTACCGGCCTCCGGTAATGCGCCCCCGCCGCCTGACGGCGATTGGGCCGCAGCCGGCGGCACATGTCGTTCTGTGCGGTGCGCGTCGCCGCCGGTACCGGCGGCCGGTGATGCGCCGCTGCCGGCTCGACGCGATTTGCCGCAGCCGGCAAGTGGGCATGGGGCCTGAGACCGCGGCACTTGTCCGTGGTTGCGGGGCGTGTCGCCGCCGGTACCGGCCGCCGGTAATGCGCCGCCGCCGCCTAGCGGCG
>Ga0209187_1003155_pt1 | contig 14240 bp, 13 predicted proteins | sample BantaG_FD_187430 | JGI IMG/M metagenome (GOLD analysis project Ga0209187, IMG submission 187430) | Marine algal microbial communities from Bantry Bay, Ireland - BantryBay_4 metaG (SPAdes) (version 2) | ecosystem: Host-associated > Algae > Red algae > Unclassified | place: Bantry Bay, Ireland... | reverse complement strand
GTCTTTGAGCTGCCGGTCGAAGGGGGTGTGCAGGACGTACTTGGCGTGCGTCAGCTCGGCGAGCAGGCTGGGGGCGGCGAGGCAGTCTTCCAGGCCCTCTTGCGTGGCCGGTGCGGTGAGCGCTTCGGGCCGGTCGCCGTCGGCGAGGTGCTCGCCGGCGACCCGGCGGTACTTCACGTGCAGGTGCCGCTCGGCGTAGAGCCGCATGGGTTCGCAGGCGAGCTTCTTGGTGACGCGGAAGCCGAAGGCTTCGTAGAGCGCCTCGCCGGTGACCGGGTCGACGAGGTCCCGCTCGGGCAGCTCGTGGAGGATGTCCACGCAGGGCAGGTCGCCCGAGATCTTCATCCGCCCGCCGCCACGCTTCTTGCGGGTGTGGGCGGGGACGGTCATCTCGGCCTCCGGCGGGGCCGCGGCGGCCTCGTGCTCGCCGTCGGTAAACAGAGCCTGCTGGTTGGGGTCTTCGAAGCGTTCGGCCTTGCGGCCGAAGACCATTCGCTGGAGGTAGGCCAGCTGGGCGTGGGCCTGCGCGAGGTCGGATTCAAGCTTCGCGTTGGCGGCGGCCAGACGTGCTACTTCGTCGCGTAGTCGTTGTGTTTCGGTGGCCGAGAGCTCCATAAGTCGGCCACCATAGCGCCCCGCGGCCGCGAGCGCAAGCGCCTACGGCGAACGGGCAAAACGTTTGCGTCGCTTCACGCTGTTCAGATCGACCCCGTCGAGGATCAGGCGCAGCTGGGTGGCGTCGATGGGCAGGCGGTCCCCGTGGCCCGCCGCGGCGTCGGGCAGCTGGTAGCGGCCGCGTTCGAGCTGCTTGTACCAGAGCACCAGGCCGTCGCCGTCGAAGCAGAGCACCTTCATGCGGTCGCGTCGGCGGTTGATGAAGACGAACAGCCCGCCGCCGGTGACCCGCAGGTCGCTGGCGCTCTCGACCAGGCCCGAGAGCCCGGCAAAGCCCTTACGCATATCGGTGGGCGCGGTGTAGAGGTAGATCGGCGTGGTGGCGGCGGGGGTGACGCTCAGCACGCGGCGAGGGCTCCGACCAGGGTCGCGAGGTGACGCGCGTCGGCGGTGAGACGCGTGCCGTTGGGAAGCTCCGCGGTGACGGGGTCGGCGGGGGCGGCGTCCCGCACCGGCCCTGCGGCGGAGGCGGGTAGATCGAGGCGGACGACACGTGGCAAGGCGTCGGGATCGGCACGGGCGGGATCGAGCTTGCGTCGCCAGTGATAGATGCTGGAGGCGGGCAAGTCTTCTCGCTCGCAAAACGCGGCGACGGCGAGACCCGAGGCAGCAAGGCGGTCGAGTGCGGGTTGCCAGAAAGTGGCGTCTCGCCGTGGCCGGCGGGGCGTGGATGCGGTGAGCGGAGCGGCCGGGATCGGAGAAGGGGTTGGGTTCATGCCGCCAGCGTCGCGGACGCGGGCTGGCGGGGGAAGAGGTCGAGGGTGGGACGGTTACTCTGAAATCACAAGCGCTGTTGGTAGACGTAATATACGATACGCGCGACTCAAATCAGCCACGCGGTACACCGCGTCTTGTCAAGATTGCAATAGCCTCGTTAGGCTTTGCCTAGAAATTTCGACTATTGCATCCGTTGACCAACGCGGCAGCAGTTACATCTTCGACAATCCTGACCTCGTAGTGGCGGCACGAGACATTGACGCAAAACGGCGACTCTTCGAAAGCAAGTCCGATTGGCCAGGAGCTAGACACGCTCGGCTAGCGATCGCAAACATTCTATCTGGAGATCTGGAGGAGGCGAATCGGCATATTAACGCAGTCACCGAATGGGTTGACCAGTATATACGGAGTATTCGTGATAGTAACCGCAGCGACCGAGGCCCAGATCGCATTGATATTGCCGCAATAGCACTCTTCTTGATGTCGCAACACCTTAGTGTTGACGCAGCAAAATATTTGAGCCAATGGCAAGATTGGTATGTGTACGAAATTTGCGGAAGCCTGTTCGGTTTCGCACAGCTTAGGGAGTTAGTCGATTCTACTCAATCTCGAATGTTGAAGGATTTCGTTGACGAGCTTTCGGGTATCGGCCCTCTTTCTGCTGCTCTTTCATTTTTAGACTTACCAGAGGCGAAGTGTAAGACATTGCTGGCTAAGCTGGCCAGTCGCTGCAATAGCAAGGGAAAGCTGAATTTGTCCGATGTATATCGCGGGGCTCGAACCGAAAAATTGCAAGACGGGCTGCGCAAATCTGCATCGCTAGCGTTGTCTCTTGGGCTACGAGCGGAGGCTCGCACGATATGTTCGCGTGTGCCATGCGATCGACCAAAATTGTGGGCCTTCGGTGATGGTAGAGGCAACAATGAGGTCTTTTCATTCATATTTAGTGTTGCATTAAATGCCGCTGTTAAGAACGAGGCTGTTTCTGAGAAAAGTTTGCTTACCCAAGAACTCGTACCTATTTGTTCAAGAGTTGGCCGAAACGTCAGTGGCGTATTATTTTACGAGAAGGCTAAAAAATGTTTGTCTAGGCGTTTAGAAAGAAGAACTAATCCGTCAACCGAAAAACAAGCTGCGAATGTACTTACCCCGGAGGATGCTCGGAACGCCGACCGATTCCTTACCCAACACCTAGAGCCTCTTCTGGTATTGACACAGTCGCTCGCTGACATGCTTGGGGCTAGTCGCCGTCGTCTGGAGGGAGTTTTCTCCAAACTAGTCGATGCTTGGGAAGAAATATCCAAGAACCGAGATCCCTACCGGTCGGAATCAGTTAACTGGTTGTTTCGTCGTATAGGATTTGAAACCGTCTTTTTTGCTTTCTGGTGTAACGTGCGGCTTAAACCAAAGTCGGCAAGGTACTTTCTAAAAGCGATTCATCGCCAGCATTTTGAAATTGACGATCTAGTACGATTGGTGGCAATCATGGCACAGCGAAAGGATATGCAAGATCTTGCGGGTGAGCAAGCCATGATAGCGAAAGCCTTGATACAGAAAGAAGACGATGTCGAGCGAAGAGGATCTCTGCTTGCTGATCTGAGTCGCGCTATGCTTCCGGCAAGTACTGAAGAAGCCTCTACATATTTTCGCGATGGTCTTGAGCAAATGGACGCGATTGGATCTGGTGATCAAGAGTTTACAAACGAGCTTCTGCTTTTTGCCTCTCAAATGAAGGGGGTTGAGCTTAGTGATCACGCTTTCCATACATTGACGAATATTGCTGAGTTGAATATGGGCGAGGAAACTCACAAATTCTGTTGGGGTGCGTTCGGCCGCGGCCTTTCCAGAGCGGCTGGTCTTAGGGGGCTGGCTAAACTAAGTCGTTGGGATGATAGGTCGAAGATTTCGTTACGGTACACTTTGCATCCGTATCTCACCGGGCTTCTTGAAGACGATAAGATAGACGCGAAAGATGCGCTGTCGCTAAACCGCCTGGCTAATCCAGCGGAAACCTATTATTCAAGCGGAAAACATTTCGCGCAGGCAATACGACAGCAGGCCGGCCCAGAACCCGGTGTGGTCGCCGAATTGATCAGCCAGTTCCAGGATGAGAACCCTGGGTTTGCGTCGTCGGATACCATTGATTCTGTAATTGCTATTGCGGAAGAGGCTCTCGGAAAGAAGAATCAGATCGTGAAGCATCTTGCTGGTGAAGCCAGACAGATACGACGCGTTCGGAGTATCCAAAATGAAAGAAGCAACTACAGAGGCGATTTCACGCCGATGGATTCGAAGAAAAAGAGTTCGAGTGAGCGACGAAAATTAGAATCGATGAGGCGAATTTTAGCATCTGTAGATCCTACTGATGGGCCATCTTTAGAAAATGCATTCGATAGCCTCGGCGCCCTCGGGAACTTGTATTTCTTTAAGAGCGAAATCTTTTCCGGTATTCGCAAAAAGGTTGGTTTTGGTGACCGATTAGGATATATCCGGAATATCACATCAATAGCTGGTCTTCCCTTTCACCTGAAGGTCGAAGAACTAGTTCAAGCTCGAGATGCTTGGAAAACGTCATCTGCAGCGATTGCAGACCTCGGCAGTGAGATTGCCTATTCCCTCGTCAGGGCTCACGCTGACGATCTTGTGAGTGGCGGTCGTCTATCCCACCACATGGTTCAATCGATATCGAACTTGACAGGAGTGGAGATCGCGGAATTGACGATTGAACTAATTAAGTCCTTCTCTCGACCAGATTGTACTGCTTCGGGCGCGACTTGGCTTTCGTTTGCATCGATCCTTTGTCCGGAAGCGGTTGCTGATCTTGGCCAATCCGCATTGACTCGTATGCTCTCCAGTGAGACCGCGAGGCTTGCTGACAGTGTTGAAGACGGGCCTTGGGCGCCGGCTCTTTACCCGCCTGATGATGTCGCAGAAGTCGCTGCCGGGCTCGTATGGCGGCTACTCGGTTCTCCCTATGCAGAAGAACGTTGGCGTGCAGCCACTAGCATCCGTTCATTCGCTAAATTTGGCCGATGGAAAATAATTGATAAAATTGTTGCGAAAATAGGCGAAATGAACGCAGGGCCTTTTCAAGCGAGTGAGCTGCCGTTTTTCTACTTGCATGCTCGGTTATGGCTGATTATATCCTTGTGCAGGATAAGCATTGAGTCCCCAGAAAAAATTGTTTGCTATAAAAAGTGCTTGCTTTCTTTTGTCTTGGAGAACGATCCGCCACATGTTTTATTGCGGCATTTTGCGTCGAAAACGCTAGTTAACTGCATGGATTCCGGGAAACTGACCCTTCCTTCGGCGATTGAGAAGAGAGTGCGTACCTCAGACCGGTCTCCGTACGAACGTCTTAAGAAAAAGGTTAGAAGTGGAGGCGGTTTTTATACGGGTCGCCCTGGGTCCGCTCCTAGTCCGCAGGCTCGCTTGAGCTTTGATTACGACTTTAATAAATACGATGTCGACAATCTGGGGCAGGTTTTTGGGCAGCCCTGCTGGAGGGTGGAAGATCTCATCGCAGAAATTGTTGATGGCTACGATGATTCTGTGGTAAGAATGAGCGATCAAGGGGGGCGTGAATTGCCGCAACGACGTCAAGTGCATGGTATGTCTACAGATTGGCATAGCTACGGGCAACAGTTGGCTTGGCATGCCCTCTTCGTCGCAGCAGGTAAATTACTGGAAGATCACCCTGCTACGGATGACTGGTACCACCGTGACGACCCTTGGGGCGAATGGCTTGGTCGATACGGGCTTTCGCGTGGCGACGGCCTATGGTTGTCCGATGGAACCGACCGGACACCACCTGAGACAAATGAGTTTCTATTGAGAAGCAGGAGGGGGGTGCTTTCTTTAACAGGAGATCGCGGCAAGATCTTGAATCTAGTTGGGCTTGGAGAGACTGTTGGAAAACGTTTGGTTATTGAGGGTGGTTGGTCGTCGGCGGATGGTGTAAGGGTGAAAGTCTCGTCGTGTCTGGTGCCTGAAGACAGGGCGGGTGTGCTTGCTCGCCGGCTTGTCCGTCAGCAACCATTGTCTGTGTATTTACCTTGCTTTGATGAGTCCGAAGACGACTCAGAATATTCTCATGATGAAGGGGGTGAGTATATTCCCTGGGTGGTGCATTCTTCGCGTGAAGCGCGTTTGGACAAACATGATCCTTACGGCGTCTCGATTGCGAACTCTCGGCCGCGGTTGGCTCGTGAATTTACAGATCAGTTATCACTATCGAAAGGCGATCCGTTTGGGCGAAGCTGGGTCGATAAGCGTGGCTGCGAACGCTTGGTATCGCAAGCATGGGGGCGAGAGAATCATGAACTTGAAGATGGGAGGCGTGCGGGGTCGCGGCTTTTTTGTAGCTCTTTCATGCTGAAAAGATTATTATCCAAACGTACAGCTAATCTGCTCATACTTGTTGTACTCGAACGTTATGAAAAAAAATCTCTTTCGAGCGGTAGTACGTGGACACATACAGTCGGGGTAGTGAGGGTTGGAGAATCACTCGAACTCGAATATCTTAAAGGGCGCGTGAATCACCTACACAGTAATAAATATTGACCGACGGCAGTCCTTATGAGTGATGTTCTAGGCTTTTTTAGTAGCCGTTCGCCGCGGCTCGCACGTCTTCATCGAGATCGAAGCGAAGCTGCTGCGCGATGGCGGGCGGGCTTTCTGGGTGCTCCAACGCGGCGAGGCGGATGGCGGGCAGCCGGTCGGAGGCGAGAATGTGGAGCAAGTCGGGGGTGAGGTCCGCGCGCCGGGCGAGGGTCCAGCGGACGTCGTGGGCCTGGTCTTGCGCGAGGGCGACGAGCGCTTCAATCGGGGTGCGGGGGTGGCGGGCGGCTTCGCGGCGGACGGTGTGGTCGTCGCTTCGTGCGAGTCGGGTGAGGTGTTCGGGGGTGGCGTCGGGGTGGCGGGCGAGCAGGCGGTGGGCCCAGGGCCCCAGGGCGAGCAGCGCGTCGGGGTCGCCGGGGTGGAGCGGCTGCGGGGGCTCGTGGCCCTGGGCGTCGGGGGCGCTGCCGGCGCGGACCAGCAGGCCGCGGCTTGCTTTTGCGAAGTTGGCGTGGCGTGTGGCGCTCTCGCGCAGGGTGGGGTCGGGGTGGGTGGCGAGTTGGGCGAGGGTGTCGGGATCGGTATTCGGGTGGCGGGCGGCGAGTTGTTTGCCCCAGTGGCCGGCGCGGGCGAGGCGATCGAGGGCGTCGGGGGTGACGGTGGGGTCGGGCTCGGCGAAGCCCTGGAGGTCGGGGGTGGAGCCGGCGGCGGTGATGTTTTGTTTTGCGCTGTCGGGAAAGCGGGGGTGGGCGGCGACGTGCGCGCGCACGGCGTGGGCGCCGTCGACCGCGAGACGCGCGAGTAGATCCGCGGGCACGGCGGGATGCTGGGCGACCAGGGCGCGGAGGTTGGCGTCGGGGTCGCGGGCGAGGTCGTCGAGGGTGTCGGGGGCGAGGTGGGGGTGACGGGCGAGGCGCAGGCGGAGGTCGGGGTCGTCGGTGTCGGCGAGTTGGCTGAGCAGGGCGGCGGGGGCGTGAGGGTTGTGGGCGACCGCGGCGCGGACATCGCGGTGGGGGTCGGTGGCGAGGCGTTCGAGCAGGTCGGCGGGGCAGTCCGGGTGGCGGGCGGCGAGTTGGCGGGCGAAGGGACCGGAGTCGGCGAGGGTGTCAAAGTCGGGGGTGTGGTTCGGGGCGGGCGTGGTGGAGGCATCCAGGCCGGGGGTGGCGCCGGCGCGGGTGAGGGTGGCCAGGGTTTCGGGTGAGAGGTTGGGGTGCGCGGCGGCGTGTTGGCGGACATTCGCGTCGGCGTCGGTGGCCAGGACGTGGAGGGTGTCGGCGGTGGTGTGGGGGTGCTGGGCGGCGTGGCGGCGGAGGGCGGTGCGTTCGGAGGCTGCGAGTTCGTCGAGAACGGGGGCCGTGGCGGCCGGGTGGCGGGCGGCGAGGCCCCGGGCGTACTCGCCGAGGGGGACGAGGGTTTCGAAGTCTGCCGGGGTGAGCGAGCCCGGCAGCGCCGGGCGGGTGCCGGTGAGGTCGGACGTCGCGCCGGCGCGGTGCAGCAGGTCGAGGGTGTCGGCGGGGGCGTGGGGGTTGCGTGCGGCGGCGCGGCGGACGTGGAGGTTGGCGTCGGCCAGCAGGTGGGCGAGCCGGGCGGGGGGCGTCTGCGGGTCGGCGGCGCGCTGGAGGCGGAGGGGGGCATTCATCGTTTGAGGTCTTCGAGCAAGGTGTCGAGTACGGCTTCTTCGTGGACGTCTTCGTTGGCGGCGTTCATGGTGTGTTGAAGGCCGGGGTCCCAGGGGGTGGCGGGGGCGGGCTTCTTCTTGAAGTGCGGGAAGCCGCAGCCGGCTGCGCGGGCTCGGCGGTAGTGGGCGGTGTCGTAGCGCCAGGCGTGGGCGAAGGCATCGTGGTCGGCGGTGGAGCCCGGGCCGTTGGCCCGAAGCAACGGGCGACGGAGCCGCGCGATGAGGGCGGCTTGGCCTTCGGCCGTGCGCTGGCGGTGGTGGCGGTCGCCCAAAGTTGGGCCCGCGTCGGGCGTGGGACACGCTTCGGGTGTGGGGCGGGCCTGGACGGCGCTCATGCGGGCACCGCCGCGGCGGGCTGGGCTTTGCGGATCGTGACGAAGAAATCGGGGCCGGTGAGGGCATGGGGGCAGGATATCCCGGGGGTGGACGGGGTTCAGGTGGTGGGGTGAATCGGTATGTTGGGTGCGCTGGCGCTGGACCCCTTGGAGCAATGGATATGGCGGCGAAGACGAAACCGAAGCAGAAAAACAGAACGCCGGGGAAGCGATCTTCGACGCCGACGTTCCGGCAGCGGCTGGGGGCGCTGACGTACGTGCAGGCCTGCGGGATGCTGGGGGAGGGGGCGTGAGTCGGGAGAACCGGGTGCCGGGCAAGAGAGATCGGGGGCGGCTGGACGGTAACCCGCGGCCGCAGCATCTGACCGAAGGTTTGTTTCAGTGGTGGATGGGGCTGGTGGTGATGTCGATCGTTTGGTTGGGGGGGTTCACGATCTGGGGACCGGGCACGGCGCTGTTTTTGGCGGTGGTGCCGGCGTGGGGAATCGGGTGGATGCTTTTCTTGATCGTGGTACCGCTGTGGCTGGAGCCGCTGAAGGTGGCGTGCCGGCCCGAGCGGTTGAAACGCGGCGGGGCGTGGCGGCACGCGCCGCGGCGCTACGACTGGCGGACGCTGCGGGTGCTGCCGGCATTGGTGCCGGTGGTGCTGGTGGGGGCGCTGGTGATTTTGGAGCTGGGGTACGGGGTGTTTGCGCCGGCGGGGCGGCGGGTGGCGCCCGACGGGCTGCGCTTCGGGATCGCGGCGGCGGCACTGGTGTCGGTGCCCAGGGCGTTTCTGGTGAGTCAGTTGGCGCGGGCGCGGTTCCGGCGGGAGGTGGAGGGGTTGGGAGACTGCTTCGGGTGCGGGTATTCGCTGCGCGGGATCGGGTCGGGGGTGTGTCCCGAGTGTGGGGCCGGGCGCGGCTCGGCGCCGTAGTCGCGTTTCGCAAAGCCGAAGCGCGACCACGCCTTCTCGACCGCGGCGGTCGGGGCCCGCGTTTTGGAGCGTTGCCCGAATCACGGACGGGACGTCCGTGCCACCGGGGTCGATGGAGAATGGCGGAGTTGTTTGGGGCCGCGGCGTGCAGAAGCCCGGCCTTTGGTGAGGTGTCAGGCAGGTATGCCTGACCTACCGAAAAGGGGGTGGCGCGTGTCGGAGGTGTCCCGTCGGGACACACGGCCGAACGAGGCGGGTGCGGGGCCGGCTTAGCGGGCCGGTATCCGGCGAGGCTCGGCCGTTACGGCGTGACGCCGGCGCTGATGAGCTTCTGCTTGAGGTCGCCGGCCATGGTTTCGAGCTTCGGCAACTCATCGGCTTTGAGTTCGTCGATCAGCGTGCGGAGCGTGTTGAAGCCGCTCTGCTTGTTGAGCTGCTTGGCGTTGAGCAGGTCCATGGTCTCGCCGGCGTCGAGGTAGAAGGTGCTGACGCCGTTGACCACGGCGGGGGGCAGTTCCATCGTGGAGCCGGCGAACTTCATGGCGTCGAAGACGAAGCGGTTCAGCTTCAGCGTGGCGCCGTCGGGCATAAACGGGGCGGCGTCGTGCTCGGTGAGGAAGGCGTCGAGGTGGGTGAGGTTGCTCCTCACCTCGCCTTCAAAGGACGCGGCGAGGTAGTAGGTGTTGCGGTCGCTTTCGAGCAGGGTGAGATCCACGGCCTTCTTGAAGCCGAGGGTGGCGGCGAGGTAGATGCCCAGGATGGTGCAGACGACGACGACCATCTGGCCGATCCAGAACTCGCTGGAGAAGCCGCGGGCGGGGTTGGAGGTGGGTTCGGACATGGGGTTCTTCTGTCGGGGGAGGCCGGGGGTCGTGACGGCGAGGGGGTCAGGGGTGGTGGTGCGGGCCATGAACAGATCGCGGGTTGAAGGGTGGGGCGCCGCGACACCCTACTTCTGACGCGGCAGGAACTCGGGGGTGACGAACGGCTCGCCGGTGGACGGCGGCTGGTCACGCCAGAAATACGGCCGGGGGGCGTCGGCGGTGGTCAGCTTGCCGTCGCCGTTGTCGTCGCTCAGGCCGCGGAAGGTGAGCAGGCCCAGGTCGCGGTGGTAGGCGGCCTGGGTGGCGGCGACGCCGGCGGGGCTGATCCGGATGCGCTCGCGGCCGTCGGGGCGGGTGGCGTAGAGCGCGACGCCGTCGGCGGCCGAGAGCCGGCCGTTGCGGTCGCGGTCGACCTCCACGACCTGCCACAGGATGAAGTCGACGCCGGCGGGGTCGCCGTCGTTGAGCGCGAAGGTGTAGCCGGTGATGAGGCCCGGGGTGTCGGCGTCGGTCAGCAGCGGGGTGGTGGTTTCGTCTTCAAAGTTGCGGAAGAAGACGTTGTGCCAGTTCGTCGGCTGATATCGGGGGGAGGCGGCCGACGAGCCGGCGATCGAGGAGGGGCGTTGCCGCTCGAAGAAGCGTTCCGGGCGTTCGACGGTGTAAGGAACGAGAAACGTGGGCGTGCCGGGGATGCGGATCGGTGTGCCGAGGGTGGGGCGGCCGTCTTCGACCGTGCCGTCGGCGTGGACGTCGGCGACCACGTGCGCGCGGCCGGGGCGTTCGTGCAGCGACGCGTTGCAGCCAACGAGCAGGAGGGTCGCGGCCGCGACGAGGGGAATCGGACGTGGTCGGCGAGACTTGAGCATGCCGAACGATAGCGGATACGTTGGCGGGCCAGCGTTGCGACAGCCGTTGGATGAGATCCCCGGGGGGGGCGCAGCAGGCGACGGGTTTCGCATCCGCGACGCCGGTCCCGGCGTCGAGGTATTCGTATGCGCGTGCGTGGCAGCCGATCAAGGCGTTGCGGATTGGGAGCGTAGTCGTTTACGCATTATTCGGCGAAGGGGAGGACCCGAGGCCGGACACGAAAAAAGGACCCGCGGCTCTGCCGCAAGTCCTTTTGATTAAAGCTCCCGCGGTTGGATTCGAACCAACAACCAAGTGATTAACAGTGAACATGGGGAGATCGTAAGCGACCGCGGAAGCGGTGGTTGCGAATTAGAGGTTGCGGGTGACAGCACCAGCGACAGCAGGGGCGGGGCGGGGTCGCCGCCGGCGGGGGGTGGGCCGTCAACCGGGGAGCAAGGCGTGAAGGAGGCGAACACCGCCGCCGCGGAACTGGTGGAATTGGTGCAGGCGTGGGGGGCGCTGCCGGCGGAGTCGCGGGGGGTGGTGATGGCGGTGGTGCGGGCGAGTTTCTGAAAGGTTGATTCAGATCCCCGTAATCGGCCGCAAGGCATAAGGTTTTTACCCATGCCGCGTAATCTGATGCCCGCAGTCCGACGATATCCCAATCGTCCTGGGTGGCTTTGGCGTCACCGATTCAATCGCTTTAACTCGGAGAACGCATCATGGCGGCCGCAGCATTTATTGGTTACATCTTCTGGGCGTTGATCATCGCGTTACTAGCTAAGCGAAAGGGACGGAACCCTGTTTCGTGGGGCTTGGTCGGGGGCCTGTGCTGGATGATCGGTCTTCTTGTATTGGCGTTCATGCCTCCGCTATGCCCACAGTGCAGAATGCCGCTCAAGGCAAAGCAGTATCGCAAGAAGACGTGCCCCGACTGTGGGGACTACTCCGGTAAGAAGGTTTCGCGTGTTAGTGCTATCGAGGAATTGGACCTCAAGAGCGCAGCGTAAGGAGATAGCGAATGAAGTACCACACTCTTGCACCGAACGAATATGCCGACAAGATCGCCAAGTTTAAGGCGACCGGCCACCATACTTTGGTCATGCTGACCACCGGTTGGGGTTGCGTGACGTTGATGTGCGTTTTTGTTCCTCCGCTTTGGCCTTTGGTCATGCTGGGAATTGCGTTGACGATCTATTTCAATAAGCGTTGGTACTGGGGTAAAATCGTAGAGCTTGATTCTGCGGCTCGGCGCTGGGTTGATCTTCAACCGGAAGACGAACGCGAGGGGTACTTAGAACAGAACTACGAGGCTGATCGCCAAGCTACGCGCAATGCGCGAGTGACACCGACCTCCAGTATTTAGCCCGATCGCCTTCGGCCATTTTGGGTCGCATATCTCCGAGGGCTTATTAGATAGGGCGGCTGTGCTGGAGGCCCCCGTACCGGGGTCGTTTCTGTGGTGGGGGAAGTCCGGCCGGCTGTGACACACACGACACGCTTTCCCTTCCCCGCAGCGTCGGGTGGTTCGACAGACCCAGTGGGGGGTGGGTGGTGGGCTGACCGGCGGTGAAGCACCGGCGGGCGGGGCGGCGGGGTGTCCGAGTGGTGCCGTGGCCGGTGGGGTGCGCCAGCGGTGGTGGGTCTGTGACGGTTGACGCTGGCGGGTTCAAATATCGGCCGTGGGTTCGGTAGCGCCGGCGGATTCAGACCGCATCGTTGAGGTGTTACACGCTTCGAACGGACGTTCGCGTCCGTAACACCCCACCCCGAGGACACCATGACCACCGCCGCCGCCGACACCCCCGCCGCTCCCCGCTTCGTGACCTATTACCGCGTGAGCACCCAGCAGCAGGGGCGGAGCGGGCTGGGGTTGGAAGCCCAAGCGGCCACGGTGGCGGGGCACGTCGCCCGCGTGGGGGGTGAGGTGGTCGCCAGGTTCACCGAGGTGGAGAGCGGGAAGAAGCGGGACCGGCCGGAACTGGTGAAGGCGCTGGCGGCTTGCCGGCGTCACCGGGCGGTGCTGGTGGTGGCGAAGCTGGATCGGCTGGCCCGCAACGTGGCGTTTCTTTCGGCGTTGATGGAAGCCGGCGTTGACTTCACCTGTTGTGACATGCCTTCGGCTACGCGGCTCACCATTCAGATCATGGCGGCGGTGGCCGAGGATGAAGCCCGGCGGATCAGCGAACGGACCAAGGCGGCGCTGGCGGCCCGCAAGGCCCGGGGGTTCACGCTGGGGAACGTGGCGAACCTGACGCCGGGGAACTCGCCCGCGGCGGCGGACAACCGGGCCAAGGCCAACGCGGACGCCGAGCGGCTACGGCCGGTGGTGGCGGCCATCGTCGCCGAGGGGGTGGACGGGGTGCGTGACCTGTGCCGGCGTTTGAACGCCCGGGGCTACGTCACCGCCCGCGGGTCGGCGTGGCACCCCACCAGCGTGAGCCGGCTGGTGAAGCGGCTGGGGATGGACCTGACGGGCGGCGGTGCGCCGGCTGCCGCGGCGTGAGGCCCGGGGGCGGGGTGCTGGGGTGCCCGAGCCGTTCGGGTCTGTCCGTCCGCCGAAACCCTTTTCGCCGATCGGGCCGGCGGGGGCCGCGGGGCGGTGGTGGTGCGGGTGGTGGGGATGGCGTGGACGGGCGGCCAGCGTGCCGGGGATGCCCGGGAGAGAACTTTTAGACACCCCGAGGGTGCAGGGGCGGCCGTACCCCTCCCGAGGCGGTGGAGAGTTCCAGAAGTCGTCTACCGGGGGCAAATGGACCGCTACTGGGGACGCTGGGGCGGTGGTCTTGGGGCGGATGGGGGACCGGCGTTTGCAGGCCGTGAGGGGCGATTTTGCTAAAGGGGCACTAATACACACCGAGTGCAACTCACCGGTACGCCATGCAGTACAGAGCAACCAGATCCCCTAGATTCACAACCCGCTCGGTATTGGAGCACAAAGCTAAACCGCGGTTCATTTCAACGCTACGCCGTGCAGTTGCGACCGCAACCGCCACCGACACCATCCCCTCGCTCCCCGCCGGCCTGACCGCCTGTGGTGGGCTTCGTGCCGCCTGACCCGTGGCACGCTCCCCCGATGCTCTCCCTTCGCTCCCCGTGGACCTGACCGTCCGCGTGGGGGTTTCAATCTGACGCCGCGCTGCGTCACCCGCTGCCGGGACCGGCGGCAACACACAACCCCACGAACTACCAGCACCCCACCCGCCGCCACGTTGGCCGGCACCGGTGAGGGGCTATCGCATTCGGCCGCCACGCTGCGGCCACCTTGAAAGGGAGACCTGATGACCGAGACGACCGAGAAGAAGACGGAGGCGCTGCACACCCGCACGTTCGCATCACTGCGCCGCGGTGAGGGGATCGAAGAACGCCAGCCGTTGCTGGGGACGTGGCTTCGTGAGCGGGACGCCTTGATGGTGTTCGCCCAAGCCGGGGCGGGTAAGAGCATGTGGGGGTTCAGCCTCGCGTTGGCCGTGGCCGGCGGGGGTGCTTATCTGGGGTGGGAGTCGCCCGAGGCGGGGAAGGGTGAAGTGGACCCCATGCGCTGGGCGCCGAATGGCTCCCGCTAAGGTGATCGCCGGGGTTCCTTCGCCCCGCCGCCGCGCAGGGAGCCCGGAGGGCGACCGGAGCGGCGGCGGGGCGAAGGGCGAACATCAAACGCAAGCCTCCACGAGAGACTGGCGGGCTCCGTA
>Ga0209187_1003154_pt1 | contig 14250 bp, 10 predicted proteins | sample BantaG_FD_187430 | JGI IMG/M metagenome (GOLD analysis project Ga0209187, IMG submission 187430) | Marine algal microbial communities from Bantry Bay, Ireland - BantryBay_4 metaG (SPAdes) (version 2) | ecosystem: Host-associated > Algae > Red algae > Unclassified | place: Bantry Bay, Ireland... | reverse complement strand
CAACATCTCAATTTGGGGTTACGGAGATGCTGGAATAAGCGGCAACGCCTATTCTGACTATATAGAAGACGGGTCTTACCTAAGATTAAGTAATATCACATTAGGTTACACTTTTTCAAAAGACTTAACTAAAAAGTTCAATATCAAATCATTACGTATCTACGGAGCGGTAGATAATGCATATATTTGGACAAAATATAGTGGTTTCGATCCCGATGTTAGTGTTGGAAACAACCAATTAACCACTGGTTTAGATTCCGACGCTTATCCAAGGGCGAGAACGTTTAGAATGGGTCTAAGTGTTGGGTTTTAAAAAAATTAATTATAATTGATAATAATTTAAATACAAAAAAAATGAAAAAGAGCTATTTATTCTTGTGTGGGCTTTGCGCTATGACCACCTTGTTAACAAATTCCTGTAGCGATGAAATTTTAGTAGAAGAGCCTTCGAATTTCTTAACTCCCGATGCGTTGCTAGTCGATAGAAATGGAGCTGAAACTTATTTGATCGGCGCATATGATGCCGTACAGCCGATTGTGAGCTCTGGCGGTCAACGTCAAGGGGGAGGTGGGCTTGAAGGCTGGGCAATTCATTGGGGAACAGTGGGTGCAGACGAAGTGGTTTTGCCACCATGGGCAGGAGATAGAAAGTTAATCTACCAGCACCAAGTGACGCCTTCGGTAAATACAATTCGTAATATTTGGGAAAATTTATATGTAGCCCTTAACCGAATTAACAGCGTTATCGACCGTGTTGGAGCGATGGATGCAGATGCCATAGACGCAGAGGATAGAGATAAATTCGTGGCAGAAGCTAAAGTGCTTAGAACTATGGTGAATTTTAGTTTAGTTTCAGCTTGGGAAAATATTGTATTATTGGAAAATGAGACTACTGATTTAAACAATGTTGACCTTCCCCAATCACCCCCAGAGGAGGTGTATGCCTTTATGATTAAAGATCTAACTGAAGCAGCAGCCGTATTACCTGCAGAACAAGGAGGCGGAAGAGCTACAAAAGGCTTTGCCCAGGCATTTTTGGGTAAAGTATACCTTCAGATGACCGGTTTTCCTCTAAATCAAACGGATAAGTTCGCATTAGCCGAAGCTGCACTTAAAGATGTAATGGACAGTGGGGTTTACAATCTGGTGGATAGCTATCCAGACGTATTTACCCTATCCAACGAACAAAATAATGAAATGGTTTTCTCAATTGGTATGGATGGCCCTAGTAAAGGCGAAGGTGGTCTATTAAGTACCTTCTACGGTCCGAACGGAAGTGTAAATAATGGTGGAGGCTGGGGAACCTGCTTTATTAACCACACCTTTACAGAAACCTACGAGGAAGAAGACATTCGTTTCTTGAACAACGTTGCGAGGCACAATGCCAATAACTGGACTCCAGAAGAAGGTCTTACTAATCCTGCTTCAAGAACCGTGGGCATGAACACGTGGAGAGGTTGGAAATGGCACGCTGAAAAGCCGAACGCTTATCCTAATGACACGCCATTTGACAACCCTTACATTCGCTATGCCGATGTTCTATTAATGTATGCCGAAGCATTGAACGGTCAAAATAAATTAGACCAAGCTACGCTTAATTTGACGGTTAACCGCTTGCGATCAAGAGCGCGTTTGACTCCGGATGCCGTGGCAGACATGGTGGTTGGCTCACAAAATGAAATGGCCGAGGAGATTTTAAGTGAAAGACGTAAAGAACTCTGTCTTGAAGGTTGGAGGCGTAATGATCTTATTCGCGCGGGTAATTTTAAAAATCGAATCTCTGGCTTTACCCAAGGTGGCCCTAATGCAGGTGATCCGGGACTTGAATTTCAGGATTTTGAAATCAGATGGCCAATACCTAATTCTGAATTGGAAATAAATACTAACCTCGTGCAAAATCCTGGTTATTAATTTAGATGCAAACTTCACCAATAACTATTTATGAAAAAAAGTATAATGAAAACTACATTCTTAAAATCAAGCGCACTCATTTTTTGTATTGCTTTAGTGGGCTTCAGTTGCTCTAGGGAATTCGATGTTAGTGATGGCATAAAAGAGGTCGAATTTAAAGCGACGGCCAGTACACAATTAATTACAAGTGGCGAAACGGTTACTTTCATTGATTCCTCCTTGGCAGTAACATCCAGGCTATGGTCGGTTTCTACAGATAACTTGGGTACAATTGTCAACTCAGATCAAGAAACTTTTAACGTTACCTACAATACTCCGTCCCCTCAAGATGCAAATGGCATGTACCTTGGATTTCCTGTGGTACTGCAGGTAACTTTTTCCGATGGTAGAGTTGAAGATAATACGTTTGGTGTAGCTGTATTCGACAAGATAAATTTAGATTTTTCATCGAATCTCGAAACAGCCATTGTAGGAAGCACTATTCAATTTACCAACCTTTCAACGGATTTGGAATCGCAGTTCGAAGATGCCCGAGAGTTGGACACTTTTCTATGGCAATTTCCGGGAGGCTCACCTTCAACAAGCATGGAACCTAACCCGTCGGTCATTTATACGGCCCCTGGCGTTTATGATGTAATAGTCACTGCGCGAAGGCAAGGACCAGAAGATGAAGCAACCATTACCAGAACCGGAGCAATTACTATTTTGGATGAGCTTGCGTTAGTACCTGAATTTACTGCTGATGTAACCGAAATTAGCGCAGATCAATCAGTAACATTTACCGATGCAACTTCAGGGGGTGCCGATATTTATAATTGGAACTTTCCAGGTGGAACACCAGAAACATCAACGGAGCAAAATCCAACGGTTACCTATGCAAATGGCGGATTTTATGATGTTACGCTCGAAGTAACCCGAAACGCTGATGGTACGGTAGAAACTATTTCTAAATCTGATTTCATCAACGTAGACTCTCCATTTTGTAACACGCCCGAAAACTTGATAGGTTGTGGCAATAATGATGGTGAAAAAGAAAGCTTGGTAGATTGGGATGCACAGTTAGAACCAGGTAAAGGTGACCCTAGAGATCGAAACGATCGTCTAACAGTCTCCACCGAGCAGGCTTTTGCAGGCGATGCCAGTATTAAATATTCGTACTCTGAACCAGGTGCACCTGGGTTTACAGGTATATACCTCGATTATAGTGGTAAATTAGTAGATGTAACAGAGCAGGGTACTTTTACTGTATCTATGGAACATTTTGGAACAATTACCGGCGGAACAGAGTATGTGATGTTATTTGGTGTTGTGAATAGTGCAACTGGGCAATATATCAATAACTTTGAAGGTAGATTTCAAGCAGATCAATGGAATAATACTACCAAAGATTTTGATCTAGCACCCGGAACCTACTATATCAGAACTCAAATATTCAATCCCGGATTTAATCCAACACAATCTATTGATTTGTACATGGATGATTTAAAAATTGTAAAAAAATAAAACCGTAAGAAATCAATTTAAAAACCTGTTTGTAAAATTGCAAATAGGTTTTTGATTTTTTAAATATTATTAAAATAATGCTACTGAATAGTCTTGTTTATTCGCAAAGATTATTCAATCTAAAAATTTGAACTATGCAAACGATAAAAAAAATTAATCGCATATACTTCTTACTCCTAAGTTTAATTTTTGTGTCATGCGGAGGTAGTACCGATGATGGTGGAACTGCTCCCGTTGATGCTATAGACCCAACCATTAATTGTGTTGGGACCATAAATGTTACGGTAGATGCATTTTCTAACGGTACTGTCGTCGATTATGATGAACCTCAAGGAAGCGATAATGTAGACGGTGCTACAACTAGACAAACCACTGGATTAAATGCGGGGAGTACATTTTCAGTAGGTACTACGACCAATACATTTGTAGTAACTGACTTAGCGGGCAATACAGCAACTTGTAGCTTCGATGTCATAGTCACCCGTGGCGAACCTTCTGCAGATCTTCCATACTTCGTAGGTGAAAACCCAACCACTGGTGGAAAAAAATGGACTAAAGTTGAAAACATGTCGGATGAATTCAATGGAGATACTTTTGATGATACTAAATGGCATAGAGATCCAGCAACCGATGGTTTCGGCTGGATGGGAAGACCCCCAGGACTATTCGAAGCTGAAAATGTAAGCGTTAGCGATGGTAATTTGAACGTTACTACACTAAAATTCGATACGCCAAAAAGGGTTAACAATACTGACTTTACTCATGGTGGGGCGATAGTGAGATCAAAAGACACAGGAAATGAAGGCATGTATTATGAATGCAGAATGAAAGCCAATAAAACAATCATGTCTTCTACCTTTTGGTTATCGATGAAACAAAACTGCACTACTGGTCCTGTTCGAAAGTTAGAGTTGGATATTCAAGAATCAGTGGGCCGTGTTCATAGTGGCACCGCTGAATTTGCCAAAACCTGGGATCAAATTTTTCACTCTAATACTTTTAGACATAACAGAGATTGCGATACTGAAGTTGATGAAACGCAACAAATAAGTGGTCAGGTAGATACCGCTGACAAAAATCATGAACGCTACTTCGTTTATGGATGTTGGTGGAAATCACCTTCCGAAATCCTGTTTTATTTAGATGGGGAATTTGCATACGCTATTACTCCGCCAACAGACTTTGATATTGATGGACATATAACAATGGCCATTGAGACCTATGATTGGAATCCCGTGGATTCTGCGGGAAGTATTTTTGAAACAGGATCATTTGATGATCTAAGCACGAAATACGATTGGGTGCGTACTTGGCAGCTAGAAGATCTATAAAATTAGTAGCGGTCCACTAAAACATGAAACATAGTAATAAAGAATGTTCTAAGCCAATGGCTCATTTCTAGGTTCAAATAGGTTTCGACCTTTTTACCTACCCTTAAAAACGAGCATCTTTATTTTCATTAAACGAACCCTACACAAGAGCTTGAAAAAAGTCAAATTTACAATAGTTACTCTCCTTGTCTTGCTCCTTGGCTGTAAAACCGACTCCAAGAAAAAAGAACCCGTTGACATTGCCAAAAATGATAAAATAGAAGGCGCCAAAATGTTTGAATTGATTCCTGGTACGGAAAGTAATATCACTTTCAACAACCACATTGAGGAAAATTTCAAGAATTTTTTTGCTGTTTTCAACTATGTTTACAACGGGGCGGGCGTTGCCGTTGGGGATGTTAATAACGACGGGCTATCCGATATTTATTTTGTAGGTAACGAAGTATCGAATAAACTTTACCTCAACCAAGGCGATTTCAATTTCGAGGATATTTCAGAATCCGCAGGGGTTTCTGGGGGTGAAGGTTGGCATAATGGTGTAGTAATGGCCGACGTAAACGGAGACGGTTTTCAGGATATTTATGTTTGCCGTGGAGGTTCCAATGATTCGGATACAGATCGCGCCAACCTACTCTTCGTCAATCAAGGTGATACAACCTTCAAAGAACAGGCGGCCGAATACGGTTTGGATGATAGCGGATATTCGCTGATGGCTTCTTTCTTTGATATGGATAATGACAACGACCTAGATTTATATGTCACCAACCGCCCGAATACTTTTTTTATGGGCTACCAACAAGTACTTCAAGGAAAACAAAAAGAAGACGACCTTTTCCGGGACAAATTGTATATCAACAACAACGGAAAATTTAAAGAGGTCGGTAAAGAGTCTGGAATTAAAAACAACTTTGGCTACGGTCTTGGAATCGCTACGTCAGATCTGGATAGCGATGGATTAACCGACATTATGGTATCAAACGATTATCTAGAACGGGATTATCTCTACATGAATCAAGGTAATGGGAAATTTAAGGACGAGCTCCCACAACATTTCAACCATGTTCCCTTTTATGCTATGGGCATTGATGTGGTCGATTTCAACAACGACGGTTTTGAGGATATTATGCAACTCGAAATGCTTCCCGAAGACTACGAACGTTCGAAGACCACCATGGCATCCATGAACATGCAATTATTCAAAGACATGACCGAAAATGGTTTCCATTATCAGTACATGCACAATCAGCTACATTTGAACCAGGGCAACGGTATTTTTAGTGATATCTCTCAGTATTCAGGTGTATCAAAAACCGATTGGAGCTGGGCCTGCCTAGGAAGTGATTTTGACAATGATGGCTATCGCGATTTATTTATCACCAATGGCTTTAAAAGGGATATTTGGGATAAGGATGCCAATACTCTGTTCAATGCCTATATGCGAAGCCCCAAATCAAGGGGCAAGACCAACGAACAAAAGGCTCAATATATTATCAGCCTTTTTAAAGAAAATAAGATTCCTAATTATATCTATAAGAACAACGGTGACTTGACGTTTAGCAAAAAAATAGTGGAATGGGGTATGGATCATGATAGTTTTTCCAGCGGTGCTGCAACGGCAGATTTTGACAATGATGGTGATTTAGATATTGCAGTGAACAATATAGATGGTGAGGCCTTTATATACAGGAACACCTCCGAAAAATTGAACAATAATCATATCAAGCTAAAACTCGTAGGACCTACAAAAAACCCTACGGGGTTAGGCGCAAAAGTCACAATTAAATATAATGACACCATACAGTACCATGAGTTTAAAACGGTTAGGGGCTATCTGTCATCCGTAGAGCCCACTGTACATTTTGGTTTGGGCAAAACAGCCAACATAGATGAAATAAATGTGGTTTGGAACGATGGTAAAGTAACCAATATATCCAATATTAAAGTGAATCAATTATTGCCAGTTTTGTATTCAGATGCCCAGAACGAACAGAACAGTAACCCAACAAAACCGGCTATTTTTAGGGATGCTACCGCAACCGATTTTCGCTCTCCTTTTGTTCATGAGGAAAATGAATACGATGATTTTAATGATCAGATTCTATTACCTCATAAACTATCACAAAATGGGCCTTGCCTTGCTGTAGGTGATTTGAATAATGATGGCCTAGAAGATTTCTTCGTAGGTGGTGCTTCCCAGCAATCCGGTATGATATACACACAATCAAGCACAGGACAATTTATCGCCAGAAATCAATCGGCTTTTAAAAAAGACATTGCGAGTGAAGATGTTGGTGCCTTGTTCTTTGATGCTGATGCTGATAAAGATCTTGATCTCTACGTCGTTAGTGGCGGTAATGAATTTGATGAGCACTCGCCTGCCCTTCAAGACCGTTTGTATGTTAATGATGGTAAAGGAAACTTCACGACGTCCAATGGTTTGCCAAAACTTCTTGAAAGCGGCTCTTGTATTGTTGCGATGGATTTTGACTCGGACGGTGATCTAGATTTGTTTGTGGGTGGAAGACTGGTACCCAAAAAATATCCAAATGCCCCTAAAAGCTTTCTTTTAGAGAATGATAACGGAAAATTTATCGACGTTACTGAGACGTTGGCACCGGAACTATCGCAACTCGGAATGGTGACTTCGGCGGTTTCGAGCGATATTGATAATGATGGCAACCAAGAATTAATAATTGTAGGCGAATGGATGCCGATATCCATATTTAAAAAAGAAAACGGCATATTCAAAAATGTCACGGACGATTACGGACTCGCCAATACCAGTGGTTGGTGGAATAAAATAGTAATGTCGGACATTGACAATGACGGAGATATTGATTTCGTCATAGGCAATTTAGGTCTGAACTACAAATTTAAGGCTAGTGAGGAGAACCCCTTTTTGGTATATGCGAACGATTTTGACGGTAACGGCACCAATGATGTTTTTTTGGCAAAAAGTTATGAAAATAGGGAGGTACCGATACGAGGCTGGCAATGCGCATCGCAACAAATGCCGCAGATTGCTACAAAATTTAAATCCTTTACCGATTTTGCAAAGGCAGACATTAAGGAGGTGGTGAGTGAAAATATTGATAGTGGTATCGCATATAAAGTGCAGAAGTTTGCAAGTATTATTCTAGAAAATGACCAAGGTGTACTGAACCCAAAAAAATTACCGCTTAAAGCTCAGTTTTCTGTCATTAACGGCATAGTTATCGATGATTTTAATAAAGATGGTATTCAGGATATTATGATTGCCGGTAATAAATTCGAGGTAGAAGTTGAAACCACTCGTGCCGATGCTTCCGTAGGGTTGGTTCTTTTGGGAAGTATTACAGGTGAATACAACGATTTAGGGTATTTGCAAAGCGGTTTCTTTGCGCCTCAAAATGTAAAAGATATCCAGAAAATACGACTAGACAATGGCCGTATTGGTATTTTAACCGCCATCAATGATGGTGAGCTAAAACTTTTTGCCCAAGGTTACCACCAATAGCCCCAATTAAAGACATTTCTTCTAAACATTTGAACATATGTAAAGGCTAACCTGTTTTAAAAATTGCAATTTGCACTTCCATGATACTTACAAAAAACACAATACTTTTTTTCGTCTTATGTCTCTGGATAAACCTAGGATATGCCCAAGATTTAACCATACCAAACAAGAATTATGCTGATTCGGTTCAGATAAAGGATGCGGTCAAGAGAACGAACGACATGTTTCCACTATCCGACCAAGATGATTCTGGTAGTTGGACTTTTTCTACAGCTCTTAGTGATGAATTCGATGGTAAAAAAGTTGATGAAAAACGATGGCATCCTAATAACCCTGGTTGGAAAGGACGCGAACCGACTTATTTTCATGGTTCCAATGTAAGTCTTGAAAAAGGTGAGCTGGTCATCAGGATCAACCAACACGGGAAACAAAAACTTCCAAATGGGTACACCCACAGCACAGGTTTCATAAAAAGCAAAAATAAATTTTTATATGGCTATTTCGAAGCAGAGGTAAAATTAATGGACGCCCCTTGGGTCTCTGGTTTTTGGTTGACCAATGTGGGGAAAGATTGGTGGACAGAGATTGATATATGTGAGAACGCCCCTGGCCTCGAATACAATCGTCATGACCTCAACTCGAACATACACGTTTTCAAGGCACCAGAGGATAAAGGAAATGTGAAAGAACATTTCTCTAGGAACAAAAAATACTACTTTCCTGAGGAATTACAGGCAGATTACCACGTTTGGGGTCTAGAATGGACCCCGAAATACATAAGATTTTACATTGATGGAATTCTCTTTAGAGAAGCTGAAAATACGCATTGGCACCAACCCCTAGAAGTAAATTTTAATTGTGAATCGAACAAATGGTTTGGAGCCCTTCCAGACAATGACCGTCTGAACGGCGAGTACCATGTTAAGTATTTTAGGGCTTGGGAACATAAAAGCTAATACATACTATGAAAAAGCTACTATTTTTCATATGTCTATTCTTCTTTGGCGCGAACCTCATAGCGCAGACACCAGAGCCGCCCGAAGGGTATAAATGGGTGCCAAATGAAAAATTTACCGACGAATTCAACGGAAAAAAATTGGATGACTCCAAATGGCACGATCGTTCGCCGTATTGGGTCAACGGAAGACCACCGGCCACTTTTAGAGCATACAACGTTTCGGTCAAAGGTGGTAATCTGCAAATCAAAAATACGGTACTCAAAGGTGATGATAAATATAATATTGCCGGTGGCGCCGTCGGTTCTGTCGCCAAAGATGCATTGTATGGGTATTATGAGGCGCGAATGAAAGCTTCGAGCATTTCAATGTCATCTACCTTTTGGATGAAAAACAAACCTATTGCGACAGATTGCCCTTTTGAACAACAAGAACTTGACATCGTTGAGATAGTCGGGCAACAAAAACACGGTGGTGATTTTAGAACTACCATGAAGTCAAATGCTCATTTCATAGTCCAGGATTGCGACAGCGTACCTAAATACATCTCGGCTCCCGGTGCTGGTGCCAAAATTGAGCCGCCGGCCAATGAGGAGTATCACGTATATGGTTGTTGGTGGGTAGACGCTAAAACACTTCATTTTTACCTCGACGGAAAACATGTTTTTTCGGTCAATCCCAGCACTATCAAAAGAGACGAACCCTTTAACCGGCCTATGTTCATGCATATGGTCACGGAGACCTACAACTGGGAAACACCACCAACACCTGAAGAGTTGGCAGACGAAAGTCGAAATACAACATACTATGACTGGGTAAGGTCGTATACATTTGTTCCTGTGCAATAATCGAAATGATAATGGACTATCTACGTATAATTGTTCTAATGTTAGTGCTCTTTTCAGCTAGTGTTTTGAAAGCTCAAGATTTAACAAAACCAGCTGGTTACTTTACAGATTCGCTAACCTTTAAAAATACCCCGGTCCGAATCTCCGAAACCCTACCCCTATCACATCAAAAAGACACTTTCTAGGTGCTTCAAAGCGATCTCTCAGACGAATTTGAGAGTAATGAACTAGATAGCCTTAAATGGTACGGAACAAACCCTACCTGGTTAGGCAGAAAACCGTCTATGGCGCATAGTGACAATGTATCTCTTGAAAATGGGAAATTGATTTTATCGTTAAATAAGGCCGAACGACCACTTTATCCGCAAGGCTATAGCCATGACGTCGGATGGGTAGTAGGTAACAAATCTACTACCTATGGATACTTTGAGATGCGGGCCAAATTAATGGATGCACCTTGGGTAAGCTGTTTTTGGCTATACAATTGGTGGTATAAAGACAACTGGCGCACAGAAATAGATATTTGTGAGAACAATCCTGGGGCCTTGGAAAACAGGCATACACTTACTTCTAACCTACATGTATTTTCGGCTCCTCCAGAAAAAGGTGATATAAAAGAACTCAAATCTTTTGGTAAAAACTACTACATTCCTTTTGAGCTTCAAAAAGAATATCACGTATGGGGATTGGAATGGAACAAAGACGTAATTCGATGGTACTTGGATGGTTTCATGATTCGTGAATCAGCTAATACCTACTGGCATCAAGACTTACATATTAACCTGAATAGCGAATCGAATAAATGGCTGTTGGCGTTTCCTGATGACACGCGTTTGGAAGCTACCTATGCTATAGACTACATAAGGGTTTGGAAAGTTGCTGCCAAATTTACATCAGAAAAATAAGCGTTTCATTCCCTATAATTATATAAATACACATTTGTAACAATCATTTAAACATAAGATGGATGGGTTTGGCCTTATATTGCTCTCTTCGAACATGGCTCTAATCGTGTTATAGCTTAAACTTGTAGAATCTTGTGTTTTTCTGATATGTCGAAATTGCTTTCGCTTAGGGTCGAACTTGTTAAGCCCACCCCACTAGTTCCCGCCCAAATAATTCCAGTGCTGTAGATAAGAAGTGACTTTACGACATTCTTGCTCAAGCTGTTTGGATTACGGGGATCATAAACAAAAAGATTTTTCTTTAAGGGTATGTGCATGTTGGGCGAATTTTCAAAATTATGGAGCCCATCGGAACTTCCTGCCCACAAATCATTGGTTTGATCTAATAAAACGGAATAAAAATTACCGCCTTCTAGCCACTCTACTTCTGTAGTCCCCATAGCTTGGCAGTATAATCCACTTTCTGTCGCGGTAATTAGACGGCCCGTCTTGTCTTCAACAATACCTCCCACATTAACTTGAGGAAGGCCTATAGCGTTATTTATAGAACGAAAATACTGGCTTCCACTTTCGTCTTGAAGCATTTTGTTAGGTCTAAAAGGTATTAAATCATAGATGTACCATCCGGTTTTGCAATCTCACGGACTATCTTTTCAAAGAAAAATGACCGAAGTAGTCTTTTGAATTTTCCATAACTATTTTGTACCAATAGTCCGAAGGAGAAATAGGTCTGCCATTGACCGTACCGTCCCATCCGTCGGTAAGGCTCGGATTTAATTGCAATATTAAAACCCCAAACCTATCAAAAACGTACACCTGTGAATTTGGTGCAAAAGACAAAGAGCTAATATCCCATATATCATTTACTCCATCGTTATTGGGAGTAAAGAATTTAGGCAGGCCAAAAATGGAAAACTGTTTGGTGAGAACTGTACATCTATTCTTATCACCAACGTACACTGTATAAATTCCAGGCGACAAGTCTCTAAATACATTTGATTCCTGGAATATATTTCCATCCAACGAGAAAAGAAGCTCTAAACCCTCATCTTCTGAGACAAAAATTTCCACCTTTTCTGCATCGGTCTCAATGCTGGTTATTTCCCAAGCTGGTTGATTAACAACTTCGAATTTTTTGGTGAGTTTACACCCGCTAGTAAAAAAAATATCCACAGAATAATCTCCCAATTCCGTGAGTGTTACGAGTGAAGAAGTTTCGTTAGTGGACCATAGATAAGAAACCGCTGCCATTTGATAGGCATTTACCTCAACAGCACCGTTTTGACATCGGTAGATAATATCGGCAATGGCAACATCATCTACTTTTTCCAAAATGATATCAAATGAAGTGGTATCATAACAATTTTCTGTCTCTGCATTAAACAAACGGGCATAAATGGTTTCGTTCTCTTCTGAGGGTCTAAAAAGAAAACTTAGGGCATTGGAATTCGTATCAGCATCCGCAAGCGTTCTGTGGTACGAAACCAAAAATACATCGGGGTCAAGCCCATTCAATATAGCGGAGGTCTTTTCATTTAATAAAATTTCAACATTGGCAATATCCGTATAACACAAATTTATATTATTGGGTGTATTCGCCTCTGGCGGGATAACCAGCTCTATCTCTTTTGTTAACTGTGTTCTAAGCCCATTTTCGAAAAGTACGTTGGCCGTTACGGTATAGCTTCCTGTATTAGAATATATATGAAATGGAGACAGTTCTTCAGAGGTATTTTCGTTACCGGATGCTATGTCCCCAAAATTCCATAAAATAGAGTTGATTTTTTGGTGGTTCACACGGAAGCTAGTAGGTTCTCCCAAACAATTTTTTTCATATTGTATATCAGCTACTACCTGGGATTGAATATAAGAAGGTAATCCTTCTTTTGAGAGCCCTCCTCCCAGAACCACACCTTCAGAACTATAGTTGCATAATAGTCCTGGCTGCTCGGGGTTGGCGATAACTCCTAAATAGTCGCTATCCAGTTTTGCCCTGTAAATCCTTCCATCAATGCCGAGTTGAAGTCCTCCTCTGAAAAAATCGTCTATAGTAATGATTTCCTCGGAATTATTAATATCAGAATCACCAGTTTGATATTGAAGTAAATAGGTCTTGTCTTCAACAGTGCTATACGATGTGAAGTATAAAAATCTACTATCTTGTGAAAATTCTACCCCATAGGGAAAAAAATTGTCGGCCACTTGTATTCGCCGTTCCAAGTCCAATGTTCCTGTTTTGGAATCAAACCTATACAAATATGCCGTTTCATCGCTGTAATTAGCGGTAGCAATATAGTCGCCGTTAGGAGAAATTTTTAAATATCCCCTGCCATCTCGAAGGGAGCCAGAAAACCCCGATACTATGGAAGGATTAATTGAACCAGTTTCCGTAAGCTCGAAGGCATGATATGTTTTGTTCTTAGTTACCGTTACCACCCAAAAAGAATTTTGTGTTGGGTGTTCTATTGCAGATAGCTTTTCAGTAGTATTTGAAAGAAGATGAATATTCTTTTCATTTTCTATGACATCGCCCAAGCCATTATCAAGGTCCGTATTAATAATCGAATAATGCAGGTCACCACTAGAACTACTATTGTCCGATTTGCCAACGGTAAATATGAAATATCGCTTATAGCTTGAAGGGTCAGGCACGATTATAGCCGATTGGGTACTCGTCTCCGAACCTTTTAAATCCATCCCATTGGGCATAAGCCTGTGCTGTCGGTTATACACATTTACACCGTTGGTATAAAAAAGCAAATTACCATTGCTATCTGAAATCGAAGAACATCCCTCATCGGTAGTCAGAGCACCATCGGATAAGGTGCTAGGAACGCCAATAGTTCCGTCACCAAAATTAAGCCCGGCGTTTTGGCCGAAATACCAGTTTGCTCCATCTAGTTGGGCGTTTCCCGTTAACATGAAAAACAGCAGCAATAAAGGGACGCCCTTCAATAATTTTTCGAAGACCTTTTTCATAGCTATTTAATGTACTTTGTCTCAATACAATTCAAAATCAAACGAAGCCATCGGACCTATGCGTTTCTAAAATAAAATATAAACGATCCCTCGCGGAAGCCAATTTCTTAAAGGATAAAGAATATAGCAATTCTTACATGTCCTGTGTTCATATCTATATTCCACCTTCCAACAAGTGTATCGCCTAGTGTCAACAGAACCTAATAAAAATAAAATCTTAAAAAACAAAATGACTCTACATATGTATATTAGTTTGCAACATATGTGTTTAATACAGGATTGTAAATTCTAATAAATATGTTCTGCATCGAAATAAGCGAT
>Ga0209187_1003152_pt1 | contig 14265 bp, 8 predicted proteins | sample BantaG_FD_187430 | JGI IMG/M metagenome (GOLD analysis project Ga0209187, IMG submission 187430) | Marine algal microbial communities from Bantry Bay, Ireland - BantryBay_4 metaG (SPAdes) (version 2) | ecosystem: Host-associated > Algae > Red algae > Unclassified | place: Bantry Bay, Ireland... | reverse complement strand
TTGCGCACCAAATTACGATGAGACTGCTACAACAGATGATGGTTCTTGTGAAGAATACGATATGACTTGTACAGTAGATTGTGAAGCAGGCATAGTTGAAGAATGGGATGCAACCACTTGTGGATGTGTAACAGTAGCGAACCCAGTTTCAGGATGTACCAATCCAGATGCAGACAATTACGATTCAACTGCCCAATGCGATGATGGATCATGTACTGGTTCTAATGTAGGCGGTTGTCTTGACCCTTGCGCACCAAATTACAATTCATTAGCAGGATTCGATGATGGTTCTTGTGAAGGTTACAGCACAGCTTGTAATACAGATTGCTCAATGGGTGATTTAGAAATATGGGATGCTGCTACTTGCGGATGTATCGTAGAAACGGTTGTGGTTGAAGGTTGTACAGATGATACAGCTTGTAATTACGAACCAACTGCCAATTGCGATGATAACAGTTGCGCAACAAACTGCGATGAGCCAGGTTGTACCGATCCTTGTGCATCAAATTACGATGCAACAGCAACAGTAGACGATGACTCTTGTATCGATTACGATATGACTTGTACAGTAGATTGTGCGAGTGGTATAGTTGAAGAATGGGATGCAGCAACTTGTGGATGTGTAACAGTAGCGAACCCAGTTTCAGGCTGTACCAATCCAGATGCAGACAATTACGATTCAACTGCCCAATGCGATGATGGATCATGTACTGGTTCTAATGTAGGCGGTTGTCTTGACCCTTGCGCACCAAATTACAATTCATTAGCAGGATTCGATGATGGTTCTTGTGAAGGTTATAGCACGGCTTGTGATGATGGTTGTGATTCAACAACAGATACTTACGATTCAAGTACTTGTTCTTGCGTTTACACTCCAACGATTTCTTGTGACGATCAAATTGATTGTACAACAGATACATATAACTCTACAACTTGTGAATGTGAATACGTTTATACTTGTGGAAATGCTGCTGTAGCAGGAACAGTATTCTTTGACAACAACAACGACAATTCAGATGACTCTGATGACGGCGATGTTGAAGGAATAACAGTTACGCTTTACGATGCATTTACTGACACGCCTGTAGCGACAGTTACGACAGATGCAGACGGAAACTACCTATTTGATGATGTACCAGACGGAACTTATTATATTAATTTTGACATTCCAACTGGAAATAACTTTGTGACTCCAAATGTTGGAAGCAACGTAACAGATAGTGATGCTGACAGTGACTCTGGTAATACACCAACGTTTGAAGTAAGAAATGGCGATTTCATTACAGATTTAGATGCTGGAATCAACGATGTTGATATGAGTATGTGTGATGACTTCTTCGCAGATGTAACTGCACTATGTGATAAAGGTGTTGAATATGAAGTAATCATTTCAGTATTAGGTGGCAACATCGGTACAAACGGATACATCATTACCAACAACCAAACAGGAGAAACTTTCACAGAGACTACACCAGGTATTTACACCTACGGACCATTTGATGCAGGTACATCATATTCATTCACAGTTTCTGTAAGCGATACACCTCAATGCTCAACAACATTTGAGTCTTCAACAATTGATTGTACGACAACTGCTGTTGAATTAATTCAATTTGATGGTAAAGTAATGCAACACGGAAATCTATTAAGTTGGATTACTGGAAGCGAGCAAAGAAGCGATTACTTCAGACTAATGCGTTCAGAGGACGGTATTAAGTTCGATGAAGTCAACAGACAAACGGGTGCAGGCAATAGCAACGAGCTAATAAGCTATTCTTACTTAGATAAAGATGCACCAAGCGGTTACAGCTACTACCAATTAGATCAAGTTGATTACGATGGTAATGTACAAAAATCACGTGTAGTAACACTTTACAGAAGTGCCCATACATTTGAGATAGTTGACCTATATCCGAACCCAACAACAGACCTATTGAATCTAGAATTCAACAGTCCTTCTGTTGGCTCTCCGATTGTAAAGATTTACGATGCCAAAGGAGCAATAATCAGCAGATACGACGTTGAAGCCCAAGAAGGAATCAACCAAATTCAAATAAATACTCAGGCATATGCAACAGGTGTTTACTTTGTTGAAATCGTAATTGAAGATGCAGTAGTACGAGCTAAGTTCATAAAAGACTAGCAAGCACTCAGAAATTTAAATAGCATAAAACAAACGCCCCTAAGCCGAAAGGTTTAGGGGCGTTTTTTTATTGAAAAATGATTCAATGCCGCTTATGGGATACACAATTTATAAATGCATCCAACCATCAGGCTTTGTCAATAATGACGATGATATGGATGATAACCCAGAAGGTACTTGTGAAGATATAATTGTTGTAGTAGAAATATATTGCGATGCATTAAATGGACTATATAATATTGCGTTTTCATTTGCACCCAGCCCAACGGGAAGTGATTATGCTGTTACGAATAATCAGACAGGTATGACCACAGAGATTTCCGATCTATACTATATTGTTGGTCCTAATGCTACTGGAACAGGTTACTCTTATACTGTGTTTTTGGTGGATGATTCAAGTTGTAATGCCATATTTGAAAGACAGATGGTTGATTGCACAACTACAGATGTTGAATTGCTTGATTTTAGAGGTGTTGTAAAAGGAGAAGGAAATGCATTAAATTGGTCAACGGCTACAGAAAAAGGAACTGATTTTTATCAACTTGAACGATCAATAGATGGTGCTATATTTACTCCAATTGCAAATATAAATGCACGAGGAAACACCAATCAAACTTCTACTTATCAATATTTAGATAAACAGGTTACAACGGGTATTTATTTTTATCGAATAAGAGAAGTAAATGTAGAAGGTAGATCAAAAATAATTTCTGATGCTATTTTACTAAAGAGATCAGATTCCAGATTTGCCATTTTAACAGTTGCACCAATTCCAGCAAGAAATTTTGTCAATATTGATTTCTCGACAGTTGGTAAAGAAACAGTCTACTATGAAATTTATGATATAACTGGAAGACAAATAGCAAACGCCTCACTGAACACAAAAGAAGGCTTAAACCAATTACAATTGAATTTAAATGATTATACATTTGGTACTTATTTTATTAAAATAAACAGTCCAAAATACGGTGAAATGGTTACCAGATTTATTAAACAATAGTGGTTTTAGTTTAATGATTTTCCAATTATTTAAAACGGTAAAATATTGAAAAATGTCTTACCGTTTTTCTGTTTTCTACTATATTTTAACGCAGTGAGGTAATGGCAAGCACAAACCCACAAAATCCCCAAGTCCTGAAAGGACGAAAGACCTCAGGTTAGGACGCAGTCCTATCCCTATAGAAATGCGACGATAAATATTCAATCATATCAATAGCAACGGTGATGTGTCCAAATGGATGCATCATCGTTTTTGATTGTACTGGTGATGATAATTACAAACCCACAAAATCCCCAAGTCCTGAAAGGACGAAAGACCTCAGGTTAGGACGCAGTCCTATCCCTATAGAAATGCGACGATAAATATTCAATCAAATTAATAGCAACGGTGATGTGTCCAAATATATACATCACCGTTTTTGATTGTACTGGTGATGATATTTACAAACCCACAAAACCCCCAAGTCCTGAAAGGACGAAAGACCTCAGGTTAGGACGCAGTCCTATCACACATATTATCGCGGTTAAAGCCAAGGAAGCGCGGAGGAGAATCCCACCGACAGCGTACCCAAATTTGCAAAACTACGCCCGATGCGAGTGGAAATGTATGGAATGAATTGGAACCGATGATTGGGGAATAATTCCCCACGAAGGGGCACGTACAGACGCGATTCATCGCGTCTCCCCAAAACGACGAAAACCAGTTCCAATTCATTCCATACATTGCAACGGACAGCGGGGAGACTACTAGATCGAAGATGACCCTCGCCGTCCAAAAAATAATGTTTCAATGCAATAATGCTTCAATGCTTCAATATTTCTCACGGTTTGTGAGCATTATAATATTAAAACATTGTAACATTGGAGCATTGAAGCACTAAAAACCTAACATTTGGAATTATTATTAGTTATTTTATGTAGTAAGAGAAGGACTTTTTCTACAATTTTAGTCTGAAAATAGGGCTTGAAGGTTAAGAGAGAACCTACCTACTTTTCTTACCTTTGGCGTTAAATTATAGTTAAAGGGCAAATATATAAGGTTCAATAGCGTAATTTTAAGACAGATTGGTGAATGAACTTGGTAAGTTTCGTTTTACTTAGTAACGATGAACCATTGTTTTACGTTACATAACAATATAAATACTAACATAAATGGCTGCAAAAAGCAATTATCAACTACTGATAAATAAATTAGATAGTTTCATTCGTAAGTTTTATTTCAATAAACTCATCCGAGGTGTTTTGTACACAACAGGCTTAGTTATTGGACTGTTTTTAGTGTTCAGTCAACTGGAAAATTTCTTTAGATTTTCTACGGATGTCAGAAAGGTGTTTTTCTACAGTTTTATAGGTGTTTCAGCTTTGGCGACGGTGTTTTGGGTAATGCTTCCTATGCTTAATATCTTTAAATTGGGCAGGGTGATTTCGCACGAACAAGCTGCGGAAATCATTGGTACACATTTTACCAAAATTAAAGATAAATTACTGAATGTCTTACAATTAAAGAGTCAAAGCCAAGACTCAGCAAGTCAAGAGTTAATTGAGGCGAGTATCAATCAAAAAATTGAGGGCATAAATATTGTGCCTTTTAGATCGGCAATTGATCTTTCAAAAAATAAAAAATATTTAAAATACGCGCTTCCTCCTTTAATGATCCTATTTGTGCTGCTTTTTGCACGTCCAAGTATGATTACAGACCCTACAGAGCGTTTGATCAAAAACGATCAAGAGTTTGAGCAACCAGCTCCTTTCGCTTTTCAAGTTCAAAATGAGGAGTTAGAAGTGATTCAATATGAGGATTTTCAGTTAAATGTTTTGGTTGACGGGATTCCACCAAACGATGCCAATATTTTTATCAATGATTTTCCTTTTAAATTAACCAAAGAAAACCAAAAGGCTTTTTCTTATACTTTTAATAAAATTCAAAAATCAACAGAGTTTTACTTAGAAGCAGGTGGATTTAAGTCTAAAACTTATTCGCTTAATGTGATTCCTAAGCCTGTAATTATTGGTTTTACTGCACAAATTGATTATCCTGCCTATACGCAAAGAAAAGATGAGGTTTTGTCGAATACTGGCGATATGGTCTTACCTGCTGGAACAAAGGTTCAGTGGGGATTTGAAGCGCAAAATACCGATGAGGTGAAATTGAGATTTGGATCGGATACTTTGATTAATGCTAAGAGAAATGGAACGGAATTGTTCACTTATGGAACGCGAATTTTCAGAGACAATCCTTATTCTATTTTCATTTCATCAGAGAAAGTAAAAAACGCAGATTCAATTGGTTATACCATTTCTGTTATACCTGATTTGCACCCTGAAATTTCAGTTGAACAATATGAAGATTCAACAGACAACAAAGTATTGTACTTCTTGGGCGATGCTTCTGATGATTATGGTATCAAAGCGATCAACTTTGTATATAATGTAACTGGTGCTTCAGCAACAGGTAATACTGTTTCAATTGCTTCTGGAAATGTAAAGAAAAATAGCAGATACACGCACACTTGGGATTTGAATGAGCTGGAATTGGCGAATGGTGATAAGTTGACTTACTTCTTTGAAGTATGGGACAATGATGGTGTGAGAGGTAGTAAAGTAAGCCGTTCTAATACAATGACTTATGAGCTTCCAAGTTTAGAGGAACTTGAAGATTTAGTAGATGAAAGCAAAGAGGATTTTGAAGAAGAATTGAAAGAGGCGATAAAGGAAGCTGAGAAAATTAGAGAAGAAGTAAAAGAGATAAAAGATAAATTAGTCCAAAAAGAAGACTTGGACTGGGAAGATAAAAAGCAGATTGAAAAGATGATGAGTCGTCAGAAAGATTTGCAAAGTGCGATTGAGAATGTTCAAAATAAATTTGAAGAGAATAAGGAGCAAGAAGAGAAATTCAAAGACTTTTCTGAAGAACTTCAAGCGAAGAAAGATAAACTGGAAGAGTTTATGAAAGAAATGCTTACAGAGGAAATGAAAGAGATGATGGAGAAGTTTGATGAGGAATTGGAAGAGATGACTCCTGAAGAAATGATGGAAGAATTGGAGGAAATGGAAATGACCGACGAACAATTGCAAAAAGAGTTGGAGAGAATGGAAGAATTGTTCAAACAAATGGAGTTGGAGCAAAAAATGGAAGAGACCATCGAAAAATTAGAAGAATTAGCTGAGAAAGAGGAAGAATTAGCGGAAGAGACTAAAGAAAATCAAACAGGTAATTTGGACGAGGAAAAGAAAAAACAAGAGGATATCGCAGAAGAATTTGAAGAAGTGAAAAAGGATATTGAGAAGATTGATGAGATGGCGGAGGAGCTTGAAAAAGATCCTGGTATGGCAGAGCAGGAAGAAATGGCAGAGCAAGCTGATGAAATGATGGAGCAGAGCCAAGACCAAATGGAAGCTAAGGACAAGCAAAAAGCATCGAAATCTCAACAAGATGCTTCTAAGAAAATGAAGGAGATGGCGAGCAAGATGCAACAGCAGAAAGATGAAATGCAACAGGAACAAGCAGAAGAAGATATGCAAGCGATTCGTCAATTATTGGAAAATTTGGTAGCTCTTTCTTTCAACCAAGAGAAGGTGATGGACGACATCAAAGAGACTTCTGTCAACAATCCTATGTATGTGGATTTGGTTCAGGAACAGTATAAGTTAAAGGATGATTTTCAGATCATTGAGGACAGTTTGGTTGCATTGAGCAAGAGGGCTGTAAAAATTGAATCTTTCATTTTGAAAGAATTGACAGAAGTTGAAAGAAATTTTAAATCTGGATTGCATCTTTTAGAAGATCGTAAAAAGAATGAATCTAGCGTTAACCAACAATACGTAATGACGAGTGTGAACAATCTTGCATTGATGTTGAGTGAATCTTTGCAACAGATGCAACAAGATATGATGAGTTCTCAGCCAGGTGGAGGTAGTTGTAATAAACCTGGAGGTTCTGGTGCTGGAATGAGTGGAATGAAGAAAAAACAAATGAAACTCAACAGTCAGCTTGAAAAAATGTTGGAAGATATGCAAAAAGGCAAAAAGCCTGGAAATGGTAAATCTGGTGGCGAAAATGGCAAAAAACCTGGAGAAGAATCTGGAAAAGATGGGGGAATGTCCAAAGAGTTTGCTGAAACGGCTAGAATGCAACAAGAAATTCGCAATGCCCTGGAGCAATTTAATAAAGAAAACAACAAAGATGGCAGCGGCGACCTTGGAGACTTAGAAAAGTTGATGGATGAAATGGATAAAACTGAAGAGCAACTAGTCAATAAAACGATTACCCGTGAAATGATTAAACGTCAACAAGAAATTATGACGAAATTATTGGAAGCGGAGGAAGCAGAGAGAAAAAGAGGTTTTGAAGAAAAAAGACAAGGGGAAACTGCGCAAGAAAGAACAAAAGCCATTCCACCTGAAATTGCTGAGTATTTAAAGAAAAGAGAGTCCGAAATAGAGCTTTATAAGACGGTTTCTCCAGAATTAAGAACTTATTATCGCAATTTGGTTGAAAAATATTTTAAATCTATTAGTTTTTAGGTTATTATTGTATAGAATTGGAATTTTTTTGGTATGAACTTGGTTATCTCAATAGGAAAGCCTATGTTTCGCTTAACAAATATGTCCACTAAGAACCTGAAGAACAAAAGAAATTTAACGCTACCGTCAGAGCCAGAGAGCATCAATAGGTTAGAACCTTTTCTTGTAGAGTGTCATAAACCACTTGCTAAACAAAAAAAGTTGTTCTACGATATATTGTTTGTTCTTACTGAAGCTGTTAACAACGGGATAATACACGGGAATGAAAGAAACCCCTCCAAAAAGGTTACTGTGCAATTTTTTAGTACTGGAAAAACACTAAATTTCACGGTTTCTGATGAGGGTAGAGGGTTTAATAGTAATTCTATACCTGATCCAACTCACCAATCAAGAATTGATGAGCCAAATGGTCGGGGTGTATTTCTTATGAAAAAAATCGCTCACAAGCTGGATTTTTCTGATAATGGTAGGCGAGTATTGATTCAATTTGAGCTAAATAAGTAGTCGTCCTTGGAAGATTCTATTTTTTTTCACATTGAAGATTTGCCCGATTTTGAGCTTGTGCAAGACCAATTGCGCAAGGAATGGCTGATTAATTTAGCCAAAGCAGAAAGTTTTACCATCCTTAACCTTAACTATGTTTTTTGTTCTGATGAATATCTTCACAAAATCAATGTGGAATATTTAGATCATGATACACTTACAGACATCATTACTTTCGATAACTCTGAAGAAGAAAAAGTTATTGAGGGTGATATTTTTATAAGTGTTAAAAGAGTTCAGGACAATGCTGAAAAATATAAAGTTTCAGAGTTTAATGAATTGAACCGAGTTCTGGCTCACGGTTTATTGCATCTTGTAGGATATATGGATAAATCGGAATCGGATAAAAAATTGATGCGTGAAAAAGAAAACTACTACCTCAACCTTTGGAAATAACTACCTGAATTTAAGATGGCAAAGTTGCTTAACGGCTTTTAGTATCATTAAAAAAATAAAACAGTCATTTGGACAGGATCGCCTGCCGCAGCGATATTTTTCGATCTTCTGCGGCAAAAATACTCGCCTTAGCCCTGCTAGGTCTCCGTTTTTTTCCGAAATGTCGGACCACTTGAATATCAAAAAATTTCATTGTCTAAATGTCAGTTTTATTATTTCAATGATACTTATTTTTGTAATGATTTTTGTTGGATGCAATACCAAAAGTGATTTAGAGCCAAAGCTTAGCAGTGAAAATAAGTCTGGATACGTAGAATCAGAAATTCCCTCCGATAATTTACTAATCTGGAAAATTTTGGACACAACCAGTTTAATGGCAAATTTCGTCCTTGATTTAGAAAAAATGCATCAATTTGAAACCACAGAGGAGCATTTAAATTTTGTCGATGACTTATTACACACTTGGGAGCCACCAATAAAGACAAAACCACAGTATTCAAAAGAGGAAGCAATTCAAACCTTGACTTCGATTCACAAATTTCTAAAAAAGCAGGATTACAAGTTGAAAGACTATCATCCAACTTTGAATATGTCTATCTCCTACAAATATTTCGATTGTGATGTGCTGTCTGTTTTTTACAAAACATTAGCCGAACAATATCAATTGCCAATTGAGTGCGTTTATTCCCCAAAACATTTGTCTATTCTTTGGAAAGATGCAGAGAATGAAATTTATTGGGAAACCACAAGCGGCGAAGAAGTGAATCGAAAACACTATTTAAGCAAATATAAATTGAATGATAAAGAGGCAGAAGAAAGCGGCATATTGAGATCTTTGAACAGAAAAGAGATAGCAGCAATCGTGCTTCATAATTTAGCCAGAGCCAAATTTGCTAAAAAAGAATACGATAAATCATTGCGAATTGTCTACCAATCATTAAAAATGTTTCCAGAATTACCAGAAAATCATTTATTGTTAGGCAGAATATTTGCAGGAAAAGAAGATTACAACAATGCCGAATTATCCTATAAAATGTACCTCGATGAAATTCCACATAAAAAAGCAGAAAAAGAATTAACCGATATGTTTGTAAAAATAGGGTGCCTAGAGCCATACGTCTGCTGCCAGGGTAAAGGCAATGATGATCCGACCGATTCAATAATGCCACGGTGAAAAATAATGCTTCAATGCTTCAATGCTACAATGCTTTAATGTTTTCTGATGCTTCTGCCACGATTTTTTAATGCTTTGTGTTTTTACTCTGTGTTAATCTGTGGTGAAAAAATATGAATTGTTCTTTGTGTTCTTAGTGCATTTGTGGTTTAAAGGTGGTTTGATGAAAGCTCTGTGCAACTCCGTGGTTAAATAAAGGCTCTGTGCAACTCTGTGTTAAAAAAAAATATAAATTGTTCTTTGTGTTCTTAGTGCCTTTGTGGTTTAATGATAGCTCTGTGGTTAAATAAAAGTTCTGTGAAACTCCGTGGTTAAATAAAAGCTCTGTGAAACTCTGTGTTCCTCTTTGGTGAAAAAAAGCAAGAATCGCCTTTGTGTTCTTAGTGCCTTTGTGGTTTGAAGGTGGTTTAATTACAATTCAAAATTAACATCGGTTTAATTACAATTCATAATTCATCACTCATAATTCATAATTAATTTCGGACGGCAAGTATCATTTCCAATGAAGTCGTCTCCCCGCTGTCCGCTGCAATGCATTGCATTTGTATCATTTAATTGTTTCGCACCTGATAAGAAATCTCATAGCCACAAAGAACGACCTTGCAATACATTTCCACTCGCATCGGGCGTAGTTTCGCAAATTTGGGTTCGCTGTCGGAGAGTTTGTCCTCCGCGCATCCCTTGCTTATTTAATTGAATGATGCAGCCTAGTTCTTATCGTCTACCGTCATTCCCAACTTGATTGAGAATCTATACTTAGCGATGCAAGACAAACTTTTTTGTTTGGGTGTAATATAAGTTATCTACTCAATTGTACGCAGATTTTAATTCTCTGGTTCCCAATTATAATATTGAATCCAATCTCTCAATTCTTTAACAAGTATGTGTACTTTGGTTGACGGATTTGATTCAATTGGAGATTTACCATTGTTGTATGAGAGCAAATCAGCAGCTTGCTCCATAGCTTTTTTCTCATCTCCGATTTTAAAGACGATTTCTACAATTTCTTTGTGGCCATGAATGTATTTAAACTCCTTATACCGACTATTGCTTTTAATAGCTCTTTCTAATTTTTCATAAACCTGTTTTCTTGGGAGAGGTATTTGGGGATCAATATCAATTAAATGTAATAGTAACCATAATTCAAAAACTTCATTTGAATAAGCAATTTCTATGGTTTCATCTTTTGCGATATTAAATGCTTTTTCAAATCTTTCAATTTTAGCATCATTTTCGTCTGCATCATCTTTATCAAAAACTACCCAGACAAAATCTATTTCTTTCCTACTTAAATCATATAATTTTTGTCTTTCCAAGATAGATTGCTGTACAACACCAAGAGGGTCTTTTCCAGTCCCTACAGTTTTTAAAAATAAAGTATGAGCAGGAAAAAGACTTTCAAAATTACCAAAATAATAAGGTTCAGTACTTTCATCTTCACAAACTATCAAAAAGAACTGTTGATATTTTCGGTAACGAATAGGTCTTTCTATTTCATTTTTTTCCTTGCGATCTTTCTTTTTTATTTTACCCCTTTTGGCCATACCAATTACTTATTTTTATATTTAGATGTCCCAATACAGGAATTGCACCATATCTCCCTTCCAGGTATCTTTTTTCTTTATCTACATCAGGTCTTTCTTTCTGATCATTATTAAAATATCTAAAGTCTGATAATGAATATACTTCAGTTCCTTGAAATTCATTTTTTTCAACGAAATTAATTTGATCTCGTCTTAAATGACCGTAGTGTAAAAGATTAGTATCGTGAGTTGCAAAAATGAGTTGAGCATTATTAGGATTCAACTTTTTGGAAAGAAATAATTCAATAATATTAAGAGTAATTGTAGGATGAATTTTTGCTTCAATTTCATCAACTATTAAAACTCCTCCATTAATCAGCGCATGAATGATTGGACCGCTAAAATGAATTGCTTTTTTTGTCCCTTCTGATTCCCGCTCTTCCATAGACCAGACAATATCGTTCTTGGTGACTTTGCCTGTTTCATCATAAGTTTCATGTACGGTATTTATTTGAACGCCTGTTTTATTAGTTAGTTGTCTAACAATTGAATGACGCGCAGTAATATCTATATCTCTGGGAAGTTCTGAATTATCAAATTCTTTTTTATTTAGAACTAAATCTTTAAAGCCAAGATTTAATTGCACCAAGTATTCTCTAATTTTCTCTTTATATTCAGGAGCTTCCCAGAGATTGATGGTTTGCATTTCTTCTTTTTCCGTATTTAGCCCATCAATTACAACGAATTTATTAAACCATTTAAATATAAGCTTGGCTTCTTCTATATTAAATGTATCGCAGAAAGACAGGAAAAGAGCATTGTCGCGAGTTGCTTCAATAGCTGTATCAATTAATTTGTTGGACCCTATAAATCCTGAAGATACTTCAATAACATCTTTCAATCTGTTAAAAAGTTCTACTTCCCGTCCAATCTTTTTTCTAAACAACCATTCCGAAACTATTTCAGATTTGTTAAATTCCAAACCATAGCGATATCTAGTATTCTCCGTTACAAACGTGATTTCAAGCTTGGTGGGTTTATTAGTGTAACCCTCTTTTAAAAGGAATGGGTCATAAGGTAGCTTTGTTGTTGAACTTGATCTTGACGAGAGGTATAAAAGCCTATCCAATAATTCAAATGATTTAAGAAGATTGCTTTTTCCACTACTATTTGCACCATACAATGCCAAACCATTTAAAATATTATAGTTCTGATAATTGATAATGTTATCAGGATAGTCCTTTTGTTTAGGTGCTGGAACCAGGCTTATTACCTGTTCTTCACATATTGACCTATAGTTTGATACTTTAAATTCTATCAACATAACCTTTTTCGTAGTTTTTCTACAAAATAAGATAATTTCGATTGGTTTTGCAAGTTCTTGTTGTGTTTTTTTGGTTTTTTTTTGTTTGGTGGTTTGGGGAAATGCTTGTGTTTGATGATGGGTAGCGAGAGATGTGTAATGGTAGTTAATTGACTGTCAGCAAGCTTCTACTTTCATTTTTTTATTTAATCTGAGCACAACAATCCTATCCAACCTCCTATTATAAATCCAATTATTGCACCGCCTGTACTTTCAAATACTCCCCCGATTATTAATGCTCCAACAATTCCAATTATTATTGGCATCATACATCCACTATTTCTATTCGTTGAATTAGAACTGGAAATTGTACTTTTCTGATTACTCTTAACAGTTGTATTTGTATAAGTACTCAAAGTGGGAGAGCTACTTATAACAGGTTGAGATTTCGTTACTACTACTGGAGGCTTTGGTTTGGGAGTAACAGCTTTATTCTTTAAATAGTTATCCCAAAAATCTTCTTCTTTTACTGATTTTTTGGGAGTAGAACTTGATTTGGACGGCTGTGAAATATGTCGATAATTTAATTTCGCCTTTGCATTACTCTCACTTTCTAAAATTTGAATTTGTGATGCTCCTTCAAGGGTCATTTGTGGTTTTCCTGAATAAGTGCTTATTACTCCAGTGATGCTTATCCATCGTGAAGTTAGGCTGCGAATTGAAACTCCCCTATTATTTAAAGCTTCAATTCCTTCCGACCAAATTACTATTGTAAATGTTTGATTTGGAAATCTTCCAAGATTTAGAAAGACATATGGGTTTCCATATTGTGTTGTACCTTTGTAACTGTCTTCGGTTTTACCAACAACTTCAACTCTTTCTCCAATGTGTTCTAATAATTGCCCTTTTTGCTTTCCGTCCAACACCACATAGGCGCTTCTTACTGTAGTCATTTGAGGGAGAACGACAGTAGAAGAAGCAATAGTTGTTGTAATGAAATTACTCAGTGATGGTATTTTTCTGAACTCTAAAGTGCAAATAGCAGCGATGTTATTTGTTAGTCTTTTTAATTCTGAATAACCAACAAGTTCTTTTAGTAATGGTGAATTTTGCGGATTAATGAAATCACTTCCTTTGAATAATAGATTATCTCCATTTTCATACTTTCTCCAAAGGTTTGGATTTATACTCACCGCCTTAATTGCAGTATATATAATAGTTGAAGAAAATCTGTCAATTGATTTATTGTAGTCTTTTGAAGTCCTTCGTGGGTGTTGAAAATTTGGATGTCCCAATTCATTTACATTCAGATTTGCTAAATCAGGAAAATACATTCCATCATAATCGATTAGAAATAGTTTTCCTGCCTTAACCATAATATTACCATGTTGCAAATCTCCGTGAGCAATTCCAAAACTTTCTAATTGGTTGATTAACTTAACAAATTCTTGAAGTAAACTTTCTAATTTTGATTTATGATTACATATTTTATCAATATAAATATCTAAAGGCTCTCCTTCGAGCCAATCCATTTTATTCCCTTTCGGCTGATTAAACCACATTTTCATATACCAAGCCTTTTATATGTTCAAGAATATTCACAATCTGTACTTTAGTGAGGAGTTTTTCTTCTACTTCACATAGTTCCTTGACTTCTGAA
>Ga0209187_1003151_pt1 | contig 14265 bp, 6 predicted proteins | sample BantaG_FD_187430 | JGI IMG/M metagenome (GOLD analysis project Ga0209187, IMG submission 187430) | Marine algal microbial communities from Bantry Bay, Ireland - BantryBay_4 metaG (SPAdes) (version 2) | ecosystem: Host-associated > Algae > Red algae > Unclassified | place: Bantry Bay, Ireland... | reverse complement strand
TCCGCATAACCATATTTACCCACAATCTGGTATTGATCTTCGGTCAGCGGCAACGAAAATTTACCTTCACCGTGCGATATCCAAATCCCTAATCGAGTGCCGGCCAAAGTAGATAACATCACCGAAGTATTTTCCGCAATAATCACCGAAGTAAAGGCACTTTCATGTTTATGACTATCATTATAAGTCATTCGAGAAGGGGTACCATCCGGTGCGTTAAATAAATCCAGTTCTAAAAATAGCTGACATCCGTTACAAATTCCGATAGATAAAACATCAGAACGCTTAAAGAAATTCTCCAGACTGGTCCTTGCTTTTTCGTTGTATTTCAAAGCACCCGCCCAGCCTTTGGCCGATCCCAAGACATCCGAATTGGAAAAACCACCTACGGCTCCCAGAAATTGAACACCTTCCAGGTTTTCTCTACCGGAAATCAAATCAGTGGTATGTACGTCCTTTACCTCAAACCCAGCCAAATAAAGTGCATTGGCCATTTCTCGTTCCGAGTTACTCCCCTTCTCGCGTAAAATAGCTGCAATGGGTCGCTTGGAACCTATCGGTAATTCAGGTCTGACACCCGAGAAATTTTCTGGAAATTTATAACGTAAGGGTTGTTTTTTATAATGATTAAAACGTTCGGTCGCTTTGGTTATTCCCGACTGATGCTGATCCATTAAATAAGAGGTCTCGTACCAATGATCCCGCAATTCCGCCACCTTAAATTCGTAATCGCCCGTCCCGTTTCTTACGTGGAGATGATCATCTTCCAAAGCGGTTCCGAGCTTATAAAACGGAATATTTTTTTCGGTTAAAACCGTCGCTACCGTTTCATCCGCCGCCTGAATTACTAATCCACAATTCTCTGAAAACAAGAGTTTTACAATATCATGCTCCCCTAATTTTGAGAGGTTTATTTCTGCACCTAGCTGCTGATCCGCAAAACACATTTCTAATAAAGTAGTAATCAGACCACCCGCCGCTACATCATGACCTGCCAGAATTCTATCCGACTTGATTAATTCCTGAACGGTATCAAAAATATTTCTTATTTCAGATGCATTTTTAACATTAAAGCTTTTTGTACCCACTTGATTAAGGGTTTGTGCAAACGAAGATCCACCCAGCTCAAAAGCGTCTGTTGCCATTGGAATATAAATAATGGTACCTCCACCCAGTTGTAAAACCGGCTCTACTACCTTGGTAATATCACTACAGGCACCCACCGAGCTAACGATTACTGTTCCGGGAGACAAGACATTTCTGTCTCCATATTTCTGCTTCATAGACAAAGAATCCTTACCCGTCGGGACATTAATTCCTAAACTAATTGCAAATTCGGAAACGGCCTCTACGGCCGCATACAAGCGTGCGTCCTCACCCGAATTTCGGCAGGGCCACATCCAGTTTGCGGAAAGGGAAACCGACTGTAAACCATCTTCCAATGGTGCCCAGACCAAATTACTTAACGCTTTAGTAATCGCAATCCGCGAACCTTCCGCCGGATCAATCAACGACGCGATCGGCGCATGACCAATCGAAGTAGCAATTCCTTTTTTACCGACAAAATCGAGGGCCATCACGCCACAGTTATTTAAGGGTAGTTGTAACGGTCCAGCACATTGTTGCTTTGCTACTCGTCCTCCGACACATCGATCTACTTTATTGGTTAACCAGTCTTTACAAGCAACTGCTTCCAGTTTTAATACATCTTCTAAATAGGTTTCCAGAAACTCGGGATCATACTTGATGGTTTGATAATCTGGAGAAACTGTTTCATCGGTCAATATGGTTTTTGGAGAGCTTCCGAACATATCGGATAATTTCAGATCTAGTGGAGCGGCATCCTCATTTTTATTTTTAATGGTAAAACGGTGATCACCCGTAACCTCCCCTACTACGTACATCGGTGCGCGTTCCCGCTCTGCAATTTTACGAACCAGATCGAGGTGTTCCGGAGCAACGATGAGTCCCATTCGTTCCTGTGATTCGTTCCCGATAATTTCTTTAGCGGATAAGGTTGGATCCCCAACAGGCAGAGCGTTCAAATGAATAATGCCTCCGGTATCTTCTACTAATTCGGATAAACAATTGAGGTGACCACCCGCACCGTGGTCGTGGATCGAAACCACCGGATTGACCCCACTTTCTACTAAACCACGAATCGCATTGGCCACTCTTTTTTGCATTTCAGGGTTCGAACGCTGCACCGCATTCAGTTCAATACCGGAAGAAAATGCTCCGGTATCAGCGGAAGAAACCGCGGCACCTCCCATTCCAATTCTATAATTATCACCTCCCAACACCACAATTTTGTCGCCTTTTTGGGGTTCCCTTTTTAGTGCGTGTTCTAACTTTCCATAGCCAATTCCTCCGGCCTGCATAATAACTTTATCATAACCGATTATCTGGTCCTGCTGCTCATGTTCAAAAGTAAGTAACGATCCACTAATCAGGGGTTGTCCAAATTTATTTCCAAAATCAGAAGCACCGTTGGAAGCCTTGATTAAAATATCTAATGGGGTTTGGTAGAGCCATTGCCGAGGGGCGATATCCTTTTCCCAAATTCGGTCTTTTTTCGTCCTTGGATAAGCGGTCATATATACGGCCGTTCCAGCCAGTGGAATAGAGCCCGTACCACCCGCCAGACGATCCCGGATTTCTCCTCCTGATCCCGTTGCGGCACCATTAAAGGGTTCGACGGTGGTAGGAAAATTATGGGTCTCAGCTTTTAAAGAAAGGACGGATTTAAAGTTTTTATTTTTATAAAAATCAGGATGCGTAGGGCTTTCTGGCGCAAACTGTACGACTTCCGGACCCGCTATAAAAGCGACGTTATCTTTATAGGCCGAAACGATTCCATTAGGATTTGCCTTAGCGGTTTCTTTGATTAATTGAAAAAGTGATTTAGTTTTTTCTTCTTTATCAATAATAAAACTTCCGTTAAAAATCTTATGTCGACAATGCTCACTGTTGACCTGTGAGAAACCAAAAACCTCGGTATCGGTCAGTGGTCGCCCGAGGCGAGTGGATAGTTCACTCAGATAAGCAACTTCCTCGGTATTAAGAGCGAGGCCTTCCGCCTGATTATAGGTGGCAATATCTGTAATTTGACGAATCGGCTCGGGTTCGGTGGCAATCGTAAAAAGGTCTTGCGGTAATGCTTCGTACCGTTGGGTCAGCATGGGATCAAACTCCGTATCTTTGGCAGGAAGAAATTGTTCAATCCGCTGAATGCCGGAAATGCCCATATTTTGAGTAATCTCGACCGCATTGGTAGACCAGGGGGTAATCATGGTGGCCCGTGGTCCAATAAAAGCCCCCGAGATGGTTTGCTCATTGAGAACGGGCGCATTACCAAATAGCCAGGTAAGTTTTTCTTGATCGGTCGTTGAAATTGTTTTGAGGGTAGCAACGGCGAAGATACGGTCTTGTGTATTTCCAAAAAAAGTAATCATTCTGAGGGTATGTTTAATTAGGCCCAAAGGTCATTCTTTTTTTGGGAAAAACGAATTTATCATTGGCTCAATTTAGGGGCTTGAAACAAATAATTGCCACAAAGCATATCTAGGCTTCAAGCCTATGAACTCGAAGACACAAAGTTTTGTAATCGTTTAATATAATTTTCAACCTGTTTTTCAGCAAGTCATTAGGCTTTATCGCCAACCGACCAGCAAAAAGTGAAAAGAAGATAGACGAGTTAGAACTACTAAATGGTTGGGTAATTGGGTGAAAAAATAACTAATCCTGTTTTTTTAAGAAATAAATGGATTTGGTGTCCATATTAAAAGCACACAATTGATTTTTTCCTTTAGATTCGTAGACACAGCCGTTGTCCAGGTCAAGATATTGAGCCCGTTCGTTGTCCTCGTCCAGCAGGTTTTCCAATTGCTCCTGAATATCCTCCTCCCTCAACGGAGTGTGGCCGTGCAGAACAATCCGACCATCCAGCCAGGTTAAATTAATATCTTGATACCAGTCCCGAATCCAGCGCATGGCATACTGATCAAGTTTGGGATCAGCAATCAAAAAATTCAATCCAGCGTGTACCAAAACATAATCAGGTAATTCAATAATATTAGGCAGAGCTTCCATCCAGGCCAGGTATTTACTATCAATATCGTTGATCTTCTCAACGCCAAAACTTTCGAGAGTTTCTTTTCCACCCCACGTGAGCCAATTACGACTCTGGTTGATATCGTGGCGGGACAATAGCATTTTTTCTTCGTGGTTTCCTTTCAGGCAGTGCACTTCGTGGCCAGATGCCTGTAATTCCATAATCTGATCCAGGACGCCTTTACTGTCGGGACCCCGATCAATATAATCCCCCAAAATATAGAGTTTATCTTTTTTCGAGAAATTAAGGGTCCCCAGCATTTGTTTAAAGGTCTTGGCACATCCGTGAATATCTGTAATTGCGTAGCGGGATGAGTTTGTTGAATTATTGTCTTAGGCTTCGCTCAGACAACGATGAGTTATTGACTTAAGTTCGATTTATACAAGTAGAGAAAGAATAAAGTACGTGGACAAATTAAGATTAAAAAATTACGGTATCTTTTGCAGCCACTCAGCATTATCGAAAGCATTATTATACCCGGCATAAATCGTTTTTTATGGACTCGATTAGCCGCAAAATAATCAACTCAAACCTTTATAACTTATTTTTTAATCGATCCTAAACATAAGGAATGAGTTAATCAACTTTAACGTTATCTAACAACCAAGTGGTCGTATTTCCTAATGGACCACTTCCCTGATACCGGAATCCAATATGTCCGGTTCCAGAAAAGGCGCTTAAATCCACATTGCCAGAAGGCTGGAATTCATATTGTTGATCCGTACTCTGAGCAAAGTTGGCACTAAGCTGTGTCCAGTTGGCGGTATCCGCATTGGTCCCATCATAATCAGTGGCAATCCAAACGGTCAACCCATCGTGCACATAGAAGGCCTGAGCAGACTCAAAAGTAAGTGTCTTCGGTGAGGAAAGATCCACTTCCGGGGTAATCAACCAAGTCTCCATATTTGCTTCGGTATCATTGAAAGCCGTCGCTTGCACGTAAAAATTACCATCAAATTCTCGCCCTCTCCACAGACGGGTTCCCTGGATAGCAAGGTTGTTCCAACCGGTAATATCTACATCTGCATTATTCGTAACGGAGGATTGGAAATCTTCGTCAATATCTCCGCCGGGGTTGACAACTACCTCTCCATCTACATCATCCAGATTACGGATAAAAATCTGTGGATCATTAAATTGTGAACCAACCGCAACCAAGTCAACTTCCATCTCAGGTAGTGTTGCTCCACTGAAGGTCGCCGCTCCACGCGTAAACATGGCAACGGTCCCCGTAGCATCCGATACCGTAACATTCCCGTTATAGGTGGTACCGCCATCTCCTGTTAACATAACATCTTCAAATTTCAACAATACACTTTCCAATGCATCACTTTGCGCTAAAAAATCTGCCACCGTCACCGTCATTGGCGAAATACTGTTTGAACCCGTCACGCTAGCATTTTCAATTGGAACACCACTGACCTGTACCAATCCGTTAAAATCAGAAAGCTCACTTCCACTGGTAGAAATTTCGAGGACATCATTCAAATCATATTCGTGTTCATCTTGAAAACGAACGGTGATACCACGGTTACCATTTTGAATAATTAGATTTCGACCATCAATATTTCCGTTGGCACGATCCGAAATTACCGTACCAATAATTTTACTGCCAGCAGGTGCATTTGTGGCGGCACCATTATAAAGATTACGTAAATCACCGATGGAAATTTCGGTCCCTCCAGGGGTTCCGCCGCCACAACGATCGCCACCAAAATTTACATCCGAGGTGTCTCGAATTACTAATTGTTTAGTGGTACCAAAAATCGTATAAACTGCAGTGAGCGTACCGTTTCCTTCCGGGGTCAGTTGATTCGCAAAATTTGCAAAACCACTACTTCGAACAATAATGCTTCCACCGTCACAAGTTTCGATAGTTCGATTGACGGAGCGTTGTCCGGCCGCGTCAGCATAAGTCTCCCCAGCATCCGAATCAATAAACTGGACATTTTCCAATTGGATAAGCGAGCCAATTTTATCATCATTTAATTCGCCCAGGTTAACCACCGTTGGAATTACCTCCAGCCCAAATTGTCCTCGCAGAACGATCTCATCTACCAGGACTTCTTCGATTCCATCAACCCGGTCAACAACACCGTCACCATCGGTATCAGATACCTGACCAGCCAATTGAATTAAACCATTAAAGTCACTTAGATATAAATCATCTAGTCTAACAAATAAACGACGACCTACCGGGTATAAGTTGGATAAACCACTTTGCTCAATCAATAATAAAATACCTGCGGTTTCGTCTTCCATAATAATTGTCTGGAAAAAGTTACCAGACTCATCATTGGCCGTAACCAATCCTACAATATACTTGTCAGATTCAAGTTGATTAATCGTTCCGAATTGATGCATATCTTTTAATTCCTTAATAGATATAATCGCAGATGCGGGAATATCAGGATCCTCTCCATTTGCTGGAGGTGTATCAAAATCCTGATCTACACAGCTACTCACCAATAAAAGAGCAAGTAGGCAAAAAATAGAAAAAGACGGGAATAGACTGGTTAATTTTTTCATTTGTTATTTCTTTATTAAAAACTGTAAGTTAAAGACACCCAATAAGTTCGACCGTTGGCGTAAAAGTATCGTGGCGGAAAGCGGTCTACATCTTTACCTTCAAAGTCAAACCGACGCTGCTCAAATCCTCCGGTTTTAAAATCCTGAAAGTCCAAAAGATTATTGACACTCAAGTTGATAGCCAGACGATGTTTACCCCACTTGAATGATTTCATTCCCGAGATGTCTAGCATAAATCTTCCATCCCCTCGTTCTTGATCAATAATCGCAGAAAAGTTATCTGAATCCTGAGAGACTCCGTCCACCGCATCGGTCGTACGTCGGGTAGGATTGTATTCGATATAGACATCACTGAGATAACTAAGATTTATCCAGAAGGTATAAAATTTAGGTCCCCAGTAAGAAAGACCAACGTTATAGGCTCTCTGCGGAGTTCCGGCAACGTAAAAGTTTTTGCCGTAAACTGTTTGATTTTCTTGCAATAATTCGTCGGTATTATCCTGAGAGACCGTTACGGTAGGACGACTCGTAAAAATATATTGTCCCAGGGAGGCGACGGCATGTGCCGTTAAGGTAGTTGTCAATTTAGCAGAGGCGGCCAGTTCAACGCCCATGTGCTCCCGGTCTACCCCCGTCACCAGGTAATTGACAAATGTTCTTTCGTCATCATGATAAAAACTAAGCGCCTGATTTTCATTTTTGAAAGTGGTGTAAAAAGCTCCAGCTCTCACTTTATATTTTGGAGAGTTATGGAAATAGGTTAATTCGGAGCTAAATATTTTAGTATCCGTTAAACCTGGAACCACCTCATCACGGGTCCGGGGAGAGACGTAAGCGTTCCGGAAAAAAGGAGCGCGGGTCCGGTAAGTAGAATTGGCGTTGATATAATTACGTCCATCAATTTTATAAACCAGTCCCCCTTTAAGGGAATAATTAGTGAATTTTTGTTTTTCAGAATTACCCAAAGAATTATCGGGAAACTTTCCGTTTCGGATAAGTCCTTCGCGCCAAAACTGCGTATTGGATAATTCTGCACCAAAATTCAAATCAATTCTCGATAAGCTAATTTGAGTTTGTCCCCAGGCAGTTGCTTTGCGAATATTTGGCGCATAACCATATCCAAAACGGTCCCCTACTCTAAGAATTCGATTAGGATTATCAATATCATTTTGAATCGCATCAGGATTATCCGGAATGTCTCTTTCTGCAAATTGATCAAGATCTACATAAAAATCACCTCCTAACAAATCCACTACTTCTTTAAAATAATCTCCTTTAAAATAATTGTATTGCAATCCACCAGTAAAGGATACTTTATCAGAAAAATAATTATTGTAAATGGTGTTAACATTAATTTTTCGAGCATCATAGCGTTGATCTTCTACAATATAGCTGGAACGATTACCAGTGATAGTACCTCCTTCCACATTACTCGATTCGGTGATGGTTTGTACATTATTTCGATTTGCTTCGTAAAAAGAAGCCCAGTCTATCTGGCGGGATGCCTGGTTGGTTCTCAACTCATTCGCTACTTTGTCCGCTACATTAGGATCCTGAATAAAACTTGGTAATCGACGATAATAATCAGGTCTTGGATCCGCAGAATTATACCAGTCCAGTCTGGTACGTCCACTATACCCGTCTTGAAAAGAAACACCTGTTGAAAGCACTGATTTATCATTAATGGTCCAGTCGTGGGTCAACATGAATATAGGTTGAAGATTCTCTGATACTCTGGAGTTTCGCTTTTCTCCATCTTGAAATCCCCAGTTGGAATTATAATAATTATCATTCGCCAGATCATTCATCTCCTGAACAGAAGCATTACGTGCACCTGACTTTCGGTAAGAAGCAAGGGCAGAAAAATTTAATAAATGGTTATTTAATTTTCGGTCAACGGAAACCGCTAAGGAATTTCCATCATAAAAAGTACCTTCTACGTATCCTTCATCCGCCCATCGACGGGAAGCCGAAACCGTCAGTCCCCAGTTATTTGGACGCATTCCCGTAGCGTAAGTACCCATGATACGATTGGAGTAACTGTTATTAGTACGGGCGTAAGAAAACCTTTTTTGTACTCGGTGATTCGACGCCCGAGTATTAATATTCGCTGCACCTCCAATACCACCAAAAGTATAGTCTACGGGAGACAAACCGATGGCGATTTCCTGATTACGAACAAAATCATTTAGACCACCCCACGCCCCCCAAAAAACCCGCCCACTTTCCAGATCGTTCATAGGAATACCATTAATAGATGTAACAAAATCTTCTGACTGGTATCCCCGAATTCGGAATCGACGGGTACCCCAGGTAAATCCAGCCGTGCTGGTAAAAAGGTCACGAGAGGCACTAAGTAGACCAGAAATATCCTGACTTGCTACTTCCCCAATTTCATCCGAGTCAAGGTTGACCAACGGGATATCATTTTGTTGACGAATTTCAGAAGGAACCTCTGGGTCAGCAAGTTTCAACTCCCCTAAATCGTTTACCTGATCCGTTACGACCGAAATTTGCTGTTCGTATACCGCATAATTTTCCTGCTCTATCACCAAAATCTGTGCTCCTGCGGGTACCTTTTCAAGAGTAAACTGCCCCTTTAAATCTGTTTTTGTGGACAATTCGGTTCCTCTGATAGTAACCGTGACATTTAACAAGGGCGTTTCAAGTTCAGGATCTAGAACGATTCCGGTAACACTGGTCTGAGAAAAAGAAGAATTGACAACGCAAAAGAGACAAATAACAAGAAATGGCAGTATTTTTTGGAGGACCATAAATTTGTTTTTTTGGATGGTGAATGAGAATCGGGAAGATAGTTAGAAAACAATGACGCTTCTATATTTCAGCGCGCAAAATTAATCATAAATCCTAAAAGGGTTATTAAATTCTCGTTAAATCTACCCTAAATAACTTCCTGGTTAGAACTAGACCGTCGAGAATGTTTAACTTTGCCGAAACTTAGTCGTCTAAAAATCGAATGCAGTAATAAACAATAGTACTGCCTTTTATTCCATCCCAATCATACTTCTAAAATAATAAAACGATGATGCGTTATTTACCGCTGCTAGTATTTATAATTTTCACCAATATTCTTTTTGGTCAGCAGCAACAATATAAGATTGGAGCGATTGGCTTCTATAATTTTGAGAATTTATTTGATACCCTGGATACAGAAAATGTCCGGGATTCGGAGTTTACACCCAACGGAAGAAAAGCATATGGAGGAAAAATTTATAAAGAGAAGTTGAGCCATTTATCAGATGTAGTTAGCCAAATGGGAAAAGAGATGACCCCGGATGGACTCGCAATTCTGGGAATGTGTGAAATCGAAAATCGCTCGGTATTGGAAGATTTTGTCAAGATGCCCGTACTGGCTGACCGCAACTATCAGATTGTCCACTACGATTCTCCCGATAAGCGGGGTATTGATGTAGGATTGATTTATAATCCCAAATATTTTACCCTGAAGTCCAGCAAACCGTTACTCGTGGATATTCAACAAAAAAATGGAGATACTATTTTTACCCGGGATATTTTATTTGTGAGTGGAGAATTTGATGGCGAGCCCCTGCATCTCTTTGTCAATCACTGGCCATCGCGAAGTGGTGGTGAAAAACGCTCGGCCTGGCGTCGAAACGCGGCCGCCCAAAGAGTGAGAGTGGTCATTGATTCTTTGCTGGCCGATAATGCCGAAGCTAAAATTGTGGTCATGGGAGATTTAAATGACGACCCGGATAATGATAGTTGTAAAAAATATATCAATGCTCAGCGCAAACGGGAGAAAATCAAAAAAGACCAACTTTATAATCCAATGTGGGATTACTACGTAAAAGGAATTGGTACCACCGCCTGGCGGGATGCCTGGTCGCTATTCGATCAAATACAGGTTTCTTACGCTTTGGCGAATAAAGATGACGATGGCTATTTCTTTTATAAAGCCAATATTTTCAATAAGAAATTTTTAAGACAACGCAGCGGCGCTTATAAAGGATACCCTTATCGGACTTTTGTCGGTGATACCTACCTGGGTGGATATAGTGATCACTTTCCGGTGCTGATATATTTGGTGAAACCGAATGTGAATTAGAATTAGAATTAGAATGTGAATGTGAATGTGAATGTGAATGATGAACTGGACTTTCTCACGACTAAACCATTCTAATTCCTATTCACTTCCATCCCCAACATAGAATTCGACTTTGTTTTTGTCCCTGGCCCATCTCGATGATCCGTTGTTTTTTAACGGATACTTGAGCCAAAACTTTTTCAAAAATTGGTAAGTTGGATTTTTTAGAAACCAGTGTGGTAAACCACTTGCAGTTATTTACGTAACTTCTACTTTCCAGAATCATTGACTGGATAAATTTCACTTCTCCACCTTCCGTCCACAACTCGTGAGCTCTACCGCCAAAATTCCGGGTAGCCTTACCTGATTTTTTTGTTCCCAGGTTGCGGATTTTCCGTTGGGTAGCCTGGACTGCTTCGTTGGGGGAAGCGTGGAAAGGTGGATTGCTCATGGTAAAATCAAACTGGTCATCAAAATTGATGATTCCTTCGAACACTTTTGCGGGATTCATTTGTTGGACCACCGTTACATTATGGACGACTTCCTGATTTTCTTTGATATTGCGTTGCGCTGATTTTAAAGCAACCTCGTCCGTCTCCGTTGCCACAAAAGACCATTCAAATAAACGATTGCCCAAAATGGGATAAATAGCGCTCGCACCAGTTCCAATATCTAATCCCTTTACCTTGGGTCCCGTCGGCACTTTATCCCCAATCCGGGGTGCCAATAAATCGGCGATGTTGTGCAGATAATCTGCTCGCCCGGGTACCGGAGGACATAGGTAGCCGGAAGGTATTTCCCAGAATTTGATTTTATAATGGTGCACCAATAACGCTTTATTCAGAAAAAAAACTGCCTTTGGATCAGAGAAATCGATGGTTACGATATCATGTTTATTTTTAAAAACATGGGCTGCCAGTTCAGGCAAATCATCAGTCAGGGCTGCTAAATTATACCGTCCCTGATGTACACTCCGAGGATGGAGATTGTTTTTTTTCATAATGAAGAAGTATCTATTTTAGCAATGAAGCTGTTCAAAGTTTAAAAATATTGAATGTCGGATGTCAATTATTGGACATTCAATATTCATTCCCCCATTTCCTGTGCGTGCAAAACCGCTATTCCAACCATATCCACAATTTGTCTGACGCTCGCTCCCCATTGTAAAATGTGAGCAGGTTTGTTTAATCCCAGCAATATTGGCCCAATCATATCCAGCTCTCCAGCTTGCCCTAACAAATTATAGGCAATATTTGCGGAAGAAAGGTTTGGGAAAATCAGGGTATTGGCTCTTTTATTCCCAAGTCTTGAAAACGGATAGTGCTTACTTAATAATTCAGGATCTAGCGCCATGTGGGCCTGCATCTCTCCATCCACTTTCCAATCGGGATGACGGTCGTGTAATAAAGCGGTAGCTTTTCGCATCAGCAGAGCAGAATCTCCCGCAGGAACCGATCCAAAATTAGAATAAGTGACCAGTGCAATTCGGGGTTCGATCTCAAATAAACCTACCTGATCGTGTACCATTTCGGTAATCCCTACAATATCTTCGGGGGTCAAATGGTGATTAATCGTCGTATCTGCTAAAAACAAGGGACCACTCTTGGTCATTAAAATATGAATACCACAAACTCTCTTAACATTTTCCTTTGCTCCGATAATTTGTAAGGCAGGACGAATCGTAGTAGGATACTTCTTGGCCAGTCCTCCGATCATCGCATCCGCATCTCCTTCTTCCACCATCATCGCACCGTAGTAACTTAATGCGGTGATCATTTTTTCGGCTTCTTCTTGCGTTACGCCTTTGCGGTTTCTTTTTTCAAACAATCGATTGGCATAAGTCCGCAGTGTGTGTTTTTCCACCTCATTTGCGGGATATAAAGGATCAATTATTTTTATACCGGGAAGTTGAATATCCGCTTTCTCCATTAGCTGAGTTACCCTTTCTTTATTTCCTAATAAAATGGGGAAAGCAATCTTCTCCTCGATAACCACTCTGACCGCCTTTAGAACATCGATATTTTCCGCATCGGCAAAAACCACCTTCTTGGGTTCCTGCTTAGCTTTGGATTCGATGATTTTTGAAATCGTATTTTCATTTCCTAAACGTCGAGCCAATTCCGCTTCGTAGGCATCCCAGTCTTTGATTGGATATTTGGCAACGCCAGTTTCCATTGCCGCCCGAGCCACCGCCGGAGCGACCGTCGTAATCAATCGAGGATCTACTGGCTTTGGAATAATATAATCTTTCCCAAATTTTAAACTGGCATTATTATAAGCCATGTTGACAATATTTGGAACTGGTTTTTTCGCTAACTCTGCCAGTGCATGAACTGCTCCCAGCTTCATTTCTTCGTTAATTTCCGAAGCTCTTACATCAAGCGCACCACGAAAGATAAATGGGAATCCCAGGACATTATTTACCTGATTAGGATAATCACTGCGTCCGGTAGCCATGATGCTATCCGGTCGAGCAGCTTTGGCTACGTTGTAACTAATTTCGGGCGTCGGGTTAGCCATGGCAAAGATGATACAGTCCCGGGCCATTCCTTTGATCATGGTAGCATCCAAAACATTTCCTCTGGACAAACCCACAAAAACATCCGCGCCTTTTAAAATTTCGGTAAGGCTCGTATCCATCGGTGCGGTACCATTTACAAACTCCGGTTTTTTTCCGTTTAGGTTGGTACGATCAGGATGAATGAGTCCTTTACTATCATACATATAAACATTTTCTTTTTTGGCCCCGAGGGAAACGTAGAGACGAGTACAAGAAATAGCGGAAGCCCCTGCTCCATTTACCACAATTTTTGCAGTGGCAATGTTTTTATCTACAATTTCCAGTGCATTCAATAACGCCGCTGCACTGATAATGGCCGTCCCATGCTGATCGTCGTGCATGACGGGAATGTTCAATTCTTTTTTTAGTCGCTCCTCTATTTCAAAGCAGGCAGGAGCAGAGATATCTTCCAGATTTACGCCACCAAAAGTGGGTTCCAGTATTTTTACGGTACGAATAAATTCTTCAATATCTTTGGTATTTAATTCCAAATCAAAACAGTCAATATCTGCGTAAATTTTAAATAATAATCCCTTTCCCTCCATTACCGGCTTGCTAGCCTCAGGACCGATATCGCCTAAACCGAGGACCGCTGTTCCGTTACTTATAACGGCCACTAAATTCCCTTTTGCGGTATATTTATAAACGTCCTCCGGTTGGCGGGCAATTTCATTACAAGGCTCCGCAACACCGGGCGAATATGCCAGAGACAAGTCTCGCTGATTGGCGGTTGCTTTGGTAGGAATGACTTCTATTTTTCCGGGACGTCCATTTTCGTGGTATTCCAGTGCGTCCTCTTTTAAGGTGTTCTTTTCCATTCTCGTAATTGTTTTAATTTTTTATGGATGAAGAAATGATAATTGCCACTAAGTAGTCTTTCCAGTTAATACTGTCGGTTAATTTGGCGAATTTTGAGACTGCACTTCGTTAAAAATACTCGCCATAGCTAGGCTATGTCTGCGTTTTTTGCCTCGTTCAGTCCCAAAATTCATCCAA
>Ga0209187_1003149_pt1 | contig 14271 bp, 4 predicted proteins | sample BantaG_FD_187430 | JGI IMG/M metagenome (GOLD analysis project Ga0209187, IMG submission 187430) | Marine algal microbial communities from Bantry Bay, Ireland - BantryBay_4 metaG (SPAdes) (version 2) | ecosystem: Host-associated > Algae > Red algae > Unclassified | place: Bantry Bay, Ireland... | reverse complement strand
AAGATATCTCTAATTAGAGGATTGGAATATATTTATTGCTGGACACTTTTACAAAGATGTCTCTAGATAGAGGAAGAGAAGATATTTATTGCTGGACACTTTTACAAAGATGTCTCTGCTTAGAGGATTGGAATATATTTATTGCTGGACACTTTTACAAAGATGTCTCTAATTAGAGGAAGAGAAGATATTTATTGCTGGACACTTTTACAAAGATGTCTCTAATTAGAGGAAGAGAAGATATTTATTGCTGGACACTTTTACAAAGATGTCTCTGCTAGAAAAAAGTAGATCTGTCTAGTAGGACAAATAATAAACCCCATATCAAAGTCTGCTACAGAGCGGTGTAAAATGATATTTACAGAATATATAAGCGTTCTGTAATGCATTCGCCGTGTGCAGATAAAACTCGTTATCGAGAGATATTACTATATTTGAATATCGGAGCCCATTCAAGGCTTATAAAAGGAACACTGCGATCATAACATCCGTCAGCATGCCGCATGCGCTTGGATGTCAGCTGACTCATCAACAAATCAAAACATGAGAAAGAATATTAAATCACTATTAATTCTATTGCTTTTCACAATAGTAGCCTGTGAAAGTGAAAAATCGAGTTATAGCCCAGATATTTCTACAATTAAATCTCCGCGAGGTACGGAAATATTCATGTCTGATTCAATAAGCATTGCCCAAAATTATAAAATACCTGAGTGGTTCAGAGACGCTAAATTTGGGGTTTTCATTCATTGGGGTGTTTATTCCGTTCCTGCATTTGGAAATGAGTGGTATCCTAATCAGATGTACTCCAAAGATAGTGAGACCTACTATCACCATATTAAAAACTATGGAGAACTGACTAAATTTGGATATAAAGATTTTATCCCAATGTTTAAAGCTGAAAAATTTAATGCAGATGAGTGGCTGTTATTATTTAAGGAATCGGGGATAAAATATGTTGTGCCTGTTGCTGAACATCATGATGGATTTTCAATGTATAATAGTGCCGTAAATAAATGGAATTCAGTAAATATGGGTCCAAAGAGAGACATTATTGGGGAACTTAAAACAGCATCGCAAAGGCATGGATTACACTTTGGATTATCATCACATCGTGCTGAAAATGCATGGTTTTTTAATGCGGGGACAAGGATTCCATCAGACGTGCAAGATCCTGAATATCGTTCGCTTTATGGGCAATGTCTAGACTATGCAGGTGAATATTCCCCAGATTGTCCAGTGGGTACTGTATCATTTAATCAAGAGTCTATGGATCAATGGCTGGCACATACCTACGAATTGGTTGATTTATACGAACCAGAATTAATTTGGTTTGATTGGAATGTAGGAAAATACCCTTTCCAGTCTACATTCTACAAATTCATGGCATATTATTATAACAATGCATTGGATTGGAATAAGGGAGTTGTTGTAAATACAAAGTTTGGTTTTGGAGATAATATTCAAGTCTTTGACATAGAAAGAGGCAAGTCAGATGAAATTAGAAAATTTCCATGGCAAACCGATACATCAATAGGTAAAAAATCTTGGGGATATATTAATAATGAAACCAATAAATCACCCAATCACATAATTGATGACTTAGTAGATATTGTATCAAAAAATGGAAACCTCTTATTAAATATCGGTCCTAAACCCGATGGAACAATTACTCAAGAACAACAAGAAGTATTGATTGAAATAGGTAAGTGGTTAAATGTAAACGGAGAAGCTATTTATGGCTCACGTCCATGGATCAAATCAGGTGAAGGCGTTGTTGAAGGTACATCTGGAGAGCATACCGACAACAAAGAATCTAAATACACATCTCAGGACATTCGCTTTACAAATAAAGGAAATGTCTTGTATGCATTATTTTTAGATTGGAGTGATGAAAAAATGACAATTCGGTCAATTGACGATAATTTCAAAGTTAGCCATGTTACCATGCTTGGTTCTAATGACGATATTCAGTGGTCTCAAAGTACTGAAGGATTACAGGTCTCTTTCCCAAAGGATAAGCCAACAGAATATGCACACACTCTTAAAATCATATTAGAGAAATAGCTGATATTTATTGACCTAAGGGTGATCCAACGGATAAAGCATTCACAGTGCGAATATATATGAGAAGCGGAAAATATTTGAATACAACTAAAACAACTTCTGAGTGATCTTAGAAAAGATTTCAAGAAAACCTACCTATATTCTACAATATCCACGGTGAGAGTTTTTTGAAATTAATACATCTAGAAAAAATATGTGCTAAAGAGTGGTCAAAAAATTAATGTTTATTTTTTGGAAGCTAGATATACACTTTCGGAAGATGAAAACGGATATCTGGGAAAAACACTTACCTATTATTTAAGTCAGGATATATATTTGGGTTTAACAATCTGAAAACGCCGTGTATAACTCTAACCAGCATTATCTTTTAAGAATCTTACCATTATTTGTTTGTCTTGTCTTATATCTCCCAAACAGTTTTTCGCAAGATCTAGAAAATCTAAAAGGTCCAGCATTATCTATGTCGGGTAATATCAATGTAGGAACTTCTTATTTTAGTAGAACCAACGGAAACAGTGAAAGTAGTCCGATGTCTTATTTTATATCGGGGAATACTACGTTATCAGTCTATGGTTTTAGTATACCTATTAGTCTAGAATATAGAGATCAAGTTGGGTCAGCAAGTATTTCGCATCCATTTAATAGACTGTCCATTAATCCAAGATACAAGTGGATCTCCATCAATGCAGGTAAGTTTAATAAAACTCTCAGCAGGTACTCCATATCAAATCAATTGATAAGCGGCGGAGCAATCGACTTGACCCCTGGTATTCTTAGAGTGAGTGTAATATCAGGAAATTTGGTCAATCCGATTATACAGCTTGATTCATTATTAGAAAATAACAATTTTTTGCCTAGTTACAAAAGGAAAGTGACTGCAGCTAAATTAGGCATAGGAAAAAGAAATAATTATTTTGATATAGTATTAATGAAGGCTAAAGACGATATTAATAGTCTTGCGCCCAATGAAATAGACGAGATCACAATAAGTCCTGAAGAAAATTTAATCATTGGTGGAAATTTTAAAATTTCACCAACTAGGTGGTTGAGATTAGAAGGTGATATTACAGCAAGTGGTCATACTGCTAATTTGCAATCAAGCAATTATTTTGAAGATGAAAATACTGAACAATTAGAAAAGATATTAGGATCAAATTTGACCGTAAACAACTCCACTCGTTTGGCATTTGCAGCAGGAGGAAAAATTGATTTTAGAATTAAAAAATTTGGAATTGGTTTAGATTATCGACGAATAGATCCGTTTTATAAATCACTTGGATCTATATATTTTCAAGAAGATTTTGAAAATATTCTCTTCAAGTTACGTTTCGCAATACTTAATGGAAAGGTTAAGACATCAAGTCGTATAGGATTCCAAAGAAATAATCTCAACGGACTAAGAAGTAACCAAAGCAATAGAAGGATTGGTAATGTCAGTCTTTCTGTATCTCCATCTAGAAATTTCAGTATTAGTAGTCGATACTCTAATTATCAGACGGATCGATCTGATGGACTAATTGCTGTGAATGATACATTACGATTCTCTCGATCTACGGCGGCGTTTAGTGTATCTCCAAGATTTTCTTTTGGAAGTAAAGATAAACGATCATCACTTTCTCTAACGGTTAATAGACAAAACCTAATAGATCTTTTGGATCAAGAAGCGGAGAATAACAATATTAAAAATGACTTGGTTAATATAAACTACTTACTCAAGATGAAAGATAGTGGTAGAACGATCGGTTTTTCTGTTTTGGGAAACAGAAATCTAATCAAAGACCAAGAAAGAACAAGAGCTGGATTTAATACTAGATTTTCTCAAAAACTTGGAAAAGATAAGTTTACAGTAAACTTGACATTAGGCTACTATCAAAATTTCTTACAAGGAGAATCTGAAGGAAGCTCAATTTTATCTAGGGTAGGGCTTAACTTCAAATTAAGTAAAAATATACGTCTCAATAGTGCTCTAAATTACCTCAATAGATCTGGAGATAATGGATTCCAAAATATAAGAGCCACACTAAGATTAAACTATAATTTACCAAGTGTAAATGCTTCTTTTAACAAAAAGTCGAAAAACCAGAAAATATGAATGGCATAAAAAAACTCCTATTTATTTGCGCTTTAATATTCAGCGTTTTTTCTTTGAGTGCTCAGGAAAATATAATCGAAATTGAAATAAGTGTATTTCCTCCGTACCCTGTAAATCTTGATTATTATCTCGATTTTTTGGGTAATGGAATTTTTGAAGTAACAAATACAACTCAAGATATTCAGCCCGTATTATTTAAAGCTACGATTGTAGAGACAAGTGGTTTGATCAATATCAGTAATGATATAAATATGATTGATCCTGTTGAACTACCGCCCGGGATGAGTATATTGAATACTCAAGATATTGATCAGATATTTGGAAATCTGAATATAGATAATGTGCAAACTGCAGGACTTACACAGGATGAAAGAGATGCGATTATATTAAATCGTCAATTACCAGAAGGTACGTATCAACTATGTCTAAGTGCGTTTGATGCATCAGGTGAACTTTTGAGTGACCCAACTACATCTTGTGTTGAGTTTGATGCGTATTTTGCAGAAAGACCAATCATATTAGATCCTTTTGATGGTGATTTTTTAGAATTAGAATCACCTTATTCTTTCAATTGGTTGCATGATGTAAATGATCCTGCAGTTGCAAATAGGTTGGAGTATACTATAAAAATATTAGATCTCACAGAAGATGATATTCAAAATCCGGAAATTGCAATGCTAAATCCATCAGTGCTTCCAATATTTGAGCAAAATCTTTCTAATACGACTACAGTAATTCTTGATCCTGTGGCTGAGTTGTTTTTAGAAGATGGGCATCAATATGCAATGAGAATTGCGGCCAGCGATCCATTAGATGAAATATTTTTGGGTTTTAAAGCCTATAGTGAGATAGTGATTTTTAACTATGGATCAGAATATAATAACTTTCCAGCTCCTGAAATCACAAATGAAAGTGATGACGATGAAGAAGGTGAACCTTTTGTTTTTGCATGGGAAGAAGATGATCCCGCAGAAGGTGATACTATAATCGTAGATGGAGTTGAGGAAGACGAATACGGCTCTTTTATTTTTACATGGGAACATGATATTGACGATCCTGAAGGTCTTTTAACCTACACTGCATTTATTTTAGAAGTACCCGAAGATGAAGAACTGACCATTGATAGTTTTATCCTTGCTGAAGAATACTTATGGGAAGGAGAAGACATGCAACAAGCAATTATTATAGCATTTGATGATGTAGAATTCGAACCGGACACAGATTATGCAATGATTATCCATGCAGAAAGTGATAGTGAGTTTGATATCATAGAAAATGATGGATACAGCGAAATTTTCATCTTTAATTATGAAGAAAGTGAAGAAAGTAATGAGGTAATAATGCCTGAAATAATAAGACCAAAGAAAACGGAGAAAATCGATTCTTCATTTACTCTAGTGTGGGAACATGATCTAGATGCAGATGAAGATTCACTATTAATAACGACTCTCTCTTATGAATTCAAAATATTAGACCTTACTGAGTTGAAGATTCCAAATGTACAAGTAAGTCATTTCATTGATACAGATACATCAAGATACTATTTTACAGCATTAGATACTACATCAAAAACAGTAGTGATAAAACCAACTGGAGATGATACATTGATCAAAGGTCACACGTACGCCATAAGCATTGTAATGCAATCGAATGACGAAGATTTTGAGTTTCCCGACGATGGCTATTATAGTAACATCGTAACATTCAAAACTATACCAGAACCAACAATCATAGATAGTTTTCCTTTGCCTCTTATATCAACTCCTGTTAATGGATTGACTAAAAGAGATAGTACTATTAAATTAGTGTGGGCTCATAATCTTGATCCAGCTACAGATAGTTTGTGGATCGATTCTACAGAATACAAATTACAGTTGATAGATTTGACAGCAGGAAATATCACTACTCCTAAGGCATCGCACTTTATGAGTGCATCAACTCCAAAATTATGGAACAAAAATATTATTTCTAAGGATACCACTTTTGTTCCAGCTCCAGTCAAATTGATTAATGAACATACTTATGCAATGGTTATCAAAGCGATAGGAACAGATTCATTAAAATATAGTAACAATGGATATGGGAATATTATCAAATTTACTAGATCGGATATTTTCCCTCTTCCAATTATAGAATTCCCAGAAAATAACAAAGTAGCTGCACTTGATAGTTTTAGATTGAAATGGGATCATGTACTTGGAACAAGCTCTATAGATAGCATAGGTAAAGTCTATACAGCTTATCGTTTCAAAATGATTGATATAACAGAAACAAAGGCTGCAATCATGCCAATCAATTTTGAAAGTGATTCGATAGCAAAGGTGTATGATACACTTATAACTGCAAAAGATACCCTGATCAGAGTGGACTCTCTCGTCATTGGGCATCAATATATAATGGCAATCCAAGCAATATCCACAGATACGTCAAAGTTTAAATCTTATACCAACTATGGCTGTAGTAATATTATCAGGAAAACGCATGACAACCTCGTCCAGGATGATGGCTGTCCTGGATCCATGTGTATTGCGGCGAAACCAGCTGACCAAAACGCAATAGAACTTACTGACACCCTTTTAACAGATACTTTTTTGATCAATAACTTGAAACTAGAAATAACATTAATAGAAAGTGGAGACGAAGAAGATGGATATAATGGAACTGGTATAGTCACCATAGGATTCATGGGAAATGGCACTAGGATAAAAGTTAATTTGACAGGTATAAAAGTCAATCAAGCGAAGCAGGTGTTTTCTGGGCAAGCGGATGCTATGTATGATACGAACTTTGCACAATTAGACAATATAGTAGAATTATTACCTAATGATTCCATAGCTACTGTCGATCAAGAAGCCGCCAGAACATTTAGTGCAGCTTTACGCTCTGCGGGCAAGCTCACAACTGCACTATCTGGATTGAGTGCAGTCAGTCTACCTTTAGGATTTGACAGGATTAATGGCTTAGATACAACGGTAATTGGAATCACGGAAATGACTTTCACTCCAGAACAAAATGATTTAGAAGCCATATTTACGATCAACAACCCTGATTGGGGGCAGTATGTTCCTTCTCTAGCCGCTGATAAAATATGTTTCAATAATGATGGATTTGGAAATCAAGTTAGACTTTATCTAAAGGACGACTATACGATTCCTTTAGGTGGGAAAAGAGGAGACTTGATACTAGAGGCAACAGACCCAGATGACAAGACAGTTATGGGGACTTACGTAGAGCTTAATTGTAATGGTTTCAAAGAAGCACAGATTAGTGCATCTCTAGCTATAGATAGATCTTATTTGACACCTGTCGATGAAGACAATGAAGTGATCCAAGATACTTCTGTAAAAGCTAAGATTACTTTCTCAGGAATCATTCAGAAACAAAACAATTTCCTCCTAGCTGCCAATCTTACACCTTGCCAATTACCACGTGCGGAAGGCTTTGTACTCAACGTACAAAATGGATATATTGATTTCTCTGACAAATCTAATCCTCCTGGTCTTATCTTTCCTGACGGATATACGCCAGATGAAGTAGGCAAATTATGGAGAGGCGTATGGTTTGAAGAAATATCACTTACTCTGCCAGAAGACTTTGGTGGCGGTGCTGGAGATGAAAGAACAAAAATCGCTTTGAATAACTTTATTTTCGACAAATCTGGGCCTAGTTTGGAGGGATCCGTAGATTCAGTATTAAGAATCAATAAAGGAAACATCGAAGGCTGTGCGATTTCTATTGATAAATTTGAAATAAAAGTTGTAAAAAGTCAATTGAAATCACTCTCTTTAAATGGTAAACTAGGACTTCCAATATTGCCAGAGGGAAAATATCTTGACTATGAAGGATTAATAGATATTCAAGAAAAGCTTAATATTCCTGGCGACTCGATTAATAAACGTCCACCTGCATCCATGTCATTAATAGTCAAAGCTCCAGATGCAGAATACAATATACCTAGTCTGAGATCTACCATCACATTAGATGAGTCTACTCAGATTATACTCAAAAGAGATTCACTGGAAAGAGGAATAAAAGCAACTTTGACAGGAGCGATCTCACTTGGCGAAGGTGATACGAGTGATCAAGACTCTTTAGCATACCAGATGTTCTCAATTCCCGCAGTGAAGTTTGAAGAAATGGAATTTAATTTGATCAAAAAGTTTAGCGATACTACAAGATTAACAAGAGCCGATATATTCAAAGCACCTACACTCAGCCTTGTAGGGATACCCAAGTTTGTACACGGGGACAGTACTGTTGTAGATCCAGACATAGCACTTGCTGAGGAGTCTGACACGACTGTTACACCCACAATACCAAAGGTCAACGGTTTTGATTTTGGACTAGATGTATTCTCTATAGAATCTGAAGAATCTGGAGCTGATAGCACGAAATTGACAATAACAGTAGGTGGTCATGTTGGGATTGTCAGGACCGGTGGCCCAGGCCTTGAACTAGTGGCTGAAGGAGAAGTCAGTATTGATTGTATATTAGACAGGTCTGGCGGATTTTATCGGCTATCGTATAAAGAATTAACGGCTGCAAAATTAGGAATTCAATCAGAAATAGGGCCGATAGCTGTAAATGGTGATTTTGAATTTTATAACAATGATAAGGTATTTGGTGATGGAGTGCTTGGGGAGGTATCTATTTCAGCTATGGAGACTATTACCGTAGGTGTCAAAGCTCGCTTTGGTGTCAAAGATATTGAACCTGGAGATAATGATAGTGATAACCAATCAGTAGATGGTAATAATACGAATTCAGATACCAACTCAGAGTCAGAAGACTTAGGGAAATATTGTTACGGTTATCTATTTGCAGATTTTACATATGAACCAGGTCAACCCTTAGGGTCGACTGGAGTAAATTTTCATAGTTTATTTGGAGGGTTCTATATGAATATGAAATTACTAGAAGGCCAAGAACTAAATTCTGAGCCGTCTACAAAGTACATTCCAAAGAAAGGTCTTCTTGGATTCAAAGCTGGATTTGGTTTGTCATTGACAAAGGCAGAGATGGTTTATGGAAAACTGGCATTGGATATGGAAATAAATTATGAAACAGGAGGAATAAACCATGTTGGATTAGAAGGAAGTTTAGACATGATGCAGTTAGAGCCATTCGCGGATAAACAGGGAGATGAATTTGAAGGAATAAGGCTAAAGAGTAAGCTGACAATTTTGCCACCAAATCAGGATCGTAAATATATAGAAATCAAAGGCGATTTCCTTGCGCTTGCCAATCTGCAAGGTGGGCTCATTGTTGGAAATAGGAAAGCATATGGTGAATATGTTCCACTCTCTTATGAAGTAGTAAGTGGTAAATTGAATATTATTACTGGACCGGAGTTTATTTTTGACATGAATCTTGGTACTATGGCAAATCCAGGAAGTCTAAAGATTTCAATTCCAGGGCTGGAACCACCAAAACAAGCTGCTCCGGTTGGTGGTGAAGGAATTGAAGCTGATATAACCGCTAAGTTTTATTTGCAAGCATCTGTAGGAAAAGAACGAGATTTTGAAGATTTTCAAGTGCCTGGATTTATTTCTGAAATTCTTAATAGAGGTAGTGAAAATTCAGATCCAGAAAATAATTTTGTACCCATGGGCGGCGATCCTACAGTGATACAACAAAATAAGCAATATGACGCATTTGCAATGGCTGCGGGCCTTACTGTTACAGCTCAAGCAAATGTAAATTATGCAATGGTATACGGTGATTTTAAAGCAATGCTTGGGTTTGATGCCAGTATCACCTCAAAAATAGGTGTTTCATGTTCTAATTTTCCTGAAGATGCAAAATATGGAATTGGACCAGAGAATCATTATGCAGAAGCGCAAATTTTTGCTGGATTAGATGGTAGAATTGGGCTTGATGTTGACTGTTTTCTCTACAAGGGCAAAGTGGATCTCGCACATTTATACGCTGCCTTATTGTTGGAAGGTGGCTTCCCAAGTCCATTCTATGCGAAAGGAACTGCTAAAATGGGTTTTTCAGCATTAGGTGGGTTAGTCAAAGGGGATGTAGATCTCAAAATGCAGTTAGGCGAACAATGTCAGGAGTATCAATCTAATCCTCTAGCTGGGATTACGTTTATTGACAAAATAGTTCCTTCTAAGCCGACGACCGTTAAACAAAATGTATCTCCTTTTGTGAAGCCATTGGTTTCATTTTCCAATAAGATTGGTCCTTATTCTTTTGAAGATGATGTTCAGGATTTGATTTATTTTGATGTGAGGCTTAAAACATTCACTATCACCAACAGTAATACAGGTGCTATAGTACCGAGTAGTGTCAATCAAGCTGATGATAAGCTATCAGCTTATATAGATCCAAATACTAGTTTGAAAGCTAATACTAAATATAATATTGATGTGGTGTTAGAAGTATATCAAAAAGACAATAATACATATGAGTGGGTTTTGAAGGATACAGAGTCAAAAGCAGTAAGTTTTAGGACAGGCGAAATGCCAAATTATATACCATGGAACAATGTAAATGATTGCTATCCATTCAGAGGTGAGGAATACTATATGATTCATAATAATTATGCAGATCAAGGACTTATAAAACTTGAAAATTCCCAGCAAGCATTATTCGAGAAATATGAACCATCAGATCAGAAATGGCATAGTAAGGTAGTAGCAAAAATTAAGGAAAAACCTGCACTTTTTTGGGATGCTTGGGATCCTAAAAACTGGGAAACAATTAGTGAATCAGATGTTATGTACAATTCAGAAAATGACATTCTATACTATGACATGACGCAAAAGAGTCAATTGAAACTAAATCAAATTTATGGTTTAGATATAGATAGAGTATGGTATGAAAATCCAAATTTTGACCAAAGCACATCAGATCTCAACGATGAAGTAGTAGACATCGCTAATGATGTCATCTTAACCTATACAAAAAAAGGCAAATCGTACACTAATGCAGATGAAAAGAGACCTTCTGATACTAGATTAGCAAATTATGAATTTTCTACAAGTGATTATAGAAAGTTTTCTGATAAGATGAATGGTGGAAAGAAAACAATACAGAGCCAACCTTTTATTAAAAACTATATATACAATGTATCCAATGGGGAGCCATTAAGCGACCAAGAAATAGGGACAAGAACAATTGCTGAAAGTAAAACTGTAAATAAAAATTGCGCATTTATCCAAGAAGATATAAATAAATTAAAGGGTACATTTTTTGCCGAAAAGTATTATGAAGTTCAAATTCTGATGTTGAGTCTGGAACAGTCCTATAATATATCGGGTAGTTACGCTGTAAGCCATAGAGATATGTATTTTCATAGAAATTATAGTTTAGATTTTGATAGTAATAATGAGGGTGTGGTTTTTGATTATGATGATATGAAAGCCAGGAGTTTGTATTTATCTTATAGTACCCAAAATACTAAAATATATTCCAATGTAAATATAATCTTCCCAACACAAAGCGACTATAAACATTTTGATTTTATGATGTACAAATTAGTGGGTCAAGCACATGGAAGCAAATATGAGGATGCGCTTTGGGATTATCATGAAGAAGAATTATATGATAAATACAAACCTTTTTGGGATAATCAAATGGGGGCAGGAGTTCATAGAGGGTGGTTTAAGTATGCAAAGCATGATGATGAGTTTGGGCGGACCCATAGAATAAGAGATTATAGGAACCATGTTGAAACTAAGAGTATGATTACCAAACCTGTCACAAAACTTTATTACACCTACACTATACCTTATTTTAATGGGCAAAAATTAATATATAAAACAGTGGATGAAGGAATTTATCAATTTGCAAAACCTTATTAAATCTCTACAAATGAACATTCTTAAAATAGTACCTACTTTATGTTTAGCCGTTTTGTGCTATGGTATAAATGCGCAGATTAATCCTGTTGATAGTGTTTCATTAAACCAGTATCTTGCGGAGGTTTTATCAGATACAACTACTCAAACCAAAAATGATATTGAAGTAATCAGTAAGAGTACAATAGATGGTATCCAATTTAGATGGGCGCCAGTCAACGTAGAAACATGGAACTTGGGAATCAAGCACGGCTATACTTTGGAGAGACTGGATAATGATAATAATTATATTAAAGTAGGAAAAGGAAACTTTAAGCCTTGGGAGCGGGATCAATGGATGCCCTATCAAGAGGAGCAGTACAAATATGTCCACATTGCTGCGATGACGATTTTTGGAGAATCTCAAGCCAATGGTGGTTTTGTAGAGGCATCCAATGAGCTTGCTACAAGACATAGTTTTAACCTTTTCGCCGCGGATATGGATAAAGTTGCAGCCGAAGCATCAGGCTTTTCTTATATGGAGACTGATACTACTTATTTCTATCCAACTCAGTATAGAATTTTCGTACATGATCCAGTGAGTGGAATAAGTTCTGATACAACCGATTTCATTAGTGCATTTTATGGTGTTGATAAGTTTTTACCACCGGCATTGAGCGTCTATGATGGAGATGGTGTTATCAAGCTACAGTGGGAAGGTGGCGGTCATTTTTTAGGTGGTCAAGATCTTACGGCGTACTACATAGAGCGGTCAGCGGACGGTGTTTCCTTTTCTAGAGTTATTCCTGACGCCTTTGTCAATGTTACATCAAGATTGCGTAATTCTAATGAGATGAGTACCTATATTGACTCTGTGTCAAACGGTATTACCTATCATTATAGAGTAATAGGGGTAGACCCATTTTCTGATTTAACGGAACCGAGTAATGTTGAAACAGGTATAGGAATAGACCTTACTCCTCCTAGTATTCCTTATTCTTTCATGACATCTATAAATGATCAGAAACATGTAGATCTATCTTGGGAATGGAGCGATGAAAAAAAAGCAGGAGATCTCCTAGGATTTAATGTATATAGATCAAATGAGATCAAAGGTCAAGGTCAAAAACTTAATGAGACAATTTTGAGTATCGACCAAAGGTCGTTTACTGATGTTGCTCCTATTGCTGGAGATGTTGGTTTTTATACTATTGAAGCGGTAGATAAAAATAATAATGTTGCTCAAAGTTCTTCTACATCTATATATGTATTAGATGATATACCGCCAGGTATTCCAACAGAACTACATGGAGAAATAGACAGTAACGGTGTTGTACTTTTACAATGGGAAGCCCCTTTAGACAAAGATGTGAAAGGATACGAGTTATTTTATTCTAACCATAAGGATATGGACTACATAAAAATCAATACTCCAATATTTAAAAACAATTTTTATGTTCTTGAATTGAACTTAAAAACGCTAACCAAAAATAGATACTATAAGGTAGTAGCTGTAGACTATAATTATAATCGGTCTGATTATTCGAAAATGACTGTTGTCACACGCCCAGACATTATTCCGCCAGTTGCTTCTATATTTAAAAGGTATAATGTGACAGAAGATGGAATTGAATTAACCTGGATAGCAAGTACGAGCGATGATGTAGCAAGTATAGAACTTATGCGAAGGTCAGAAGGAGTAGATTGGGAAGTCGTTTCAGATTTTGATGCTTCTAAAGATATTTATCTGGATAATAATATAGAAGATGGAAGAATGTATGAATATACTTTGGTCACTAAAGATGAATCTCAAAATACAACTTACCCACAAAAGACTTTGGTCTTGGAAGCATTACGATCATATTACCTAGCTAAGATAGAAAGAATAGACCTCGTTGAAAAAGATAATAGTCTTTTGCTGAGTTGGGATTATAAAAATTCAAAAGATTACACATACATTGTTTATCAACAAGATTCTGAAGGAGACTTAGTAACAGTCAAGAAACTGAAGGGCAGTAATAAATACAGTGTCAAGAAAAACAAAGATGCCAATTACGCTTTTGCGGTCAAAGTACAAGCAAACGATGGTCGTTCATCCAAAATGAGTGAGATTGTAATGTTACGTTAGAAATAGTGGAATTTGGTTTTATTATAAGTTTAGTTTTTTAGAGAGGAGCTATTTTTTTCGCTCCTCTCCGTTTGTTTTCTTGACTTTAGTCGAGAGATCTAGAGTAATATCTAGATGTTGACACGGGACAAAAGGACCGGTTTTTGTAGCAATTCAAAGAATTGCGGGAAAACGGTCCCACCCTAGAATTTAGA